>Ga0335076_10008753_pt1 | contig 10222 bp, 10 predicted proteins | sample Lox_Sample_25_FD_206717 | JGI IMG/M metagenome (GOLD analysis project Ga0335076, IMG submission 206717) | Soil microbial communities from Loxahatchee National Wildlife Refuge, Florida, United States - Lox_Sample_2.5 | ecosystem: Environmental > Terrestrial > Soil > Wetlands | place: USA...
GAAGGCGGGCGCCGAGATCTTCGGCATCTCGCGCGACAGCCTGAAGTCGCACGCGGGCTTCAAGGAGAAGATGGAGTTCCCGTTCGAGCTGATCAGCGATCCCGAGGAGAAGCTCTGCGAGCTCTTTGGCGTAATGAAAATGAAAAACATGTATGGCAAACAAGTACGCGGCGTCGAACGCAGCACGTTCGTCATCGACGCGGAGGGAAAGCTGCGCAAGGAATGGCGCGGCGTGAAGGTGCCGGGGCACGTCGACGACGTGCTTGCCTTCGTGCAAGGGCTATAGCCCGGCACCACTGCGAATCCCTGCGAACACCCGCGAACCAAGGACCTCGATGCCACTGCCGAAGCCGCCGACCAAACCCGCCACCATCCTTGCGTCGATCCCCACTCAAGTCGCCCAACCGATCAAGCTCGTAACGCCCGCACCGCGCGCCACCCTCGAAGCACGCACGCGCACGCAGCCACCTGCTCCCGCAGCCAGTGCAGCCGCGCGGCTCGCGCTGGTTGAACCCAAGGTGGGCAATGGCAAGAAGGCGCGCCCGGCCGGTCCGCCGAAACTCTTCGTGCTCGACACCAACGTGCTGATGCACGATCCAACGAGCCTGTTCCGTTTCGAGGAGCACGACGTCTTCCTGCCGATGGTCACGCTGGAGGAACTCGACGGCCACAAGAAGGGCATGTCGGAGGTGGCACGCAACGCGCGCCAGGTAAGCCGATCGCTCGATGCGCTGGTGGCGGCCTGCAAGACGCCGATCGAAGACGGCATCGCGCTCGATGCGCTGGGCAACAGCGAAGCCAAGGGACGTCTGTTCTTCCAGACCCAGGCGTTCGCGTCCGCGTTGCCACCCAGCCTGCCGGCAGGCAAGGCCGACAACCAGATCCTGGGCGTCGTGCGCTCGTTGAAGGAGATGCACACGCGCCGTGAGGTCGTGCTGGTCTCCAAGGACATCAACATGCGCGTGAAGGCGCGCGCGCTCGGCCTGCCCGCGGAGGACTACTACAACGACAAGGTGCTCGAGGACACCGATGTCCTTTACACCGGGATGCAGCAGCTGCCGGCCAACTTCTGGGACCGCAACGGCAAGGGGATGGAGTCGTGGCAGCAGAGCGGCTTCACCTACTACCGCGTGCAGGGCCCGCTCGCCGGCGAGGTGCTGGTCAACCAGTTCGTCTATCTGGAAGACGGCACGCCATTTCATGCGCAGGTGAAAGAGGTGGTCGGCAAGACCGTCGTGCTGCGCGTGTTGCGCGACTATATGCACGCCAAGAACGCGGTGTGGGGCATCACCGCGCGCAATCGCGAGCAGAGTTTTGCCCTCAACCTGCTGCTCGATCCAGAATGCGATTTCGTGACGCTGATCGGGCAAGCGGGAACCGGCAAGACCTTGCTCGCGCTGGCAGCCGGCCTCACGCAGACACTCGAGAGCAAGCGGTATTCGGAGATCATCGTCACGCGTGCCACGGTTCCGGTCGGCGACGACATCGGCTTTCTGCCGGGCACTGAGGAGGAAAAGATGGCGCCCTGGATGGGCGCGTTGGAAGACAACCTCGAGGTGCTCAACAAGTCGGACGACGCAGCCGGCGAATGGGGACGTGCCGCGACCAACGATCTGATTCGCACACGCATCCGTATCAAGTCGCTCAACTTCATGCGCGGCCGCACGTTCATCAGCAAGTACCTCATCATCGACGAGGCGCAGAACCTTACGCCGAAGCAGATGAAGACGCTGATCACGCGCGCCGGTCCCGGCACCAAGGTGGTCTGCCTGGGCAATATCGCGCAGATCGACACGCCGTATCTAACCGAAGGCAGTTCGGGCCTGACGTTCGTTGTCGACCGGTTCAAAGGCTGGTCGCACTCCGGTCACGTCACGCTTCAGCGCGGCGAACGCTCGCGCCTTGCCGATTACGCGGCGGAGGTCCTCTAGAAGACCAGCGCAGCCACGAAGACGCCGATCATGACGAAGACGATCGCGAGCTTCACGACGATCCCCACGAGCAGACCGACCCAGGTCGCGACACCGACACGACCCGCGTGCAACGCGTCGCGGCGCGCGATGAACTCACCGATGGCGGCTCCCACCAGCGGCATGAAGAACACGCCGATGAGCCCCAGGAAGATGCCGACGACCGTGCCCACGGCCGCGCCGATCAATCCGAGCTTGCTCGCACCGGCCTTCTGCGCGGCGATGGTGGTAGCGGCGTAGTCGATCGCGATGCCGATCAGCGCAAGCACGCCAAGCGCGATCAGGGTGCCCGATTTGATCTGTTCGAAGTGCCCGATCCAGGCGCCGAGCACGATGCCGCCGTACACCAGGATGATTCCAGGCAGCGCGGGCACCACCACACCGACCACCCCGACCACGATCAACGCGATCGCGACCACCCACAGGAGCGCGTCCATCGACGCTAGCCGTGCTTCAGCACGATCGCTTCGATCGCGTTGGCGACATCCTTGCAGCGGTCAGTGAGCGACTCGAGTAGTTCGTAGATCGCCTTGATCTTCACGAGCTGGCGCGCGTCGCTTTCCTCGCGGAACAGGCGCGCCATGGCCGCGCGCATCACGTGATCGGCTTGCGACTCGAGCAAATCGACTTCAGCGCAGAGCGCGAGGATCGCGCGCGGGCTCTCGATCTGCCGCAATTGCACGACGGCCGATTGCAAACGTTCCGCGCTGACAACCGCAAGCTCCGCCAGGCGCACCGCTTCGGGAGTCAAGCGGGTGACGTGATAAAGGTGCAGCGACTGCGCCGCGTCCTCGGTCAGGTCGAGGATGTCGTCGAGACGGTTGATGAGGTCATAGACGACCGTGCGCGCAAACGGCGGGAACCACGATCGGCCCAGCAGCTTGCGCAGTTCATCGACCACACGATCCGCGCCCTTTTCAATCGCCTCGACATCGCGCACGCGCCCCTCGGGATCGTTGACATCGGCGAGCAGCGCTGCCAGCGCGCGCAGCCCATCGACGCACAACGCGGCGTGGCGATCGAACAGTTCGTAGAAACGTTTGTCGCGCGGGCGCAGGTGCCAGCGCAGGCGACGCGCGAACGTCCGCCGCTCGCGACCCTCGATCTCGAGCGGCGGCGCGATGGCAGGCTCAGAACGGGGCGCCACCGCCATAGCCGGGAGCAAGATTGTCGAAGCGGGTGAACTCGCCGCCGAAACGCAAGTTGACGCGACCGATCGGTCCGTTGCGCTGCTTGCCGATGATGACCTCGGCGATGCCCTTGTCGGAGGTGTCCGGGTTGTAGACCTCGTCGCGATAGATGAACAGGATCAGGTCGGCATCCTGCTCGATCGCGCCCGACTCGCGCAGGTCGGACATCACCGGACGCTTGTCGGTGCGCTGCTCGACCGTGCGGTTGAGCTGCGACAACGCCACCACCGGCACCGCGAGTTCCTTCGCAAGCGCCTTGAGCGACCGTGAGATCTCGGAAATTTCGGTGGCGCGGTTTTCGCCGACGCTGGAGGCCGACATGAGCTGCAGGTAGTCGACCACGATGAGTCCGAGTTTGCCGCAGGTACGCGCGAGGCGCCGCGCGCGAGCGCGCAGGTCGATCGCCGTCAGCGCCGGCGTCTCGTCGATGAAGAGTTGCGCCTCGTGCATCTTCTTGATGGCCTCGGTGAGCCTCGGCCAGTCGGCATCGAGCAGGCGCCCGGTGCGCAGCCGTTGCTGGTCGATGCGGCCCACCGAGCTCAGCAGGCGCAGCGCGAGCTGCGATGCGCCCATTTCCATCGAGAACACCGCCACCGGAAGTCCCTGGTCGAGCGCGACGTGTTCGCCGAAGTTCAGGGCGAGCGATGTCTTGCCCATCGATGGCCGCCCCGCGACGATGATGAGGTCGCCGGGCTGCAAACCCGCGGTCTTGCTGTCGAGATCGGTGAATCCGGTCGGCACGCCGGTGACATCGGACGGATTGGTGCGCTCGAAGAGCTCCTGGATTCGCTCCACGACCTGGGTCAGCAGGCGATCCATCTCCACGAAGCCCTGGCGGCCACGCGCGCCCTCTTCGGCGATCTGGAAGATCTTAGCTTCCGCCTCGTCGAGGATCACGCGCGTCTCGCGTCCCTGCGGGCTCAGCGCCGTGGTCGCGATTTCGTCGCCCGCGGTCACTAGGCGACGCAGGACCGAGCGATCGCGCACGATCTCGGCGTACCGGCGGATGTTCGCTGCCGACGGGGTGTTCTGCGCGAGCGCGTTGAGGTACGTAAGCCCGCCTGCCTCTTCGATCTTTCCGGCGGACTGAAGCGCCTCGAACACCGTCACGACGTCCGCCGGACGGCTCGCCTCGAGGAGGCGCCCGATCGCCTGGTAGATGATGCGATGGTCGTTGCGGTAGAAATCGCCGCCGGTGACGAGATCCGCGATGCGATCCCACGCCACGTTGTCGAGCAGCAGGCCGCCCAGGACCGATTGCTCGGCTTCGATCGAATGCGGTGGCGTGCGGACGTCCGAAAGCTGCGGATCCGCAAGAGGCGAATTCATCCGTTCACCGGCAGGGGAGCGCGGACGCGGAGTGCGTCCGGCCCGCGCAGATTACACGCAACCGCCTAGGCGGCGGTTTCGCCCAACACGGAGACGGTGATATCCGCGACGACGTCGGAGTGAAGCGCGACCGACAGCTTGTGATCGCCGACCGCCTTGAGTGGGCCGAGCGGCAGGCGGATCTGGCCCTTCGAGACGTCGAAGCCCTGCTTGACGAGCGCTTCGGCGATGTCGAAGTTAGTGACCGATCCGAACAGGCGTCCGTCGACCCCGGCCTTTGCGGTGATCTGCACGGTCACGCCGTTGAGCTTTTCGCCTGCGGCGCGCGCCGCTTCGAAGCGATCGGATTGCGCGCGTTCAAGTTCGGCACGTCGGCCCTCGAACTCCTTGATCGCCGCTTCGGTGGCGCGGCGCGCCTTGCCTTGCGGGATCAGGTAGTTGCGCGCGAAACCTTGCTTGACCTTGACGACCTCGCCGAGCTGACCCAGGTTGACGACTTTTTCGAGCAGGATGACTTGCACGATCGACTCCGGATTCTCAGTGCGACTTAATGGCTGTCGGTGTACGGCAGCAATGCGAGGAAGCGCGCGCGCTTGATGGCCGCGTCCAGCTGGCGCTGGTAGTGCGCCTTGGTGCCGGTCAGGCGCGCCGGCATGATCTTGCCGTTGTCGGTTATGAAGTCGCGCAGCGTTTCCAAGTCCTTGTAGTCGATCTGCTCGACGTGCTCGACTGTGAAGCGGCAGAACTTCTTGCGCTTGAAAAGCGCGTTCTGCTTGTCGCCACGGCGTCCACCCTTGCCGCCCTTGCCCTTCGGCTTGCCCCTGCCCATCGCCATATCAATCTCCTGAATGCCTTGCGTACTCGGTAACGTGCATGCGAATCCGCTTCGAGCGCCGGCTGGTCGGTGCGAGAAACCCGTTCAACACCAGTTCGGTTCCCAGCGCAATCTCTGCCAGCTGCCCAGCCACGTCACCCACTGCGACTGCATCGAACTCGAAATCGAGCTTCCGCTCGAACCCTGCCTCGACCACACCGCCACAAAACTGGAACCCGAGCTCCACCACCTTCAACCCGGCCGGCGTGTAGCGCGACTTGCCTTGCCGGACCAGGCGCGCAACGACCAGCCATCGGTTTGCTGCTGGAGTTGCTGAATCGCGCGCCGTTGCCGCAGCTCCGATCCGCTTCTCCGATCAGGCCGCTGCTGCGGGCGCCGGTTCGGAAGCCGCCTTCTTGGCTTCCTCCTTCTCGACGATCTTCATCATCGGCGAGGGTGCCGTCTCGGCCTTCTTCGTCCCGACCGTGAGGTGGCGCAGGACCGCATCGTTGTAGCGGAAGCCGTGCTCGAGCTCGTCGAGCGTCGGCTTGCCGCACTCGATATTGAGCAGCACGTAATGAGCCTTGACGAGTTTTTCGATCGGGTAGGCCAGCTGCCGGCGGCCCCAGTCTTCGACCCGATGGACCTTGCCGCCCTGGCTGGTGACGAGGTTCTTGTAGCGATCGATCATCGCCGGCACCTGCTCGCTCTGATCAGGATGGACGATGAAGCAGATTTCGTAGTGACGCATCGACGCTCCTTATGGATAAGCCACCCGTTGCGCCGCGTGCCCCGCTGTATTCGGAGCCGCCCGGTGTGGCAAGGACTTGAATAGCCTGCGATTCTATCCCGAGCCAGGACTTTCGCTCAAGTTCTGGCACGCACAGCGCCGGCAAAGACCTGCGGCAGCGTCCTGGCCGCGGTGTCTACGATCGCCACGTCGGCCAGGTCGTCCAGCTCGGACGGGTGCGGATTCACGACGATGACCTTGGCGCCGGCGTGCTTCGCCGCCTCGACCATCCCGGCTGCCGGTTGCACGACGCCCGACGTCCCGACGACGACGGCGACCTCGCACTGGCTGACGAGCCTCACAGCTTCATCCACCAGGCCGACATCGAGATACTCGCCGAACCACACGACATCCGGTCGCAGCCAACTGCCGCAACCTGGGCACGTGGGTGGCTCGCCCGGGGGCAACTCGGCGGCATCGAGGCGCACGCCGCACTCGGCGAAACACTTGGCGCGCGCGAGGCTGCCGTGGATCTCGAGGACCCGCGTGCTGCCCGCGCGAGCATGCAGCCCATCGACGTTCTGCGTGACGATCGCGAACGGCTCGTAACGTCGCTCGAGGCCCGCGAGCGCGAGATGACCGGCGTTGGGCTGAGCGTTCTTCGCTCGCTCGCGGCGCTCCGCGTACCAGCGCCAGACGAACGGGGGATCGGCCTTGAAGCCCTCGCGTGTTCCAAGCGCCATCGGATCGAACTTCGACCACTCGCCGGTCAGTGCGTCGCGAAACGTCGGGATGCCGCTCTCGGCCGACATGCCGGCGCCGGTCAGGACGACGCAGGACCTGGCTTCTTGCAAGATCGCGCGTGCTTGCGCGATCGGATCGCTGGTCATGGGTTAGCTCGCTGGCGCAAGGTCTCGAACAGGCAGACTCCTGTGGCGACCGACACGTTGAGACTTTCGACGTCGCCCAGCATCGGGATCCTGGCCAGCCAATCGCAGCGCTCGCGGGTGAGACGCCGCAGCCCGTGGCCCTCTGCGCCGAGCGCCCAGGCGATCGGACCGTGCAGATCAAGTTCATACAGGGTGCGCGGCGCATCACCGGCCGCTCCTGCGATCCAGACACCCGCCTCCTTGATCTCTTCCATCGCGCGCGCAAGATTGGTCACCGCGATCAACGGCAAGGTCTCGGCAGCGCCGGCGGCCGCTTTGCTCGCCACATCGGTCAACGTGGCCGAACGATCGCGCGGCACGACCACCGCGGTCGCGCCCGCCGCCGATGCGGTGCGCATGCATGCGCCAAGGTTGCGCGGATCGGTCACGCCGTCGAGAAGCAGGATCAGCGTGGCGGGTTCGATCTTCTCGAGCACTTGATCGAGGTGCCTCGGTGCCTGCGCTTCGGTGCAAAGAGCGACGACGCCCTGATGCACGTTGCCGCCGGCGAGTCCTTCGAGACGCCGGTCGTCGGCGGACACGACCTTGACGCCTTCGTGCTCCGCGCGGGCCAGCAGGTCGCGCATCCGCGCGTCCTGGCGATGCTCGGAAACGTAGAGCGTCTGGACCGAATCGGGCGAGTGCTTGAGCCGCGCATTGACCGCGTGAAAGCCGAACACGGCCTGCGGCTTCACGTTCAGCGTCCGCGCCGCCGCGTGTTGCCGGGCCTGACTCCACCCAGCCCGCGTTTCCCGGAGCGCGATTTTTCGCGCTTGTCGATGTCGCGCGATTTGCGCGCGGCGACGACCGCGCGCCTGGCATTGCGTTCCTCGACGCTTTCGCCCTTGCGACTGGGCTTGCGACCCGGTTCGCTCGGCGCGGCTACACCGAGCAACGCCTTGCGGTCGGATGGACGGACCATCCGGAACTCGATGCGACGCCCTTCGAGGTCCACCCGCGAGACCTGCACCGTCAGGCGGTCGGCGAGCCGATAGCGCTGCCCGGTGCGCTCGCCGCGCAATTCGTGCAGCGCCTCGTTGAACGTGAAGTACTCCGAGCCGAGTTCGGAGACATGCACGAGGCCTTCGACGAAGAGATCGTCCAGCACCACGAAGATGCCGAACGGCACGACCGAGCTGATCGTTCCGCTGTAGGTCTCGCCGACCCGTTCGCGCATGTAGTAGCTCTTCAACCAGGCCTCGACATCGCGCGTTGCATCGTCGGCGCGCCGCTCGTTGGCGGAGCAGATGAGTCCGAGCTTTTCCCACACCGCGAGCGCACTGCCCTCCTCCGCCTTGAGCTTTGGCGCACGCGACTTCGCGCGCGTTGCCGCGACGGGCAGGTCCGCCTGCATCAGCACCGGCAGATAGCCGCGCTTGCCGAGAATTCCCTTGATGGCTCGATGCACCAACAGATCGGGATAGCGCCGGATCGGCGATGTGAAGTGCGCGTAGGCGTCGTACGCAAGGCCGAAATGGCCGACGTTATGCGGGCTGTAGACGGCCTGCTGCATCGAGCGAAGCAGGACGGTCTGCAGCAATTGCCGGTCGGGTCGCGTGCGGATGCGTGCGATCAATGCGGCGTAGTCCGCAGGCCTGGGCGTGTCGCCTCCGTCCAGTTGCAGACCCAGCGTCTTGAGCAGCGCGCGCAGATTGGCAAGCCGGTCGGGCGTCGGTCCTTCGTGTACGCGGAACAACGCAGGCTGCTTGTTGCGCTCGAGGAAATCCGCCGCGCAAACGTTGGCCGACAACATGCACTCTTCGATGATGCGATGCGCGTCGTTGCGCTCGCGGGCGACGATCTTTTCGATCCGCCCGTTGGCATCGCAGACGATGTAGGTCTCGGCCGTCTCGAGATCGAGCGCGCCGCGTGCGTCACGCGCTCGCGCCAGCACTTCGAACACGGCGTACAGGTTGTCGAGCGCACGACGCAGCGGCGCGAGCTTCTGCGCCGCGCGACTGTCCGGCTGCGACAGCGCGTCCCACACTTCGTTGTAGGTAAGCCGCGCCGCCGAGTGGATGACGGCGGGATAGAACTGATAGGCGACGAGCTGCCCCTTGCCGTCGATCACCATGTCGGCGACCATCACCAGGCGATCGACCTCCGGATTGAGCGAACACAGGCCGTTCGACAGTTTCTCCGGCAGCATCGGAATCACGCGCCGCGGGAAGTACACCGACGTCGACCGCTGCTGCGCTTCGACGTCGAGCGCCTCGCCGGAGCGCACGTAGTGATCGACGTCCGCGATCGCGACGATCAACCGCCATTTGCGCCGCCCGGGTCCGATCGGTTCGCAGTAGACCGCGTCGTCGAAGTCGCGCGCGTCCTCGCCGTCGATTGTCACGAGCGGAACATCGCGCAAGTCGACACGGCCCTTGCGGTCCTTCGCCGCGACGGTGTCCGGCAGCGCCGCGGCCGCCGCCGCCGCTGCCTCGGAGAATTCGTGCGGCACCGAGAACTTGCGCACCGCGATTTCGATCTCCATGCCCGGATCGTCGATCGCACCAAGCACTTCGACGACACGGCCCACCGGCTGCACGTGGCGCTGCGGCTGCTGGACGATTTCGACCACGACGACCTGCCCGTGCTCGGCGCCCAGCGTTGCGCCCGGCGGTATCAGGATGTCGTGCTGGATACGCTGGTCCTCGGGCGCGACGACCATCGCGCCACGCTCGTTCAGCAAGCGGCCAACCAACCGGTTCGTGCGCCGTTCGATGACTTCGACGATCTCGCCTTCCGGCCGGCCGCGTCGGTCCTGGCCGCTGACGCGCGCCAGCACGCGGTCGCCGTGCAGAACCTTGCTCATTTCATGCTCGGGCAGAACGAGGTCCTGGCCGGCGTCGTCGCGGATCAAGAAGCCGAATCCGTCGCGGTGGCCTTGCACCTGGCCGGACAGCAAGTTGGCACGCGCCGCGACGAGCAGCAGGCCGGCGCGATTGCGGATCACCCGCCCTTCGCGTTCCAGCTCGCCGAGTTCGGCATCGAAACGCTCGCGCTTGCCGTCCGATACGTGGACTCGCTGCGCGAGTTCGGCCGGCGTCAGCGGCATCCGCGCCTGGCCGAGTGCGTCAATGATCGCTTCGCGATCAAGCTCGTCACCCTTCGTCGTCACGCGACCTCCATTGCGGATGTACGTGCGACATGGTTTGACATCGAGGGGACGGCAATTAGAATGCGCCGCTCGCCCCGTGCCCAGGTGGCGGAATTGGTAGACGCACTAGTTTCAGGTACTAGCGCCGCGAGGTGTGGAGGTTCGAGTC
>Ga0335076_10008755_pt1 | contig 10220 bp, 9 predicted proteins | sample Lox_Sample_25_FD_206717 | JGI IMG/M metagenome (GOLD analysis project Ga0335076, IMG submission 206717) | Soil microbial communities from Loxahatchee National Wildlife Refuge, Florida, United States - Lox_Sample_2.5 | ecosystem: Environmental > Terrestrial > Soil > Wetlands | place: USA: Florida...
GACGGAAGCGGGTGTAGTAGACACCGCGGACACCGAGGACACCGCGGCCGACGACGCGGACACCGGCACCGAGGTCGATACGGAGGAGCGGTTGGTCGCCGAGGGCGAGATCGCCGGTGACTATCTGGAAGAGCTGCTGGACCTCTTGGACTTCGATGGCGACATCGACTTGGACGTCGAGGGCAGCCGCGCGGTGGTGAGCATCGATGGGAGCGACGACCTGAATAAGTTGGTCGGGCGCAAGGGCGAGGTGCTCGACGCACTGCAGGAATTGACCCGGCTGGCGGTACACCAGAAGACGGGGGTGCGCAGTCGGCTGATGCTCGACATCGCCAGTTGGCGCCGGCGCCGCCGCGAGGAGCTCGCGGCTCTGGGCGACAAGGTTGCCAGGAGGGTACTGGAAAGTGGCGACCGCGAGGAACTCGCACCGATGACGCCGTTTGAGCGCAAGATCGTTCACGACGCCGTCGCGGCGGTCGAAGGGGTTCGCAGCGAGAGCGAGGGCGTGGAGCCGTCGCGCCGGGTCGTCGTACTGGCTGACTGAACCGCGACACCGAGTTACATTGATGTAGTTCGTCTAGCTCCGGCAGGCGCGGACGGGAGGGATGTTTCACGTGAAACATGACGTTCCCTCGAAGCGTCCGGCGCCGTCGGTGCCCCCGCCCCCCGATATAGCCGAAGCGATCTTCGGGCCGCGCGTGGATCTGGCCCAGCGGTACGCGGAGTTGCTCGCGGATACCGGCGTCGATTGGGGGCTGCTCGGCCCCCACGAAGTGGACCGAATCTGGGAGCGCCATCTCCTTAACTGCGGCGCCGTCGTCGAGTTGTTGCAACCGGGGGAGCGGGTAGCCGACATCGGCAGCGGCGCCGGGCTGCCGGGGCTGGCCCTGGCGATCGCCGAGCCAGAACTCGATGTCGTCCTGATCGAGTCCCTCCTTCGCCGCAGCGAGTTTCTGCGCATGGCGGTCACCGAACTCGGGCTCGACGTCGAGGTGCTGCGGGGCCGTGCAGAGGACCCGGCGATACGGGAGAGCGCCGGCGGCTGCGACGCCGTTGTGTCGCGGGCGGTGGCGCCGCTGGACAAGGTTGCGCGGTGGAGCATGGCGCTGCTGCGCCCCGCTGGCCGAATGCTGGCAATCAAGGGGGAGCGGGCGGCCGACGAACTCCGCGAACATCGGCGTGTGATGACCTCGTTGGGCGCCGCTGATGCCAGGGTGGTGGAATGTGGCGTAAAGCATCTGTCCCCGCCGACGACCGTGGTGGTGGCACGGCGCGGCAAGCCGGCTCCGATCCGGGGTGCGGGGCGGCGACGGTCGAACAGGGAGGGCCTATGAGTGCGCCAGACGACCCGTTTGGTTCCGAACTTGGAGCCGCCACCGCCACCGATGTTTCACGTGAAACATCGGAATTCGACACCCCGATCGGGGCCGCGGCCGAACGCGCCATGCAGGTGCTCTCGAAGTCCTACGAGCCGCTCCGTCGCCCCCGGCATCGCCGCCTCTTCACGATCGCCAACCAGAAGGGCGGCGTCGGCAAGACGACGACCGCGGTCAATCTGGCCGCGGCGCTGGCCATCCAGGGGCTCAAGACACTGGTCATCGACCTCGACCCGCAGGGCAATGCCAGCACCGCGCTGGGTATCACCGAGCGTCATCCCGGAACGCCGTCGTCCTACGAAGTGCTCCTCGGCGAGATAAAGCTGAAGGACGCGATGCGTCAGAGTCCGCACAGCGACCGGCTTTTTTGCGTGCCCTCCACCATCGATCTGGCCGGCGCCGAGATCGAATTGGTCAGCATGGTGGCCCGCGAAAACCGGTTGCGGACCGCGCTGGCCGAGCTCGACGGGCTTGAACCAGAAGCCCCCTTCGACTACGTCTTCATCGACTGCCCGCCATCGCTGGGTCTGCTCACCATCAACGCCTTGGTCGCCGCGCCCGAGGTGTTGATTCCGATCCAGTGCGAGTACTACGCGCTGGAGGGGGTGTCACAGTTGATGAGCAACATCGAGATGGTGAAGGCCCACCTGAACCCCGGCCTGGACGTCAGCACGGTGATCCTCACCATGTACGACGGCCGGACCAAGCTCGCCGATCAGGTGGCCGACGAAGTCCGCCGCTACTTCGGAGCCAAGGTCTTGCGCACCGTGATCCCGCGCAGTGTCAAGGTCTCCGAGGCGCCCGGTTACAGCATGACGATCATCGATTACGATCCCGGATCGCGCGGAGCGATGAGTTACCTCGACGCCGGCCGCGAGATCGCGGAGCGAGACGCACCAGCACCCGAGGAGGGGGACAAGCATGACCCAGCCGCTACGTAGGAAGGGCGGGCTCGGGCGGGGCCTGGCTTCGCTGATCCCCACCGGACCGGCCGACGGCAGTGACAACTCGGGCCGAATCGGGCCGCGAATCGGCGACGCGGCGGCCGACGTCCTGCTCGGGGGTCCGCCGGCGGGGACGGCAGCGGACGCCTCCGGCATCGGCGCGGTGTACCGCGAAATCGACCCGGCCCGCATCGAGCCGAACCCGCGTCAGCCCCGGCAGGTATTCGACGAGGAGGCGCTCGCCGAACTCGTGCATTCGATCCGCGAGTTCGGCCTCATGCAGCCGATCGTGGTCCGGGCCGTAGATGGAGCACCGAGCGGTCCGCGTTATCAACTCGTGATGGGGGAGCGCCGGTGGCGTGCCGCCCAGGCGGCCGGCATGACGGCGATCCCGGCGATCGTGCGCGAAACCGGCGAGGACAACCTGCTGCGCGACGCACTGCTGGAGAACATCCACCGAGTGCAGCTGAACCCGTTGGAAGAGGCGGCGGCCTATCAGCAACTGCTCGACGAGTTCGGCGTCACCCACGATGAACTCGCCGCCCGGATCGGCCGGTCCCGTCCCTTGATCACCAACATGATCCGATTGCTGCGGCTGCCGATTCCTGTTCAGCGCCGAGTCGCGGCCGGAGTGCTGTCGGCCGGCCACGCCCGGGCACTGCTGTCCCTGGAAGGCGGCCCGGACGCGCAGGAGACCCTGGCGGCACGGATCGTGGCAGAGGGTTTGTCGGTGCGGGCGACCGAGGAAGCAGTCACGCTCGCCAATCGCAGTGACACCGCCCAGCCCGCGCCCCCGCGGCGCAAGCCGATCCAGATGCCCGGCCTTCAGGATGTTGCTGAGCAGCTATCCGGCGCCTTCGATACCCGCGTCACCGTCAGCGTCGGCAAACGCAAGGGCAAGATCGTGATCGAGTTCGGTTCGGTGGACGATTTGCAGCGCATCGTCGGCCTGATGAACGCGTCGGACACCTGACCGCAGATACCAGCCCGTTACGTCACTGTGACAATGCGGACGATCAGACCGCCGAATGGCGCCGCGATCAGCTGAATCAAGCTGTGCACCAGACCATTTCGTCTTCGACGCGGCTGCGGCGATGCGCGGGGTAGCTGGTTGTCGTGGACCGGCGGGGCCGACGCTGTTTCGGCGCGGCGAACCGGCGTCTCGCGGGTCTCGCGGTCGGCCGCGCGCGGGGGGTACGCTCGTTTGCGGGGTGGCGGCACCACCCGGTCGCGGGGAAGCGGGGCCACTGGCCCCGGCACCTATCGCGCTCCACAAAGGCCCAGGAGTCTAGTGTCTGCTCGAATCACACCGCTGCGACTCGAAGCCTTCGATCAGCTTCCCAAACACGCACGCCGCTGTACCTTCTGGGAGGTCGACCCCGCGACCCTCGGCGACGAAGACCATTTGGCCGACCCGGAATTCGAGAAAGAAGCGTGGCTTTCGATGGTCATGCTGGAGTGGGGGTCGTGCGGGCAGGTGGCGACGGCGGCTCCATCCGACTCCGATGGGGGCGAGCCGACCTGCCTGGGCTACGCGTTCTATGCCCCGCCCCGGGCGGTGCCCCGGGCACGCCGGTTTCCGACGGCGCCGGTGTCGGCTGACGCGGTCCTGCTGACGACGGTGCGGGTCGAACCTGGGCCAGCCGCCGACGAGCTGCCGTACAGCCTCGTGGCGTGCGTGGTCGATGAATTGGTCCGCCGCGGCGTACGGGCGCTGGAGGCGTTCGGTCGCACCGAGAACGTCATCGAGCTGCTCAACCCGGAGAGCGTCGACCCCGAGCTGCGGCCTGCGCTGGAGGTGCTGGGTGACTGTTCGGTCGAGCACTGCGTGATTTCCGCCGACTTCCTGCGCGATGTGGGTTTCGTCGTGGTCGCACCGCATCGATACTTCCCACGCTTGCGGCTCGAGCTCGACAAGGGGCTGGGCTGGAAAGCGGCCGTCGAAGCGGCGTTAGAGCGGCTGCTGGAGACCTCGTCGATGCGGCAGCCCGTCGGAGCGGGATCGTCGGCTACGAGCCACTGAGCCGGCTGGCCTGCTCCACCGACAACTCGTGGGCAAGCAGCTCGGCGAAGGTGAATGTACCGGTGGGCCGGTCGTTCTTGCCGAGCAGATAAAGCCGTTTGACCGCCGCCAGGATTCCCTCGGCGATCGCGTCGCGGGTTTGTGTGGTGATCAGCAGATCGCGATCACGCGGGTTGGTGATATAGCCGACGTCGACCTGAACCGTCGGCATCCGAGTCAGCCGCAGCAGATCCCAGGTACGACCATGGGTGCGGCAATCGCGTAAACCGGTGCGCGCGACCACTTCTCGTTGAATGAAGTCCGCAAGATTGCGACCAATGGTGGAGACCGAACCATGCGAATTGCCGAAGTGAAAGGAGGCCACGCCGTTGGCCGACGGGGTGGCCTGCGTTGCGCAGCGCAGGCTGATCATCAGATCGGCACCGACGGCGTTAGCCGTCGCGGCGCGCTCGGCATCCGAAGGGCTGCGGTTGGTCGGCCGCGACAAGAACGTCTCCATGCCGACCGCGGTCATCCGGCCTTCAAGACGACTTGCCAAGTCCCACAACACATCTGCTTCGCTGATTGGCCCGGCTGCACCGTGGGTGATCAGCCCGTGGTCGGCGCCGCCGCGACCCGGATCGATGATGATGCGCTTGCCCGACAGCTTCGGCCCGGATCGACGGACCAGTTCCTCTTCACGGATCGCATGCAGCGAACCACCAGTGACCCTTGATGAGAGAAAATACAAGGAGCGCAACGTTTCCGGGCCGCAGATGCCATCGGCGTAAAGCCCGTACTCGCGCTGGTACGACATCAACCCGTTGTGGGTTTGCAAGCCGAAGTAGCCGTCGACCAGCCCGGTGTAGAAGCCGAGATCCTGCAGTCTGTTCTGCAGCGTGGCGACGTCGTCACCGTACATCGGCGCGCCGAACTGATGGTTTAACGTGCGGGCGCCCAGCCGGTAGGACGCTTCTTTCAATGCCCGGTAAGTGGCTTCGCCGACCATGCCGTCCACCAGCAGGCCCCGGTGCTGCTGAAACGCCCGGACGGCGTGGTCGAGCTCTTCATCGAAGACATCGAACGCGACGTGCTTTCCGGTGGTGAGGTCCTCATCGGCGTCCAGGTGCCCCAGCGCGGACAGCGAAGCCCGAATTTCGGCGACCGCTGCGCTGCGGTCACCACAGCGCAGCGCATCGCCGGCGCCGCGGTGCGGATGCGACATTCAATGGCCTCCGGTGAGCTGTTAACAGCCCTGCCGTTGATAGACAGGCTTGGCGGTATTGTCGCAGACGCGCGCCGATTTCTGGAAAACGCCAGGCAAATCGCGGCGATCTGTAGCGAACTATCCGACGTTGGGAACGGCGTCGGAAAGCTCGCGCAACAGCGCCGCCTTACCTTTGGCTCCAACGATCCGCTTGACCGGCTGGCCGTCCTTGAACAGGATCAACGTCGGGATCGAAACCACCTGAAAGTTGCGGGCGGTCTCGGGATTTGCGTCGACGTCGAGTTTGGCAACTGTGAGCTGCCCGGCTTTTTCGGCGGCGATCTCTGCCAGCACCGGCGCCACCATCTTGCACGGTCCGCACCAGGTAGCCCAAAAGTCAACTAGCACAGGCGTATTACTGGTCAGTACTTCACTTTCGAATGATGCGTCAGAGACATCTACAGGTGTGCCGGTGTTCGTCATCGGGGTGCTCCAATTCCAATCAAAGTGTTGCTGCTGCGGGGGTTTCGGTGGCCTTGGTGTGTGTGCGCTTGCCCGGCTCTGCGCGCGCAGTAAGCCAGCGCTCGGCGTCAAGCGCCGCGGAGCAACCGGTGCCGGCGGCGGTGACCGCCTGGCGGTAGGTGTGGTCGACCAGGTCGCCGGCCGCAAACACGCCGTCCAGCGACGTGTAAGTGGTGTTGTCCTTGACCAGCACGTAGCCGTCCGGGTCGAGGTCCACCGCACCGCGCACCAGCTCCGAGCGCGGGTCGTGACCGATGGCGACGAAAACCCCCGTCACGGCCAGCGTGGATTGCTTGCCGGTGACGGTGTCGCGCAACCGCAAACCGGTCACTGTGGTGTCGCCCTCGACGGCCTCCACAATGCTGTTGGTGACGAACTTGATCTTGTCGTTGGAGCGGGCCCGGTCCAGCATGATCTTCGACGCCCGAAACTCGTCGCGGCGGTGTACGAGGGTGACGCTGCGCGCGAACTTCGTCAGGAAGTTGGCCTCCTCCATCGCCGAGTCGCCGCCGCCGATCACGGCGATGTCCTGGTCGCGGAAGAAGAAGCCGTCGCAGGTGGCGCAGGAACTGACCCCGCGGCCCAGCAGGTCCTGCTCACCCGGAACCCCGAGGTAGCGCGCCGCCGCGCCCATCGCCAGGATGACCGTCTGCGCGTGCAATGTTTCCCCCTCGGCGGTGGTGACCGACTTGATCGGGCCATCCAGCGATACCGACTCGACGTCCTCCATGCGCATATCCGCGCCGAACCTCAGCGCCTGCTCGCGCATCTGGTCCATCAGCTCAGGACCCATGATCCCGTCGCGAAAACCGGGGTAATTCTCCACTTCGGTGGTGGTCATCAGCGCTCCGCCGAACGAGGTGCCCTCGAACACCACCGGCGCCAGCTGGGCGCGCGCCGCGTACAGCGCCGCCGTGTAACCGGCGGGTCCAGAGCCGATGACGATCACGTTGTGAACAGTGGTGGTTGAGGAGCTCATGCCAGCCTTTCGGGTGCTCGAGTCGTTCAAACCAGTCGAACGTCAGGGTAGGCGGTGCTGTTCCCGCGACATTACGGGCGGTGGACGAGCCTGTCAGCCAACAGGCCGGTGTCCACTGAACTGCAATTCGGAGCGACCGCCAGGGCGGTTGCCGTGCCGGGCGTGTCGCCGGGGAAAACCAGCAAGACGGCCGGGTGTCCGGCGATCTGCACCGGCCGGGCACCCAAAATGCGGGCGTCCGCCGGGTAGCCCAAGCCGGCCAGGCACGACGTGCGGCGTTGCGGGTCGGCCAATGGGCCGAAGTCAGGTTTGTCGTCGAGCAGGGCGAGGATCTGCTGGTCGGACAACGGGATCGTCATCGGCGGTCGCGACACGGTGATGTGTTCTGCGGTGGTCGGCCTGCTCGGCGTCGGTGCCGGCGGCGAGATCAGCGCGGCGGTTCCCAGCCAGGCCGCGACGGCGGCCGCGGCCAACCCGACCAATCCGGCCAGGCCGACGGCCGCCCGTGTCGGGCGGGGGAGACGGCCCGGGCGAACGGTGTGCGCAGCGCCCCGCTGGGACCGCCCTGGCTGCTCGGCATGCAGCGCCGCGGCGATCCCGTCGACGACCTCGGGCGCAACGTCTGGGGCCGACTCCGCGTCGGCGCCCAGGTTGGCGATGTCGCGCCGGACGCGGTTCAGCGCGTCCATCGTCTGCCGGGCGTCCGGGTCGCCACGGACTTGCTTGCGCATCCGCGCTGCGGTGTCGTCGTCGAGAAGACCTGCCTGTAGATCGGCGAGGGCCTCTACCGTCAGCGGTGGATCGGCGCCCGCGTCGTCGCTCTCATCCGGCCCAACTCCGTCCATCCGCCTCAGTGTCCGTCATCGCCTACCCCGAACGCTATGCGCGGCCCGACGGGGCTAGCCGGCCGGGCGGTTGGGCGCCGCGCCGGTTTCCAGGTAGCCGAGGATCGATGCGAGCCGGGCGCGGGCCCGGGCGCATCGGCTCTTGACGGTGCCTTCGGCCACCCCGAGCATCGCGGCGGTGTCGGCGACCGAATAGCCATGCATGTCGACCGCCACCACCGCGGCGCGCTGTTCGACAGGCAGCCGCATCAGCGCCCGGTGTACCGCGATCGCCGTCTCGACCTGGGCGGTCCGGTCGGCCACCGGGTAGACGTCGTCGAGCGCGGTGGTGGGATGAGTTTTGTTGCGGCGCAACCGGTCCAGGCACGCGTTGACCACAATCCGGTGCAGCCAGCTGCTGACGGCGGCGTCTTGTCGAAACGACCTGGCACCGCGGTGCGCCGAGGCCATCGCCTCCTGCAGCGCGTCTTCGGCGTCTTCGGCGCTGCGGGTGGTCAGCCGGGCGACCCGGTGCAGTTGTCGGTGGTGGCGGTAGAACAGCTCCTCGAAGGCGTAGGGGTCGCCGGCGACGTGGGCAGCCAGCAATTCAGCGTCGCTCCGTTGTTCATGAAGTCCCTGCCGAACCAGGCGCCCGAAGCCCACGGCCGGACAGTAACCAATCGGTGGGTACCCGGCACTTCACTCAACGGGGCCAGTGGATTACGACGCGGCTTGGACGGTGATCTCGGACAGGCCGGAGCGGCTCTCCCCGTTGGTAGTCCCCAAGGTCGAAATCCACACCAGCAGATACGACGTGGGCGCCGACGCCTTGACCGGGATGCTGTTGTGGCCCGACTTCATCGCCTCCGGCTGCGCCAGCGCGGTGGTGTCGTTCAGCTTGCCCGGTGTCGCCGTCGCCGACGAGCGGATCTGGATCTTCGTGCCGGTGCTGGCGAGGTCGAGGTTCACCGCACCCACCACGGTGGGTTTCGGCAGCTGCAGCAGCAAACCGACACCGCTTTTGAAGGCCGGAAACGGGACGGCGTCGTGGTAGGTGTCGGTGTCCCACGCGGTCGCCGGATTGCCGTCGATCGCCTGCGCGGCCTCGCCCGGGTTGTCGGCCTCGCCGCCGGGGGAGAAGACCGTCGCGCTCACCGGTTTGACCACGCTGCCGGCCGGTGCGCTGCCGTTGGAGCTCGCACTCTGCGACGGCGCATTGAGGCCCAGCTGGTCCTTGTCCAGCCCACCGACATCACCGAACATCCGGCTCAGCACCGACGCCAGAACCAGTAGTGCCACCACGATGATGGCGGCCCCGACGCCGATGCCGATAGTCACGGCACGGCGGCGCCGGACACGCGCCTGCGCGTCTTCCAGCCCGGGCGTGCGGATTCTGGCCGGTCGCGCGGGTGCGGGCGGCGGGTCAGGCAGGGGGCTCAGCAGCTCGGTGCGGTCGGCCACCGCGGTCGCTTGCTGCAGCAGATTCAAAAGTGTTGCCGCGCTGCGGATTCCACCGTCGCCCTGGATCGAATGCGTCGCGGCCGCGGAAATCTGGAAGGGGATTTCGCGGTCGATCGAACTCGGTTCTTTCGCCTGGCCGGCCGCATCGCGTGGTGCCGGCGCCATCCCACTGCGCTCCCCGGATTCCACGAGCGGCCACCGGTTGACCAGCAGCGCGTACAGCGCGGCGCCGATGCCGCGGATGTCGTCCTCGGGGGTGGCTTCCGGTGTGGTCGCGGGGAAGGCCAGCACCACGTCGCCTTCGACGCTGACCCGCACCCGGCTGGGATGGTCGATGGAAAGCGCCACACCGGCGTGGTGGGCGGCCTCGGCGGCGGCGGCGAGTGTTTGCATCGCCCGGGCGGCGCCGACGGCGGAGGGCGAGGTGTCGGCCACCTCCTGCAGCGAGCCGCCTCGGATCCATTCGGCAACGACCAAGCCGCCGGTGCCGGTGTGGACGACGTCGAGAACCCGGGCGATCCCGAGTTTGTCGACGCGGCTCAGCCGCATCGTGCGAGATAGGATTTCGCGAACTTGCTCGTCGGACAGCGCCCCGTCGGGGTCCACGAACGTCAGCGAAACCTGCCGATCCAGCGCGGTGTCGAGCGCCTGCCAGAACTGCAGGTGCGGCGCTCCGCCATGGAAGACCAACAGCCGGTAGCGGCCGCGGGCGATGCTGGCGCCGGGAACCAGGTGCGGATCAGCCTCGGCCGGCGGCGGTTCAGCGGCAGGTTCGCGCGGCGCGTCGAATTCGATGGGGTCGGCGGCTCCGCCGTTGGGCCGCGACGGCTCCGGCGGCGGCACGGTTCCGACATGAAGCTCGGGGGGCACGTCAGGCTGGAAATCGTCGACGGACGGCGACGATG
>Ga0335076_10008757_pt1 | contig 10220 bp, 10 predicted proteins | sample Lox_Sample_25_FD_206717 | JGI IMG/M metagenome (GOLD analysis project Ga0335076, IMG submission 206717) | Soil microbial communities from Loxahatchee National Wildlife Refuge, Florida, United States - Lox_Sample_2.5 | ecosystem: Environmental > Terrestrial > Soil > Wetlands | place: USA...
CGCTTTCGCTGGGTGCAGGGCATGGACGTGAGCGTCGAGGACAACTTCCCGCCCGCGGTGGTGGAAGAGCTGCGCAAGCGCGGACACCGCCTCGTGACCGTGGACGACTACAACCAGTTCGGCAGCGGGCAGATGATCTGGAAAATGGACGGCGGCTGGCTCGCCGCGAGCGACCCGCGGCGCGATGGCCAGGCGGCGGGGTTCTGACCATGATCAAGATCTGGGGCCGGGTCAACTCGGTCAACGTGAAGAAGGTGCTGTGGTGCCTCGACGAACTGGGCCTGCAGTACGAGCGCACGGACGCGGGCCTGAACTTCGGCGTGGTCAACACGCCGGAGTACCGCAGGATGAACCCGAACGGCCTGGTGCCGACCATGGACGAGGACGGCTTCGTCGCCTGGGAATCGCACAGCATCGTGCGCTACCTCGCCGACAAGTACGGCAAGGGCGTGCTCAGGCCGATGGAGCTGGAGCCGCGCACCATCGCCAACCAGTGGATGGACTGGGCCTTCACGTTCCAGGGCAGCGTGCGCGACGCGTTCTGGAACCTGATCCGCACGCCGGCCGACAAGCGCGACATGAAGGCGGTGGAGGCCTCGCGCGTCAAGTCGGGCGAGCTCGCGAGGATCCTGGACGCCGCGCTCGCCGACCGCCTCTACGTGGCCGGCAGCTTCTCCATGGGCGACATCCCGATCGGCTGCGAGGTGCAGCGCTGGATCCGCCTGCCGATCGAGCGGCCGAAGCTGCCGAACCTGGAGGCCTGGTTCGAGCGCCTGTGCGCGCGGCCGGCGTTCAAGAAGAACGTCGACATTCCGTTGTCATGACCAGGATCGCCATCGTCACCGGCGGCGCGAGCGGCATCGGCCTCGCCTGCGCCGAGCGGCTCGCCGCCGACGGCATGAAAGTCGTCGTCGCCGACGTGAACGAAAAGACCGGCGCCGAGCACGCGAAACGGCTGGGTGGCGACTTCGTGCTCGCCGACTTGACGAAAAGATCCGGCTGCAAGCAGCTGGTTGACACGACGCTGCAGAAGCATGGCACGGTGCACGTGCTCGTCAACAACGCGGGCTACCAGCACGTCTCGCCGATCGAGGATTTCCCCGAGGAACAGTGGGAGCGCATGATCTTCCTCATGCTGACGGCGCCTTTCCTGCTCACGCGCTACGCGTGGCCGGCGATGAAGAAGCAGAATTGGGGCCGCATCGTGAACATGGGCTCGATCCACGCGCTCGTCGCTTCGCCCTTCAAGGCAGGCTACATTTCCGCCAAGCACGGCCTGGTCGGCCTCACGCGCACCGCCGCGCTGGAGGGCGGCGAATTCGGCATCACCGCGAACGCGATCTGCCCGGCCTACGTGCGCACGCCGCTCGTGGACAACCAGCTCACCGACCAGGCGAAGGCCAACAACATGTCCAGGGACGAGGTGATCGAGAAGATCATGCTCGCGCCCGCGGCGGTCAAGCGCCTGATCGAGCCGGCCGAGGTGGCCGGCTTCGTCGCCTACCTCTGCTCGGAGGCCGCCGGCACGATCACTGGTTCGGCTTTGACAATGGACCTCGGTTGGACGGCTCGCTAGCGGCGTACTGCTTCACGCGGGCGTAGAACTTCTCCAGCTCGCCGCCCTCTTCCGCGAGCAGGTGCTCGAAAGTGCCCACGAGCTGGGTGTAGGTTGCATAGGACGCCAGGAAGGCATTGTTCGGCTCGACATCGGCAAAGCCCGAGTTCACGAGCTTTTCCCGCAACAGCGTCATCTCCTCGTGCTTCTTCTGGCGCATGGCCTCGGGCGCGATGCGCTGGCGGTACAGTAGCTGCAGCCGCGCGCGCGCCTGATCCATGAGTTCCGCCAGCTCCCGCCGGCGCGCCTCGCGCGCGAGGAAGTCCTGCATCAGCGCCGCGCGCCCGGTATCGGCCAGCCAGCGGCGCACGCCGACGCGCTCCACCACGACCGCGAAGGATTCGTTGAAGGTCGAGTCGTCCTTCACATAGGCGACCTGGTGCGCGAGCTCGTGGAATATGAGGCGCGCGAGCTCGGCGTCCGGGTAGCGGATGAAGGTCGAGAGCAGCGGATCATCGAACTTGCCCAGCGTCGAATATGCGGGCACGCCGTACTGGTGGACGTCGAGCCCCTCATTGCGCAGGTCGTCGGCGTACGCGCGCGCATCTGCCTCGGAGAAGAAACCGCGATAGGCCACGCAACCCGCCACCGGGAAGCAGGACTGGCGCGGCTCGAGCGAGAATTCCGGCGCCGCCACCACGTTCCAGACGGCGAACGGGCGGTCGAGCTCCGCGTAACTGCGATAGCTGCCGTTGTCGGGCAGCTTGAGCGACTTGACCGCGTAATCGCGGATCTCGCGCGCCAGCGCGAGGCGCTCACGCAGCGGCGCGGGCGTCTTCGGATCGGCGAGCAGAGATTCGACGGACTGCTTGCGCGAGATCAGACTGAACTGCCCGCCCACCGCCTGCGCGTAGTAGGACAGCGTTTCGCAGCCCGCGAGCAGGAGGGCGCATAGAGCGCTAGCAGTCAGCCGCAGCAAAGCGCCCTCCTTCCAGGAAGGCCGCCACCTGCCCGGCCACGCGCGCGGACAGGAGCATGGCGCTGTGGCCGACCGGCAGCACGACGCGCTCGCGCATGCCTTCGACCGTGCTCTCCTGCACGCTCACCACGCCGTCGTTTGCGCCCGGCAGGGGGCCGAACAGGCGCCCCAATCCGAGCGGCAGGCTGCCGGCGAGCACGCCGAGCGGCTCCGAACGCGTCCAGCGTGCCGCCCGGCCTTCGCGCCAGAGCACCTCGCTCTGTCCCAGGAACCAGCGCCCGCCGGGATAGCGCGTCAGGCGCCGCGCCGCGTAGCAGCCTTGCGCCGGCGTGCCGAGGAGCACCACGCGCCCGGCGGCGAGCTCGGGGTAGGTGTTGAGCGCCTCCAGGATCACCAGGCCGCCCAGGCTGTGGCCCACGAAATGGGTGGCGCCCGTCTCCCGCGCAAAGCGTGCCAGGCCCTCTGCGTGCGCGGCGAGCGGCCGGCGCGCGCCCGGGTAGGAGAAGGTGCGGCAGCGGAACCCCGCGCGCTCCAGCCGAGCCGCTAGCGGCTGCATGACGATGCCGGGCACCCAAAGGCCGTGGGCGAGGATGACGTCGCGCACCTATCTCTCTTCGGAAACGGAGAGCGGAGGACGCTGGCGCGCCATCCTGAAATTCGCGCTCACGCGCGCGACCGGCTGGCCGTCCACCATGAGGTGTCCGGCGGCCGCGGCAGTACGGGTGTCCACGTTCAGCACTCTCACTTCGGAGTAGAGCCAGTCGCCGGCGCGCGTGCTGGCCATGTATTCGACGGACAGGTCGATGGTCACGAAGTTCTTTCCGCCGCTCTCTTCGGCCGCGGCGACGCAAGCGTAGCCGAGCGCGATGTCGGCCAGTGTCGCGAGCAGCCCGCCATGGCAGGTGCCGCGCGAATTGAGGTGGCGCTCCTCGACGCGCAGGCCAAGCGAAATATCTCGCCCCCGGCGCTTCGCATAGAACGGTCCGGCGAGGCCGGAGAAGGTGTTGCCCACCGTGCGCTGCAGAAGCTCGTAACCTTCCGGGATTCCGGAATTCATGGCCGGGGGATTTTAGCGAGAAGCCAGCCGCCGACCGCGAGCGCCGGCGCGGCGAAAACCGCGTAGGACGCCGCATAGCTGCCGGACAGCGCGAGCGCCGCATTGAACGCCGGGGGCGTAAGTACGACCCCCAGATACGTGAAGAACAGCGCGCCGCCGGTCGCGGCGCCCGCGCGGCCTTCGGGCGCGATGCGCGCAATCTCGGCAAGGAACACACCGTTCCAGCCCACCGCGGTCGCGCCGAACATCGAGGCGTAGGCGAACAGCAGCCACTTGGGCCATGCCGGTCCCGCGAGCAGCGCGGCGAGCGCCGACACGCCCATGCCCACGCCCAGCAGTCCCAGCATCGCGCGACGGCGGAACATGCGATCCGCGAGCACGCCCCAGAGCACGCGACCGGTGACGCTGGCGATCTGCGCGACGGCCATCACGAAGCCGGCCAGCACCAGCGACAGGCCGAAACTCTCGACCAGGAAGGTGACGAGGAAGGTCACCAGCGTGATCTGCACGCCGCCGTAGACGAACCCCGCGACGCACAGCTGGCGCAGCCGCCCGTCCGCGAGCACGATGCGGATCGAGGCAGCGGCCGAGCCGAACGACACCGGCGCGCGAGGATCAAGCGACGCGTCGTAGCGCGCGCGCACCCAGCCGATGGCGATGGCGCACGCGAGGCATAGCGAGCCGATCGCGACCGCGCTCCAGCGCCAGCCGACCGCGAGGATGAGCCCCGGCACGAGCGCCCCGGCCAGCATGCCGCCCAGCGGCACGCCGGTCTGCTTCACCGCGAAAATCAGCGAGAAAAACTGCGGCGGCGTGCGCACGAGGATGGCCGAGCTCGCGGGCGTCGCGGGCCCGTAGCCCAGGCCCACCACGAAGCCGCCCAGCGCCACGAACGGCACCCACGCGCTGGCCGAGAGCGCGAGGCCGAGAAAGGAGAGCGTCAGGCCGATCTGGCTGGCGCGGATCGGACCGAAGCGGGCGATCCAGCCGCCGGAGAAGGCCGAGCTCAGCATGCTGCCGAAATAGGAGCCGGCGATGTAGTAGCCGACGGCCGACGGCGAAAAGCCCAGCGCCGGCCCGGCCACCGGCGCCATGACCGGCGCGCAATAGACCGCGAACGCGACCAGCGTCTGGATCGCGAGCGTGACGACGAGCGGCAGCGCGATGCCGCCGCCCGCCTCAGGCCGCACGCCCGGATTCCCCCGCCGCCTCGAGCAGGCGCTCGGCGTCGCGCAGCACTGGGTAGTCGACCATGCGGCCGTCCACCTGGATCGCCGCGCTGCCCTTCGCCTCGGCCTCGCGGAACGCGGCCACGACGCGCCGCGCGTGCGCGATCTCCTCGCCCGTCGGCGCGTAGCCGGCATTCACGGGCGCGACCTGCGCGGGATGGATGCACATGCGCCCCTGGAAGCCCATGCGGCGGCTGCGCTCGACCGAGCGCCGCAGGCCGTCGCCGTCCTGGAGGTCGAACCAGGGGCTGTCGAGCGGCGCCTCGACGCGCGCCGCGCGCGAAGCGAGCACCAGCCGCTCGCGCGCGCCGGCGAGTTCCGCCTCGTCGCGCGAAACCGCGAGCCGCAGGTCGAGGGCATAGTCGGCCGCGCCGAAGGCGATGCGCTTCACGCGCCAGGTGCCCGAATACGGCTTCAGCCCCCGCGCCTGCAGGATGCGCTCGACGCGCTGCAGGCCGTCGGCGGTCTCGATCACGGGAATCAGGTCGAGCGCGCCCACGGCGAGGCCGCGCTCGCGCTCGAGGTTCGCGACCAGCCAGTCGATCGCGTGCAGGTCGGCCGCGCTCTCCACCTTGGGCAGCACCACGCCGTCCAGGCCCGGGCCGACGATCTCGGTGAGGTCGCGAAAGCAGAACCGCGTCCCCATGGCGTTCACGCGCACGTAGGCGCGGCATTTTCTGGGCCGCGACAGCGCGTCGGCCACGGGCTTGCGCGCGGTGTCCTTCTCCGCGGCGGCGACCGCGTCCTCGAGGTCCAGGATCACCGCGTCCGCGTCGAGACCGAGCGCCTTCTCCACGTGCCGCGCATGATTGGCGGGCGCGAACAGGAAGCTGCGGTTCATCATTTGAGTGGCTTTCGCGTATCCCACGCCGGATACGGCAGGACGGGCTTGGCGGCGGCGAGCGCCTCGGGCCAGACCACCACGCGCCGGCCGCGCTGGATCTGCGTGAGCAGCGGCTGCACGCCCAGCTGCGCCCCGTCGCGGTCCACCTTGTAGCGGCCGAGCGGCGTCTCGAGCTCGAGCGCGGCGAGCGCCTCGCGCAGCTTCTCGGGCTCGAGCGAGCCGGCGCGGCGTACCGCTTCCTCCAGCACCTTGCCAGCCGCGTAGCCCTCGGCCGCGACCTCGGTCGGCTCCGCGGACCAGCGCTTCGCGAAGGCCTCGGCGAAGCGGCGGTTGGCTGGCACGGCCGTGCGACGGTCATAGGGCAGGATGCCGATCGCGTATTCGGCGTCCTGGCCGACCCGCTTGACGAAATCCGGCTGCGCGGCGCCCTGTGCGACGAACAGTCGCGGCGCGAAGCGCAGCTTGCGGAAGCTCTTCACCATCTCGGCCGCGTCCTGCGGCAGGCCGAACGCAATCCAGGCCTCCGCATCGGCGGCCTTCGCGCGCCTGGCTTGCGCAGCAAAATCGTCGTTGTCGGGAGCGTAGATCTCCACTTCGCCCGGCGCGAATCCCTGCTTGAGTGCCTCGTCGCGCGCGCGCGTCGCGATCTCGCGCGACGTCGGGTCGTCGCGCGCGAGCAGGACGATGCGCTTGATGCCCAAGCCGCGCGCGAGGTCGAATGCGCCCGAGGCGTAGGACGCGAGCGGCGCGGGAATCTGGAACGTGTACCGGTAGCCGGCGCGCTGCGCCAGGCGCGAGGTCCCGGTCGTGTTCACGAGCACGCGCCGGCTGCGCTCGGCGACCGCCGCCGCGCCCATGCTCGCGGCCGAGCCGAGCGGGCCGATGAGCAGGTCGGCTTTCTCGCGTACGAGCTGCTCGTAGAGCCGGCCAGTCGCGGAAGCCTCGGACTGGTCATCGAGCAGCCGCAACTCGACCCGCCGCCCGAGCAGGCCGCCCGCCTCGTTCACCTCTTCCTGCCAGAGCAGCAGCGCCTTGCGCAGCTCGGCGGCGAGATCCGAGAGATTGCCCGAAAGCGGCAGCACCGCGCCGACGGTGACCGGCTGCTGCGCGATCGCGGCAAGCGCCGCGAGCCATAGCAGCGCCGCGCACAGGAGTCTTCGCATCGTGATGGCAAGTTAAGGTGTGGGAAAATCCGCGTCAAGGATCATGCGAAACGCGTTTCTCGAGACGCTCGCCGCGATCGTCGGGGAAGCCAACGTCCTCGCCGGCGACGATGCCGCGCCCTATACCGTCGACTGGCGCAAGCAATACCGCGGCGCGGCCCTCTGCGTCGCACGCCCCGCGGGCACGGGCGAAGTCGCGGCGCTGGTGCGCGCCTGCGTCGAGAAGGACGTTGCGATCGTGCCGCAGGGAGGCAACACTGGCCTCTCGGGCGGCTCGGTGCCCACTGGCGCGCGGACCGAGCTCGTGTTGTCGCTCTCGCGCATGAACCGCGTGCGCGAGCTCGATGCGCTGAACGACGCCGTCACGGTGGAGGCCGGCTGCGTGCTCGCCAGCGTGCAGCGCGCGGCCGACGCCGCCGGGCGCCTGTTCCCGCTGTCGCTCGCGGCCGAGGGCAGCTGCCAGATCGGCGGCAACCTCTCGACCAATGCCGGCGGCGTGAATGTGCTGCGCTATGGGAACGCGCGCGACCAGGTGCTGGGCCTCGAGGTGGTGCTGCCCGACGGCCGCGTCTGGAACGGCCTGCGCGCGCTGCGCAAGGACAACACGGGCTATGACCTGAAGCAGCTCTTCATCGGGGCCGAGGGCACGCTCGGCATCATCACCGCCGCCGTGCTCAAGCTCCGGCCGAAGCCTTCCGCCTCCGCCACCGCCTGGATCGCGGTCGCCGATCCGTCGCGCGCAGTCGAGCTGCTGGGGCAGTTGCGTGCCGCCTGCGGCGACCGGCTAAGCGCCTTCGAGCTGCTGTCGCGCAATTGCGTGGCCGCCGTGCTCGCGCACCGCGCGGGCCTGCGCGACCCGCTGCGCGGCGAATCGCCCTGGTACGTGCTCGCCCAGCTGGACGACGCCGGCACGCACGCCGAGCTCGAGGAGCGGCTGCAGGAGGCGCTCGCGCAGGCCGAAGACGCGGTCATCGCCAAGAACGCGACGGAAGCGGCCGCCCTCTGGCAGATCCGCGAGGGCGTGCCCGAGGCGCAGTTCGCCAACGTCAAGCACGACATCTCGGTGGCGGTCTCGAAGGTGCCCGAATTCATCGCGCGCGCCGGCGCCGCGCTCGAATCGAAGCTGCCGGGTGTCCCGGTTTTCTGTTTTGGCCACATCGGCGACGGCAATCTGCACTACAACGTCGGCGATGCGGCGCTGCTCGCCCGGCGCGCGGAGGTGAACCGCGTGGTCTATGACATGGTCGCCGCGCTCGGCGGCTCGATCTCGGCCGAGCACGGCCTCGGGCAGCTCAAGCGCGAGGAGATCACGCGTCATAAGGATCCACTGGAGCTCGAGCTCATGCGCGCGCTCAAGCGCGCGCTCGACCCGCGCGGCCTCATGAACCCCGGAAAGGTGCTATAGCCGACTACTTATTGCGCTCGGCCATGTCCTTCGCGCGCTTGGCAACGCTGGTCAGCAGCGCGGCGCCAAAGGCGGGACTGGTCTTCACGAGCTGCAGGAAGGCGTTGCGGTTGATCGCGAGCAGGCTGCAATCCGTCTCCGCGGTCGCCGTGGCGGCGCGCACTGACTGGTCCACCAGCGCCATCTCGCCGAACACGCCGCCCTGCCCCGCGCGCCCCACGATGCCGCCCTTGATCGTGATCTTGACCTTGCCCTCCAGCACCACGTACATGAAGGCGCCGCCGGTGCCCTCCTGCATGATCATCTTGCCCTGCTCGTAGCGCACCGGCTCCTGGCCGGCCATGATCCGCTCCAGGCCCTGCAGCAGCTTCTTGTCGAACACCACCGATTCCTTCGCCTCGCCCGCATGCAGCGTGCCCGCCGCGCGCAGCCGCGCGATGGTGCTGCGCAGCCGATCGTTGATGATCGCCATGAGCATGAGCGCGAACTCGGGCTTGGCCTGCAGGGCCGCGAGATACTGCTTCTCATCCAAGCCGATCACGGTGCAGGCGCCCTTGGCGCGCGCAGTCGCGGTGCGCGCGGCCTGCGCGATGACCGCCATCTCGCCGAAGGTCTCGCCCGCGCGCACGGTGCCGATGACCTTGCCCTGCGCGACCATTTCCACCTCGCCGACGATCAGCACGAACATCTTCGGGCTCTTGAACAGGCCGCCCTTCTCGTCCTCGGCGAAGAGGACCGCGCCCGCCGGGAAGCTTTCGGGCTTGCCTGCGGACTTGAAGAACTCCATCGCCACCGCGGCGTTATAGACCGGCTGTGGCGGCGGTGCGGCCGGCTGCGCGGCGGGCTTTTGCGGCGCGGTACTCGAAAAATCCAGGTCACTCATGGTCTTGGTGCAATCCTACCCTCTACGGAACACAGGCGCGGCCAAACGTTCAATCGAAACATTGACACAGGCGGCTCGTCCCGCGCCAGCGGCGCGTTGCAGGGCTGCCGTCAGGTCATCGGCGCTCTCGACATGCTCGCCATGGGCGCCGAAGGCCCGCGCCACCTCATCGTAGCGGGTCGCCAGCAGTTCGAGGCCCTGCGCGCGCGCGGCCCCATAGCTGCGCAGCTGGATCTGGTACTCCGCGTTCCAGCAGCGATCGTTGCCCACCACGGCCACGTAGGCGAGGCCGGAGCGCACCGCGGTGTCCAGCTCCGACGAATGAAAGCCAAAGGTCCCGTCGCCCAGCATGGCCACCACGTTCGAACCGGGCAGCGCGAGCTTGGCCGCAGCGGCGAAGGGCAGCGCGGAGCCGATCGAGCCTGCAACGCCGTTGATGACGCGGTGCGGCGCGGTGAGCGTCGCCTGCGACCATTGTCCGAACTCGCCGCCATCGGCGACGAGCACGGCGTCGGGCGCATCGAGCAGCTTCTGTACGGCGCGGCCGACCTCGACCGGATGCACCGGTCCGCCGGCCTTGGACGCCAGCGTGCTCCAGGCGGCCGGGCGGAATGCCAGCGCCGATCGCGCCTCGCCGCGCCAGCCGCTCTTGGGCCAGGCGCCGCGTCCCGCATCGAAGGCGGGAAGCTCCGTCTCGATCACGCGGCAGCCCTTGCCGAACGCGGCGCCGAACTTGAGCGTGAAATCGCGCCGCTTGCCCGCGAGCACCACCACGTCCGCCGCCGCGAGCACCTCGGCGAGCAGGCCGAGGCTCGGATCGTTCACGCCGCGCGGGCTCTCCATCACGATCGCCGGCACGCCGCTTACTTCCTCGAAGCGCCTGAGCGCGGCGCGGTCGCGCGACGTGCCGCAGGCAGGGCCGCCGATGACGAGGGGTTTCCTGGCGCCGCGCAGCGCTTCCAGGGCCTCGACGGGAATCGCCGGGCGCTCATGCTCGGGGCGGAATGCTTGCGCCGGCGGTAATGCCGCATCGGCCTGCCCTTCGAGCAGGTCGGATGGCAGGGAAAGGTGGACCGGACCGGGGCGACCCGCCAGCGCCATGCGC
>Ga0335076_10008758_pt1 | contig 10218 bp, 8 predicted proteins | sample Lox_Sample_25_FD_206717 | JGI IMG/M metagenome (GOLD analysis project Ga0335076, IMG submission 206717) | Soil microbial communities from Loxahatchee National Wildlife Refuge, Florida, United States - Lox_Sample_2.5 | ecosystem: Environmental > Terrestrial > Soil > Wetlands | place: USA: Florida...
TTTAGCTTTGGAATGGGCCGTCGACTTGGCTCGCGACGAATGCGATTTCTGGGGTTTGGCCATATCGGGCGAATGCTAACAAAGGCGCGACCTTCCGTCAACGGATTGGCGCACCCTGTGGAAAGTGCTGAGTTGGATAGCCTTTACCGAGTCGCCGCATGTGTAAAAATAGTTTAGCGAGGAATCGCCCTCCTCCCTGAAACTAGCATTGGTACTCGAATCAAGATGACCCGCCCGGGATGGTGGCCTGCCCGGGAGGCGTGTGTTATAAGTTCAAGTTCGAACCCAGGTTAAAGACTCGTGCCTTTCATCAATTTTCCTGCGCGCGAAATTAATTGCAAGCTCGTCTACTACGGTCCCGGTCTCGGCGGAAAGACCGCGAACCTCCAGTGGATCTATGACCATACCGGGCAAAATCAAAAGGGCAAGATGGTTTCCCTCGCCACCGAAACCGACCGTACCCTCTTCTTCGATTTTCTGCCCTTGGACCTCGGCACCGTCCGCGGCTTCAAGACCCGCTTCCATCTCTATACCGTCCCCGGCCAGGTGTTCTACGAAGCGAGCCGTAAACTCATCCTCAAGGGCGCCGATGGTGTGGTCTTCGTCGCGGATTCTCAGGAAGAACGTCTCGACGCCAACTTCGAAACGCTGGAGAACCTGCAAGAACACCTGAAGGAACACAACCTCAATTTCGCAACGATCCCTTATGTCTTGCAGTTGAACAAACGCGATCTCCCCAACGCCATGCCCGTCGCTGAGTTAACAAAGCAACTCCAAAAAAAGGGTGAGCCTATCATTGAAGGCGTCGCCATCCAGGGCCAGGGCGTCTTCGAAACCCTCAAAGAATTAGCCAAGATGGTCCTCGCCGAATTGAAAAAGGGCGGCTGACTCGTCTCTTTCTTCAACTGGAAGTTAATCTCAAAGGAACGAGAGCGGGAACGGGCTTACCCTGTAGATCAACGCCGGCCCTGCAATCGGGAGGCGACAGATTAGAAAGCACACCGTTGAACGAAATGTGTGCATCGTTCCCATGCCTGCTTATTTAGTTCGAACTTAGAATCCAGCCGTAGCAGCTACTTCGTTATCAAAGGTCGGAATCGCTTCGACCAGCCGCGTCACCGTGAGCGCATCTCTTACGCGTCCTTGTCCGCAAATCAGGTGCAGCCCGCCGCCCTTGCGCGCAAGCGAAATCGACAGCTTCACCAGCGCCGAAATTCCCGAGCTGTCAATTTGCGGAATATCGTTCAGATTCACTACCATCTTCCGTGCGCCTTGCTGCACCAGGTTCTGCACAAAGTCCGACAAATGCTCGGCGGGCTCTCCAATCGTGAGCCGCCCGTTCACCGTCAGGTAATAAATGCCCCCGGCCTCGCGCGCAGAAACTTCCAATGGTGGGTGAAGCGTCATCAAACATTCCCCTCTGAACAAGCTGAACGGCTACTGCCGTTAGATGCAATGGCACCGGAAGCAGTGCCGTCATTATACGATGAAGAATATGAAGAAGAAACGAGCCGAGGGGGAGGCCCCCCATCGCTGGGACGTCACTCCCCAGCAAGCCCGCCAAATCCAGGAGTCGCTTCGGCAAAAATGGGAGGGCCAGGACCGCTTCGGCGAGATTCGCACCGTCGCCGGGCTCGATGCGTCTTTCGTCCTCGCGGAATCGCAAGCCCTGAACAGGAGAACAAGCCGCCGGGATCCGCTACGAATGGCGAACCGCGCCATTGCGTGTGCGGTGATGTTTCACTTCCCTGAACTCGTTGAAATCGAACGTGCATACGCGGTCGTGCCGCTCAAATTCCCCTACATCCCAGGGTTACTAAGCTTCCGCGAGATACCGGCTCTTCTGGCCGCGCTCGCCAAATTGCACCAGATGCCGGACCTGTTATTTTGCGACGCTCAGGGCTATGCGCATCCACGCCGGCTCGGCCTCGCCGCGCACCTGGGCGTCTGGCTGAATCGGCCAACAATAGGTTGTGCCAAGAGCATTTTGGTCGGCGAACACGGCGAATTGGGCAGAAAAAAGGGCAATTGGACAGCATTGATCGACGCGACAAATGGGGAAAGGATAGGGGCCGCTGTACGCACCCGAGACGGAGTTAAGCCTGTCTACGTCTCGCAGGGCAACCGCATCAGCTTAGAAGCCGCCATTCGGCTCACCCTCGCCGTCAGTGACGGCTTTCGAATACCGTGCCCAACCCGTGAAGCCGATCACTTTGCAAGCCTGATTAAAAGAAAGCTCTTAGCCAATGAGCTATGAGGAAAACCGATGCGCGCCAGAAAAAATTCGCGGTGGGAGCCGCGCCTGCCCGCTGCGTATAATCCCGTTACACAGGTGTAAGCCCCCGTTAGAGTGAAGCGCGAACGACGCGGCGATAGTGGAGTGTTGCCGCATTCGCACCGGAGAAATCGATGAAGCGATTGGGCACGTGGTGTTGTTGCATCGTGTTGACGATGCTCTTTGGGTTACCGTTGCTGGGCCAGACTCCCGTTTCCCCCTCCAATTCCCCCGCAAGTGCAAGTTCTCCGGAGATCCCCCAAGCTGTCACCAATAAATTGAATGCCCTGGAAGCCAAGGTCGCTGCGGCGCAATCTTCCGCGGACAATGCCTGGATGCTGGTCAGCGCCGCCCTCGTGCTTCTGATGACCGGGCCGGGGTTGGCGCTTTTCTACGGTGGTTTGGTGCGACAGAAAAATGTCCTGGCCATCATGATGCAAAGCTTCGCCTTGATGGCGCTGATCACCGTTTTGTGGGCGCTCGTCGGCTACAGCCTGTGTTTCGGTGGCAGCGGTCCCGTGATTGGCGATTTCAAAATGGCCTTGCTCCGCGGTGTCGGCGCAATCCCGAATGCAGATTATGCCCCGACCATTCCCCAGGGCACTTTCATGATCTACCAACTTATGTTCGCCATCATCACACCCGCCCTCATCACCGGCGCGACCGCCGAGCGCATGAAGTTCTCCGGCACCGTGCTTTTCATGACCTTGTGGTTCCTGATCGTCTACGCACCGATGGCCCACATGGTGTGGGGCAAGGGCGGCTTGCTCAATGCAGCGCTTGGAGGCAAATTCCCAACCCTTGATTTTGCTGGTGGCACGGTGGTCCACATCACCTCGGGAGTATCCGCGCTCGTTTGCGCGCTCTACCTTGGCAAGCGCGTCGGCTATCCCAAGCAGGCGATGCCCCCGCACAGCATGGTTTTGAGCTTCATAGGTGCGTGTTTACTCTGGGTCGGTTGGTTCGGTTTCAACGCCGGCAGCGCCTTGGCCTCGAGTCCCTTGGCCACCAGCGCTTTCATCGCGACGCATTTCGGCGCAGCAGCAGCGGCGCTGAGTTGGAGCTTGGCGGAATGGGTCAAGAACGGCCGAGCCAGTGCGCTCGGAGCGATCTCCGGAGCGGTAGCTGGGCTTGTTGCCATCACGCCCGCCGCGGGTTTTGTGGGGCCCCGTGCTGCTCTGGCCATTGGTTTCGTCGCCGGCATCTTCTGCTACTGGATGGTCACCAAATTCAAATCGATCTTCGGCTACGACGACTCGCTAGATGCCTTCGGTGTTCATGGCGCCGGTGGAACCATCGGAGCGCTCCTGACCGGCGTGTTCGCTCGATTCACGATCAACCCGATCTTTGGCGATGGCAAGCCCGTCGGTGGACTAGACGGGCACTGGGGCCAGGTGGGCAATCAACTGGTTGGAATTCTCTGCGCTTGGGGATTCGCCCTCGTCGGCACAATTGTCATTCTAAAGATCGTTGATGTTACAACGGGTATCCGTGTCAGCGAGGAACACGAGGTGGAAGGATTGGACATCACCCAGCACGGCGAGGAAGGCTACAACCTGGAGTCGTAACTACAATTCGGACGGAACTGTAAAGCGAGGCGGGAGCAGAGATTCGTATGATGAAAATTGAAGCGATCATTCAGCCGTCGAGATTCGAATCCGTGAAGGACGCGCTGCTGGAGATTGGCATCGAGGGCATGACGGTGATCGAAGTCCGCGGGCACGGGCGCCAGAAAGGCCACACCGAGGTGTACCGCGGCAGAGAATACACCGTAGATCTCCTGCCTAAAATCAAGATCGAATTGGTCTTAGCGGATCAGCTGGTGAATCGCGCCGTGGAAGCAATCTTGAAAAGCGCGAAGACTGGTAAAATAGGAGACGGAAAAATCTTTTTGACGCGAGTCGAAGAGGCGATCCGGATCCGGAATGAGGAACGGGGCGAAAGCGCTCTCTAGTAAGATATGTCCTCACCCCGGCCAGGTCTGGTTCCTGCATTTCGTCCGAAGAGCAAAATGGAAGAATCAGTGACGCCGCTATCGGTGTTGGGTCCTCAATGCGATGCCCAACGCGAACGGATCAAGAAGTTATTCGAAAGCGGGGCGAGCGCCCAGGAGACGCTCCGGCAGTTGTGTGAACTCGCGGACGGTACCATCCGCAAAGTCTTCGGCGAACTTCAGCAGGTTCGAAGCGAAGCTTCCCAGGGATTGTGCCTCTTGGCCCTCGGCGGTTATGGCCGCGAAGTCCTCTTCCCCTACTCGGATCTCGACCTCCTCTTTCTCTTTGCCAACGAAAAAATTGAAGAAGAATCCCGGCCGCTGATCGCCGAGTTTTCCCGCATGCTCTGGGATTTGGGTTTCCGCGTGAGTTCCGCAGGCCGCACCATCGACGAGTGCAAGAAGATCGAACAGGACAATGCCGAATTTCATCTCGCGATGCTCGACCGCCGTTTCCTGGATGGCGACAAAGCCCTCTTCGAAAAACTGGATTCCAAGGTCCTTTCCGTCGCCGAAAAACAGGCCCGTCCCTTTTTGCTCGTGGAACTTCAGCGTTTGACCCGCGATCGCCTCGGCCGCTACGGAAACACCATCTTCCATCTCGAACCCAATGTGAAAGACGCCCCGGGCGGTCTCCGCGATTTCCATTCCACCTTATGGATGCGGCAATTGGCGGGCGACCGCCGCGATCCCCGTTTCAGCCCCGTGAACGAAGACGAATTGACCCGCAATGCCGTCGAATTCCTTAGTGCCATCCGCTGCTTCCTCCATTACAGCAACGGCCGGAACGACAACACGCTCACCTACGAATTGCAGGCTCAGGCGGCAGAGCGCTCTCTCGGTATCGACGACAACCTGCGCCGGAATGCCGCGGAATGGATGCGTTTGTATTTCCGCCATGCGCGCACCCTCAACCGCCAGCTGCTTCGCTACACCGAACAGAGAACGCAAGCGGCGGTCTCTTTGCGCCAACGCCTGCTCGCCGCCACCATCGGCGCCCGCTCCGAGGCCCCAAACAATCGCCTCTTTAGCGTTCGAGACGGCCTCCTTGAAATCGCTAATGAGCAGGCTTACGCGGACCGCAATACCACCTACGCCTTGTTGACGGAAGCTGCCAAAACCGGTGTCCCCTTGAGCCGAGACACCGAGCGCAGTATTGCCTACATCATGGCGCATCCAGAATTGCCGCAACGGAATTCCCGGATTGGATGGCTGGTTCTTTCCGAGATTCTGAGCGCCGATTATCCCGGCGTCGCGCTCCGGCCAATGCACCGCCTCGGCTTGCTCGTCGAAGCTCTCCCGGAGTTCCGCTCCATCGACTCCCTGGTCGTGCGCGATTTCTATCACCGTTACACTGTCGATGAGCATTCTCTCCGCACCATCGAACATCTACAGGATCTCGGCGACTGTTCTGATTCTCTCGGCAAACATTTTTCTCCGATTTGGAAAACGGTGGAGCGGCGCGACCTGCTCATCCTGTCTCTCCTCCTCCACGACGTCGGCAAGGGCATGCCCGTCGAAAACCACGTAACTGGAAGCTTGCAGGCCCTCGAAATTGCCTCCGACCGCTTGAAGCTCACGCCGGAAGAGAAAGCCGAAGTTTACTTCCTGATCGAGCATCATCTCGATATGTCCGCTACGGTCCAGCGCCGCGACATTTTTGATCCCGCCACGGTTTCCGGTTTCGCGGCCTCCGTAACCACCCACGAACGCCTGCAACGGCTCTGTCTTATGACCTACGCCGATATTCACGCGGTCAATCCCGAAGCGCTCACTCCGTGGAAGGCTGAAATGCTCTGGCAGCTGTTCGTCGCCACGTCAAACCATTTCAGCCGTACCGCCGACCGCGACCGTGTCCATGCTTCCGATGAAGCCGCTCTACTCGAGCAAGTCCGTCTGTCGGGTGGCGACTCCTCAAAATCCGACCTCGAGCGGTTCCTCGATGGATTCCCCCGGCGCTATATGGCGGCGCACTCGCCCGCGGAGATCGCTTCACACTTCGCCCTTTACCGGAAACTCGGGTCCGAGCCGGTCCAGACCGATGTCAAAAAGACTCATCACGCGTTTACTCTGACGCTGCTTTCGGCCGACCGCCCGGCTTTGTTCGCCACCATCGCGGGAGCCCTTGCCGCTTGGGGCATGAACATCGTTAAGGCGGATGCGTTCGCGAATACCGCCGGCGTTGTGCTGGACACCTTCCACTTCGTCGATATGCACAAGACGCTGGAGCTCAATCCCGGTGAAATCGCACGCTTCCAGCAGAGCGTCAGCGATGTTGTTAACGGAAAGCAGCCTTTGGAACCCATGTTAAAAGGAAGGCTCGCCGCTGTGGCCCGGCCCCCCAAGGTTGCGGTGGCAACCTCCATCAACTTCGACGACGGTTCTTCCGATCACAGCACGCTCGTGGAAGTCGTTACCCAAGACCGCCCCGGATTGTTGTACGGAATCGGTTCGGCGCTGGCTCGCCTGGGCTGCAATATCGATGTCGCCTTGATTGACACGGAGGGCCAAAAGGCTATCGACGTCTTCTATCTCACCTCTCAAGGCAAGAAACTCTTGCCCCAGAAGCAGGAATTGCTGAAGGAAGTGCTGCAAGGCACCCTTAGTTAGGTCGCGAAACTCCGCCATTCCTCCTTCGCAGCGCCTATTCTGTCCGGTACAAAACTTCCCGTAAAGATTTCCCAGAAATTCAGGTAAATACCCGAAGGATTCCTTGCATCGAGCTGTTCCGAGGGACAGGTGTATTCACAGTACGTTCTGTAAAGCGAACTGCAACGTTCCTTGTATTGCGACCGGCGCGAATCGTAGCGAAGATGAACGTGGCTGCTGGCTTTGTCCCACAGGGAGCGAGCAGGGGGTGACCGGAACATGGCGTCTACTGAAGTGGAAGAACTCAGATTTATGCAGTCCGCTAACGGGCACCAGCCTGCCGCAGCGCCCACAACTAACAAACGGACACCGGTCGCCAAAAAACGCGCCGCTTCCGCCGAAGTGAGTATCGAAGAGTCGCTGTCCTCGGCTGTGCTCGCGTCCGATACGGAATTGGCCCGGATTCTTCGTGAAGTAGATGAGATCTCCAAGAGCTTGCGCGGAGAATTTCCCGACGTCCAGGCCTTGCGGGTCGCCCAGCATCCCGCCGTGTGGGGAGCCGTGAAGCAAACCTTGTTGGAACGTGAGTTGCGACTGCTGGCTTTGACCGATGATCTGACTTGCTTGTACAACCGGCGTGGTTTTTTCGCCGTAGCCACGCAGCTCTTGAAAGTCGCTCAGCGAAAGTCGCAGAACTGTCTTCTGTTTTACTGCGATGTGGACAACCTCAAAAAGATCAATGATTCGTTTGGACATCACGAAGGCGATTTGGCGCTGATTCGCGTGGCCGACGCCCTGGAACATAGTTTTCGCGAATCGGACGCTATCGCCCGCATTGGCGGCGACGAATTTGTGGTCATTGGTCTCGAAGCCTCGAGCCGTATCGAAACTACTCTATTGCGCAGGCTGGACCGGAACATCCGCAAAGCCTCGGCAGGGGAAACCCGCTACCAGCTCTCCGTCAGTGTGGGCGTAGCCCGGTTCGATCCCAAGCGTGCCGTATCTCTCGGCGAACTCATGTCTCAGGCCGACTTAGCCATGTACGAGCAGAAACGCAAACAAGTAAATCTCGTCGAGCCTCCTCTACAAATTGAAGAAGAAGTAGTCATCGCCCCATCCGACAAATAAGCCACACCCCAGAAATTACCGAAGACGGATCCCTCGGCACACGACAGCTTTGTCACAATAACAACGTTAGGTTTCTTTCGCAGGAAGTGCTTCTACAGTAGAGCCGCTTCTTAGCGCTCTGTCTCGGCGGGAACGCACCACACAGGCATCTCAGACGCAAGAGGAATATTCTGAGATTCGCGGCGTGCCGAAGTGGCCCCACGGCTCTTCGGCCTCTTGCTCATGCATTTGCTGAGCATCTTCCGAACGCGCAGCCGCGCCTTATGCAGCTGCGACTTCGATGTTCCCGTTGCGCAGCCCATCATCTCCGCCACTTCGCTGTGCTCGTAGCCGTGGAGATCATGTAGCAAGAGCGTGGCCCGAAATCCGCGGGATAGCCGCTTGACCGCATTGTTCAGCAGCATCCGGTCGGCCATACTCTCCAGCCGCGCATCCGATACTCCAAATTCTGCCGGTACGCGTCCCGTCTCCGCTTCCGGATCGGTGATTTCGTCCAAGGATGTTTCCTTCAGTCGGCGCTTGCGAAAACCCATTAGCACCGTGTTGCGCGTTACCCGGTGCAGCCATGTCGAAAACGCTGACTGTCCCCGGAACTCTCGAATCCCGCGTAAGACTGCCACGAACGTGTCTTGCGTCAAGTCCTCCGCATATGCGTGGTTCTTGACCATCCGCAGGCAAAGCGCGTACACGCGTTGATTGTGGCGCTTATACAAGAATTCGAATGCCTCTGAATCGCCGTGCCGCGCCCGGCGCAGTGCTTCACTTTCCGTCAATTTCTCGAATTCGACAGACATCGGGATCACACCTTTGGCTTTCTACAGACACACGTACACCGGAATAACGCGGACTGGTCGTGGGGCGGGTTGGGTCAGGCGGCCGCAACAGACGGGCGCGAGCGCCTCAAAAATGATGACGACAAATACCAAGCATGCGGGATGCCAGGTGGTCATTGCGTTTGTAAAACCGCTCGAAACTCGCGCTTTAGGGAACTCTCTGCGCCGTGCCCCCCATCTACCTCAACGTACTAGGTCGTGTAAATTCTTCAGCAACTCCGCAGAATCCATCAGCACGTGTGCGTAACCCATCCTTCGATGTTAGAGAGACGCCGGACCATTTTCGCTGGACGGCACCCCGCTCTTCCGCCGCGTTTTTACCTATAATCTTGCTAGCTCCCATGCCCTTCGCTTCCGGTTTGCGCCTCGGACCTTATGAGATCGTTGCCCTTCTTGGGGCAGGCGGCATGGGCGAGGTGTACCGCGCCCGCGATCTTCGTCTTGGCCGTGAAGTTGCCGTGAAAGTTCTTCCCGCCACCTTCGCGTCGGATTCGAACGCTCTCGCCAGGTTTCAGCGCGAAGCCCGCGCCATTTCCTCTCTCTCCCATCCTCACATCTGCTCTCTTTTTGATATCGGTTGCGAAAACGATACGCATTTTCTTGTCATGGAATTCCTCGAGGGCCAGACTCTTCGCGAAGTCATCGGCGCTCGTCCTCTCCCGTTTTCCTCGATTCTTGAATTGGGACTTCAGATCGTGTCCGCGCTCCAGGCGGCTCATGCTCGCGGTATCATCCATCGCGACATCAAGCCCGCCAACATCTTCATAACGCGATCTGGCTCAGTGAAGTTGCTCGACTTCGGGTTGGCTAAATTCGAGCAGCCTTCCAGCTTGGCTTCCGGCAACGATCTCACTCTCACCGACACCCAACTCACCATGCATGGCGTTCCTGTTGGTACGGTGGCCTATATGTCGCCGGAACAAGCTCAGGGCCTTCCCGCGACTTTCCACAGCGATTTGTTTTCGTTCGGCGCGGTACTTTACGAGATGTCCACTGCCTGCCGCGCATTTCCCGGAAATTCCACCGCCGAGATTTTCGCAGCGATCCTCCATTCGGCTCCGATTCCCGCTTGCCGTCTCAATCCGGCTTTGCCTCGCGAATTTGACCGCGTTCTGTCTCGCCTCCTGGAGAAGGCGCCGGAAGCTCGCTATTCCTCGGTTCGCGAAATCACCGCCGCTCTCCAGGTTTTCTCCGGTTCGTCCTCCGCCTCTCGAAACGTCTCAATCTCTCCGTCTTCGCCACCTCCTGCACCTCAGCAGCTGCACTCCCTCGCTGTTCTTCCTCTTGCCGATCTCTCATTGCAACCGGGACAGGACTATTTCGTCGATGGCTTCACCGAAGCGCTGATTACTGCGGTCGCTCGCCTGGGTGGCTTGCGTGTTATCTCCCGCACTTCCTCC
>Ga0335076_10008759_pt1 | contig 10218 bp, 7 predicted proteins | sample Lox_Sample_25_FD_206717 | JGI IMG/M metagenome (GOLD analysis project Ga0335076, IMG submission 206717) | Soil microbial communities from Loxahatchee National Wildlife Refuge, Florida, United States - Lox_Sample_2.5 | ecosystem: Environmental > Terrestrial > Soil > Wetlands | place: USA: Florida...
GCACGGGCACGAGCACGGGCACCGGCACCGGGACGGGCACGGGCTCCGACTCCTCGCCGCAGCAGACCGTCGTCCAGATCGTCGTTCCGCACGCCCCGGTCACGACGAGCCCGGGCACGGGCACGTCCTCCGGCGGCTCGACGACGACGACGACCTCGTCGTCCACGACGTCGACTCCGGCCACGACGACGACGTCGACGACCATCACGACGACGACGGTCGGCCACAAGTCCCCGGGCTCGACCGGCTCGACCACCGGCCTCCAGGGCAACGGCTAGTCGTCCCTGAACGACGAAGGGCCGGCTCGCGCCGACCCTCCGTGCCGTTCGTATGCGTCGCGGCCTACGCGGCGCTCGCGAGGTCCTCGCCGAGCGCGAGCTCGAGCCGGGCGAGGGCGTCGCTCTCGAGCTGGCGGACGCGCTCGCGGGTCAGGCCGAGCTCCTTGCCGATCGTCTCCAGCGACGCGGACTCGCCGTCGAAGCCGAAGCGCAGCTCGATGATCCGGCGCTGCCGCTCGGGCAGGTCGGCGATCGCCTGCTGGACCCGCTGCCGCTGCACCGACTCGACGGCCTCCTCGGCCGGGTCGACCGAGGTCTCGTCGGCGAACAGGTCGCCGAGCTCCGAGTCGCTGTCCGAGCCGAGGCCCTGGTTCAGCGAGATCGAGTCGACCGCGTCGAGCGCCTCCTCGACGTGCTCCTTCTTGAGGCGGGTCGCCTCGGCGAGCTCCTCGACGGTGGCCTCGCGGCCGAGCTTCGCCTGAAGCTCCGCCGACGCGCGGTTCAGCTTGATCCGCCGCTCCTGGACGTGCACCGGGATCCGGATCGTCTTCGACTGGTTCGCGACCGCGCGCTGGCAGGCCTGGCGGATCCACCAGGTCGCGTAGGTCGAGAACTTGAAGCCCTTCCGGTGGTCGAACTTCTCCGCGGCGCGGTTGAGGCCGATCACGCCCTCCTGGATCAGGTCGAGCAGGGGGACGTCGTGGCCCTGGTACCGCTTCGCGATCGAGACGACCAGGCGCAGGTTCGAGTTGATCATCCGCTCCTTCGCGGCGAGGTCGCCACGCTCGATGCGCTTCGCGAGCGCGACCTCCTCGGCGGCCGTGAGCAGCTTGTGCTTGCCGGCGGCGTCCATGAAGAGCTGCAGCGGGTCGAGCGTGCCCGACGGGGCCGGGCCGGCCTCGAAGACGGGGGCGCGGACGATCACGTCGCGCTCCTCGAGCGCGGCGCGGAGCGCGGCCACCTCGTCGTCGGCGAGCTCGTGCTCGTCGGCCAGCGCCTCGATCTCGCGCTCGTCGACGAAACCGCGCTCGGCGGCCTCCTCGACCAGGCGATCGGCAGGCGTCAGGTCGTGCAGATGAATCGTGTCGCTCAGTTCACTCACTCCTTCGGTGTGGGCCACCCGTTCGGATGGCCTCGGCGGCATCCGGCGCGCGATTCCGTGTCTCGCGACGTCCCGGTTGCGCTTACTGACTTATAGAACGGGTTCCTCCCGAAGTCCATTCCCCGATATCGCAAATTTGCGATTTCCAAACACTCTTTTACAGGGAAAAAACGGATCGGCCGGCTGTTGACCGCCGTCCGGCCGTGTGGCAGGGTCGGCCGGTGGCGGGCGGAGGCGAGGGCGGCTCGGGCGAGGCGGGCGCAGGCGGGGCAAAGCCGCCGCCCGAGACGCGCGACGCGCTGGGCCAGATCCTCGACGGCATGAGCTACGTCGACCCGCCGGCGCCGCCTCCGGGGATCGACGTCGTGGCGGGCGACGGCGACGTCGTCCCGATCGCCGGCGACTCGTCCGAGGATCCGCCTGTGCCGCCGCCGCCGCCCGCGCAGCCCTTCGGGCCGGGCTCCTCGTTCGACCGGCCGAACCCGTTCTTCGACGACGACGACGATGACGACGACGACGAGGACCCGGCCGCGAGCTGGTGGTCGGCGCACTGGAAGCTCGTCGTCGCCTGTCTCGCGGCGGTCGCCGCGGTCGCCGTCGGCCTCGCCGTCTTCTTCTCCGGGCAGGGCGGCAACGTGCAGACCTCGCAGACGACGTCGGTGCCCCCGCCCCTGCGGACGACCCCGGCCGCGACCCCGGCGGCGCCGACCTGCCCGCCGCCGACGAAGCTCGAGCACCTCACGATCGGCGCGATGGACCACGAGTGTGCCGGCCCAGCCCAGTACAAGTCCGACCCGAACAACAAGTACTACTCGTACTTCGCCTGGGAGCTCCCCTACGCCGGCCGCCAGGTGCAGCTCGTCGTCACCGGCGGCCCGCTCCACGGCTCGACGCTCCACGCCACCGTCAGCCCGAGCACCGCCGCCGTCAGCTCCTCGGGCGGGAAGCTCGCGGACGTCGACCTCTACGACAACGCGAGCGGGACGAAGAACTTCGCGAAGTCCGGCTCGGTGACCCTGCACCCGAGCGGCGCGGTCACCTTCCAGCACGTCGTCGTGATGGTCGACGGCACGCAGCGGGTGATCCAGGGCACGATTCGGCCGTAACGGGCCGCTGTTACTCTTCGGCTGGACACGCCGACGTAGCTCAGCTGGTAGAGCACATCACTCGTAATGATGGGGTCCGCGGTTCGAATCCGCGCGTCGGCTTCGTAGCCTCCGTCGCCTTTTGCTGAGATACTGCGCCCGGTTTCTCGGCCTGGAGACCGGATGGCAGGCGACGAGATTGCGGATCGGCTCGCTCGGCTGGAACGCCGCCTCGAGTGGCTTCAGACAGAGCTTGCCGAGGTTCGCGCGCTCGTCGCAGCAGACGGGGCCACCGCGCCGGCCCCCGCCCCGGTTGCTGCGCCGCCTCCGCCCCCGCCGGCACCTCCACCGCCACCGCCGTCGGAAGGGCTCGCGGCCGCTCGTGACCTCGCCGGCCGCCGCCTCTACTCGGAGGCGATCGACGCGGGGTTCGCCGTGCTCCGGAAGGCCGAGCAGGACCGCGACCCGGCGCTCCTCGCGGCGGTGTGCGCGTTCGCCGAGGAAGTGGTCGCGGTCGCCCGCGGGAACGACCGCTTCCGGGCCGAGCAGCTGCGGCTCCGGGTCGTCCAGCAGCAGCGGGCGCAGCGGACGCCGGCTCTGGTTTCGGCGTCGCCACCGGCGGCCCCCCCGCCGCGCACGGCCGAACCGTCCGGGGCCGAGCCGTCCGGGCCGAACGCGATCGACCGCGCGATCGAGTGGGCGCGGTCCGAGCTGACCGGCCCGCGCGCGTTCGCCGTCGCCGGCGGCGCGGTGCTCGTCCTCGGCGTGATCTTCTTCTTCGTCCTCGCGGCGAACCGCGGCTGGGTCGGCCCGGCCGCGCGCGTCACACTCGGGGCGGTCGCGTCCGGTCTCGCGGTCGGCGCGGGGGTCGTGCTCCGTCTCCGCTACGGACGCGTCGCCGCCGCGTTCGGCGCGGTCGGCGCAGGGATCGCGGGCGCCTACGCCACACTCGCCGCCGCGACCGTCATCTACTCCTACCTCCCGGACTGGGCTGCGCTGGTCGCCGCCGCCGTGATCGCCGCCGTCGGCGCGGCCCTCGCGGTCGCGTGGTCGTCCGAGATCCTCGCCGGGCTCGCGCTCGTCGGCGCCGCGGCCGCGCCGGCGCTGATCGCGCTCGACGACCACCCGTCGTGGCCCGGGACGGCGTTTGCGCTGCTCGTCCTCGCGGCGACGATTGCGGTCGCGGCGCCGCGACGGTGGCTCTGGCTCCTCGGCGTCGTCGCCGTCATAGCCGGCGCGCAGGCGGCGTGGCTCGCGCTCTGGGTGGCGGACGACAGCGTCGGCGCGGTGGTCGTCGGCTGCACGGCCGGGCTCGTGCTCCTCGGCGCGGCCGTCGCATGGCAGGCGTACGGCGGCGACGCGCTCGACGCCGCGACGACGACATTCGCGCTGTCCGGCGCCGGTCTCGCATTTCTGTGCCCGAGCGTCGTCATCACGGACGACGTGCACCTCGGCCTCGTGCTGCTCGCGCTTGCGATCGTCTACGCCGCTGCGGCGCTCGCGCTCGGACGACGCTGGCGCGACCTCGGCTGGACGATCGGCGCCGCGGCCCTCCTGCTCGGCGGCGTCGCGGTCGCGTTCCTCGTCTCGGGCCGTTCGCTGACGATCGTGTGGGCGATCGAGGCCGTCGTGCTCGCCGGGCTCGGCTGGAGGCTCCGCGCGCTCCGGTTCGAGGCCGCCGGGCTCGGCTATCTCAGCGCCGGGATCGCCCACTCGCTGGCGATCGAGATCGGCCCGAACCGGCCTTCCGGCGCGATCGACGTGCCGCACGGGTCGGCGGCGGGACTGTTCGTGCTCGCCGCAGCCGCAATCGCGGTCGGGGTGCTGCAGCCCGTGGAGCCGGCGTTGCAGCCGTCGTCCGGGGTCGCCGCCGCGCTCGATCCGTTCTGGAACGGGCTTGCGCGTGCGCGCGTCGACGTCAGAGCGGCGCTCGCCGTCGTTGCTGCGATCCTGCTCGGCGGCGGCCTCGCCGCCGTGCTCTCCGGGCGGTGGTTGACGCTCGCCGTCTCGGCGCTCGCCGCGGCCCTCGGCTGTGCCGCGTTCGGCCTCGGCGAGCGGCGACTGCAGCCGTTCGCACTCGGCTTCCTCGCGTTCGCGGTCGTTCACGCCCTCGCGGTGGAGGTGCCGCCGCGGACCCTCGTACCCGGCACCGACACGAACGTGACGGCGCCGGTGCCGAGCCTCGTCGCGATCGCGCTCGCATCGCTCGTCCTCGCCGTGCTCGCCGTCTTCTCCGACCGCGGGATCGCGTGGCTCGGGCCGGTCGAAGGGCCCGAGCTGGCGCTCGACGTGCTCCGGCGCGAGGACGGCGACGTGCGCGCCGGGCTGACCGTCGCGGCGGCGACCGCCGCGTGCTGGGCCGCCGGCCTGCTGGCGGTCGACGCGTCGTACGACGTGGGGCTCGTCGTGATGACCGCGCTCTGGGCCGTCCTCGGCACGGGGGTCGTGTACCTCGCAGCGCGCGCCCGCTCCGAGCCGTTCCAGGCGCTCGGGTTCGTGTTCGTCCTCCTCGCGCTCGTCAAGTCGCTCGCATTCGACTGGAAGCAGCTGGGGGACGGCGGCGCCGCGGCCTCGCTGCTCGTCGTCGCGTCGGCGCTGCTCGTCTCCGGGTTCGCGTCGCGCTGGGTGAACCGCGAGGATCCGAGTCCCGTCGAGGTTGTGGCGCTCTGCGCCGGAGCGGGGGCGGCAATCGCCGCGACCGTCGGGCTCGGTCGGCTGTTCGGCTACGACTCGAGGTGGCTCGGCGTAGCCGTTCTCGGCGTCGTCGCCGCCGAAGCTGCGGCGGGTACTGCGCCGTACCTTCGCCGACGGCGCGGCGGGGCCGAGCGGTGGCTGCGGATTCTCGCGAACGGCTACTGGGCGATTGCGCTCGCCGCGCTCCTCTTCGCAGAGCGGGAGCTCGCGCAGGGCGTCGGCGGCACGTTCGCCTTGTGGGGGGCGACCGCCGGCGTGCTCGCGCTCGCGTGGAAGCCGGTCGCCGAGGACCGCGCCTGGATGGCCGGGCTCGTCGTCGGCTTCGCGTCGGCGTTCGGCACCGTGGCCGTCGTCACGTTCCCGTCGCACCTCGTCCACGCGAGCCCGCACCCGGCGCGCGGGCTCTGGGTGCTCGCCGTCGTCGTCGCGGCCGCCTGGGCAATTGCGCTCACGACCCCGGCGGTGGCCGCTGCCTACGGCCGGTGGATCCTCGGCGTCGCGGCCGCGCTCACGCTCTATGGACTCTCGCTCGGCGTGCTCGAGGTCGCCGAGCGCGTGTCCGGCGCCTCCGTGAAGACCGACTTCCAGCGCGGCCACACGGCGCTGAGCGCGCTGTGGGGGATCGGCGCGCTCGCGCTCTACGTCGTCGGCCTCGCGCGCGACATTCGCGACCTGCGCGTCGTCGGCCTGACACTGCTCGGGCTCGCACTGGTGAAGCTCTTCCTCTACGACCTGAGCAGCCTCAGCTCGATCACGCGCGCGCTGTCGTTCCTCGCGGTCGGCGCGATCCTGCTGGCGGCCGGCTTCTTCGCGGAGCGGCTCGTCCGCACGGACTAACGTCGGTGGTGCGGCGGCGGGGGCGGCCGGTGGGGCGGCCGCGGCGGCGGTGCCTTTCCGGTCAGTGAGGCCTCGAGCCGGGTGAGGAGGCGCGCGAGGGCGTCCGTCTCCGGCGGCGGCATGTCGGCGAGGAGCTCCGTCAGGCGCTCGCGGAGGAGCGCGCGCGCCGAGCGGAGGGTCGTCTCGCCGCGCGGGGTCAGCGCGAGCGGCTGACGGCGGCGGTCGTCGGCACCGCGGCTGCGCTCGAGGAGGCCGGCGGACTCGAGGGCGGCGAGGAGCTGCGACACGGCGGCCGGCGAGACGGAGGCGCGGCGCGCGAGTTCCGAGCCGACGACCTCGCCCTCGGCGACCGACTGGAGGACGAGGTACTGCGCGACGGTCAGCGACGGCTCGTGGCCGGCGAGCAGGCGCTCGATCCAGCGGCTCACGAGCGGGGCGGTGCGGGCGAGCGCCTCGGCCGCCTCGCGGCCGTCCGGGTGGCGGCGGTGCTTCGGCATCTATTAAGTAAGCTTAATGATTAACCGTGCTTGTCCATCGGATCGTAGGCTCCGCGGCGGACGTCTGGCCGCCGTTCGTGCTGGTGGCAGGGCTGCTCCTGATCGGCGCCGTCGCCGCGGAGGACGGGCTCTTCGAGGCCGCCGGCGCGCGCCTCGCCCGGGCGCCGCTCCGGCCGCGCGGGCTCCTCGTCGCGCTGCTCGCGCTCGTCGCCGTCGTCACGGCGGTCCTGAACCTCGACACGTCCGTCGTCTTCCTGACGCCGGTGCTCGTGCTCGCCGCCCGCGGGCGCGGCCTCGACGAGCGGCCGTTCCTCTACGGCTCCGTCTTCATGGCGAACGCCGCGTCGCTGCTCCTGCCCGGCTCGAACCTGACGAACCTGATCGTGCTCCGCCGCGAGCCGGTCGGCGGCGCCCAGTTCGGGCTCGCGATGCTCCCGGCCTGGATCGCCGCGTGCGCCCTGACCGTGGCGGTGCTCGCGGCGGCGTACCGGCTCGGCGACGGGAGGACCCCCGGCGCGGAGCCGCCGCCCTTCGTGCTCGGGCTCGGCGCGGCGTCGGCCGCGCTCGCCGCGGTGCTCGTCCTCGTGCTCCGGAACGCGGCGCTGCCGGTGCTCGCCGTCGGGATCGCGGCGACGGCCCTCCGCCGGCTCCGGCCGCGCCTCGACGTGCGCGTCCTCGCGCTCCTCTTCGCGCTCGCCGTCGCGCTCGGCGCCCTCGCCGCGGCGTGGCACGGGCCGGCCCGGCTGCTCGAGGCGCACGGGCGCTGGGGAGCGGCGGCGATCGGCGCGCTCGGCTCGGTCGCGCTCAACAACCTGCCGGCCGCGGTCGTCCTCTCGGCGGAGCCGCCACCGCACCTCCGGGCGCTGCTCGTCGGGCTCGACCTCGGCCCGAACCTCGCCGTGACCGGCTCCCTCTCCGCGTACCTCTGGATCGTCGCCGCGCGGACCGTCGGCGCCCGCACGTCGGTCGCGACCTACTCGCGCCTCGGCGTCGTGATCGTCCCGTTGACGATCGTCGGTGCGGTCCTCGCCCTGCGGCTCGCCGCGGGTCCGTAATCTGGGGTGCTCGACGGTGCGCACTTCACGAATGGACCCGGATCGGAAAGAATCGCGGAGGACGATGCTCCGGGTGCGTCTCGTCATTCCCCTCGTCGTGCTGGGCGCGCTCGTCGCGACGGCGACGGCGCAGGCGAGGACCGTCCCGAGCCAGCCGCCGTTCCGCGTCCTCATCTTCGACCAGCTCACGCAGAGCCAGTACCACTACCTGGCGAAGCGCGGCGCGGTCGGCCTGCTCGTGCCGGGCGTCGGGCCGACGACGAACCGGCGCCAGGCGCTCGCGGAGATGCAGCGCGGCTCCGAGGTGAACGCGCGGCTCGGCGGCGTCCCGACGGGACCGCGGCTCATCACCGCGTCCGCCGCGACCGGGTACCCGACGGGCTGCTGCTTCATCGTCGTCGAGCTGCCGCCGAAGGGCGCGCCGGCGCCGAACGACCGCCGCTACCGCGTCGTCGTCGTCGGTCGCGGCTACCACGGCGTGCTCACGTCGCCGACGACGCGGATCCCGGGGCTCGTCTCGATCGTCGACATCGCGCCGACGGCGGTCGGCCACGGGCGCGGGGCGCTCGGCTCCGAGCTCGTGTCGAACCCGACCGCGGCGGTCGCGAGCCTGAACAGCCAGATCCACGCGAACAACCGGCTGAAGTTCGCGGCGCTGCTCGTCGTCGCCGGCTTCGCGCTCTTCTTCCTGCTGCTGCGGTCGCGTGCCGCGGTCACCGCGATCCCCGCCGCGCTCGTCGCGAGCCTTGCGCTCGGCGTCGCGCAGGTGACGAACGAGGTGGTGATCATGGCCGTGCTGTCGCTCGCGACGTTCCTCGGCGGCCTGTGGCTCGCGCGCGTCTGCAAGGACGACCTGCGTCTCCTCGGGCTCTTCGTCGGCGTGCTGCTCCTGCACATGCTGCTGCTCGCGCGCCGTCCGGAGTGGGTTGCGGTGACGCCGCTCGGCCCGACGCAGAACACCCGCTTCTGGGGGATCGGCAACCAGCTCGAGACGCTGCTGATCGCGCCGCTGCTGCTCGGCGCGACGATCTCGCGCCGGCTCTTCGGCACCGCGGGCTTCGCGGCGTTCGCCGTGCTCTCGCTGTGGGTGATCACCGGGAACAAGTTCGGCTCCGACGGCGGCGGCGCAATCGTGCTCGGCGTCGCGTTCGCGTTCCTCGGCGCGCGCCTCTTGCGCGTCGGAACGCGCGGCTTCGTGACGCTGCTGCTGACGGCCGCGACCGTCGTGCTCGGCATCGTCTGGCTCGACCTCCGCGTTCCCGGCCCGAATCACCTCCGCAGCGCGTTCGGCCACGGCCTCAGCGGTCTCTGGGACGTCGCGGTGAACCGCGTGCCCCTGTCGTACGCGCCGGCGTTGCACGCGTGGACGCTCGTCCTGCCGATCGCGATCTCGTTCGTGGTGACGATGGTGATCGCCTACCGGCTCGCGCGGCGTCACCCCGCGCGCGACCTCGTGCTCGCCGTCGGCGTCGCCGTGCTCACGTCGCTGCTCGTCAACGACTCCGCGGGGTACGTCCTCTCCGGCGGGATCGCGTGCGCCGCCGCCGTCGCCCGGTTCGTCCCGTCGTACTCGCCGCTGCGCCTGCCGGTGCTGAGCCGCGCGCCGCTTGTGCCGCAACCCGTCGCGAACGAGGCGACGCCCGAATAGCGGACTCCGTCCTCCGAATCGTCCATCTCTTCGCGGCGATCGTCTGGGTCGGCGGCACCGTCGCACTCGTGCTCGTCGCCGTGCCGCCGGTGCAGCGGCTCGAGGGCGAGGCCCGCGCGAAGACGCTGCGCGCATTCGGGAAGCGGTGGCGCCCGATCGGCTGGAGCGCGCTCGGCGTCGCGATCCTCACGGGCGTCGTGCTCGCCGGCCGCGACGGTGCGTTCGACACGGCGCCGTCGAGCTTCGACTGGGTGCTCGCCGTGAAGGGCCTCTGCGTCGGACTGCTCGTCGCCGGCGCGTACCTCCACGACTACGTGCTCGGGCCGGGGCTCGCGGAGCAGATCCGCGAGGGACACCCGCAGACGTTGCGCCGGCGGCTCGTGCTGATCGGACGCGCGAACTTCGGGCTGACGCTTCTGATCCCGCTGCTCGGCGCCGTGCTCGCCGAGATCATTCGGTAGCCGTCCTCAGATCTGCCAGAAGCCGTCCGCGATCAGCGGCAGGCGGCGGCCCTTCGACGTAACGCCGGTGACCTCGAGCTCGGGGCCGCCGATCATCACGTCGAGGTGGATGATCGAGTTGTTCACGCCGCGCGCCGGCTTCGTCGTGCGCGCGCCGGCGAAGCCCTGGCCGAAGGCGATGTGCGCGGACGCGTTCTCGTCGAGCAGCGTGTCGAAGTACGTTCGGCCGCTGAGCCCGATCCGCGACGTCGCGTCGACGAGCGCGACCTCGCCGAGCCGGCGTCCGTGTCCCGTCTTGTCGCTGTCGAGGTACGCGGCGACGAAGTCGCGGTCCTTGCGGCCGGCCGCGTCGAGCCGGACGAGCCAGCCGTTCCGGAACTCGCCGCGCAGGCCGCGGATCAGCCGGCCGCGGAACGAGAGCGGGAAGGTGCACATGAACGTCCCGTCGGTGCCGGAGGCGTGCGGGCTCGTGAAGGTCTCCTCCGTCGGCATGTTCGGCGTCAGCTTCACGCCGTCGGGCGTCGACTCGAAACCGCCCATCCACTTCGTCCCGTCCGCCAT
>Ga0335076_10008760_pt1 | contig 10217 bp, 5 predicted proteins | sample Lox_Sample_25_FD_206717 | JGI IMG/M metagenome (GOLD analysis project Ga0335076, IMG submission 206717) | Soil microbial communities from Loxahatchee National Wildlife Refuge, Florida, United States - Lox_Sample_2.5 | ecosystem: Environmental > Terrestrial > Soil > Wetlands | place: USA: Florida...
CGCTCGGTCGCAACGTGTGCTTGACCAGCAATGATGCCTCGCGTTGATACCATGAGCGCACACGCGGCACTGGGAGTTCCACGGGCAGCGGTCCACGGCCCGGTCCACGCCGCTACCCTTACCAAGGGCCCATCACTGTCACCCTGCGTAACCAAACGGCGGTCCTCCCTAAATGGTCCGACGATCTTCGTTCGCTGATAGCCGTGCCCAGTTCCGCTTGCCAACCTAGCCGAGCAGTTCCGGGCCTGAACGTCCGTCCGCACAGCCGGTTCCGCTTGCCGTGGTTATCGCGGCAATTCCTGAACTCGCTGATTAAGAGTCCGCTGCTCAGATAAGTTTTTGGAAAACTTGGCTCACAGGAGCGCGATGACATGCGGAGCCGTACCGCAACCCTTCGAGGCAATGTGACGGCAGTGCCGCCCGGTACCGGCCCGTACCGGCGCTTCCGAGCAAGCACGGAGCGAACACTAAAACCATATAGGTCTAGACCACTGGAGCGATGGTGGGCGGAGCGTCCGCCCGGATCCGGCCAGGGTGGCGGGCACGATTCGTGATCCTTGCTGGTAGTGCCCGAAATTTACCTGGAAGCGTGACCCGGAGGGGACAGGTCCTGGCTCAGCGGCTCGTGGACCTGTGGTGTACCTGCGCTAGCGCAGACTCTCGGGCTCCCCGCAAGTGGGGATCTGGTCGAGCCGTTCGTGTAGCGGCCTGATCCCCTGGGCGGGGTCATTGGCAGGTGCGGGTGCCGTCGTGGTCGAGAATGCACAGTATCTCCGCGGCTCCCTCCTGAACGCCGAACGCATGTGACTCCATCGTGGAGAACTCGGCCGCCTCGCCGGCCCGGACGAGGATGGTCCGCTCGCCCAGCCGCAGCACGATGGCGCCGGACAGGACGGTGAACCAGTCTCGCCCCGGGTGGACGCGCAGCCTGGCGGGCACCTTCCTGGTAACCCGCAGCTTCGCGATCGTCCTGCTCTGCGGTGCACCGGTCCGCGACAGCAGCCAGGTCGTCATGCCCCGTGCCTCGTCCCGGAGCGGCCTGATCACCACGTCGGCGTCGTCGGCCCGTTCCAGGGCGAGACCGAGCGCGGCATCACGATCCAGCTGGTCCTCGTCGGCCAGCACCTGCATGAGGGCTCACGGATCGCCGAGCTGGCCGACCTGGCCGCCAAGGGCGTGCTCACCTTGCGGATCGCGGCCCTGATTCCCACCGCGAACGCCGCGGAGGCGCACCGCCGCCTGGGGAAGGCGACGTCCGCGGCAGGCTCGGGCTGACGTTCTAGATTGTTCGCGTGGCGGCGAGCGAGGGCACGGACACCCCGCCGGAGGGAGCCGCGGCGCAGAATGACCGTCGGCGGCTGGTGCTGCGCCGGGTCGGCAACGGCGTGGTGGTCGTGGGCCTGGCGGTGTTTCTTTACGGTCTGCTGCCGCGGATTGGCGGGCTGTCGCGGGATGCGGCCGAGCTTCGGCACGCCCGTCCGGCCTTCGTGGTGGCGTCGGTCGTGGCACAGGCAGCTTCGCTGGCCTGCTACGCGCTGCTGTACCAGCGGATGCTGGCCTCGCTCGGGAAGCGGGTGCCACTCTGGCTGACCGCTCGGGTCACGCTGGCGTCCTACCTGGTCAGCCACGTCACCCCGTTCGGGTCGGCGGCCGGCACCGCGCTGAACGTGAGCACCCTGGAAACCGAGGGCGTCGACCCGTCGACCACCGGTGAGGCGATCGGCTTGACCAGCCTGGTGTCCACCATCGCCCTGATCGTGCTGTTCGGAACCGGGCTGGTGGCAACCGCCGGCCGGCACCTGTCCCACAGTTACCTGGTGATCGCCGGCGCCGCCCTCGTGCTGGTGGTGCTGGTGCTGGTGATCGTGCTGGTGGTGGGGGCGCACCCGGACATCGCGGCGAGCGCGGGGCGCCGGGTGGCCGGGCTGGCGCGGCGCGTCCGCTCCAGCGTCGATCCGGACAAGGTGGCCCAGACCAGCAAGCGGCTCGCGTCGCTGGCCCGGTCGGCGCTGACCGGGCGGGCATTCCTGGCCAGCTTCGGGTTCGCCTGGGCCGACCTGCTCTTCGACCTGCTCTCACTTGACCTGATGTTCGTGGCCGTCAGGTACCAGCCCGGCCTCGGGCCGCTGGCGGTCGCCTACTGTGCCGCGAACTTCGCGAGCGCTCTCCCCGTCACGCCCGGCGGGCTGGGCGTGATGGAGGTTACGCTGGTGGCCATCACCGTCGGTTTCGGCGCGCCGCGGCCAACCGCGGTCCTCGCCGTGCTCGGCTACCGGCTCGTGAGCTACTGGCTGCCGCTACTGCCCGGGCTCGTGGCCTACCTTCGGGTCCGGCTGAGCCAGCGCAGAGCCGACGCGGCAAAGCCCTCGATGCCAGTGGACGGATCTGGTTAACCGCGAGCCACACCGCCGGACATCCACAATGCGCTGGATGCAGGGCCGTCGTTCGGGGAATGATATATGTCCGTGGTGACAAGGAAGCGCCCGGTGGCCGAGGAGCCGGTCACCGTGCCTCGCGCTGACGTCCGCGATTGGCGTTCGATTGTCTTCGCCCCGCTCGGCGACGGCCAACGGCGGCGGCGGGGGTCAGATGCGGTCCGGCTGGCGGTCGCGGTCCTTGCCACGTTGTGCGCGATTCTTGCGGTGCAGTCCAATTCACGTCCCGAGCAGGTCATTGCCGACGTCCTGCACCCGTCGCCGGATGGAATCCGCTGGCTGATCGATGTCTTCTGGATCGGCGGGTCGTTCGGGACGGTGGCGGTGCTGCTCCTGCTCGCCGCGCTCCGCAGGCGCTGGGACGTGCTGCGGGACCTGGCGATCGCGGCGGGCGGGGCCCTGGCGGTCAGCGGGATCCTTGTGCTGGCTCTGGGAGCGGCGGGCGGGCGGCCGCACACGCTCTACTTCGACGGCTACAACCTGAGCTTCCCGGTGCTTCACGTCGCCGTCGCGGTGGGCGCCGCCACCACCGGGTTGCCGTATCTTGCCCGGGGCGTCCAGCGACTGATCGAGTTCGTCTTGGCGCTGGCCATCCTGGCTACCGTCGTCGCCGGCCAGGGCCTGCCGGCCAACGTGATCGGCAGCATGGCCATCGGCTGGGGGATAACGGCCGCATTGCACCTGGCGCTGGGTTCCCCGATCGGGCTGCCCTCGGGAGAGGAGGTCCGGGCCCTGCTGGGTACCGTCGGCCTCGAGCCCACATCGGTAGTTCCGGCACCGCACCAGACATGGGGCGTCGCCCACTACCTGGCCGACATGGGCGAGGGACAGGCGCTGGCGGTGTCCTTCTACGGCCGAGACGCCACCGACGCCCAGTTGCTCACCAAGCTGTGGCGCTTCGTGTTCTACCGGCACTCAGGCGCGGGGCTGGCGCTGACCCGGATCCAGCAGGTCGAGCACGAGTCGTCGATCACCCAGCTTGCCGCCCGGGCCGGTGCCCGGGTCCCCGAGGTCCTCATCGCCTCGACCCTGGGCCCCAGCCGGGACGCCGTGGTGATCACCCGTGCCCCGGCCGGGAAGCCGCTGGCTGAGCTCGACCACCGGCAGGTCACCGATGCGCACCTTGACGACCTGTTCGCCCAGATGGTCAAGCTCAGGTCGGCCGCCATCTCCCACGGCGCCCTCAGCCCGCAGACCATCGTGGTTGACCCGGGCCAGGAGACCGCCACCCTGGTCGATTTCCGGAACGGCACCTCCGCGGCCAGCTCGTTCGTCCTCGACCAGGACCTGGCCGGGGCCATGGCATCGGCTGCGATAGCCGCCGGGCCGCAGCGCACCGCCGCGGCTGCCGTGCGGGTGGTGCCACCCGGACCGCTCGGCGCGGCGCTGGGTCACCTGCGGCGGGCCGGGCTCGACCCGGCGGTAAATCTAGACCTGCGGGGCAAGAAGGAACTGCTCGACCAGCTCCGCACCACGACGGCGCAGGCAGCCGGCATCAGCGTCCCCGAGCTGGCCGAGCCACGCCGGATGAGCTGGAATCAGGTGCTTGTCGCGGCGGGCACGCTGATCGGCGGCTGGGCACTGATCTTGACCCTGATCAACGCCGCCCATTCGATCGACACCATCCGCAACGCCGACTGGGGATGGGTGGTCGCCACGTTCCTGTTGTGCGCTTCAGGCTACTTCGGCACCGCCTGCTCCGACCTTGGCAGCGTCCCGGGTTCGGTGGCCTATGGCCGGGCGGTCGGACTCCAGGTGGCCAGCTCGTTCACCAGCCTGGCCGGCGGAGAGGCCGCCGTGGTCGCCACCAACGTGCGCTTCTTCCAGCAGCAGGGCTTTGACACCACGACGGCCGTAACCTCCGGGGCGGTGGTAGGCGCCGTCAACTGGATTGTCAAGCTGGCGCTGTTCCTCATCGCCATCCCCCTGGCCTGGAGCTCATTCCACTTCGGCAACACCTTGCACCAGGGCGGGCACTCAAGGCTCCTGGTGCTGATCCTGGTGGCTGTCTGCGCGGTCGGCGCGGTGATGGCCGTTGTCCTTGCCGTCCCCCGGTGGCGGCACCGGCTGGCCGGCAAACTGCGGCCCAAGTTCGCCACCGTCAGGGCCAACCTCTCACAGCTCGCAACACAGCCGAGCAAGATCGCCCAGCTGTTCGGCGGACAGATCGCCGCCCAGGTCGTCGTGGCGCTAGCCCTCGGCGCGGCGCTGCACGCCTTCGGCGCGCACCTGTCACTGGCCGCCCTCATCATCGCGGTCACCATGGCCGGCGTGCTGGCCTCGGCGTCCCCGGCCGGGGGCGGTATGGGCGTCGCCGAAGCCGGGCTGATCCTGGCGCTCACCGCCGGCGGCATCGTGAAGAACGACGCGACGGCGGCAGTGTTCGTCCAGCGCCTGTTCTCCGCCTACCTGCCGCCCATCGCAGGCTGGTTCGCCCTGATGTGGCTGCGCAGGAGAGAGTACCTGTGACCGGTCGCGGCGAGCGTTATGCCGCCTAGCTAAATCATGTATTTGGTGGGGTAGGTGGTCCTCGGCCCCAACCACCCCGACACGCTCACTACCCGGGCCAACATCGCGGCCTGCTCAAAAATGCTGGCAGACTAGAGCGGACAATAGGGATCGCGAAGCGGCGCTGGCTTGATCCTGGCTCGCCAAGAGCAACGCATTAAAAGAAGCACGCTCAGCCGCCACACGCGCTTGAGCTGCAACGATGCCACGAGTTCGTTGCTATGAGAGCACACAGGACACCGGGAATTCCGCGGCGCCGGTCCACACCGAAACCCTCACCAGGGGCCAAGACGGTTACTCCGCGTAAGCTCGCGGTGATGGGATCGGAGCAGCTACCTGAGCAGTCAACGCTAACAGATCGCCGAATATTTGCGGCCGCGCTTTCGGAATGGCGCAGCCCCGGTGGCGCTCATATTGTTCAGTTCAGTGCGAGTGGCGGTGAGGTCTGTTCCGCGGCTGCTTTCGTCGTCCGTCCGCCAGGACTTCATGCCATGCCTACTCGACAGCCGGGTGGGAGCCCGCGGGCATGTGGCCGCCGGGCGCATGAGCCTGCTGTACTAGGCGGTTGTCCGGCGGAACAGCAGGATGGCCAGGCGCCTGACCGGAGCGGTGGAGCCCGCGCGCGGGCCCCGCGGCGCGCGGGCCTGCTGCGCCTCCAGGTAAAGGCGGTCCCGCTCGCCGGCCCGTCGTGCGTCGTCTTGGATGGCTTTCATAAGGTACTGGCGCATGGTGGTCTCCTCGGTGGCGTGGCCGGGCTTTGCCGCACGTCAGCCACATCTCCGCCGACGTTCGCGATGCTCCCGCCGGGCTCGTGGCGCCGATCTTGGGGGCGCCGCGCGGGGCCACCCGTGACGGTTGCCGACGCGGCGGGGGCGAGAACGCTCGCGGCCGCCGGGAAGACTGCCATGCCGCCGCACACGGTGATCATGCGGCGGGCACGCGGGATGCTCCGCCCGGCGGGTGGCGCCGGCGACGACGCGGGTCGGTGGGACATCGGGGTTGCTCCTTCGGCTGCTTGGCGGACGTTGCCGGGCGGCCTGTTCGGCTGTCCGCACTGACAGCGCAGCACGGGGCAATTGGAGTGGCCTTGAGACCGGCTTGGATGCAGCTCGGGAGCAGCGCTGGACCCGTGGCGAACCCGGTGGTGGAATGGGCGAAAGCCGCTTGCCCGGCGGCTGACCGGGTGAGGACCGGGCGGGGGTGGGTAATGGCTGCTGACGCGGCGGCCGACGCGACGGAGCCCGTGGAGTTCGGCATTCTCGGACCGCTAGAGGTCTGGTGGTCCGGCCGTGCGGTGCCCCTGGGCGGCCCGCGGCAGCGGGCCGTGCTGGCGTTGCTGTTGCTTGAGGCGAACCGGGTCGTGTCGATGGACCGGCTGTCCGAGGACGTCTGGGGCGGGGACCCGCCCGAGGGGTGGGCCACGACGTTGCAGACGTACGTGTTCCACCTGCGCCGGGCGCTGGAGCCGGACCGGGCCCGTGGCGCCGCGGGAGGAGTCCTGGTGACCAGGGACCGCGGCTACCTGCTACGCGTGGACCGCGAGCAGCTGGACGCGGCGCGGTTCCGGGACGGTTTTACCGCGGGGCGGGCCGCGCTGGAAGCGGGCCGGTACGCCGAAGCGGCCCAGACGCTACGCCAGGCGCTGGATCTGTGGCGCGGCCCGGTGCTCGCCGACCTGGCCGACTACACGTTTATCCGGCCCGATGCGGCCCGGCTGGAGGAGCTGCGGCTGGCCGCGCTTGAGGCCCGGATCCAGGCTGACCTGGCGCTGGGCCGGCCCGACGCGGTCACCGCCGAGCTGGAGCAGCTGGCCGGCGAACATCCGCTGCGGGAGCGGCTGCACGTCCAGCTCATGCTGGCGCTGTACCGGTGCGGCCGGCAGGCCGAAGCGCTCGCCGCCTACCGGCGGATCCGCGATCTGCTCGCCGACGAGCTCGGCATCGACCCCGGGGAACCGCTGCGGCGCCTGCACGCATCAGTTCTCGCCCAGGACCCGGCGCTCGACTGGAACGGTGACCGCCGGACCCCGGCCGAAGATCACCCGCCCGTCACCCCCGTCCCTGCCCCGGCGCCCGAATCACCTGGCCGGCGGTTGGCGGGCAGCCGGGAGCTGGCCTGGGCGCAGCGGCGCGCCCGCCGCCTGCTGGCCGTCGGCTCGGCGATCGCGGTCGCCGCGGCCGTGTGCATCGTCGCGGTGGCCCGGCCGTGGGCGGGCGAGCCCACCGGCTTGCCGGGTAACAGTGTGGGCCTGATCGACTCGACCGGCGGACGGGTTGGCGCCGTGGTGACCGTGGCCAGCCCGGATGGCCTGGCCTATGGCGACGGCTCGGTCTGGGCGGTGGACCGCGCCGACGGCACCGTGTCGCGGATCGACCCGGCCACCCGTGCCGTGGTGCAGACGATCGGGGTCGGCGCCGACCCGGCCGCGGTCACTGTCACCGGCGGCGGCGTGTGGGTAGCCAACAGCGGCGATGGGACGGTGTCCCGGATCAGCGCCGCGGCCGGCAAGGTGGTGCAGACGATCAGGGTCGGCAATGTTCCTGACGCCATCGCCAGCGGGCCCAGCGGCATCTGGGTCGCCGACCGGGGCGATGCCACCGTGGACCGGATCGATCCGGCGACCGGTGCGGTGACGATCAGGGATATCCCGGTCGGGGGGCTGCCGGACGGGATCGCAGTCGGGCCGGACGCCGTCTGGGTCGCTAACGGCCAGGACGGCACGGTGACCCGGATCGACCCGGCCACCGGCCAGCCCGGCGGCCCGCTGCCCGTCGGTTCCGGGCCTGAGGGCATCGCGGTCACCCCCGGAGCGGTGTGGGTGGCCAACTCACTGGACCTGACGGTGAGCCGGCTCGACCAGGCGACCGGCAGAGTGACCGCCGTCATCGGCGTGGGTGACGGGCCCAGTGCGATCGTCGCGGCCAGCGACGGCGTGTGGGTGAGCGATGAGTTCGATGCGACCCTGGACCGCATCGACCCGCACACCGACCGGGTCAGCCGGGTGGTCTCGGTGGGAAGCACGCCGCGGGGGATGGTGGCGGCCGGGTCCGGGATATGGGTGGCGGCGCAGCCGTTCGCGGCAGCCAGCCACCGCGGCGGCACGCTGACCCTGGTGACTTCCGACCTGCCCCAGCTTGACCCGGTGCATGATCTCGATCTGGCCGGCCCGGCTATCGCCGCCGTCTACGACGGGCTGGTCGCGTTCCGCAAAGCCGCCGGCGCACAGGGCGACACGCTGGTGCCGGACCTGGCCGTTGCGCTGCCACGCCCGGCCGACGGCGGCAGGACGTACACGTTCACCCTGCGCCGAGGAATCCGGTACTCCAACGGCACGCCAGTACGGGCCTCCGATTTCCGCCGCGGCCTCCAGCGCGAGCTCAGCTTCGGCGAAGCGCCCGGCTACTACCAGGCCATCCTCGGCGCGCCAGCCTGCCAGCGGAACCCTAAGCAGTGCGATCTGTCCGCCGGGATCATCACCGATGACGCCGCGGGCACGGTCACGTTCCACCTGAGCCAAGCCGACCCCGATTTCCTGGACAAGCTCGCCCTGCTCATGGCGGCGCCGGCCCCGCCCGGCGCGGCCAGCCACCCGATGGACCGCGCGCCGTTCCTGCCCGGGACCGGCCCGTACAAGATCTCGCGCTACCAGCCGGGCGCATCGCTGGCCCTGGTGCGCAACCCGTACTTCCACCAATGGTCCTACGCCGCCCAGCCGGCCGGCTACCCCGACGTGATCCGGATCGAGCAGATGGCCTACACCCGCCAGCAGCAATCAGCGGTGGAAACCGGGCGGGCGGATCTCATGGATATCAGCTTCGCCGGCCAGCTGTACCGTCCGCTCGCCATCCGGTACCCGACCAGGGTCCACCCCGGCCCCAAGCTCACCACCACCTACCTGTTCCTCAACACCGGGCAGCCGCCATTCACCAGCCTCAAAGCCCGGCAGGCCCTCAACTACGCCATCGACCGCGCCCGGATCATCCAGCTGCTCCACCTCGACTCCCCCGACCAGGCCACCCCGACATGCCAGGTCCTGCCGGCCAGTTACCCCAGCTACCAGCCCTACTGCCCCTACACGACCGGCCCGGGCGACGGCACCTGGCACGGCCCGGACCTAGCCACCGCGGCGCGGCTGGCTCGCGAGTCCGGCACCACGCACGTGCCGGTGACCGTGTGGCTCGGGAGCGCCTGGGACAAACAGGTCGGCACCTACCTCGTCCAGGTACTCCGGCAGCTGGGATACCGGGCCACCGCGCGCAACGTGTCCCAGGACCAGTTCGACGCCGCAGTCAAGCAACCCAGCCGCAAGATCCAGCTCGGCCTCACCGGCTGGGCACCAGACATTCCCGACGCGTCTGACTTCTTCCTCCCGCTCCTGACCTGCCGCTCGTACTACAACCTCGCCCAGTTCTGCGATCCTCACGTCGACCAGCTGGCCAGCCAGGCGCAGACAGCACAGCAGACCGACCCGGCCGCCGCCAGAAAGCTGTGGGCCAGCATCGACCACATCGTCACCGACCAGGCTGCCTGGGTTCCGATCTTCAACGAGTCGCTGACCGCGTACTTTGTCTCCGCCCGGGTCGGCAACTATCAGGACTCCGGGTACTACGTCGGCCCGCTGCTCGACCAGATCTGGGTCCGGTAGCGCACCTTCGCAGCCGAGTCTGCGACGCATACCCGACCCGACATCACACGGCTGGACCTAGCACCTCCAGCGACCCGAGCGTACCGAATATCCGCTCCCGTCTCGCCGGCCACCGCTTGAGGAGCCATCACACATCCGCCGGCTCACCCCTTCGCCCCCGCTTGGCAGCAGCTTCTCGCCCGTCCATCACCGCTCCACGGTGATCCGCAAGCAGTCCCGTCGCGGTCGCGGGGCACCGCCAGGTCGATGGCCCCGACGTCGCTGAGCGCGGGCTTGGGGTGGTGCAGTTGCGGCCGTTCCCCGACTCCCGCACTACCGGGTCGTGCGTCTCATAGCCCAGGTGACCGGTCATCTCCTCGACCAGCGCCTGCCCGCTCCAGCACCGCCTTGGTCGCCCGGGCCGAGCAACTCCACGCCCTCGGCATCCGCCTTTGCCCCGCAGCTGATCGGCAGCTCCTCATCGACCAGCGGCCGAGGAACCGGCTTTCCGCTATCAGGTTTGCGGATCATCTTCGCAGTGTCCTGCACCGCGTGTCCTTCCGCGAGCCGCCTTTCCAGCAGCTCATCGTCAGGCCACGTCACTTACACAGCCGGTAAGACACGCCCGCTGTACTGGGTCAGGTGATAGT
>Ga0335076_10008762_pt1 | contig 10214 bp, 9 predicted proteins | sample Lox_Sample_25_FD_206717 | JGI IMG/M metagenome (GOLD analysis project Ga0335076, IMG submission 206717) | Soil microbial communities from Loxahatchee National Wildlife Refuge, Florida, United States - Lox_Sample_2.5 | ecosystem: Environmental > Terrestrial > Soil > Wetlands | place: USA: Florida...
GCGCGGCGACGTTGTCCACCACCTTGCCGGTCCGCTGCGCGGTGGCCCCGCACGAGTTGTTCCCGATCATCCCGCCGAGCGTGCAGTTCATGTGCGTGGCAGGCTCCGGGCCGAAACGCAGCCCGACCGGCGCCAGGCTGGCGTTCAATTGATCGAGGACAATGCCCGGCTCGACGGTGCAGGTGCGCTGCTGCGGGTCCACCGAAAGCACCCGGTGGCAGTATTTGGTCCAGTCCAGCACCACCGCGGTGTTCGTGCACTGGCCGGCCAGGCTGGTGCCGCCGCCGCGGGACAGCACCGGCACCCCGTGCGCGCGGCAGACCGCGACCGCCTCGGCGGCCGCCGCCGGGGTGCGCGGCACCACCACCCCGATCGGCACCTGGCGGAAGTTGGACGCGTCGGTGGAGTAGGCGCCGCGGCTGCCCGCGTCGGACCTGACCTCACCGCCCACCCGGGCACGCAGGTCCCGGGCCAGCGAACCATCGGCCATCTTGACTCCTAACCGGGCAGCGTCTCGCCGTCCACCGGGGCCAGCGCCTCACCGGAGTAATAGCTGGACAGCCGGCCGGCCGCGAAGAACACATAAGCCGGGGCGATCTCATCCCGGGGCGCGGCTACCCCGGGTGAGGACGCCAAACCGGCCGGCCAGCGGCGCTGTCGGCCCGGCGTGCATGGGTCAGTTCCGCCCGGGTAGCGGCGGCGGCAGCGGGCCAGTGCCCGCCGGAAACGGAGGACGAGTGGTGACGCGGTACGGCTATTTCCTGGCCTCGGAGGAGCACCCCCCGGGTGAGCTGGTCCGCCAGGCCAAGCTGGCGGAGCAGGCTGGCTTCGATGGCCTGTGGATCTCGGATCACTTCCACCCGTGGCTGGACGAGCAGGGGCAGAGCAGCTTCGTCTGGTCGGTGATCGGCGCGATCTCGGAAGCTACCGCGCTGCCGGTGACCACCGCGGTGACCTGCCCCACGGTGCGGCTGCACCCGGCGATCATCGCCCAGGCGGCGGCCACGTCAGCGCTGCTCAGCGGCGGCCGGTTCACCCTCGGGGTGGGCAGCGGCGAAGCGCTGAACGAGCACATCACCGGCGCCCGGTGGCCGTCCGCCGAGGACCGGCTGGACATGCTGGAAGAGGCGGTCCAGGTGATCCGGGAGCTGTTCACCGGCCAGCTGGTCACCCAGCATGGCACGCACTACACGGTGGACACGGCGCGGCTGTACTCGGTGCCCGGTTCCCCGCCGCCGGTGTTCATGTCTGGTTTCGGGGAGAAGGCGGTCCAGCTCGCGGCGCGGATCGCCGACGGGTACATCTGCGTGCAGCCCAACGCCGACCTGGTCCAGCTCTACCGGGACTCTGGGGGCGGCGACCGGCCGGTGCAGGGCGGACTGAAGGTCTGCTGGGGGCCGGACGCCGGGGCGGCGCGCAAGACCATGCACCGGCTGTGGCGGACCGACCAGATCCCCGGTGAGGCCGTCCAGCTGCTGCCGCTGCCCCGGCAGTTCAGCCAGCTGGGCGAGCTGATTTCCGAAGACGACATCGCCGCGCCCTGCGGGCCCGGCGTCGAGGACCATCTGAAAGGGATCCGGGCCTATACCGACGCTGGATTCGACGAGGTGTACGTCGGCCAGGTCGGCAGCGAGCAGGACGGCTTCTTCGAGTTCTACGCCGAGCAGGTGCTGCCGCGCCTGCGGGAGGGGTGACGGGAGATGACTGGAACGTCGCTGGCTGGCCTGCTCATCATCTGTGCTGTGATCCTTGTGGGGCTGGCCATCTGGCTGGCGCTGGTGTTCTGGGCGAACAGGCACCCGTTCTGGAAGCGGCGCACGCCGGGTACGCGTCCCGGCGATGTCCGGGGCGGCGCGTTCCTGGGCGAGGGACGCGCGGTCACGCCGCGCCGGGATGCCGAGCCGGATCTTGACCGGGAATGGCCAGCAGCGGGCGGTGAGCCCGCTGACCCGGACGATGCCACGCACGCTGGCGAACCGGGCCGCGCGGAAAGGTAACCGGTGCCGATCACCCGCCGGCCGGACGAGCGTCACTGGCCAGGAAGGTGTGGCCCAGCCAGGCGGGGGTAGCGGCGTCCGCACCAGGCACAGTCAGCCCAGCCGGAGGGAGCAGCCATGGCTCGGCAGCCCACACCACCCGAAGACGCCGGGCATGAGGCCAACCGCAACCAGGCACGGCATGAGCCGGTGCCCGCCAGCCCCCAGGACGAACGCCCGCAGGCGGCCGCCCAGCGGAGCGAGGACCTGCAGCGCCATGTCGAGCAGCGGCGCGGGTCCGCGCCGGACGAAGACCGGACGCCCGCACTGGACCGGCTGGCCGCGGCGGAGCCGCCTGGCCAGCCCGCACCATCGGTACCTGGCACCGCAGCCGGAGAACTGATGGGCGGCCCCGCGCCGCAGGGACCGGTGCCCGATGTGCCCGGAGTGCAGGCCGCCGCGGCGGACAGCGCGGACGGCCGGGTTACCAGGGTCCGCCAGGTATCCAACGCCGTGCCCGGGAAGCCCGACGGTGAGGTGGATACCCGGTCCTGAGCATCGGCCGGGGGATTTGCCTGGCTGGGCGTTTAGCCGGGGCTGGGCGGGAAGCCGCATCCGTACGGGAACGGGAGAAGGAGGACATCATGCCGGACGTGTTCGAGGTGCTGGGTCAGGATCATCAGGAAGTCAAGCGGATGCTCGCCGAGCTGGAGAAGGGGCCGGCCGCGGCGGCTGGGGCCAGCGGCAACCACCTGGCCCTGCGCAAGAAGATGGTCGAGCAGCTCATCATCGAGGAGTCCAAGCACGAGGCGCTGGAAGAGATGTACTTCTGGCCCGCAGTACGGGACAAGCTGGCCGACGGCGATCGGCTCGCGGACACGGCCACGGGGCAGGAGCAGGAAGGCAAGGAAGTACTGGCCCAGCTGGACAAGCTCGACGCGGACCAGCCCGAGTTCGAGCAGCTCGTGAGCACATTCATCGCGGCTGGCCGGGAGCACATCAGCTACGAGGAGGGCCAGGTTTGGCCGCAGCTCCGTAGCCAGCTCACCCCAGACGAGGCGCGGAGCATCGGGGAGAAGATCGCGGAAGGCAAGAAGACGGCGCCGACCAGGCCGCACCCGCACGCCCCGGCCTCGCCGGGGGTGCTGAAGGGTGCCGGCCCAGCGGTCGCCGCGGCAGACCGGGCCCGCGACGCGGCCACCGGCCGCGGCCGGGACTGACCTGCGGAATGACCTCGCGGACCGCCGGCCGGCCCGGCAATCCCTATTAGCCGGCGTGGCGGCCGTTAGAGCTTCTGGTGCACGCGGACGACGGTGCCGGCTGGGCTGGAGTGGATCTGCAGCAGGTCGCTGAGCTGGTTGGCCAGCCACAAGCCGGCCCCGCCGTCCGGGGCCGGGGGCAGCCGGCCGGCCAGCGGCTCGGTCAGGTGTCCCTGGTCGGACACATCGCAGAGCAGCCAGCCGTCGTCCGTCCAGATCCGTAGCTCACCCCGCCCGCCGCCGTGCTGCAGGCTGTTCGTGGCCAGTTCGTTGATCGCGGCCACCAGCGCGCTGGCCTGCCGCTGCTCCAGTCCGGCCCGCTGCGCCTGGGCGGTGACGAACGCGCGAAGGCTGCCCAGGCCGCCGCGCTGGAACGCGATGCCGGGCGCGTCGTCCGGGCTGGCCGGCAGCGGCCTTGTGTACGGCTCGGCCAGGTCGACGGGCTGGAACTCGGCGGAGACCCGGAGCTCCGCGGACCCGTCACCGGTAAGGAACGGGTGGCTGCGCCGGGCATCGTCGATGACCGGCGCGGGCAGCGCCGCGAGGTCGTAGGGGCAGAGCACGCGCAGCGGCACGGCCGCGTCGAACGCCACGTTGAGCAGCTCTTCGTACAGCTGGCATTCGGCCAGTTCAGCGGGGGACCGGCCGGGGAACACCGCCTCGGCGACGCCACGCAACTGGCTCGCGTCCGCGTGCCCGTCGGCAAACCGCCGCCATACGCCGAGGAGCCGGCCGGGGTTGCCGCCGACGTCGGTGATGTCGGCGAACTCCACCTTCTCGGCGGCCGCGCCCAGGGCGGCGCGGACCGCGCTGATCTTGGCCGCGGTGAGCAGCACGAGGACTGGATGGCCCGCGTCCACCGCGGGGCGGGCGAACGACACGACGCCGGACAGGAATTCCCCGGTGCCCCGGTACAGCAGGGCTTCGTGACGGTACCCGCCCGGGTGGCCCAACTCCGGCTGGTCCGGTTCCGTGCTCATCCAGCTTTCCTCAGCATTGTGCGTCCGGCCGCTCAGGTCCTGCTGCCCTGATCCCAGCCGCGTCGAGTCCCGCCGCAGCGCATTCTACGCTGCCAGGCCGTCCTGGACCGCCGCTGGTCTCAGCGTGGCCGGTCAGGACGTGCCGGCCCGCATCTCGATGGTGGTGCCGAGATCGTTGGCGGTGATCTCCACGTGGCGCATGGTGGCCCGGATCAGCTTCAGGCCGTGGCCGCGGTCCCGGGCCTGGCTCGGCGGCCGCCACCGGCCGTGGTCGGACACGGTGACGAGCACGTCCGAGCCGGTGACCTCGACCTGGAGCCGGACGGTTCCGGGGGGCACGCCACGATAGCCGTGCTCGATGGCGTTGGCGCACGCCTCGCAGGCCGCGATGAGCACATCCTGGCCGACCAGCGGGTCTATGCTGAGCCGTCCGATCCACGCGCGCAGCTGCCGGCGGACCATGGCGAGCTCGTCCGGGTCGGCAGGGAAACTAAGGCTTAGCGGGCTTGGCCGGCTGTACAGCAGCAGCGCGACATCGTCCTCGTAGCCCTGTCCCGGGGCGAGGCCGGTCATAAGGCGCTCGGCTACTTCTGCCACCGGTGCCTGGCGGCCGTCCCGGAGCAGGGCCGCGGCCCGGCCGGTGGTTTCGTCGAGGTCCAGGCCGCCGCGCCGCTCCACCAGCCCGTCGGTGTACAGCAGCAGGGTGGCCCCCTCCGGGACGTGCACCACCGCTTCGGTGCGCGGCCGGTCCGGCGCCAGCGCCAGGGCAGGGGAGAGACCCTGGTCCAGGAATTCCACCCGGCCGTCCGGAAGAACCAGGATCCCGGGTGGATGCCCGGCGCTGGCGTAGCTGAGCTGCCCGGTCGCCGGGTCCAGGACCGCGCAGAACACGGTGCTGCACAGCGCGTCCGGGATGAGCGTGGCGAACCGGTCCAGCGCGGTGAGTGCCCGGGCGGGCTGCTGCACGTCGAGCAGCAGAGCCCGGCACGCGCTGCGCAGCTGGCCCATCACGCTGGCCGCGGCCAGCCCGCGGCCGACGCAGTCGCCGACGATGATGCCGATCCGGCCGTCCGGCAGCTCGGCGATGTCGTACCAGTCGCCGCCGATCTCCAGCGGCGGCGTGGCGGGCTCATAGCGGACCGCGAACCCGGGCGGCAGCCGGGCCGGACCGAGCAGGGCGTGCTGCAGGGCCAGTGCGACCTCACGCTGCTGGTCGAGCAGGTGCACCCGGTTCAGCGCCTGGCCCAGGCGGCCGCAGAGCAGTGCCAGCAGGGTCCGGTCCTCCGGGCCGAATGGCGCGCCGCCGTCCCGCTCGATCCACAGCGCCGCCACGTTCCCCGAGTACTCGACGGCCGTGCCGGCCCCGGCCGAAGGGCCGGCGGGCGCGGTGATCTGCAGGAGTGGCTGGCTGCGCACGGACTCCAGCGCGGCGCGCAGCCGCACGGGCAGCTCATCCCATTCGGTGCCGGCCGGCTCGGTGATGAGCGCCGGTGTGCCGTCGTCCATCCAGACGGCGGCCAATACCCGGGGGGCGCCGAACTGGCCGCGCAGCTCGGCCAGCCCGGCCGCCAGCACGCCGTCCCCGGTCACCGCCGCGGACAGGTGGCTGGTCATCGCGGCCACGGCCGTCTCCTGCTGGGCGGCGACGCGTTCGGCGGTCACGTCCCGGATCGTGCCCACCAGCATCCGGGCCCCGGTATCCGGGTCGTCCACGGCGCTGAAGGTGACCGCGGCCCAGATCTGGCGGCCCTGGCTGTGCCGGAGCGGCACGGTGAAGCGGCCGGTGTGCTGGTGCTGAGTGCTCGCGTACGCGGTGGCGACCAAGCGATGTGCTTCCGGGTCGGCGGCCTCGTCCGGCCACCACGGCCGGGGCAGCTGGTTGAGGTCCGCCTCCGGCCCGAATCCCAGGATGCGGCGGAACGCGCTGTTCACTTCCAGCACGGTGCCATCCGAGCTGGCCAGGAAGAAGCCGTCGTGCAGCGACTCGGTCAGCGCGGAGCGCCAGCTGGCCTGCCGCGCGCGCATCCGGGTCAGGTCGATGCTCGCGCGTACCCGGGCCAGCAGCTCCGCGGCTGCGAACGGCTTGACGAGGTAGTCGTCCGCGCCCGCGGCCAGGCCCTCGACGGCGGCTTCCTGGCCCGCCCGGGCGGACAGCAGCAGGACCGGGACCCCGGCCGTGTGCGGGTCGGCGCGCAGCGCCTGGACCAGCCCGAGGCCGTCCATCTCTGGCATCATCACGTCACTGACGATCAGATCGGGCGCCGCGGCCCGGGCCGTGTCCAGCGCGGCCCGCCCGTCGGCCACCGTCGTCACCTGGTAATGCGGCTGGAGCAGCCGTTGCAGGTAGTCCCGCATGTCTGCGTTGTCGTCGGCGATCAGCACCGACCCGCCCGGAGTCGGCGGCGCGGCCGGGCCGTCACCAGCCGGGCTGGGCTGGCTGGCCTGGTCCGCATAGGCGGCGGCAGCTTCGCTGGGCAGCCAGCGCAGGGCCTCTTCGAGGAACGAATCGGCAACCGCTGGGCCGGCCTTCTGGCTGGCCGGGAACACGCTGTCCTCGGCCAGGTGCCCGTGGCCGAGCGGGATCGACACGGTGAATGTGCTGCCCGTGCCTGGCTGGCTGTCCGCGGTGATGCTGCCGCCGTGCAGCCCGACCAGCTCTTTGACCAGGGCCAGGCCGATGCCGCTGCCTTCGTTGGACCGGGCCTGGGGGGTGCTGCCGCGATGGAAGCGCTCGAACAGGTGTGGCATGTCCTGGGCCGCGATGCCGATCCCGGTGTCGGCCACACGCAGCACGGCCTGGCCGTCCACCGCGGCCAGGGATATCCGCACCGAGCCGGCCACGGTGTACTTCAGGGCGTTGCTCAGCAGGTTGAGCACCACCTTCTCCCACATCTCCCGGTCCACATAGGCCGGCTCGCCCAGCGGTGGGCAGTCCACCTCGAACGTGAGGCCAGCCCGCTGGAACGCGGCCCGGAACACGCTGCCCAGGTCGGCGGTGAAGGCGGCCAGGTCGACCGGCTCGAAGTGGCCGCGGCTGTGGCCAGCCTCGATCCGGGAGAAGTCGAGCAGCGCGTTGACCAGCTTGCCCAGCCGGAGCCCATTGCGGCGCACCACGTCCAGGTCATCCCGGACGGTCACCTCCGCGTCCTGCAGCCGCGACCGCAGTTCCTCCACCGGCCCCATGATCAGGGTCAGCGGGGTGCGGAATTCGTGGCTGATGTTGGAGAAGAACGTGGTCTTGGCCCGGTCGAGTTCGGCCAGTCCCTCGGCGCGCAACTGCTGCGCCTGGTACGCGCTGGCCCCGTTGATCAGCGATGCGGTCTGCCGGGCGACCAGGCTCATGAACGTGCGGTAGTCAGTGTCCAGGCGGTGGCCCGAGCTGGCCGCGACGGCGAGCGCCCCGATCGTCTCGGCGGCGGCAAACATCGGCAGCACCATGCCCTCGGCGGGCGGTTCGGGCCAGCTGCCCCCGGGCAGCTTTCCCACCCGGCCGGCCAGATCGTGTACCACCAGGGGCCGGGACTCGTGCATCGCCTCGGCCAGCGGCCAGCGCCCGGTCCCGGCCGCCGCCTCGGCCTCCGGCGTCACGCTGGCCAGGCTCAATCCGGCCGCGCTGTCGTCCCGCAGGTACAAGGCGAAGTACGGTACGTCGGCCTGGGCCCGGCGGAGCGATTCACTGACCAGGACGCAGGCCTCTTCGACCGTGCGTGCCGCGCCGGCCTGCGCACCCAGATCCTGCAGCACCGCCAGCCGCCGGGCCCCGATGACCCGATCGCTGGTCTCGGTGACCGCGGTGAACACGCCGCGGACGCTGCCGTCCTCGTCATGCAGCGGGCTGTAGGAGTACGTCCAGTACGTCTCCTCCCAGTAGCCGTTCCGGTCCATCGGCAGCAGCAGGTCTTCCGACCAGGTCGGCTCGCCGGTCTCCAGCACGCTGTGCAGCATCGGCCCCACGATGTGCCAGATGTCGGACCAGACAGCGGCGCCCGCCTGGTCCAGCCCGGGATGCTTCCCGCCCATCAGCGGCAGGTAGGCATCGTTGTAGATCATCCGGAGGTCCGGGCCCCACCAGACGATCATCGGGAACCGGGAGGTCAGACAGATCCGGGTGGCGATACGCAGGCTAGAGGGCCAGTTTTCGGCCGGCCCCAGCGGGGAACGGGACCAGTCGTGCTCGCGCATCTGGGTGGCCATCACGCCAGATCCCGGGAACAGCGGCTCGGGGCGCACGGTACCGGTCATCGGCCCGACTGCCCCTCCTGCTTAGCGCCGCGCCGCGCCCGGGGGACGGCCTGGCGGCTGGCTGGGCTGCGCGGCTCGTCTGTGACTTGCGCCGCGATCGGCACGGATAGGATAATCACCGGCGCCACTCGTCAGTGAAAAGCGCCTGGTCCGCCGGGCCAGGCAGGGTCAGTTTCCAATCTCGCGCAGGCGGGTGATAGATCGTGAAGTCAGGGCATCTGCCGGTGAACTGGCACGGGCAGCTCGCAGTCATCACGATGCCCGAAGAAATTGACATGTCCAACGGCGCCGAGGTCCAGGATGGCCTGCTGGCCGCGCTGGGCCAGCAGCCCGCCGTGCTCGTGGTGGACATGACCGGGACCACGTTCTGCGATTCGGCCGGGGTGCGCGCGATCATGCTCAGCCACCGGCAGGCCAGCGGCCAGGGTAGCGAGTTGCGACTGGTCATCAGCTCGCCGGGCGTGCACCGGGTGTTCTCCATCATCGGCGCGGGTGACCTCGTCCAGATCCACCCCGACCTGGCCAGCGCGCTCGCGGCCGGCCAGGACAGCGGGGGGCCTGCGCAGTCCGCGCCCAGCCCGTAAGCAGGCCGGCCGCCCGCCGCCGGACCGTCCACAGCTGATGGCGGGGGTGTGTCACGTCGCGGCAGGTACCCGCCGGGCCCAGGACTACACATGATCAGCCCGCCAGAAGTGCGGCCTACCCGTGCGCGTCCAGCAGGACCACTCCTGGCGCGGCGTCCCAGCCCAGGATGTGCATGAGGTCGCTCAGCGGGGTGGGCAGACCGGCGATCACCACCTGGCCCGCCGCCGCCCGGGTCGGCCCGCTGGGGCCGGCCGCTGAAACGATCATGCGGAGCCCGCCCAGATCGCAGAACTCCACCCCGGCCATGTCCACCCGTACCGCGCCGTCCCCGGCCATGGCCGCTTTGGCCAGCGCGCGGCGGAGTACCGGATAGGTCGACTCGTCGATCACCCCGGCCAGCCGGAGCGTAGCCGGGGGACGGGTGAAGCTGGCCGCCAGCGGACTCTGCGGCTCCTGGCGATCCACTGAGTCGGACCATGCGTCACTGGCTGGACGGCCAAACGTCGCAGGATCCATGGCAACTCCGGCAGGTGCCAATTCCACCGTCCCGGCGGCTGGGTTGACAACCACCGTGCGAGATCAATCACAGCGTACTTGAGCGCGCAGCCGTGGCCTAGCGGGCCGCTGACCACGGCCACCCGGGTAGTTGCCCTGCGTCCTGGCGCCGCCCAGCGCAGCCAGCTCGCGGATCCAGTCCAGGTCGGCCCAGCACGCGGTGCGTACCGCACTAAGCACCCGCTGATGCCGGTCCGGCAGCTCGCGACCACGTTCCCGGTGACCGGGATCCTCATCGCGCTGTGCGCCAGTTCCGCCGCGGTCGGGCTCACCGACCTGGTGCTGACCGCGGTGCAGGGCAACGGCAGCCCGGTCCGGATCGCGATGCTGTTCCTGCCCGAATTTGCCGCTGCCGTGCTGACCGCCGCGCTGTTCGGTGCCCTGTTCCGCACCCGGTTCACCCCGGTGCTGGCGATCGGCGGCCTCGCGGTGCTGGCCGCCGGGGCGGCGCTGCTCACCGGCCTGACGGCCGGGGCGAGCGCGCTGGTTGCAGTGGCGGCGGCGCTCGTTGGCTTCGGTGTCGGCGCGTAGGTGTCGCCCGCCCTGTTCCTGGCCGGGTTCTCGCTGCGCTCCGCGCAGATCCAGCGGGTCTTTGCCCTCATCGAACTGCTCCGCGG
>Ga0335076_10008763_pt1 | contig 10211 bp, 11 predicted proteins | sample Lox_Sample_25_FD_206717 | JGI IMG/M metagenome (GOLD analysis project Ga0335076, IMG submission 206717) | Soil microbial communities from Loxahatchee National Wildlife Refuge, Florida, United States - Lox_Sample_2.5 | ecosystem: Environmental > Terrestrial > Soil > Wetlands | place: USA...
GTCACGTCGGTGCCGTCCACCGTGACCCATGGCTGGCCCGGGTCGGTGCCCACCTTGAGGGCCGGCCGCCCGGCCTGCGCGGCGACCTCCTGGGCGTCGTCCACCGGGATACCCTGCTGCATCATCCACCAGGTCAGCGCGCGGTACATGGCCCCGGTATCCAGGTAGCGCAGCCCGAGGTTGGCCGCCACGCCGCGGGCGGCGGTGGACTTGCCGGACCCGGACGGGCCGTCGACGGCAATGATGAGACAGTCGGTCACGCAGGTGATGCTACCGGCGGACGGGCCATCCATTCGCCGCGAGTGCCTCGGTGAGCGGCCCGACCGCCTCTGGCCGGACGGTCAGTTCGGCCACGCCGACCGGCAGCCCGGGTGAGTGCTCGATGCCGACGTCCTCGATGTTGACCCCGGCCTCCCCCGCCGCCTGGAACAGCCGGGCCAGCTCACCGGGCTCGTCCCGGATGACCACCTGGACCTGGGTCTCGGCGCGGGCCGGGCCGCCGCGCTTGCCGGGCAGCCGGGCCACGCCCGCCCCGCCCTGCTCGAGCAGCGCAGCCAGCAGCTTGAGCTCGGGGGCGGGCCCGCCCGCGGCTGCCCGGCCGCGCGCCGCCTCGGCCAGTTCGTCGGCCACGGCTATCAGGTCCGCACCCACCGCAGCCAGCACATCGGCGGCGGGCGCCGCATTGGCCGCCAGGATCTGCAACCACAGCCGGGTGTCACCGGCCGCAATGCGGGTCACGTCGCGCAGCCCCTGGCCGGCCACGGCGAGCGCGCCGTCCGGTGCCTCGGTCAGCCGGGCGGCCATCGCGGCCGACACCACGTGCGGGGCGTGCGAGACCAGCGCGACCCAGGCGTCGTGCTCGGCCGGGCCGGCCAGCACCGGCTCCGCGCCACACGCCCGGGCCAGCCCGGCGACCGCGGCGACCCCGGCGGCACTGATGCCGTCACCGTGACAGACCACCCACGGACGGCCCAGGAACAGGTCAGCCCGGGCCGCGGCCGGGCCGGACCGCTCCCGGCCGGCCAGCGGGTGGCCGGGCACGAACGACTCCAGCTCGCAGCCCAGCCCGGCCGCCTGGGCCAGCGGCTGGCTCTTGACGCTGGCCACGTCGGTGTACCAGCGGGCCAGCCCGCGGTCCTGCGCGGCGGCCAGGGTGGCCGCAACCGCGTCCGGCGGCACGGCCAGCACGGCGATGTCCGTGCTGACCCGGGGGGGCGACCCCGCGGACCCCCCGATCACCTCTCCGGCGCCGATGTCGGCGGCCAGGCGCGCCGACGCCGGGTCGGCGTCGGCCAGCCACACGGCCACCCCGCGGGCCCGCAGGGCCAGCGCCACCGAGGTGCCGATCAGGCCGGTCCCGATGACGGCCGCGCTGGCTGGGGCCGGGCCCTCCGCGGGGCGCCCCGCTGGCTGGTTCACTGCGCGATATCCAGCCGCAGCGCGGCCGCGCCGCGCAGGTAGACGTGCTGCACCGCGGAGCGCGGCTTAGCCGTCTCCACGTGCATGAGCAGCCGGACCACCCGCGGCATCCCGTGCGGCACCGCGATCTCGGTGGTGCACAGCAACGGCACGTCCTGGAACCCGATCTTGCGCGCGGCCAGCGCCGGGAACTCCGCGTTCAGGTCGGGCGTCCCGGTGAACACCACGCTGATCACGTCGTCGGTGTGCAGGCCGTTGCGCTCCATCACCTCGGTGACCAACTCGGTGGTGCCTTCCAGGATCGCCTCCCGGTCGTTCGCATCCACCTGCACCGCACCACGGATTGCCCTGACCGCCACCAGCCTGCTCCTTCATGCCGTCAGCCCCGGCGAGTTATCAGCCACGATCTTGTCACACCAGGTCAGCGTCGAACTGCGGGAACGTGCCCGGCCTGGTTACAGTCCAACTGCCGAATACAGCTCGCCTATTTCCGGGGTGCTGAGGCCCCGGGTGGTGCCCGGCCGGAGCGAGCCCAGCGCAACCGGGCCGACATGGGTGCGGACCAGCCGGCTGACCGGATGGCCGGCCTCGGCCAGCATCCGCCGCACGATGTGCTTGCGCCCCTCGTGCAGGGTGATCTCCACCAGGGCGCGCGAGCCGGCCCGCTCGACCACCCGGAACTTGTCCGCGCTGGCCACGCCATCCTCCAGCTCGATGCCGCTGAGCAGCCGCCGGCCGGTATCCCGGGACACCGGCCCAGGCACGTCGGCCAGGTAGGTCTTCAGCACCCCGTAGCTGGGGTGGGTCAGCCGGTGGGCCAGCTCGCCGTCGTTCATCAGCAGCATCAGGCCCTCGGTGTCGTAGTCGAGCCGGCCCACGTGGTACAGCCGCTGCGCCTGGTCACCGAGGAAATCGGCGATGGTGGGCCGGCCCCGGTCATCCGACATCGTGGTGAGCACCCCGGCAGGCTTGTTCAGCGCCAGGTAGACCAGGTCCTGCCGGGCCGGGATACGCCGCCCGTCCACCCGGATGATCTGGTGCTGCGGGTCCACCCGGGCGCCGTACCGGCGGACGGTCTCGCCGTCCACCTCGACCCGGCCCGCGCCGATCAGCTCCTCACAGTGCCGGCGGCTGCCCACTCCGGCCGCGGCCAGCACCTTCTGCAGCCGGACCCCACCCGGCACATCGGTCAGGCTGTCCCGCTCATCGTCGTCGAATTCAGGATCCCTGGTGTTCATCGACGGCATCCTCAACGTCCTCGACATGCTCGGGCAGGAACGGCGCGAGTTCCGGCAGCTCCTCCAGGCTGGCCAGGCCGAGCCGCTCCAGGAAGTATCCCGTCGTGCGGTAGAGGATAGCCCCGGTCTCGGTGTCGGTCCCGGCTTCCTCGACCAGGCCGCGCAGGGTCAGCGTGCGCAGCACGCTGTCGCAGTTGACGCCGCGCACCGCGGACACCCGGGCCCGGCTCACCGGCTGCCGGTAGGCCACCACGGCCAGCGTTTCCAGCGCGGCCTGGGTGAGCCGCACCTCCTGCCCGTCCCGGACGAATCGTTCCACCACCGGCGCGCAGTCGGCCCGGGTGTAGTACCGCCACCCACCGGCCACCTCGCGCAGGTCGAAACCGCGTCCTTCCGCGTCGTAGGACGCGGCCAGGTCGCGCAGCGCGGCCGCCACCTCGCCGCGCGGCCGCTCCAGCACCTGGGCGATGACAACCTCCGGCACCGGCTCGTCCACCACCAGCAGGATGGCTTCCAGGCTGGCCCGCAGTCCTGGCCCGTCCGCCGCCGCGGGGGGCGGCATGGGCGCCTCGCTCATCATCACTCGCTTCCCTGATCCGCTACCCAGGTGACATACAGCTCACCGAGCGGGGTGACCTGGTCGAAGCTGACACTGCCTTCCCGGTACAGCTCGAGCAGGGCCAGGAACCTGGCCACCACCTCGTACGTCCCGGCACAGTCCGCGGCCAGCCGCCGGAACGTGGCCCGGCCCAGCCGGGTGAGCTGGCTGGCCAGGATAGCCGCCTGCTCGCGCACCGTAGTCTGCGGCATGTGCAGGTGCTCGGTGGATACCTCGGGCACCGGGCGGGGGGCCAGCGTGCGGGCGGCGATGGCGGCGAACTCAACCGGCCCGAGGCCGAGCAGGACTTCCGGCAGCAACTCGGCGAACTGCGGTTCCATCGGCACCCGGCGGGCGAACCGGCGGCCCTGGACCGACATCCGGCCCGCGAACACCGCCGCGACCTCCTTGTACGCCCGGTACTGCAGCAGCCGGGCGAACAGCAGGTCCCTGGCCTCCAGCAGGGCCAGGTCTTCCTCGTCCTCGACTTCCCCGCTGGGCAGCAGCCGGGCCGCCTTCAGGTCCAGCAGGGTCGCCGCGACCAGCAGGAAATAACTGGCCTGATCCAGGTCCCAGCCGTCGGCGCAGGCCCGGATGTAGGCGATGAACTCGTCGGTCACCTGGGACAGCGCGACCTCGGTGATGTCCAGCTTGTGCTTGGAGATCAGGCCGAGCAGCAGGTCGAACGGGCCCTCGAACACGTCGAGGTGCACCTCGAACCCGGCCGGGCTGGTGCCCTGCGCAGCCGCGTCGCCTGGCTCGGCTGTCACCGCACCCGTCACCCCGTTATCCGCCGCCTCATGTCATGTCCCGCAGCCGCCCGGCCAGCAGGCTCGCCTCACCCTCGGCATCGAGACCGGCGAGCAGCACCGCGATGGCCTCGCGGACCAGCCTGCCACGATCCACAGTAATCCCATACGCGCCCAGCGCGAGCCGGGCTCGTTCCAGGTCGAGCAGTTCCGCCGCGGACAGGTACACGGTGATCTTCTGCGAGTGCGCTTCCCGGCCGCTGGCCTGGCGGCCCGCTCCCGGTGACGGCCCTGGCGTGGCCGGCCGGAGCAGTTCTGCGACACCCGGCAGGCTCACCCGGCGCGGCCGGGACCGCCCCACACCTGGCCCCGCGGCGCGAGCCGGATCACTGCTTCTGCCACCGGTCCAGCACCTCACGGGCGAGTTCCCGGTACGAGCTGGCGCCGGTGGACGAGGGGTCGAACCTGGTGATCGGCTCACCGGCCACGGTGGCGTCCGGGAAACGCACGGTGCGGTTGATCACCGTGTGGAACACCTTGTCCCCGAACCCCTTCACCACCTCGGCCAGGACCTCCCGGGAGTGCAGCGTCCGGGAGTCGTACATGGTGGCGAGCAGCCCGTCGATACCCAGCCGCGGGTTCAGCCGGGTGGACACCTTGTCGATCGTCTCCAGCAGCAGGGCCACCCCGCGCATCGCGAAGTACTCGCACTCCAGCGGGACCAGCACACCGGCCGCGCAGGCCAGCGCGTTCACCGTGAGCAGGCCGAGGGACGGCTGGCAGTCGATGAGCACGATGTCGTACTCGGGCAGCGCCGGCTGCAGCACGCCGCCGAGCACGAACTCGCGGCCGACCTCGTGCACCAGCTGGACTTCGGCGCCGGACAGGTCGATGTTGCTGGGCAGCAGGTCCATGCCGTCCACGCTGGTCTTGAAGACCACGTCGGTGGCGCTGAGCCCGCGTTCCATCAGCAGGTTGTAGACGGTGGCGTCGAGCTCGTGCGGCTGGATGCCCAGGCCCACCGACAGCGCGCCCTGCGGGTCGAAGTCCACCAGCAGGACACGGCGACCCTGCTCGGCCAGGGCGGCGCCCAGGTTGATCGTGGTGGTGGTCTTGCCGACCCCGCCCTTCTGGTTACACACGGCGACAATGCGGGCGGGACCGTGACTGAGCAAGGGCTCGGGATCGGGAAAAGCCGGCAGCGGCCGGCCGGTCGGCCCGATCATGCCGGGCTCCAGCTCCATCACGTGCGTCCCTGCTGCCATGCGCCGCACCTCCCCGGCGGACTCGGCAAAAATGCCTCCGCTGGAACCAGGACACTAGGCCCTGCCCCGCCGGCCTTCAAGCCGACTCACCGTAAGCCCAGCTAATAGGCTCCGAGGCAAGTTCCTCAGCCGAGTGCCCGCGGATGCGCGGCGGAATACACCTCGCGCAGCTTGTCCACCGTGACCATGGTGTAAATCTGCGTGGTGGTGACCGAGGCGTGGCCGAGCAGTTCCTGCACCACCCGCACATCCGCCCCACCGTCCAGCAGGTGCGTGGCGTACGAGTGGCGCAGCGTGTGCGGCGACACCCCGCCCAGACCGGCCCGGGCCGCGGCCGCCTTGAGCACGGCCCACGCGCCCTGCCGGGTGAGCCGCCCGCCGCGCGCGTTCAGGAATACCGCCGGGCTGGCGGACACCCGGCGGGACGCAGCGGCCAGCGCCGGGCGCCCGCGGACCAGGTAGGCCTCCAGCGCCTCACGGGCGTACCGGCCGACCGGCACCAGCCGGTCCCGGCCGCCCTTGCCGGACAGCCGGACCGTGGCCGGTGGCGCCTGCCGGTCCGGTGGGCGGCCCGGCCGGACGGCGGTGAAGCCGAGGTCATCGACGTCCAGCCCGACCGCCTCGGAGATCCGGGCGCCGGTCCCGTACAGCAGTTCCAGCAGGGCGCGGTCGCGCAGCGGGCGCAGCCGGTCGGCGCCGTCCCCGGCGGCCGCCGCCGCGATCAGCCGCTCCACCTCCGGCACCGCGATCGCCCGGGGCAGCCTGCGGGGCGACGCGGGCGGGTGCACGGCGCTGGCCGGGTCGCGGTCGGCCAGCCCCTCGGCGAGGGCGAACGCGTGCAGGCCGCGCACCGCGACCACCGCCCGCCCGGCCGAACTGGCCGCCAGCGGGAGGTGCTCCCCGTCTCCCTCGCGCAGCCCGGCCACGAAGGCCGCGACATCCTCCGTGGTCACCTCGCCGATCAGGGTCCGGCCGCGGCGGCCCAGCATGGCCTGGTAGCGGAGCAGGTCACGGCGGTAGGCCTGCAGTGTGTGCGCGGCCAGGCCACGCTCCACCGTCAGGTGATCGAGATAACGGTCGACGGCACCCGCCAGGGCGGTCAGTTCAGCACCTCGCTCACCGGCGTCGCCGGCAGGCCGTGCGCGTCCGCCACTGGCTGGCAGGTCAGCGCGCCCTCGTAGGTGTGCAGGCCCAGGGCGAGCGCCGGGTCGGCGCGCAGCGCGTCCCGCCAGCCCCGGTTGGCCAGCTCGATCACGTAGGGCAGGGTGACGTTGGTCAGCGCGTACGTGGACGTGTGCGGCACCGCGCCCGGCATGTTGGCCACGCAGTAGAACACCGACCCGTGCACCCGGTAGGTGGGCTCGGCGTGCGTGGTGGCGTGCGAATCCTCGAAACAGCCGCCCTGGTCGATCGAGATATCCACCAGCACCGAGCCCGGCTTCATCCGGGACACCAGCTCGTTCGACACCAGCATGGGCGCCTTGGCCCCGGGCACCAGCACGGCGCCGATGACCAGGTCCGCGTCGATCACGGCGCGCTCGACCTCGTAGGCGTTGGACGCGACCGTCTGGCAGTGCCCCTGGTAGATCGCGTCGGCCGAACGCAGCCGGGCCACGTTCTTGTCCACCAGCAGCACCTCGGCCTGCATGCCGAGCGCGATGGCGGCGGCGTTCATCCCGGACACGCCCGCGCCGAGCACCACGACCTTGGCGGCATACACGCCGGACACCCCGCCCATCAGCACGCCACGCCCGCCACCGTCGCGCTGCAGGTGGTGCGCGCCGACCTGGGGCGCCATCCGGCCAGCCACCTCGGACATCGGCGCCAGCAGCGGCAGCGACCCGTCCGCGAGCTGCACGGTCTCGTACGCGATCGAGGTGATGCCGGAGTCGAGCAGCGCGTCGGTGCACGGCCGGGACGCGGCTAGGTGCAGGTAGGTGAACAACACCTGGCCCTTGCGCATCCGGTGGTACTCCTCGGCGACCGGTTCCTTGACCTTGAGGATCAGGTCACCGGCCTGCCACACGTCGTCCGCGGTCGGCAGGATCTGGGCGCCGGCCGCCTCGAAGTCCTCATCCGGGATGGACGACCCGGTACCGGCGTCGGCCTGGATGACCACCTCATGCCCGCCGCGCACCAGCTCGTGCACGCCGGACGGGGTGATCGCCACCCGGTACTCGTGGTTCTTGACTTCCTTGGGAACGCCTACCTTCATCGGCCGCAAGCCCTCTCTTCGTAACTCCTGCGCCCGGCCCCGTTGCCGGGCGCGCCGAGTCCTGCCGGACCCGCCGCCGCTGGCTGGTCAGTTCTCCGGCGCGTCCGCCGGCCGGAGGCCGTCGAACCCGCCGCAACGAGCGGCATACGCGGACAAGATACCCACCGCCGTGACGCCATTGTGCAGGTCACCGGCCAGGAGCCGGTGTACCGCAGTGTCCAGGTCCACCCAGCGGAGCATAAGCTGAGCCTCTTCGTGCGACGCGACGTAGGTCCGCTCCTCCTCCGGAACCTGGCGCAGCTCACGGGCCAGAAATACCCGGATTCGCTCGGTGCTGATCCCCGGCGAGGAGTAGAAGTCGGTCAGCACCCGCCAGTCGGCCGCGGCGTACCCGGTCTCCTCGGTCAGTTCCCGCGCCGCAGTGTCGTGCAGCGGCTCCCCGGCCACGTCACGCAGGCCAGCCGGGATCTCCCAGAGCAGCCGGCCGACCGGATGCCGGTACTGCCGGATCAGCAGCACCTGGCCGGCCCCGTCCAGGGCGACCACGGCCACCGCGCCGGGGTGCTGCACCACCTGCCGGGGCACCACGTCGCCGTCCGGCATCCGGACCAGGTCGCTGCGCACCGTCACGATCGGGCCGCGGACCTGCTCGGTGGAGGACACCACCGGCCAGCCTTCGGCCACATCCCGCAGCGGGATCTGGCCGGGCCGGTCCACCGCGGAGGTCACGCGCTGGCCGCGGCGGGCTGGCCCAGGGCCGCTTCGGTCCGGCGTACCGTCCTGGCCCGTTCCCGGGCCGCCGCGACCAGCCCGACGAACAGCGGATGGGCCCGGGTCGGCCGGGACAGGAACTCCGGGTGGGCCTGGGTAGCCACGAAGAACGGGTGCACGTCGCGCGGCAGCTCGACGAACTCGACCAGTCGGCCGTCCGGCGACAGGCCGGAGCAGACCAGCCCGGCCTCGGCCAGCGCGGGCCGGTAGGAGTTGTTCACCTCGTACCGGTGCCGGTGCCGTTCCTGCACCACGTCGGTGCCGTACAGCTCGCGGACCAGTGAGCCCTCGGCCAGCACGGCCGGGAACAGCCCGAGCCGCATCGTGCCGCCCATGTCGCGCTCCCCCGCCACCACGTCCTCCTGGTCGGCCATGGTGGCGATGACCGGGTGCGGGGTGTCCGCGTCGAACTCGGCGCTGTTCGCGTCGGCCAGCCCGGCCACGTCCCTGGCCACCTCGATGGCCAGGCACTGCAGGCCGAGGCACAGGCCGAGCAGTGGGATGCCGTTTTCCCGGGCGTACCGGATCGCGCCCACCTTGCCCTCGATGCCGCGCACCCCGAACCCGCCCGGGATCAGGATGCCGTCCACGTCGGCCAGGTGCTGGGCCGCGCCCTCCGCGGTCTGGCAGTCATCGCTGGTCACCCACCGGATGTTCACCCGGGCGTCGTTGGCGAACCCGCCGGCCCGCAGCGCCTCGGCCGGCGAGAGGTAGGCATCGGGCAGGTCGACGTACTTGCCGACCAGCGCGATCGTGACGCTGTGTGCGGGCCGGTGCACCCGGCGCAGCAGCTCGTCCCAGTCGCTCCAGTCCACGTCACGGAACGGCAGGCCGAGCCGGCGCACTACGTACGCGTCCAGCCCTTCGGCGTGCAGCACCTTGGGGATGTCGTAGATGGAGGGGGCGTCCACCGCGGACACCACCGCCTCCTCGTCCACGTCGCACATCAGGCTGATCTTCCGTTTCAGCCCATCGCTGATCGGCCGGTCGCTGCGGCACACGATGGCGTCCGGCTGGATACCGATGCTGCGCAGCGCGGCCACTGAGTGCTGGGTCGGCTTGGTCTTCAGCTCCCCGGACGGGCCGATGTACGGCAGCAGCGAGACGTGCAGGAAGAAGCAGTGGTCGCGGCCGATCTCGTGCCGGATCTGCCGGATCGCCTCCAGGAAGGGCTGCGACTCGATGTCCCCGACGGTGCCGCCGACCTCGGTGATGACCACGTCGACGTCCGGCCCGCCCATCTCGATGATGCGGGACTTGATCTCGTTGGTGATGTGCGGGATGACCTGGACGGTGTCGCCCAGGTAGTCGCCGCGCCGCTCCTTGGCGATGACGCTGGAGTAGATCTGCCCGGTGGTGACGTTGGCCGAGCCGCGCAGCCTGGTGTCCAGGAACCGCTCGTAGTGCCCCACGTCCAGGTCGGTCTCGGTCCCGTCGTCGGTGACGAACACCTCGCCATGCTGGAACGGGTTCATCGTGCCGGGATCGACGTTCAGGTATGGGTCCAGCTTCTGCATGGTCACGTTCAGGCCGCGCAGCTTGAGCAGCCGGCCGAGGCTGGACGCGGTCAGCCCTTTGCCAAGGCTGGAAGCAACTCCCCCGGTGACAAAGAGATGCCTGGTCGGTGCGTGCCGTTGGGATTGCCGTGTTACGTACGGTGACGCAGCCAAGTGAAGGCTCCCGTGGTCGGTGCGATGCGGAGAACCCGCCGGTCCACGGAACTTCAGAATATCAGCACACGGTCGATGTGCTGGGCTCCCCGTCCGCCGAGCGCAGCCGGTCCTGCTCCGCGGCGCGGCTATTGTCGCCCGCCTCGCCGAACCGGGCCAGCAGCAAGGCACACGCCACGGCCAGGATGAAGGCCAGTACCGCCACCGCGGTCAGGCCGTGCCGGGTGTGGTCGCCGAGGAACATCACGCCGATCAGGGCGGGCGGCGCGGTCTCGGCCAGCACCAC
>Ga0335076_10008764_pt1 | contig 10211 bp, 9 predicted proteins | sample Lox_Sample_25_FD_206717 | JGI IMG/M metagenome (GOLD analysis project Ga0335076, IMG submission 206717) | Soil microbial communities from Loxahatchee National Wildlife Refuge, Florida, United States - Lox_Sample_2.5 | ecosystem: Environmental > Terrestrial > Soil > Wetlands | place: USA: Florida...
CGTCAGCGGTCCCAGTTCCGCCACGCCCAGCGTGAAAATACTCGGGAACATGATCGAGTTGAAAAAACCTACCAGAATGATGCTCCACATCGCCACATGCCCGCTCGTCAGCATCGACGTCGCCACTAATCCCGCGGCACATACCGCGCAGATTCCCAGCAACTTCCCGGTATTCACCTTCTGCAGCAAACCCGACCCGATGAACCTTCCTACCATCGCGCCGCCCCAGTAAAACGCCACAAAACTCGCCGCCACTTTTTCCGTCAACCCGCCAATCTCAGCCTGACTGAAGTAGTTCACCAGAAAGCTTCCGATCGAAACCTCCGCGCCTACATACACGAAGATGGCGATCGCTCCAAAAATCAAATTCGGATGCCGCCAAATCGAATCGTTTACCTTTTCCCCAACCTTATGCTGCGCATGTTCGATCTTCGGCAGCTTGAACATCCCAATGGCGATCGCCAGAACCACCAACGCCACGCCCAGTCCAACATAGGGCGTTTTCACCGACGCAGCCTCGTGCAAGCGATAAGCCTGCAGTACGTCTGGCGTCAACTTGCGAATTTCTTCGATCGTTTTCGGCGCCGCGCTCAAAATCAGCATCCCGCCGAAAAACGGGGCCAAGAACGTCCCCAACGAATTAAACGCTTGGGTCAAATTCAACCTGCTCGATGCCGTCTCCGGTTTGCCCAGCACCGTCACGTACGGATTCGCCGCAACCTGCAAACAAGTAATTCCCGCCGCCAGCACGATCAGCGCTCCTAGAAACAGGGGATAGGACGGAACACTCGCTGCCGGTACGAATAGGAACGCTCCCAATCCCATGATCAGCAAACCCGCAACCATCGATCGCTGGTACCCAATCCAGTCAATCAGCTTTGCCGAAGGGATCGAGAACACAAAGTACGAGCCGAAAAACGCAAACTGAATCAGCATCGTTTGCGCGTAATTCAAATCGAAGATCGACTTCAGGTGCGGAATCAGAATGTCGTTCAAGCACGTCAAAAATCCCCACATAAAAAACAACGTCGTCACGACTGCCAGCGCTCCTCCATAGCTCTTTTGCGCGCCCGTCATCGACCCAGCACTTACCCCCGCACTTCCCGTGCTTATATTGGGCATCGTGATTCCTTTTCTCCGCCGTTTCGCGGCCCGACCCGACCTAGATACTGCCACACTACCCACTCAGGCCAAAGGTACATCGTCACAAGGTGCCTTCGTAAAAAATGGTATAAGAATGTGCCGTATCGTTATTCTTGGCAATATTGTGAGGGCCCTTCATGAATCATCCCGTCCTGCTTTTCCTTGCCGCCACCTTGTTTGTTTCCTCTCTCGCCTCGCCGCCTCACAACGCCCAGCAATCTTCTCCGATTGCGGTCTGGTCCGAGCCCGGACTCCCCTCCGCCGATAGTGCCACCGCCACCCCGGCTCAACTGGCGCAAATCTTTGCCGGAGCCCGTCTCGTTCCCACCGATCAACTCGCCGCTGCACTCGCCGACCCGCAAACTCGCTTACTCGTTCTCCCTCAGGCTTCCGTCATCCCCGAAACCCAATGGACCGCCATGTCCGATTTCCTCCACCGCGGCGGAAACCTTTTGGTGCTCGGCGGCCGTCCCTTCACTCGTGCCGCCTATCGTGACGACACCAGTTGGCACCTTCGCGATTACAGCACTCGCTTCACTCGCCCCCTCCTCATCGACCAGTACCAGACCACTCCCGGCTCCTCCGGCGCCACCTTCACTCGCAATCCCGACATCCCTCTCGACGTTCCCCAGTTTTCCTGGAAACAAGCCTTCAGTCCTATCATTCGCCTTAGCACCCGTGATCTTTACAATCGCGGCGGCTCCGCCGGTTCTCTCGACGCCAATCTCGACACTCTGGTCTGGGGTGTCTCCAACGGCCGCCGCATGTCCGCTCCCCTTCTGCAAGTCGATCATTTCTCCTCCGGCTTTGATGGCGGCCGTTGGATTTTCCTCGCCGCTGATCTTCCCTCCGACTTCTACGCCTCACCTGATTCCACAAAACTGCTGCGCACTCTCGCAGATCGCGCCCTCCTGGGCGCTCTGCAATTCTCCGTTCGCCCTGTGCTTCCTCTCTATCTTCCAGGCGAGTCCATCGAACTCGAAACCTCCTTCCACTCCGCCACGAAATTCGCGGGCCCGCTCACCATTCAAGTGAGTACCTACCCTGCGGATTCCGCGCAAAAGCCCACCGGAATTCCTGTGGCGACCATCACTTTGCCCGTCACAACCACCACCGTCCTTCCCGCCTCGCCACAAAAAGGTCTTCAGATCATTGAAGCTCGCCTGATGGACGGCTCAACACTCCGCGCCATCTACCATTCCGCCTTCTGGATCCGCGATGACACCTTCCTGCGCTCCGGCCCCAAGCTCGCCGTGAACGGCGACTACTTCACCACCGACGGTAAGCCCCTCGCTGTCGTCGGCACCACCTATATGTCTAGTGAAGTGCAGCGCCTCTTCTTCGACCATCCCAACGTCTACACCTGGGACGCCGACCTCTCCTTGATCCACAACGCCGGCCTCAATATGATTCGCACCGGCTGGTGGACCGGCTGGGACAAACTCTGCGACGAAGAAGGTAAACCCTACGAACGCACTCTTCGCACCCTCGAGGCTTATCTGCTCACCGCACGTCGCTACAACCTCCCTGTGCAATTCAATTTCTTCGCCTTCCTGCCTGACACCCTCGGTGGCGTGAATCCTTACCTCGATCCGGAAGCCGTCCGCCGCCAACAAAATCTCGTCGCCGCCGTAGCTGCCCGTTTCCATGACGTTCCCTATCTCGCCTGGGACCTCATCAACGAGCCCAGCTTCTCTAAACAACTCTGGAAGATGCGTCCCAACTACGACCCCATCGAACTCGCCGCCTGGAACGCCTGGCTCGGAAAAAAATATCCTGATCGCGCCACGCTCGCCGACGCCTGGAATGTCCCAGCAAGCACCGTCACCGGAATTGTCTCACTGCCTACCGAAGACGAATTCGCCCCGCGCGGCATGTACGTAGGCCTCAACTCCCTCCGCGTGAACGACTACATCCTCTTCGCCCAGGAAGCCTTCGCCAACTGGGTTCGCGGCCTCCGCGAAGCCATCCGCAGCGCTGGCTCAAACGCTCCCATCACCGTCGGACAGGATGAAGGTGGCTATCTCGACCGCCTGAACCCCTCCTTTTTCGCCGATTACGTTGACTTCACCACCAACCACTCCTGGTGGCAGAACGATCAGCTCCTTTGGGACTCCCTCGCCGCCAAGCAACCCGGCAAAACCATGCTCATTCAGGAAACTGGCCTCCAGCGCGAACTCACTCTCGACGAGATCGCTCGCCGCACTCCTGAAGAAGAGGCCATCCTCTTTGAACGCAAATTCGCACTGTCCTTCGTCGAAGGCTCCGGCGCCATCCAATGGCTGTGGAACTCCAATTCCTATATGACCGAAAGCAATGAAACTCCCATTGGCGCGCTTCATGTCGACGGCACCGAGAAGCCCGAAGCCACCGTTCTTCGCGACATGGCGAGATTCGCTTCCGCTGCCTCGCCCTACCTCGTCAATCCTAAGCTCGCCCCCATCGCCGTCATCACTTCTCAGGCCGCTCAATATTCCGTCCAGGCCGATCTTCAGATCGCTGCGCAACAAAATGCCGTTCGCACTCTCGCCTACCTGCTGCATCAGCCCTGTTACTTGATCGCCGAAAATCAGATCGAAAAGCTGGGTTCCCCAAAATTCGTCATTCTCCCCTCCGCGCAAGCTCTTCACGAATCCACCTGGCAAGCCTTGCTTGCCTACGTCCGCAATGGCGGCAATCTCCTCGTCACCGGCCCGGTCTCCCGCGACGAACATTGGCACCTCGTTCCACGCTATCCTTTCATCGGCGTCGAGGCCGCTACTGAACCTCTTACCTTCCACTACGCCGTTTCGGCGGACGGCGCAGTCTCCTTCTCCTTCGCTCAGGATCGCCAACAACTCCTCGAATATCTCGCATTCCCCAATGGTGCCCTCAGCAAACAGGTTTCTTTGGATCGCGGTAAAATCACCTTGATCGCCTATCCCATCGAACTCGCCCAGGAACCCTCCGCGGTGGCTGTCGAATATCAGAAGTTCCTTCAGCCCGTCGGATTCCCGAGCGCCTTCTCCGTTTCCGAACTTCCAGCCGGCATATTGGTTTATCCCATCGATCTCCAAAACGCTGTGCTCTACATCTTCGAATCCGAATCTGATCGCGATGCCGACGTCAATTTGAAGGACACCGCCACCGGCACCCCTCTCAAATTTCGTCTGCCATCGCAGCGTGCCGCCTTGGCACTCATCGATAAAAGCTCCAAACAAATCGTGGCCAAATACGGGTTGCCTTGATGCGTCTACCACACAGTGGCCAAGCGCCTAAGGCACTTCCCCTACGCGAGCCACTTTCCCAGCCTCACTTCCTATAAGTAATAACGCTTCGCCTTGCTCTCACATCCTTAAGTTATGTGAGGTGCACGATGCTCCGTTCGCAGGGTATTCCAGATAACAAGGCTGGCCTCCTTACTCGAATTATTTTCTGGCTGGCAAAACGCCGTCTCGGCCGCATCCCTCTCGGCATGCGGATTCGCGCGCTCGATCCCAAATTTTTCAAACACGCCATCCGCATGGACCTCTACGGGGCTTCCCACGGCACGGTCTCGACCCACCTGAAAGAGCTGGCTCAACTCAAAACCGCCCTGATGGTCGGTTGCCCCTTTTGAATCGACATCCATTCTGCCGTCGGCAGAAAGTCCGGAGTTACCGAGCAGCAACTACAGGACATCTCCCATTTCGAATCCAGCTCCCATTTCAACGTTCAGGAAAAGTCCGTACTCGCCCTCGCAGTCGCCATGACGCAAACTCCCTCCAATGTGTCGGACGAGTTGTACTCGGCCCTTCACCAACACTTCAGCGAGCGTCAACTCGTGGAACTCTCCGCCGTTGTCTCCTGGGAGAACGCTCGTGCCCGCTTCAATCGCACCTTTGACATCGCCGCCGAAGGTTTCTCCGAAGGCCAATTCTGCCCCATGCCCCTTTACGCTTCTCCTAACAACTCCTATCCTGCTCATAAGCAGAATTAACATTTCCCATCCCGAGTATCCCTTTATAATCCGCCAACCCGTTGGTTCGGGAGTGGAGGCTAGGCATGCCGATCATCGCGCCTGCAGCCGAGTGGGATTTTTTGTCTCAAAAACTGCGCCATGCCGCGCCGGAAGCCTTCGATTCCCAGGGCCGCCTGTTAAATCTCTCGGAGGGTGATTGGAAGAATCCGGGCTTCGGCCGTCACTATGAGTCTCCTGTTGATGGCCGCAGTCTCGGCCGTATCCCCATGCTGGATCTCGATCCCGCTCTCGCTGCCGTCAAGTATGCCAAATCCGAATCACTGGCTTGGTCCCGCACGGATCTCGACGAGCGCAAGTGCCGCGTCAGTGATTGCCTCGCGGCTCTTAAGCAGCACCGCGAACTCATCGCTCTGCTCCTTATGTGGGAAATCGGCAAACCTTACGCGCAAGCCCTCACCGACATCGACCGTTGTGTCTCCGGAGTTCAGTGGTACATCGAAAACATTCAGGACATGTTAGCTGGCCGTTCGCCTATCGGCCTCATCTCCAACATCGCTTCGTGGAATTACCCCATGTCGGTGTTAATGCATGCGGTCCTCGTCCAATTGCTCGCCGGAAATTCCACCATTTCCAAAACGCCCACAGACGGCGGCCTCTTGGCCCTGACCCTGGCCCATGCCATCGCCCGTCGTGCCGGTTTGCCTGTTTCTCTTGTCAGCGGCTCCGGTGGCCAGCTCAGTGATGCCCTCGTCCGCAATGAATTCGTGGATTGCCTTGCCTTCGTCGGAGGCAAAACCAACGGCGGCGTTATCGCCTCCGCTCTCTACGATGAGAACAAGCGCTATCTCTTGGAAATGGAAGGTGTGAACACTTACGGCGTCTGGAAGTTTTCCGATTGGCCCTTGCTCGCCGATCAACTTCGCAAGGGTTTCGATTATGGCAAGCAGCGTTGCACCGCTTATGTCCGCTTCATCGTTCAGCGCCAGCTCTTCCCGCAGTTCCTGGAAATGTATTTGCCCGTACTTCGCTCTTTGCGCTTCGGCAATCCTGTCCTTGTCGAGTCACCTGCGGACTCGCTTCCCAAGCTCGATTTTGGCCCGCTCATCAACAGTAAAAAGGTCGAAGAACTTCGTGTTCTTTATACTGAGGCACTCGGCAAGGGCGCCATCAGCCTGTACGAGAGCGCCGTCGCCGATTCCATGATCTTTCCGAACCAAGACACTTCCGCCTATCTCGGTCCTGCCGCTCTCCTGAATATTCCTCGCAACAGCCGCCTCTTTCACGCCGAACCGTTCGGGCCTCTCGATACCATTCTGGTCGTTGACCACCTGGAAGAGCTTGTCTCCGAAATGAACGTGTCCAACGGCGCGCTCGTCTCCTCGATCGCTTGCGACGACTCCCACATCGCTCGGCGCATCGCTTCGGAATTACGCGCCTTCAAGGTTGGAATCAACTCTACCCGCTCTCGCGGCGACCGCGAAGAGGTATTCGGCGGTATTGGTCAATCCTGGAAAGGCTGTTTCGTGGGAGGTCGCTACCTCGTCTTGGCCGTTACTACCGGCGCTCCAAACGAGAAACTGTTCGGAAATTTTCCTGACTATACACAACTTCCCGAGGAGGCCTCGCCCAAGGCATTCGCCAGCTCAGTTTGAGGCACTCCTCATTTCAACGACTACTCTTTCTTTGCATCCAGACTGGTGTGGTCGTGGATTATGCGCCACCCTTGCGGAAACTTTTCGAACACCAGAGTAAATACCCCTCCCAATTCGCCACTCTCACGCTTCAGGTGCCAGCGTCCAAGCACCAGCGCCGCATCTTTTCCTAGCGCCCGCACTTCAATCTCCGAAAACTCCAGGTGTCCCATCGCTCTCGTGTCCGGGTAATTCCGTCGATAGCGCTCCAGCACCGGCTGCCATCCTCGCGTCACTCCCGAACTCCCCGCAAAGGTCAGCTCTGGCGAATCCCAATAGCCCTTCATGAACGTCTCGACGTCTCCACGATTCCACGCTTCCCGTTGCTCGTTCAATACCGCCACCACGCCGTCGTTGACCGCATCGTTTGCCCTCGTTTGCGGCAGCGCCAAACAGCCTCCGGGCGCAACGGCAATCACCGAAACGACCGTAAATAACTTTAGTATTTTCATGCACTTACCAACCCCCCTAGCACGAGTGGCCAAGCATATGCCATCCGCCCTTGCATGGCAACTCGCCCCGCCCATGCCTTTGTCCGGAATGGATTAACTCTACCCGGCCTACCTCGGTAGTACCCGCGAGCTATTGGGAGCCGCGGTGCAAAAGCGCATTCTTCCTGTGGAGGCTGAGGGATGTTCTCCGCGATGCTTCTCGCAATCTCGATCGTTGCGCTGGCCCAGTTCGGGCTCTATTACTGGCGCGCCGTCGTCGCTGGCGTCGCCGCTCAGCCCGTGTCCAGTGAAGTCTTCGAAGCCGCTCGCGTCCAGGAATCCACTCTGTGCGGTGCGGATTTCGAAAAGCTCGCAGGACTGCTGACCCTCACTCCCGAATTGAAGCGCGCCGGCGTTGGTCTTGGCCTGGTTCCTGCCTACTTCAGCATCGTCGGCAAAATCTCTAACTGGTTTGGGCAGATCTCTCCGGCTCTTGCGAACTGGACCGAACATGAGCAAGTCCTTTGCGCGCGCTACGCCGCCGTCCAGATTGGTCGCCGCCTCGAAGCCAACCTGGCTCAGGCCGCTTCGATTCGTTCCTGCTAACGCCGCCTCTGCCAAAGCCCGCCCGTTTACAAAACTTTATCGCGATTCGCATTGCCCCCAGTGCTATGCTTGTTGCCCGCCCCCCACACCCCACTAGAGAGGAAATCCTCATGGCTGACCTAGAGCAACTGAAGCTGAAGTACGGGTCCGTTCTGAACAGCATCAACCAGTCCGGCGTGCGCCTGTCCCACGTACACATTCAAGACAACAAGCTTTACATCGAGGGCGCCTGCGGCAGCGAGGCCATCAAGAACAAGATTTGGGACCAGGTCAAACTCGTCGATCCTAGTTTCAGCGACCTCACCCTCAATCTCACCGTTGATCCCTCGCTCGCTCCTCAGCAACAGACCTACACCGTGGCCGCCGGCGACTCTCTTTCCAAGATCGCCAAACACTTCTACGGCAATGCCAACGAATACATGAAGATCTTCGATGCCAACAAGGACAAACTCACCGATCCCAATAACATCAAGGTGGGCCAACAACTTGTGATTCCGTCTTAAGCGATCTTTACCGCAACAAAAAAGGGCGGAGCCTCGCTCCGCCCTCTGCCTTCTCTGATTCGTCCAGATCTCAGTACGCCCACCGCAGCAGTGTCGCACCCGACGTGAATCCTGCTCCCACTGCCGCCAGCAACACCCGATCGTCCTTCTTCAACCGCTTTTCCTCCAGCGCCGTCTGCATCGCTAGGGGAATCGTGCCCGCAGTAGTGTTTCCGTACTTGTCGATGTTGATCACTACTTTCTCGATGGGCATCCCCAGGCGCTCCGCGGTTGCGGTAATGATTCGGCGGTTCGCTTGATGCGCGATAAAGCAGTCCACATCCTTGCCGGTCAATCCGTTCTTCTCCAGCACTCGTTCTGTCATCTCCGCCATCTTCTTCACCGCGTACTTGAACACATTTTTTCCATCCTGATGGATGTAGTGCATCTTTTGATCCACGGTTTCGTGTGAAGCTGGGTTCAGACTCCCGCCTCCCGGCATATACAAGAACTGCCCGCCAATTCCCTCCACCTGCGCGACATGATCGATAATGCCTTCTTCCCCTTCATTCGCGGGTTCCAGCAGCACCGCACCTGCTCCATCGCCAAAAATGATGCAAACCGCACGATCCGTATAATCGGTCATCGACGAATTTACGTCCGAGCCGACCACCAGCACCTTCTTGTATTGCCCAGACTCCACGAACTTCACCCCGGTGTTCAGTGCATACAAGAACCCGGAACACCCTGCCGACACATCGAATCCCCAGGTATTCTCGATCCCCAGTTTATGCTGCACCAGGCACGCCGTCGACGGATACATCATGTCCGGCGTCACTGTCCCCACTACGATCAAATCCACTTCCTGCAAATCGAATGGATGTTGGGCTTGCAGCCTCTTCACCGCTTCCACTGCTAGATCGCTTGCGGCTACTCCTTTATCGGCCAGATGGCGCTCCCGAATTCCCACGCGCTCCATGATCCAGTCATTCGTGGTATCCACCATCTTTTCCAGATCCGCGTTAGTCAGCACCCGCGGAGGAACGTACCCGGCTACACCCGTGATTTTTGCGGCGATGCGGCGAGACATGATGCTCCTTGGAATTACACCTGAGACACTAATCCTAAATTCTATGCGAAGCCCTTCCGGTGAAACAAGCTAATCGCCTTTCGAATTCGCGGAGAGTATTTCGTACCGCCACGAGATTTTCGCCGTCTTCTTCAACATCGCCGCCACCGAACAATACTTCTCCTTCGTCAATTCGATTGCGTGCCTCAACGCGCCTTCGTCCACCTTCCCCCGCACTCGGAACAGCACTTCCAGTTTTACCCACACCGTCGGTGGTTGCTCCGCCCGCTCCCCCGAGCAAATCACCTCGAACAATTCCAGCTTTTGCCGCTTCTTTTCCAGGATGATCACGATGTCCGTGGCCGTGCAGGCCCCCAGCGCCATCAACACCATCTCCATCGGGCCCGGTGCGGTATTCGATTCGCGGTCAGAATCGAACGCCACCGAGTGCCCCGAAGGGCTCGTAGCCGCAAATTTTTCGCCGCCCATCCACTTCACGATCGCTGTTTGCATCACACCCTCACAACGGGATCTTCCCCGTAACTCTTCTGGTTCACTTTATCAAAAATCGATTTCTTACACGGGGGGCAGCCAAACCCTATCGCTGATCACGTCTGGCAGGTCGCCGAATAAACTATGTTCTTTAAGAGGGGGATGTTAGCCCCACGTAAGTCCCCTGACATGAATTGGGTTTTAGCAGTCTCCGCTATCGACTTTTTCCGCAGCCTGCTAAGAATTGCGCGAGAGCAAGGAACTTACTTCGATGATCGGATTCGGCTGCTGTTTCATCGCTCGCACAAACGCCTCCACCAGCTCCGGATCGAATTGCGTGTTTGCGCACCGTTCTAC
>Ga0335076_10008765_pt1 | contig 10210 bp, 6 predicted proteins | sample Lox_Sample_25_FD_206717 | JGI IMG/M metagenome (GOLD analysis project Ga0335076, IMG submission 206717) | Soil microbial communities from Loxahatchee National Wildlife Refuge, Florida, United States - Lox_Sample_2.5 | ecosystem: Environmental > Terrestrial > Soil > Wetlands | place: USA: Florida...
ACGATTATCCCCGCGGACCGTAGCTCGGCCGCTCGGGTCAGATGCTCGAAACGGACGGCCGGCCGCCGTTCCGCGGCATCCGCGGCATATTCCGCCTCGACGACCCAGATCTGCTCGATCGCCAGTCCGTCGGGGATCTCGGTCGCCATCCCTACGCCCCGTCCTCGTCGGACTGGTCGGCATCGGTCTGCCTCGAGGCCAGGTCCTCGACCGCCAGGACCTCTCCGTCGCCGCCGTCCTGGGCCTCCCCCCGCGCCGCCGAAGTCTTGGCCCCCGCAAGCAACGTGTTCGCCGTGCCCGGTGTCCGGGGGGTCCTCGAGCTGGTCGCCTTGACCGCCGGCAACGTTGCGGCGGGTGCCGATCCGGCGGCGCCTGCCGGGGCGGCTGCCTGGCCACCGCTCGGCTGAGTGAGCGTCGACTCCGCCTCGGCTGGCCCGGCCAGCTCGATCACGGAGTCGGCCAGGCCGTCGTAGCGGTTCGAGCAGGCCAGATAGATCACCTGGAAGTCCGTCGAGAGCTCGCGCAGCAGCAGGGCCGCTCGCGCCGCCCGGGCGTCGTCGAAGGTCACGAACGGGTCGTCCAGGATCAGGGGCGGCCGCCGGCCCTGGGTCACGAGCCTCACGAGCCCGATCCGAGCAGCCAGGAAGATCTGGTCGATCGTGCCCTTGCTCAGCTGGTAGGCGGCCACCCAATCGCCCCGGTCCGGGACCCAGACCGAGATGTCGAGCGTCTGGTCGTCGATGTTGACCTTCTTGTAGCGACCTCCGGTCAGCCTCGAGATGTCGCGGCCGACCTGGGTCTCCAGGAAACGGGTCGCCTTGCGCATCGTCCCGCTCTCGGACGCCTCGATGGCCGCCAGCGTCTTCTCGTAGATGCGGACTCGCCGCTTGAGGGCCGCCAGCTGGCTCTGCCAGTTGACCAGCCGCTCGGCCTCGCCGGCCACCTGTTCGGCGTCGACCGGGTTGGCGTCCACTCTCGCGATGGCGCCGGCCTCGGCGTCACGGGCCCGCTCCAGGGCCGTGTGGCGCTCGCGCACCTCGGCCTCGAGCTTCTCGCGGGCCCGGGCATCGTTGGCGATCGGTCCGAGCGCGGAGAGGGCGGCCTGCTTCTGCTCCATCTCGAGGGCGGCGCGGTCACGCAGCTCGCCGACGCTGGTGCCGCTCTGGCCGGCCAGCAGGGCCGAGACCTGGACCTGCAAGGTGGCGATCTCCTGGCGACGGTTCTGCTCGGTCGCAAGCAGGTTCTCGGCGGCCGCGACGTCGGCCACACCGAGCTCGCGCAGGACGCTCTGGACGCCGGCCTGCATGACCCGCAAGCCCTCCTCGGTCCCGACCCGACCCTGGCGCCGGACCGTCCGGTCGTGGCCTCGGGCGTCGTTGATGCGGCGCACGTTGGTGGCCACGGAACGGCGTTCCCAGGCCTGCAGGAAGAAGAAGCCCGAGATCCCGAGAACGACCACGCCCGGCAGAATCAGGAGGAGGAGTGGCAGGATGAGCCCGACGACGGCCAGGCCGGCCCCGGCGATCAGGCCGGCCGCCGACCCGATCAGCAACCGGCTGTACTCGGGCTCCGGCTCGTCGGGTTCCACCTCCGGCCCGAGGTCCTCGCGGAGGGTGTCCTGCATGACCGACACGCGGCTCTGCATGGTCCGGATCCGGTCGAGCTGGTCGCGGAGCATCGAGATCGACCGCTCGGGCATCGCTTCGAGCTCCTGGAGGCGCTGCTGGGCCTCGGCCGCCTGCCGGTAGCGCTCGAACCTCTCGGCGATCACGGCCCGGTCCGATTGCAGTCGCTCAGCCTGGCGGGCACCCTCGAGCATGTTCCGGCTCTCGGCCAGGGCCAGCTCGGCCCGCAACCGGGCATCGCGGGCCTGGGCCTGGGCGTCGCGATCCTTCTCGAGCTTCTCGAGGGCACCCTCACCGCTCTTCAAGGCCAGCTCGGCCCGGGCGACAGCCTCCTCCGCGATCTTCAGCCGGCCGGGGTTCTTGTCGCCCCGCGACTTGAGAGCCCGAATGGCCTCGTCGAGACGCGTCTTCGCCCGCGACGAGCCCTTGTCGCCGCCGCCGATGCTGGCCTGGAGTCGATCGCGGAGGGCGTCCTCGTCGCGGTCGAGATCGTCGAGCTCCTCGTGGCGGATCGAGGCGGTCGAACGGAAGAAGCCCTCGGTCGGAATGCCCGTCAGGTCGGCCATCATCTCGTCGACGCGGGCCGGGTCGGTATATGTCTGGCCTTCCAGCTCGAGAGAGACGCGGGCCTTCTGACCGCGGAACTCCTTGTCGAGGACGCCCTGGGCGGGGTTGTCCCCGGCCGGCCGGACGTCCTCGTCGACGATGAACTCGATCCGGGTCCCGAGCCGCTCCTCCTCCGTCGACCCCCACGACCGGAGCGCCTCCAGCTCGGCGGTGGCGGCGGTCGCCTTGCGGAAGAGAGCCAGCTCGATGCTTCGCTGGATGGTCGATTTGCCCGCCTCGTTGGGTCCTCGAATGATCGTGAAGCCGGGCGCAAGCTCCAGATCGAGCGTGCGATGCCGGCCGAAGTCGCGCAGCTGCAGACGGGTGATTCTCATCGGCCGGCCCCCCCGCTCACAGCGTCACCTGCCGCCCTTCCAGGAGGTGCCGGCCGAGCCTCAGAACCTCGCGCAGGTCTTCCAGCTCATCGGCCTCCTCGGTCTCGGGCGTGGCCTCAGCCGCGGCGCCGGGGGCCGTCTTCGGCGTCCCGCCGGCCGCCGGCTTGGCCGCCGGCGTCGAGGCCGCCTTGCGCTCCAGGGCGGCGATCTGTTCCTCGACGCTGCGCACGAACGCCCCCAGGACGGTGTCAGCAGGTGGCGAGGCCATTCCCTGGGGCGCGGCCGGGATGGACTGGTCGCGCAGCCGGAAGCGCAGGAACGACGGCGCCAGGGCTCGTTCGACCTCGTCGGTGTCGAGATCGAGGTCGTCGGGGAACAGGCCGGTCAGGCTGACGTCGAAGACCAGGTTCGAGTCGGCGTGGCGGCCGAGCATGTCGATCAGCTCGGGCTGGCTGTGGACGCCGGCGATGTCCAGCTCGGCCTTCTCGTAGCGTGTCTGGCCGACCCGCTTCGGCTCGATCGTGACGACATGGCGGCCGCCCTGCTCCGCCACCGTGACCAGAAGGACCTGGCCCGCGCCGTCCTGGTCCACCGCGACGGGCTCGGGAGCGCCTGCGTAGGCGTAGGCGACGTTGCCCGCCCGCCCTTCTATGGCGGAGTGCCAGTGACCCAGGGCGAGATAGTCCAGCCCGGTCTTGGCGATCTCTTCCTCGGTGAAGACGACCGAGTCCGACTCGGTCCGGCCCGGGATCGCCAGCGAGCCGTGAACCATGCCGATCTTCCAGGTCGCCCGGGTGTCGGGCCGGACGTCGAGACCCGCCAGGGGGCTGCGCGGCGAGCGCTTGGTGTCGAATACCCGGCCGTAGATGATGGCGTCGAGCGGCGGGAAGACGATCTCGGGCAGGTAGGGGGTCAGGACCACGACCCAATCGCTGGGAGCCCGAGCCATGCCAGCGATGTCGTACGACCGGTAGATCGAGGCGCCGTCGTAGACGTCGTGCGTCCCCGGAATGATCACGCTCCGGATGCCGGCCCGGGCCAGACGCCCCAGCTCGGCGGCCACGCGTTCGACCGAACGCCGTGGCTGCGTGTTCGAGTCGAACAGGTCGCCGGCGATCAGAAAGATGTCGACGTGCTCGGCGATGGCCAGGTCGACCGCCGTCCGAAAGGCGGTGAACTGCCGCTCGCGCAGCACGGCGGCACGCTCGCCGAGGTCCGTATGGCGCGCTCCGAGATGAACGTCGGCAGTGTGCAGCAACCGCAGCATCGACAAGAAGTACCTCTTGCGCCGAAACCCGGAGCTCCGCGCCGTTCTCGCCGCGGAGTCCGATCTGCCACACGGGCGAGCTACCGGCCCGGGCTCACCTCGATGCCCCGCGGTGGACGCGGGCCGACGTGGCGATTGTGCCAGGTTCCGAGGGCCGTGACGCACGCAGTTGGTCCGACCGCCGCGCCGCGTTCGGGCTTGTTGGACCCTCCGGAACGCCCATTGGGTTAGCCCGGTCTTTGCTGCTATCCTGCGCGCCTGCCGGTGCGTCCCAGACAGGCACTCGTGAATCGCAGACCGTCGACCGGATCCGCAAAGCCTCCCTACCCGTGAGCGCGGCTCCGTCGGGTTTCGGTTCGCCTGCCCCCGAGGCGAACGGCTCGGAACCCGCGGCCCCGGGAGGAGAATCGTGATCTACGTCGATCGGACGCTCGCCTGTGTTGATTGCGGAGCCGAGTTCATACACTCGGCCGAGGATCAGGAGTACTACGTTCAGAAGGGCTTCGTCTCGGAACCCAAACGCTGTCCGAGCTGTCGTGCGGCACGGCGATCGATGAGGGCCAGTGGGGAGATGGCCGGCCGCGATCGGGCCGGCGCGGCTCCCCGCGACTACTTTGCCGTGGTTTGCACCCGGTGCGGCAACCAGGCCCAGGTCCCCTTCAAGCCGCACATGGATCGGCCGGTGTACTGCTCGGATTGCTTCCGCCTCGTCCACGCCCAGGGGGCCTAGCCGGCAGTCCCGTTCTGCCCCTCGCCAGATAGAAAGCGGCGGTCGCCCGAAGGCGACCGCCGCTTTTGCGTCGAGCGGTTATGCGGCCTTGGCTGCCGTGAACTCCTGATAGGAGAACCAGGTCATCGCCGCGCCGCCGATGATGATCAGGGCGTCGCAGATGTACATGAGCGCCGGCGGATTGCCGCCATTGCTGAACTGGATCACGGTCCCGAGGACGCCGCAGACCAGGGACACGGCGGCGGCGCCGAGGAGAATCTGACTGACTGGCATCGGCCAGGTGATGTTCATGTTCGGCGCGACCTTCAGGTAGAGCACGACCGCCGTGACGATCGCCGCCAGGAGCGCCAAGATCTCGAACAGGCCGGCATTACCCCAGCTGAAGTAGTTGATGGTGACGCCGGGAAAGCTGAAGCCGTTGGAGCTGTAGCCGCCAACGGTGCTGGAACCCAGGACCTGTCCCAGGATCCAGCCCACCAGTACGGCGACTGCCCCGTAGGCAACGAACTTCTCGCGGGCCGAGACCTTTGCCCAGAGCTCATTTAGCACGAGTCGAGCCTCCTTCTCCAACTAACCGGCTTGATCCTCGCCACACGGCCGGTTCGACGCTCCTGTCGGCCTGCATGACGGGTTTCCGAGGCCGATGAGAACGTGCGCAGCCTACACCCCGGTCCAAAGTGTGAATAGATGCGTATTGCGCGCCACCGGCACCGGTCCGTCTGGTAGTCCAAGCGGCGGAAGCGCCCACCCGCCCCCACATTGGACCCCGCGGACGGCACGTCATCTTCGTTGAGTAAGGACGGCGCATCTCGACTCGATATCCATAAGCCGGGCCTTCGCCACGGCACGACCGTTCCGAACCTGCCCGTTTCGGCAGGCGAAACGAAACGCGAACGCCGGTCCACCTCGGCCCGTAAACGTGTCCCGGTGGATTCGGAGGTCCAGGTGGGGCTGTTCGGCGGTCTGCTAGAATATCCGCTGCTCCCCAACTGGCGCGGCGGTGTCCGATCGCGCACGGATCCGAGCGGCGGTGGTCGACATCCGACGGTCGCGGCGGCGGCGCCAGAGTTGGGACGTGGAGGAGGAATCATGGCCCGGCCAGTCCGCACGTCGGTCGCTCCGAACCCTCTCAGGCCCGTCAAGTCTCACCTGATCGAGGAGTACAACGCCCGCACCAACATCGTCAGGTGCGACTGCGGCTGGTCCGGCAACGCGGACGACTTCGCCGTTCACCGCCGCGCCGTGGGCGCCACCAGCCCGTCCTGACCGCGGTCCGTCGGGACCGGAGCTGAATCCCTGCCGGGCTTCCTCGATACCCGGATTTCGGTCGAGCGCGCGTGCCACAATGGCAGCGCAAGGGGCGCTCGACTCCGCAGCGCGGCGGCGGCCGAGTCGGTGCGGGACGCGTCCGAAGGCGGACGTGCGAATCCTCGCGGTTGACCGGACGGGAGGGCACTGTGCTCGGACGGGTTGTGTCGATCTTCGGGTTCGTGGCCCACATAGGCGATGCCATAACGGGCCCCTTCAAGCTTGCCAGGACGCGCAGCAAGCCGGTCGCCGGAACCGCGCGCCTGCCCGGATCGCTGATCGTTGGGTTCGCCCTGGTGCTGGTCGCGTTCAGCGCGATCGAAGCCGGGAACTACGCCACGGCTAACAAGGAACCGACGACCTACACCGTCGAGCAGCTGCTCTTTCAGTCGCGCAACGGTAGGGACTACGCCACCATCACCGGGCAGCTGTACGACAGCTACGTCGACGAGTCCGATAACAACGGAAACTACCAGTACACGTACTACCTGCTTGGCGATCCCTCGGCGCCCGGCGGCGGCGAGTGGATCGTCGTTCGCTCGTCCCTCGCCGAAGCCAGCATGGCGCGTTTGGCCTCGTCGAACGGGACTGTGACGCTGACGGGCATGCTCACGGACGACGGCTCGGCGGTGGCGAGCGTGAGCCGCACCCTCGGCACCGACACGCCATCGGGTCTCAACCCATTTGTGGTCCTGCACCAGGGCGACACCCCGTTTCCGGCCGAGCCGCTGTACGCGCTCGGCGCGATCAGCGGCGTGGTCGGCCCTACCCTGCTCCTCTGCTGGCTCGCCACGCTCGCCTTCGGCTATGTCGCCTTTCGACGGGCCCGTTCACGCCAGACGATGATCTCGGCCCCGGGATCCGGAATGATTCCGGTCCGAGTGACCGGGCTGATTCCCGGATACCGGAATGGCATCAGAGCTCGCGAGAAGCGGGCGGAGCTGCGTGTGCCGCAGCCGGATCCGGCCGGGGCCACACCGCCGGTGGACATCGTCTGGGCCTCGAAGAAGGGGATCGTCAACGGGGCCCGATTGGCTCCGGGGGCAACGCGGATCGAAATGGGCACCGCCCTGCCCGTGTGCGGAGCCAGACCCGCCGTCAGGGTGCGACTGGACCGCTTCGACATTCTCATCAGCTTCGATACCGAGGTTGCACGCGACGCGGCCTTCGACCAGCTCCGGGCATCCGCTGGGCTGACCGTCGCTCCGGACGGGGCATCCGCCTCCCTGCCGGCCTGACCGCCGCCGTCCGGCTCGGGGGCAGACGGACGGGCACAGGAGCGGACAGGCACAGGGCGGACGGGCGCGCCCCGCGGTTCCGCATGGGCGATCAGCCGGGCCGGGCGGGTCGGCCCCGGTGGCTCCTTGGCCGCTGCCGGTACACTGCGCGCAGAAGGAGGTCGACCACCGACAGCACGGCCACGCCACAGCCCACCGGGTTCGCCGCGGATAGCCCGGCACCAACAGCCGCGCCGGGAGGCGAGACCCGGACGCGCGCCGAGCGTCTGGCCCTGCTTCGACCCCTCCTCGCGGAGCGGATCCTCGTCCTGGACGGCGCCACGGGCACGCTGGTCCAGCGCTACGGCCTGACCGAAGCGGACTTCCGGGGCGAGCGCTTTCGCGGCCACGCCTGCGATCTGCGCGGCAACGCCGACGTCCTGTCCCTGACCCGTCCGGACGTGGTTCGGGCGGTTCACGACGCCTATCTCGCCGCCGGCGCGGACATCATCACGACCGACACGTTCGCCGCCACGCGCATCGCCCAGGCCGATTACGGGCTCGAGGGCGTCGTCGAGGAGATGAACTTCGAGGCGGCCCGGATCGCCCGCGCGGCCGCCGACGCCGCCGAAGCCGCCGAGCCGGGGCGGCCGCGGTTCGTCGTCGGGTCGCTCGGCCCGACCAACAAGACCGCCTCCATCTCCCCCGACGTCTCGGATCCGGCCGCTCGCTCCGTCACCTTCGCCGAGCTGGCCGACGCCTACGCCGAATCGGCCCGCGGGCTGGTTTCGGGCGGCGCCGACCTGCTGATGATCGAGACGATCTTCGACGTTCTCAACGCCAGGGCCGCGATCTACGCCGTCGAGGGCGTCTTCGACGAGCTCGGGGTGAGGTTGCCGCTCTGGATCTCCGGCACGATCACGGACGCCTCGGGACGGACCCTGTCGGGGCATACGGTCGAGGCCTTCTGGAACTCGGTCCGCCACGCCAGGCCGCTGATCGTGGGCCTCAACTGCGCCCTGGGGGCCCGCCAGCTGCGGGCCCACGTCGAGGAACTTTCCGGACTGGCCGACACGTTCGTCGCGGCGCACCCCAACGCCGGCTTGCCCAACGAGTTCGGTGGCTACGACGAGGCCCCCGAGACGATGGCCGATCTGGTCGGCGAGTTCGCCGGGGCGGGCATCGTCAACGTCGCGGGCGGTTGCTGCGGCTCGGGACCGACCTACGTCGAAGCCCTGGCGCGCAGGGTTCGAGGCCTGCCGCCGCGCGTCCCGCCCGTCCGGCCGTCCGCGTTGCGGCTGGCCGGGCTCGAAGCCCTCGACCTCGGTCCCGGCAGCCTGTTCATGAACATCGGCGAGCGGACCAACGTGGCCGGATCGCGGGCCTTCGCCCGCCGCGTCGTCGAGGGCCGGTTCGACGAAGCCCTCGAGATCGCCCGAAACCAGGTCGACGGCGGGGCGCAGGCGATCGACGTCAACATGGACGAGGCCATGCTGGACTCGGAGGCGGCCATGACCCGCTTCCTGAACCTGGTTGCGACCGAGCCCGCCATTGCCCGCGCGCCGATCGTGATCGACTCTTCCAAATGGGCGGTCATCGAGGCCGGATTGCGGTGCGTCGGCGGCAAGCCGATCGTGAACTCGATCTCGCTCAAGGAGGGCGAGGAACAGTTCCTCCGTCAGGCCCGGCTGGCCCGCCGTTACGGTGCTGCCGTCATCGTCATGGCCTTCGACGAGCGGGGCCAGGCGGACACGGTCGAGCGCAAGGTCGACATCTGCCGGCGAGCCTACCGCCTGCTTACCGAGCAGGTCGGGCTGGCTCCCGAAGAGATCGTCTTCGACCCCAACATCTTCGCCGTCGCGACCGGGATCGAAGAGCACGCCGGCTACGCCGTGGCCTACATCGAAGCCGTTCGGCAGCTCAAGGCGGAGTTCCCGGAGGCCCACGTTTCGGGCGGCGTCAGCAACGTCTCATTCGCCTTCCGCGGCAACGACCCGGTCAGGGAGGCGATCCATGCCGTCTTCCTCTACCACGCCATCGCCGCCGGAATGGACATGGGCATCGTCAACCCCGGCCAGCTGGCGGTCTATTCGGAGATCCCCGCCGAGCTGCTGGAACGAGTCGAAGACGTGGTCCTGAACCGGCGTCCGGACGCCACCGAGCGGCTCATCGAGATCGCCCCGAAGTACGCCGGCACCGGCGCCGCTCGCCCCGAGACGGACCTGGGCTGGCGGGAGTGGCCGGTTTCGGAGCGACTCCGCCACGCTCTGATCGAGGGCCTCGACGCCTGGATCGTCGAGGACACCGAGGCGGCGCGGGTCGCCGCCGAGCATCCGATCGAGGTCATCGAAGGACCGCTGATGGCGGGCATGAACGCGGTCGGCGACCTGTTCGGGGCCGGCAAGATGTTCTTGCCGCAGGTCGTAAAGTCGGCCCGCGTGATGAAGCAGGCCGTCGCGCACCTGATCCCCTACATCGAGGCGGAGAAGGCGAAGTCGGGCGAGGTCGGCGGCAGCAAGGGCAAGCTCGTGATCGCCACCGTCAAAGGCGACGTGCACGACATCGGCAAGAACATCGTCGCGGTCGTGCTCCAGTGCAACAACTACGAGATCGTGAACCTCGGCGTCATGGTGCCGGCGAAGACGATCCTCGAGACCGCGAGGCGCGAGAACGCGGACGCGATCGGCCTTTCGGGGCTGATCACGCCGTCGCTCGAGGAGATGACGCACGTCGCCAGGGAAATGGCGCGCGAGGGCTTCACCATCCCGCTGTTAATCGGCGGCGCAACAACCTCGCGCGCGCACACCGCGGTCAAGATCGCGCCGAACTACCCCGGGCCGGTGGTCTACGTGCCGGATGCCTCGCGCTCGGTGGGCGTCATGCAGAACCTGCTCTCGCGGGAGCAGCAAGCCGCTTACGTCTCCGAGGTGCGCGCAGACTACGAGAAAATCCGCGCCCAGCATCGCAACAAGAAGGGGCCAGGTCCTCTTTTGCCGATCGCAGAAGCGCGGCGCCTAGGACACTCGATCGACTGGGCCGGCTACGAGCCGCCCGCGCCGGCAAAGCCTGGCGTCACGGCGCTGCGCGACTACCCGCTGGAAAAACTCGTTCCCTACATCGAT
>Ga0335076_10008766_pt1 | contig 10210 bp, 7 predicted proteins | sample Lox_Sample_25_FD_206717 | JGI IMG/M metagenome (GOLD analysis project Ga0335076, IMG submission 206717) | Soil microbial communities from Loxahatchee National Wildlife Refuge, Florida, United States - Lox_Sample_2.5 | ecosystem: Environmental > Terrestrial > Soil > Wetlands | place: USA: Florida...
AACGTGGCCGCGAGCTGCATCGCAAATATCATGGCACCGAGCCGCCGCGGATCATGCTCACCGAATTCTGCGTGTGCGGCACCGACCTTGCGGCAGCCGAGGAGGAAGCGCGCCGGTATCAGGGAAAATTCGTCGAAAGCAACTTCTATCACTACGAATTTCTCGGCGAGCATTTCAAAACGGTGAAAGGCTACGACGCCTATCAGCAGAAAGCGGAAATCGCGCGCAAGGGCGGCCTGGAAGGAGCGGTGGCCGGCTTTATGCAAGCGGCCAGCTGGGGCACACCCGACAAGATTCTGCGCGGGCTCGAAGAGCGTCGCAAAATCCTCGGCGATTTTGAACTCAATGTCGCCTTCCGTTTCGGCGGCACGCCGTACGAAGTTTCCGAGCGCGGCCTCAGACTGTTTGCCAAGGAAGTGTTGCCGGTGCTCAAAGCGCAATCTGCCGCCAAGGCCCGGGATGCCGCCGAATGAGACGCTTTGTTGCAGGGCGCGCACAGCACGCCTTAGCCTCAGACAGTGATGGGAGACCCCGAAATGTCGCCGCGCAGCTTGGAACCTGAGAAGTTCGACGCGATCATCGTGGGCGCCGGCGTCGGCGGCCTCTACGCGATCCACCGTCTGCACAAACTCGGGCTCAAAGTGCGCGCTTTCGAGGCCGGTGGCGGGGTTGGCGGCACCTGGTACTGGAACCGCTATCCGGGCTGCCGCTGCGATGTCGAAAGCCTGGAATACTCGTATTCCTTCTCCGACGAGCTGCAACGGGAATGGCATTGGCCAGAGCGCTACGGCACGCAACCCGAGATCCTGCGCTACGTCAATCACGTGGCTGACCGCTTCGACCTTCGCCGCGACATCGAGTTCAATACCCGGGTCAAGGAGGCCGTCTTCGACAGCAAGATGAATGCCTGGACGGTAAAAACGGATAAAGGGAAGATCGCCAGCGCCCGATTTTGCATCATGGCGACGGGCAATCTCTCGACACCTCGGCGGCCGAAATACCCTGGTTTGGAACGCTTCAAAGGCAAGTGGTACCACACCGGCTTATGGCCGCATGAAGGAGTCGACTTCACGGGCCTGCGTGTGGGCGTGATTGGCACGGGGTCGTCGGGCGTCCAGTCGATACCCATCATCGCCAAGCAGGCGAAGCATCTCTACGTCTTCCAGCGGACCGCCAACTTCAGCCTACCCGCGCGCAATGCGCCAATGGACCCGGACAAGGAGACAGCGCACAAGGCTGAGTATCCTGAACGCCGTCGCGCCGCCTTCGATACGCCCTTCGGGATTTCCGGGTACCCGCCGCCCGTGAAATCGGCGTTGGACACAAGCGAAGACGAACGGCTGCAGGCTTACGAGGCTAAATGGATGGAGGGCGGCAGCATCAGCTTCCTATATTCCTTCACCGATCTTTTGATCAGCAAAGAAGCCAACGAAACGGCTTCGGAATTCGTGCGCCGGAAAATCCGCGCCACGGTGAGGGATCCGAGGACGGCCGAGTTGCTGTGCCCTAACGATCATCCGATCGGCACCAAGCGGCTTGTTCTCGATACCGATTACTATGAGACCTACAATCGCGACAACGTTACCTTGGTCGATATCAGAAGCAAGGCGATCCGAGAAATCACTCCCACCGGGCTGTCTACCGCCGATGCCGACTACGAGCTCGATGCGATCGTTTTCGCCACCGGGTTCGACGCTATGACCGGCGCGATGAAAGAGATCGACATTCACACCGATGCGGGAATGTCGATCCGGCAGAAGTGGGAGCACGGGCCCCGTACCTATCTCGGGATCATGATCGCCGGATTTCCAAATTTATTCATGATTACCGGCCCGCAAAGCCCCGGCGTCAAAAGCCAGATGATCCTGTCTTGCGAGCAGCACGTCGATTGGATCGCCGACTGTCTGCAGTATCTGCGCGCTCGCGGCTTCTCGCGTATCGAAGCCGAGCAGGATGCCGAAGACGCCTGGGTACAACACAACAACGAGGTCGCGAACCGTACGCTCTATCCGCTGGCGAAGTCATGGTATGTTGGAGCCAATATTCCAGGCAAACCCCGCGTCTTCATGCCGTATGTCGGCGGCGTCACGGCCTATAAGAAGCGATGTGATGAGGTCGCGGCCAATGGATACCAAGGCTTTTGTCTGGGTGCCTCCATTGAAGAGGCGCAGTTTGCGGCACAGTGAGGGTGCCGATGACGCTGTGCTCATCGTTGCCCCGATGCAGACCGACAGCCGGGAACGCTCCAGCGATGGCTCGGTTAGGCTAGTGCCATTCGGACCGGCAAAGTCCTACCACCGAACAAGGGATGTTATCGAAGCGAAGACGGAGACTCCCAATGAATCTCGAGGGCAAAGCCGGCATCGTTACCGGAGCCGGGCGCGGCATGGGTCGCGCCATAGCGCTGCTGATGGCCAAAGAAGGAGCTGGCGTCCTTGTCAATGATCCCGGCGCAGGCCGCAATGGCGAGGTCACATCCGAGCGCCCTGCCGACGAGGTCGTGGCCCAGATCGCCAAGACCGGCGCCAAAGCGGTTGCCAACTACGAATCGGTCGCCGACTACGTCGGCGCGGGTCGCATGGTGCGCCAATGTGCGGATACGTTCGGCAAGATTGATTTCGTCGTCAACGCGGCGGGTGTGTTACGCGAGCGCATGATCTGGAACATGACCGAGGACGACTTTGACACCGTCATCGCCGTGCACCTCAAGGGCACGTGGAACATGTCGCACCATGCCATCAAGTTGATGCGCCGCGAGCGTTTCGGCCGCATTGTGACCTTCTCCTCGGACGCTTTCAAAGGGTCGGTCGGCCAGTGCAATTACGCTGCAGCGAAGGCCGGCGTCATCGGTCTGACGCGCACGATCGCGCGCGAATGCGGGCAGTACGGCATCACGGCCAACGCGATGTGTCCGTTCGCGGCCACTCGCATGACGGTAAACGATGCCGTCATCGCCAACTGGAAGCGGCGCGTCGAGGCGGGACTGCTGACCCAGGCCGAGTTCGAGGCGCGAATGGCGATGCCTGGACCCGAGTTCGTGGCGCCTATGGTCGTCTACCTGTGCACGGACGCGGCGAAGGACGTGAACGGCCAGATCTTCCACGCTGAGAAATCTCACTATCATACCTACTCCTATGGCGAGGCCGCGCGCTCGATCTACAAGTATGAGAACAACGGCGAGTTCACGGTCGATGAGCTGATCAAGCTCATTCCAGCTTCGCTGATGGCCGGCATCCCGAACGTTGCTCCGGCGAGGGAAGCCTGAGCACATGAAAGAATGCAAAGAGTGGTGGCGTCCGTTTGATGAAGTGTGTCGGGCGACCTGCAAGCGCGGGACGTCGACCTGCGACGAGCGACGGAGAGCGAGCAGATGAAATTCGGCATTTTTTACGAGTTGCAGCTGCCGCGACCGTGGCACGCGAACGGCGAGTTGAAGCTTTACCAGGACGCTCTGGCGCAACTCGAGCAAGCCGACCGGCTCGGCTATGATTTCGCTTGGGAGGTCGAGCATCATTTCCTCGAGGAATACTCGCATTCGCCGGTTCCCGAGGCTTTTCTCGGCGCGGCGAGTCAGCGCACCAAGAACATCCGTCTCGGCCACGGCATCATCCAACTCACGACCTCGCATCCCGCCCGCGTCGCCGAACGCGTGGCCGTGCTCGACCTGTTGAGCAACGGGCGCTGCGAATTCGGCATGGGCGAGAGCGCGTCGATCACCGAGCTCGAGCCCTTCGGTCGCAGCATGGAGGACAAGCGCGAGGTCTTCGAGGAGGCGGTCCGTGCCATCTTCCCGATGTTCAAGGAAGGCGGCTCCGAGCACCACGGCAAATATTTCGACATACCGCTGCGCAACGTCGTGCCCAAACCGGTGCAAAAACCGCACCCGCCGCTGTGGATGGCGTGCTCTCAACTCGAGACCATCCAGCGAGCGGGCCGCAACGGCTTCGGTGCGCTCGGCTTCCAGTTCGTCAGCGCGGAGGCGGCGCACGCCTGGGTTCACGCCTACTACAATGCGATCACCAAGCGGCGGGAGAAGCTCGCCGACTATGTCATCAATCCCAACATCGCGCTGGTCAGCTTCTTCATGTGCGCCAGGACCGACGAGGAGGCACGCCGCCGCGCCGAGGGCGCTACGTTCTTCCAGTTCGCGTTGCGTTTCTACGGCAATCAGCCCGGCCGCCAGCGTCCGGCGCCCGGGACCGTCAACATGTGGGACGAGTACAACGCGTGGAAGCGCGCCAACCCGGACCAGCAGGAAAAAGCACTGCGCGGCGGCCTGATCGGCTCGCCCGAAACGCTGCGGCGAAAGCTCGCCCGCTTCGAGACCTCGCATATCGATCAGGTCATCCTGCTCAACCAGGCCGGCAAGAACTCGCACGAGCACATCTGCGAGAGCCTCGAGCTGTTTGCCCGCGAGGTAATGCCGGAGTTTCAAAGCCACGAGCCCGCGCATCAGGCGTGGAAGCAGAAGGTGATGAGCCGCGAGATCGAGCTCGAAGAGATCGACACCGGCGCGTTCCGCGAACGCTACGGCGCCCGCGCGATCGGTGCGCCGGTCAAGGTGGCGGCGAGCGGCTGACCGCCGCCGCGTCGTCGATCCGCCGGCAGCGTGTCCCAATTCGCCGCCGAAGCTGTCCCAGTCGATGACCAGCAAGCCAACCGAGACGACCCAGCACCCCGAACGGTACCTGTTCGCAGAGTATTCGTAGACCGCAGACGGCGGGCTGCCGCGCGAGCGGCGACGGCCAGACAAGGCAACCCCGCCCTGGAGTGCGCTCAGGGCGGGCCCGATCCGTCCGAACAGTTGCAGCCGCATTTGGCCCAGACCATGCTGCAGGTAAGCGGTTCGCGCTGAGGTCGGCCGGTGGGGGCAGGCAGCACACCGGGATCTGCAGCCGCACGCAATTGATCAGATTCCGCGCAAAAGCACGGCGAAGCCCTTTTTTGCCACTGTCGGGGTGGTTTCCGTGGTGGTGTGATTTGCGCGTGGTGCGACAATGGAGCGCAGATGATCGAGGCGGCGGCAGTTATGATGCTGTGCTTCATTGCGGGATACGCTCTGAAGGCGCGGCTTGCCGCTCGCGAGCGCCGCCGGCGAATGTTCCGCCGGATCTAAGCAGGAGAGGGCTGCCGATGCGTTGCCTCGTGGGGTTGGGAAAGCGCCGATTTGCCTGGCTCGGTCTCGGCCTTTTCGCAGCCCTGATCGCGGCGCCGCTCGCTGGCGCGAAAGCCGATGAGGCACCCTCCTATGCCGAGAACGCCAAGGCAACCATCGCGGCGTTGCTGAACGGCCGTGCCTTCGCGCCGGAGGAGGGCTGCAGTGCCGGCGGCGTTTGCACCACGCTGCTGGCGAAGCTGCGCGCCGGCGATTTCAGCGTGGTCACGCCGGTCGAACGCTCGGAACGGCCGGACCTGCCGAGCTATCTCAGCGCGCGCAAGCACTGCCCCGGTCTCGACCCGCTGCGGATCACCGCCGCCCATCGCATTTATGCGGCGACGCGCGGCTTCGCCGCTTATCGCATCGAGATCACGGGCCCGGGAAAACGCCGCGACGAAGTCCTGGTGTTCCGCGGCGAGCACTATGCGATGCTCGATGGGCGCCGTCCCGCCGCCGCCGCGGAAGGCGGCACGACGCTCATGCCCGGCACTTTCGTCGCCATGGCACTGCGCGGCTGCCGTCTGCTCTCCAGCACCCGCGCCGAGGACGGCGACTGGCTCGCCAAGCACAACGTCATCGGCGAGAGCGATCATGCCAGCAAGCTCTTGAAGATCGGCGACAGCTATTTCGTGCTCAACCTCGCGCCGATCGCCGGTCCGCAGCAGCCGCGGGCGAGCTGGTGGTACACGCTCGAGCTGTGGGATCTCGGCCCGCGTCTCGACGCCGACCGGCGGCACGACCGGCATGTCTATTCCTTCGGCTACAAGCCGGGCGCCGACCCGGCCGATGCGCGTCGCATCGCGAGACGTGCCTCGCCGGGCTGAGCGCCCTTTGTCGCCGCGCCCGGCGAGGCGCTATCTTCGGCGGCATGACCTGGTCCATCCTTGCCTATGACGCGGCGAGCGGCGCGTTTGGCGTCGCCGTCACCTCGCGCGCTTTCGCCGTCGGTGCGCGCATGCCTTATATCCGCGCCGGCATTGGCGCAGTGGCGACGCAATCCATCACCAACCCCTATCTCGGGCCGCGCGTGCTCGACGGACTCGAGCGCGGCCTCGCGCCCGAGGCGGCGCTCGAAGCGGCGCTGGCACAGGATCCCGGGCGCGAGCTGCGCCAGCTGCATGCCGTCGACCGGCACGGGCGCGCAGCCGCCTGGACCGGCCGGCATTGCGTCGCCTGGGCGGGACATGGCGCCGCGCCCGGCGTGAGCGCCGCCGGCAACATGCTGAGGAGCGAGCGCGTGCTCGCCGCTACGCTCGAAGGCTACGCCGCCGCCACGGGCAAGCTCGCCGAGCGCCTTCTCGCCGCGCTCGATGCCGGCGAGGCCGCGGGCGGCGACCGGCGCGGCCGCCAATCGGCGGCGCTGCTCGTCGCCACCACCGAGGATTTTCCCGATATCGACCTCCGCGTCGACGACCACGCGGCCCCGCTTGCGGAGCTGCGCCGCCTGCTCGATTACTATCGCCGGGAATTCGAGCCGCAGCGCGGTCTCTATCCCAGCAAGGCTAATCCGGCCGGGCTCACCGATCTCGACGCGATCGAGGCGCAATGGCGCGCCCGCGGTCTCGACCTTCGCTTCTCGCGTTAAGCGCCGCGAGCCTCTTTTCCGACCTTCGACAGCAGCGCGAAAGCGGCCGCCTCGTCGGTGATCAGGACGTGACAAAGGCCGGCGCGGATCGCCCCGCCGATGATGGGAGCTTTGTGTCGGCCGCCGGCGGCAAGGACGAGGTCCGGGATGTCGCGCAGATGCTCGAGCGGCGGGTTCACCATGCGCGCCGCGATGGGGTGGAGAATAGGGTTTCCCGCGGCGTCGAGATAATGCCCGCAGACATCGCCGACAGCCCCGGCGTCGCGCAGAGAGCGCCACTCCTCGCGGCTGATCACGTCGTATTCGAGGGCTTTCGACCGCCGCGACAGGTCGACCGCGCTCAGCAGGGCAATATCGACGCTGCGGGCCATCTCGAGCACGCTGCGTACCGGCTCGCTCTTGACGAGCGCATCGCGCAGCTCGCGCGTCTCGGCGAACATCGGTGCCGTGACATAGAAGCAGGTGGCATCGAGCGCGCGCGCGAACATGGCGGCGTTGTCATAGGGGTTGATTCGCGTGCTCCGGGCAAGCCCGCCGCAGAGCAGCACGACCCTATTCCCCTGGCCCTGGCGCCGCAGGATGCTTTGCGCGGCGGCATTGATGGTTCCACCCCAGGTAATGCCCAGGCTGGCGCCTGGCCCGAGGTGCTCGGAGAGATATTGGCCGGCGGCGGCGCCGACCACCACGCGCACATCGGTCCCGGGCTCGGGTGAGGGCACGACGATGGCGCGCCGCAGGCCATAAGCCTCGACGAGGCGGGTCTCGACCCCGGTGCAGGCGCTGAGCGGGCTATTGATCGTGATCTGGACAAAACCGCTCGTCCGGGCGTCGTTGAGGATGCGATTGACGCGCTTGCGGGTGAGGCCGAGGCGCTGCGCAATCGCTTCCTGGGTCTGCCCTTCCTTGAAATAGTGCCAGCAGATCCGCGCGGTCATTTGCGCATCGGCCGTCGCGTCGGTCCCGTTCTCCTCCTCGTTCTTCGCCGCCCGCATCTCAGCCCTCCGTCTCGACGCGCCGCCGACCATAGCCGACCTCGCCGGCACAGGTCAGTACAGTTGTATCGGCAGCGTCACAAATGTGAAAAAGTACATATGTACTATCATCGGCACAAATGGACAGAGCCAAGACTCACACCAGCGCACGTCTCGCTTCGGCCGGCCAAGCCGCGACCCCGGCGCGGCGCGTCGTCTTCGTCTGTTGTGACGGGCTGGGGCGAGACTGGGTGACGCCAGCCCACATGCCGCGGCTTCATGCGATCGCCGCTCGCAGCCTGTGGTGCGCCGATCACCGGGCGGTGTTCCCGTCGGTCACGCGCGTCTCCGCCGCATCGATCGCGACCGGCTGCCATCCGCGCCGCCATGGTCTCGACGGCAACCGGATGGGGCTCCTCGAAGAAGGCAGGATCGTCGTCCGTGACGTCGGGGCGCCCGATTTTCGCACGCATATGCGTCGCGCGACCGGCGGCACGTTGCGCGTCCCGACACTGGCCGAGCGCGTCGCTCATGCCGGCGGCTTCATCGCCTTCTCCAATGTTTCTCCGGGCGCGGCGTATTTCCTCGATCCCGAGCATTTCGGCTTTGTCTACCACCGGGCTGGCTCTTTTGCGCCGCGCGGCGTTCCGGTCGCGGGCGCCGACGCGCTCACGGTCACGCATGATCTCGCCGGCGATCGCGCCATGACGCAGCGCTTCTGCGCGGAGGTGCTCTCCGACCGGCGCCCGGCTGTCGCCGTGCTGTGGCTCGCCAACCCGGACCTGACGCTTCACGGAGCGCCGCTTGGCTCTCCCGACCATCTCGAAGCGCTGCGTGAGACGGAGAGCTTGGTCTGCGCCGTGGTCGAGACGGTCGAGCGCCTGCGCGCGGCGGGCGACGAGATCCTGCTGCTGATCGGCTCCGATCACGGGCAAGAGACCATCGGCGGTTGCCTCGATATGGAGGCTTGGCTCGCGTGCCACGGGCTCGATGGTGCGCTCGCCAGCGGGCAGATTGCCGTGGCGAGCCAGGGTACGGCAGCCCTGCTCTACGCCACGGCAGAAGGTCGCCCGGGATTGCTCGACGCGCTCGACGCCATGCGTTCCGAGCCCTGGCTGGGCGAGATCATCGGTGAAGGGCGGCTCGCCGAGCTGGGCCATGGCGCCGCCGGCGGTGTGGTCGCCGCCGTCAACATGGCGCGGCGCGACGGCGTCAACCCCTATGGCGTCCGCGGCCTGCGCTGGACCGTTGCCGAGCCGTCCAAGCCGACGGCGATCGGCAATGGGCAGCATGGGGGTTGGGGATCGGAAGAGACCCGGCCTTTCCTGCTGCTCGATGGCGTCGGTGGCCCCGCCGGTGCCCCGGCGCGGCCGAGCAGCCTCGTCGACATCGCACCGACCATTCTCGCCTTTCTCGGCCTCCCGATTGGCGATCTCGACGGGACGCCGCTCTGCGCTTTCCCGCGCGCGCCTGTGGGCTCTCGCTCGGCGCGCCGCACGCCTGCTCATCCCTCCTAGACGCTTTCGATACGGAAAGGAAAACCGATGTGGCGATTGCTCCTCGCGTTGCTCGTTCTCGCCGATCTCGGCTCGCTTGCGCACGCTGAAAGCCCGGGCGGCAACGTCGTCATCGGCGTCTTGGGCGATCAAAGCGGCGTGGTCGCCGATGTCGGCGGCAAGGGGTCGGTGCTGGCGGCCCGGATGGCCGTCGCCGATTTCGGCGGTTCGGTTCTGGGCAAGCCGGTCGAGATCATCGACGCCGATCATCAGGAGAAAGTGGATCTCGCCTCTTCCATCGCGCGGGAATGGTTCGACGTCAAAGGCGTCGATGCGATCGCCGATCTGCCGAATACCGGCGTGGTGCTGGCGCTTCAAGGCATTGCGCGCGAGAAAAAGAAGACATTGCTGGTCTCGGGCGCTGCAGCCGCGGAGATCACCGGCAAATCCTGCTCGCCCTTCACCACGCATTGGACCGATGACACCTACGCGCTAGCCAACGGGACCGCGCGCGTGATGGTGAAACAGGGCGGCGACAGCTGGTTCTTTCTGACCGCGGACTACAGCTTCGGCTACGATCTGGAGCACGACGCGACAGCCGCCATCCAAGCGCTCGGTGGCCGCGTCGTCGGCGGCGCACGGCATCCTCTCGGCACCAGCGATTTCTCCTCCTTCCTGCTGCAAGCGCAAGCGTCGCGAGCCAAGATCATCGGCCTCGCCAGCGCCGGCACGGATACGGTCAACGCCATCAAGCAGGCGCGCGAGTTCGGCATCGAGAGCGGCGGGCAGCGGCTCGCCGCGCTGCATGCCTTCGTCACCGATGTCAACAGCCTCGGCTTGGCCACCGCCAAGGGCCTGATCATCACCACGGGATTCTACTGGGATGGCAGCGACGGCACGCGCCAATGGGCGAAGCGATTCTTCGCCGTTGAAAAGCGGATGCCGACGCGCGAGCAGGCCGGGGTCTATGTCTCCGTGCTGCATTATCTCAAGGCGGTTC
>Ga0335076_10008767_pt1 | contig 10210 bp, 9 predicted proteins | sample Lox_Sample_25_FD_206717 | JGI IMG/M metagenome (GOLD analysis project Ga0335076, IMG submission 206717) | Soil microbial communities from Loxahatchee National Wildlife Refuge, Florida, United States - Lox_Sample_2.5 | ecosystem: Environmental > Terrestrial > Soil > Wetlands | place: USA: Florida...
ACGGCGAGGTAGCATCGCGCGCCCGATCGCGTGGGACCGAACCGGACGACCTGGCCGGCCTTCACTTCAATGGGGGCCCACAGCGGCAGGTCGGCGCCAAAATCGGATCCGGCGAGCGCGATGACCGCCGCCGATTCGAACTCGAGCACGGGGCCGGAGAGCGTCATCTCGAGCGCGGCTGCATTTTCGGCGTTCCCGGCGAGCAGATTGGCGGCACGCAGCGCCAGTGCGTCGGCCGCGCCCGAAGCGGAGACGCCGAAATGCGCCCAGCCGAAACGGCCGAGGTCCTGGACGGTGGTCTGGAGTCCCGGTGAGAGGACGCGGATCGCGCTCACGCCGCCTCCGATCTGTATGTGGCGCACGCACTCCTGCGTGCGGCGCCGACACTCTTGTCGGCGTGCCGGGGCTTGTGGGCGGCCACGCGGTCAGGAGTGACCGCGCTGCACACACGAGTGCGCGCGCCACGATTGCGGTCTGCCCTCACCGTTCCTCCGCTCGAAACAGCACTCGGTCGCTCATCCGCAGCAGCGGCGGCGGCTCGGCGCCGGGATCGAAGAGTCGCAAAGACGTTCGGCCGATCAGGCGCCATCCGCCCGGCGAAGCCAGCGGGTACACTCCGGCCTGGCTGCCTCCGATCGCGACGCTGCCTTCCGGCACATGCTTGCGCGGCGCGCGCAAGCGCGGAGTCGCCAGCTCCGCGGGAAGGCCTCCGAGATACGGAAAGCACGTGGAGAATCCGACGAAATACACTTCGTATTCAGCGGCGCAAAATAACTCGATTACCTTCCGCGGCGCAAAACCCGTATGACTCGCCACGTCGTCCAGATCGGGGCCAAACTCGCCACCGAACCGCACCGGAACTTCGACGGTGCGGGGCCGCGTTGGGGACTCTTCACCGGGATGGTCGATCCGCTCGCGGACCAAAGCTTCGATTTCGGCGTGATCGCGGAGGCGAGGATCGAAATCGATCAGCAGAGTCGTGAACGCGGGGTGGAGGTTCAGAATCCCCCGGGTACCGTGAAGCGCCCGCGTGAGGCGGACGATATCGCGATGGATCTCGACAGACATCTGGTCGCCGAACGAAACCAGAATCGAGCGGTCGCTGGCCGCGCACATGTCCACGAGTCGAATAGTAGCAAAGACGCTACATTCCCGCCCATCCCGCCTGCGTCACCGAGCGTTCTTCCACTTTCGGCCCGTACTTCGCCACCTCGCCCCGTATCTTCGCCGCGTTCCCCAAAATCACGAACGTCAGCGCTTCGGGCTTGAAATACCGGTGGATCACGTCATTGGCCTGCTCCAAAGTCACGCCGTCCACCCGCGCCATAAACTGATCCACTTCGTTGCGGTCGAGACCGAACAATTCGATCTCGGCGAGTGCGCCCGCGAGTTGGTCGATGGTCTGCACGGTGGCCGGATAATTGCCTTTGACATACGATTTCGCGGATGCCAGTTGCGCGGCCGTGAGCCCTTGATCGTAAAGCTTCTTCAAAATGTCGAGCGCCATGTCGATGGCTTTGGCCGTGCTCTCGGTCTTGGTGTACGTGCTGATGTACAACGCGCCGGTCAGGCGCGACATCTGCACGCTGGAACTGGCGCCATACGTGAGCCCCGAGTTGATGCGCAAGGCCTCGTTCAGCATGGAGGTGAAGCGTCCGCCGAAAAGTTCGTTGACCAGCAGCAAGGCGGTGCGATCGGGCGTGGAGCGCCTGACACCGGGCCTGGCGATGATGAAATACGTCTGCGTGGCGTCGGGTTTGTCGATCAGCAGGACACGGTTGGCGGCGGATGGAGGATTGTCGGCGGTCCATGCGTAGGCCGCTCCCGCCGGAGCCGCGCCGAACACCGAGGTCAGGCGCGCTTTGGCTTTGACGGGATCGAAGTCGCCCACTGCTATCACCGCCAGGTTGCGGCCCGTAAACAGGCGCTGGTGATAGGAAACGATGTCCTCGCGGCGAATACGGTCGTAGCTGGCTTCGTCGGCGATTCGACCGTAGGGGTGGCCGCTGCCGAAGAAGAAGTTGCGGTAATAGGAATTGAGGGCGCCCGGGTTGTCCTTGATCGATTTCAGGCCGTCCGCGCGCCGCGCCAGTGCTTTGCGGACCTCATCGGCCGGGAACTGCGGATGCAGGATCGCATCGGCCGCCAGTCCGATGCCTTGATCGAAATCCTTGCTGAGGAATTCGGCGCTGATGGTGGTGGATTGATCGCTGACCCCGGCGAAAAACGTTCCGCCGAGCGAATCGAGTTCCTCCGAGAACTGATCGGCGGTGCGCTGTCCCGCGCCGCGGCGCAGCAGTTCCGCCGTCACCGAGGATAATCCGGCGAGCGTCGCTGGCTCCGATTCCGTTCCGCCACGCACCAGAATGCGGAAGTTCACGAGCGGAAGTCCCGGCTTGGCCATCAGATAGACGACCGCTCCGTTGGGGAGGACGTCTCGAGTGTAATCGGGCAGTCTGATCTGCGCGCCGAGCGGCGCCGTGATCCAACAGATTGCCGGCAGAAAGAGCGCATGCAAGCGTCTCATTGGGCCACCTCCTTTTTCTCCGGGATCAAAACTGCAACCGTGCGGTTCTTCGGGTTGAAGTATTGTCGCGCGACTCGTTGAATATCCGCCACCGTTACCGACTCGATGTCCTTATCGCGGGTGAACAGTTTGGCGTAATCGCCGAAGTAGATCTCGTAGTAGCCGAGCAGGTTGGCGCGGCCGGCGATGGTTTTCTGCTGCCGGTAGAGATTGGCCAGCATCTGGTTCTTGGCTTTCTGTAGTTCGGCGGCGGGCACTGGCTGAGCCTGGAGTTTGCCGAGTTCCTCGTAGAGAGCCTTCTCGGCAGCCGCCGGGTCGACGCCGGAGCGCGGCTGGATCGTGAACTGGAACGTCATGGGATCCATGCCGTCCAGCGAACTGGCGCCCACGTTGAGGGCTACCTGGTCCTTGTCTACCATGCGGCTGTAGAGACGGCTGCTCTGACCGCCGGTGAGCAGGGTAGCGGTCACATCCAGCGCATGCATGTCGATACTACGCGCATCCGGGATGTGATAGAGAGCCATGACGAGTGGCAGTTGCGCCGGCTTTACGAGTGTGACGCGCCGTTCCCCCTGCTGCTCCGGTTCCCTGGTCCGGACCGGAGGAGGAGGATCGTGTCGCGGAATTGGCTCCAAGTATCTTTTGGCTAGTGCGATGGCATTGTCGAACTTCACGTCGCCAACCACCACCATCACGCAATTATTGGGAGCATAACCCATCGCAAAATGAGCTTTCAGGTCTTCCATAGTCCAGGATTCGATATCGGAAGGCCAACCGAGCACCGGCCAATGATAGGGATGGGCCTCGAATGCCGCCGCGTACGCCAATTCACTGAGAAGGCCGAAGTTATTGTTGTCGACCGAACTGCGCCGTTCCGAATACACGACCCCGCGTTCGCTCTCGACGATCTTGGGTTCGAAGGCGAGGTCGCGAATGCGGTCGGCCTCCATATCGAACATGGTTTCCAGCGCGGAGCTGGGAAACCAGTCCGTATAGACGGTCATGTCGTTGGTAGTGTAGGCGTTGTTGTTGCCGCCGAGGTTGTCCATGGTCTTGTCGAACATCTTGGGGCCATACTTTTTGGCGCCATTGAACATCATGTGTTCGAAAAAATGAGAAAGGCCGGTTGTGCCTGGCCGCTCATTGCGAGAGCCGATCTTAAAGAAGAAATACATCGCCACGTTGGGGATGGAATGGTCCTCCTGGACCAGCATCTTCATGCCGTTGGCAAGGCTTTCGGTGCGGACATCCTGCTGTGCGAATGCCGCGGAGACCGCAAGTATGAGCGCGAATACGGTTCGCATGGGATCAGCATACCGCCGGGCGTAAGTTTGAGGCTGCCCGCGCGTCTAACTCTTTGAATAGGACCGGCTGCGGGTGAAGGGTTAAAATAAAGTACTGAACTCCTTGGCGCAGTTCGTCGTCTCATACAACGACAGCAATTACAACGGAGAATTCTAGTCGTGAAACGTAAGTGGAAAGTTATCATCACTTTAGCCGTGTTGGCGCTGGCCGGGATCGTGGTCTATGCGAGCACCGTCTATAGCAAGCGCGGCGTGGTCACCGTGCAGACCGCGCTGGTAACGCGGGAACCGGTCCTGGAAGCTCAGGTGACCGCATCGGGCGAAATTAAGCCCAAAAACTACATCAACCTTGGCGCGGAAGCCATGGGGGAAATCACCGAATTGGCCGTCAAGGAAGGCGATCACGTCCGCAAAGGCCAATTGGTAGCCAGGCTCGAGGATGTACAGCCGGCCGCCGATGTCGCGGCCCAAAAGGCCGCCATCAGCTCCTCCGAAGCCGATTCCGCGTCCGCGGAAGCAGCCCTGAAGGCCGCCGATGACAACATCCTGACCATGCAGGCCGCTCTCGATCACGACAAGGCGGACCTGGCGCGGATGAAGGCCGATTACGAGCGCAGCGAGCAACTCTACAACGAAAAACTGATGGCCAAACAGGATTTCGAATTGAAACAGTACACCTACGAGGCGCAGGTGGCGGCCATCCGGCAGTCGGAAACGCGCCTCGTCCAGGCCCGCTCGCAGCGGGAAGAGATGGCCGCGCAGCTCAATTCCGCGCAAAAAAAGATCGCTATGAATCAGGCCAACCTGCGGCGCTTTGACGATCTGCTCGACAAGCGCATGGTGCGCGCGCCACTCGATGGCATGGTGACCAATCTTCCCGTCAAGCAGGGCGAACAGGTGGTGCCCGGCTTACAGAATCAGAGCGGCACCATCATCATGACCATCGCCGACATGTCACTGATCACCGCCGAGGTTAAGGTGGACGAAACCGATATCGTCAATATCAAGATGAATCAGCCGGCCGAAATCACCATCGACGCCATACCCAACAAGACCTTCAAGGGCCACGTCACCGAAATCGGAAATACCGCCATTCTGCGTTCCACCGGACTGGCGGCTTCACAGAGCGCCATCTCCAGCCAGGAGGCCAAGGATTTCAAGGTCGTAGTCGCGCTCGATAGCCCGCCGGATGAAATTCGGCCCGGTCTGTCCTGCACCGCCAAGATCACCACCGCGACCCGGCAAAACCCGCTGACGATTCCGATTCAGGCCCTCACCGTGCGGCAAAAGGGCGACCTGGAGCCTACCCCGGCGCCGAATACCGTGAATGCCGCCGCTCCGGCCAAACTGGATCCGGCGGTGGAGAAGGCCAAAAAAGAAGAATTGACCGGCGTGTTTGTCATCGACAAGGGTAAGGCGGAGTTCCGCAAAGTGGACACCGGTATTACCGGAGCTACCGATATCGAGGTGTTGAGCGGATTGAATGAGGGCGATCAGATCATTACCGGCAGTTACCAGGTGATCCGCACTATCCGAAACTCCACCCAGGTGAAGGTCGACAACAAACAACCGGTGGCTCAGCAGAAATCCTAATCGAAGAGATATCACATGGCAGCGGCGGCGGAGAAAGCGCTACAGGAGCGCGGCGAGCAGCTCAAACGGGACGGGATCGTCATCCGAACCTACGATCTCTGGAAGACCTACGTCATGGGCGACCAGGAGATTCATGCGGTCTCGGGTGTGGACGTGGAGATCCATCGCGGTGAATACGTGGCGATTATGGGGCCGTCGGGCTCCGGCAAATCCACGCTCATGAATCTGATCGGCTGTCTGGATACGCCGACCAGGGGACAGTACTACATCAACGGCAACCTGGTCAGCGATATGAGCGACGACGAGCTGGCGCGCATCCGCAATAAGGAGATCGGGTTCGTATTTCAGACGTTCAACCTGCTGCCGCGCGCGTCGTCCCTCCACAATGTCGAGCTGCCCCTGATCTATTCCGGAATGGGCTCCGGCGAGCGCATCGCCAAAGCCAAAGAAGCCATGCGCCAGGTGGACCTGGAAAAGCGCATGGACCACAAGCCCAATGAGCTTTCCGGCGGACAACGCCAGCGCGTGGCGATCGCCCGCGCCCTGGTCAACAACCCCTCGATTCTTCTGGCTGACGAACCCACCGGGAACCTCGATAGTGTCACCGGGAACGAAATCATGACGCTGTTCGAGACCTTGCACTCCAAAGGCAATACCATCGTGCTTGTCACGCACGAGCTGGATATTGCCAATCATGCGCATCGCGTAATTCACATTCGCGACGGCAAAGTGGAAAAGGACGAGCGGGTCAAGTAAGCCGGTTGCCAACCGGCGGCGGGTTGCCAGGCAGCCTGATCGCCGGCACTCCTTGCCGCGTCACGATCTGGACCCGCCGCGCAGTCGCGATCCGCGAGCGCGTTCTACTGCACCACCTTCACCGTAATCACCACGAACATGGCCTGCTGACTCGACATTCCCATGCGGCCGACCACCACCTTCTGCCCTTCCTTCACATCCAGATCGGTGTTGAGCTGCAGATCATTCTGGCTGTAGTGGCCCGGAGCCTCCTCGTAGGGCACAAAGATGCGGCAGTTCATGTTCTCCAGACGGATGGTGGCGCTGTCTGGCGATAGCGTGGCGGAGCGGAGGCTGAAGTGCGCTGTGGCCAATCGGCTGACATTCCCAAGCGTCACCGCGCCTCCGGAACTGGTTGTGCTGATACTCTGTCCCGCGCGGCTGCGCATGGTAAGCGTGTCCAGAAGCCGGTAGTTCTTGAACGGGAAGGACCCGCGCAATTGCGTGATCACGGCATCCAGGTCCTTGGGTATCACGGCCGTGCCGATGTTGTCCGTTTCGGTGCCGACCACCAGGTAGATCGTGAAATCGAAATCCTTCGGCGATGCCGAGGGAACATCCAGCTTGGCGATCGCCTCCTCAATTGCCTGCATCACCGGGTTGGGCGCGGTCACTGCCAGGGCGTGCATTTCGGAATTCGAGCGCACACTCGCTCCGTTGGCACTGAAAACACTTATAAGCCCCGCGAGCCGTTCGGGATCGGCATACTTCAAGACGAAGAGTTTCTGCTGATTCGGCGTCTCCATGGGCTGTCGTTCGGCGGCTTTTTGGGTTGTCGCCGTTTGCTGTGCAACCAGCGGAGCGCAGCAAAGTATGAGGAACATCATGGTGGGTCTCATGTCGGTCTCCTATTTGTCAGCAATCCAATAAATCACCACGTCCGGATCGTCGGTTACCAGCTTGACCACCAGTGGCTCGACAGGCGCCGCCGGTCCGGTCGGACCCGTGGCGGACGCCAACAGGCGGTGCGGACGGCGTGGTTTCACCGGCGGTGGCGCCTCCAGCCCTGGAACCGCCGGAGGCGCGGGTGCGGTACGTGCCTGCGCGCGCGGTTGCGGCATGGTTGGAGAGTGGGGCCGCGCCACAATCAGAATCGCTATCATCATCGCGGCCGCGGCCGCCAGGCAGGCCGGTTTGTGCCGCCACCACGGCCGCTTTTCCCCGGCCAGCTTTTCCAGGACACGCGCGCGGACCGCGGTGAAATGTCCCTCGGCGATTGGCTCGGCGTGAGCGATGCGGAACAATTCGAGATGGCCGCGGAGCTCCGCCGCTAACGCGGCGCATTCCGGACATGCCGCCAAATGTTGCCGTACCAGGGCCGCATCGCCGCCACTCAAATCGCCGCCGGCGTAGAGTGCGATCCTCTCTTCCCACAGCGGACAATTCATACGCGCCTCCGGAAATACCGCTCGACGAAATCACGCATCTTGATCCGCGCCTTGAAAATCTGTGATCGGACAGTTGCCTGGCTGGTTCCGAGAATGGCAGCGACTTCTTCGGTCGGAAGACCCTCCAGGTCTCGCAGCACCAAAGCCGCGCGCTCTTTTTCCGAAAGCAGGCGAAGGCTCATCTCGAGCGCGCGCCGGCGTTCGTGTTCAGCGGCCGCCTGTTGCGGATCGGCCGCGGTCGAAACAAACTCCGGCAGGTCGCCGGAAAGTGTCACTTCGGGATGGCGCCGGCGGACATCGTGGCAGACATTGACCGTCACGCGATACAGCCACCCCGGCAGGTTTTCCGTGCCGGCGACTTTCGCCAGATTCCGGTAGAGCCTGAGAAAAACTTCCTGTGAGGCGTCCTGTGCATCTTCCATCCGGCCGAGTAGACGAAGAGCCGTGGCCAGCACCAGACGCTCGTGGCGGCGCATCAGAATCTCGAACGCGGCCAGATCCCCGGACCTGGCTGCTTCCAGCAGACCGCTGAGCGCCTCGGAGCCGTCCAGTGGTGCTGCCATTGCCGCCAACGTCTGCATCCTTTCCTACACAGATAACTGTGCTGGAACGAAAACCGTTGATGGAGTTTTGGAGGGCGGGAGTCATCCCACACAGGGCTTTGGTCCCGTGTGGCGGGCTTTAGACCGGCGTCTTACCCTTGATACTTCCCAATCAGGATAATGCCGATCTTCTGGCTGCCAATCTGAACATTCAGCACCCAATCGGGCGTGTCGCCTTCCTTGCTGAGGCTCGGGAAAGTAGTCGCGGAGGAAGGCTCCAGCGAAAGTACCGCGGGATGCGGCGAATTCGATGCCTTGGTGCTCATCTGCACCAGCGCATCGAACCCCGGTTTTGCTGCGGGATCCGGATCGTTGGCGATAGGCGTCATGAGCGCAAAATCACGTTGCGGCGCCACGCCTTGATGCGCCCCATCGACCGGAAAATTGCTGTAGCGCAGGGTGTACAGACCCGCATTGATCGCCTGACCGCGGCGATCTTCGCCTTTACCGGGCCAGCGAATCACACCCAGCAGTGTTCCCTGGGCGATCCCAAAAACGATTGCCGGATCGGAAGGGGCCGGACCCGCGGTGATGCTTTTGCAGAACCAGATTTCGACCTTGTCAGTGCCATCCGGGCTCTTAATTTGTACACCCGGCCCAAGCAGGGAGGCGTAGGCGGCAGGCAATCCGACCGGTGGTCCGGACAAGGGACCAGCCGCCATTTTGTAATCCTGAGCGTGAACCGGTACGAGAAGAAAGGTGAGGGGAAGGATAGCGGCAAGAGGTCTCGTCATGGCTGGTAGATGCTGGAGCGGGAGACGGGATTCGAACCCGCGACATCGACCTTGGCAAGGTCGCACTCTACCAGCTGAGTTACTCCCGCCCGTGGGAAACTTTTATTCTCCGCCAGAACAATCCCGGTGTCAAACGTTGTTTGTAATCGCATGATTACAAAGGTGTTATAAACTTGCGAGAAAGCCGTGGCGGTGTGCTAGACTACAGACTCGGTTGACCAAAAAAGGGCGCACAATTCGCCTGAATTGCGCACCCTAAGGAACCCCACGATGCTGTGGAAATCGTTGTGGAAAACCACGGGGATACGTGTGTGCAGGTGACAAATTTCTGGGACCAAATCCGCCAGTACTTACAGTCACGGATCAGCATCGAAAACTACGATAACTGGTTCAGGGGCACGGATTTCGCCGGGGCCCACGGCGACACAATTTTCGTCTCGGTTCCGGATCGGGGAACGCGGGAACTGTTGGAAGGTGAATTTGCACAGGTCGTCCGTCAGGCGATCCGCGAGCTGCAACTTCCGGTGGAGCGCATCCGCTATGAGGCAGTTGCTACGATTTCCAGCCGCCAGGTAGCCGCGGCGGCTGATGTCACCAGCGAATTGGAAACCACTCAGCTTCTCAATCCGAAGTTCACATTCGAGACCTTTGTAGTCGGTGCGTGCAATCAGTTCGCGCATGCGGCCGCCCGATCGGTGGTGGCGAACCCGGCGCGCAGCTATAATCCGCTGTTTCTCTACGGTGGCGTGGGCATGGGCAAGACCCACCTCATGCACGCCATCGGGAGGGAATTGATGACCAGTTTTGCCACCATGCGGATCATCTATACCTCCAGCGAGCGCTTCATGAACGAGATGATTGCGTGTATCCGCACCGACCGGATGCCGCAGTTTCATCAGCGGTATCGCGCGGCGGATGTTCTCCTCATCGACGACATTCAACTGCTCGGCACCAAGGAACGCACTCAGGAAGAGTTCTTTCATACATTCAACGAGCTTCATGACCATCAGAAGCAGATTGTGATCTCCAGCGATTCCCCTCCAAAGGACATTCCCGGACTTCTGGAGAGGCTGCGCTCCCGTTTCGAGTGGGGCCTGCTGGCCGACATTCAACCTCCTGATCTCGAGACCAAAATGGCGATCCTCGATAAGAAGGCCGAAGCCGAGGGCGTCAAACTTCCTGACGATGTGCGCTCGTTTATGGCTTCGAAGACAAAGTCGAATGTGCGCGAACTGGAAGGCGCTCTGGTCAAACTGATCGCATACTC
>Ga0335076_10008769_pt1 | contig 10209 bp, 8 predicted proteins | sample Lox_Sample_25_FD_206717 | JGI IMG/M metagenome (GOLD analysis project Ga0335076, IMG submission 206717) | Soil microbial communities from Loxahatchee National Wildlife Refuge, Florida, United States - Lox_Sample_2.5 | ecosystem: Environmental > Terrestrial > Soil > Wetlands | place: USA: Florida...
CACGGTAAGCGACCGTAAGCCACCCAATGCCGATCTGTCCTCAGAGCTGGAAATGCCGCTCCGGTAGTTCGGTCAATAGGTCCAGATCGCCGTACTCGGTGTGCAGGTAGTCGGCATACAACCGGATCAGTTCGGCGCTGACCGGGATCGTGCGCGAGTTGCCCGACTTGGCGCGCGCGCCGTTGGCGTTGTCGCGGCACCGTAGCGTCACCTCGCACTCCGCGGCAGCGATGTCGTTGTGCCGCAACCCGAGTGCTTCACCTATCCGCATGCCTTCTCCAGGGTTTCCTGATCTGTCGCGAGACGTTGCTCGATCTGCATGATTGGGCTGGTTGTTCGGCGTTTCTCCGGGGGTGTGGTGCTCATGGCTGGTAGTCGTTTGTGACTGTCGACCCGAAAGCGAGGGACCATGCGAGCATTCCCGGTGAGTTTGCCGTCCGGGCAGCGGTATTGGACGGTGCTGGACGAGGACCTGCAGGTGGTTGGTGTCGCCGACAAGTATCTGCGGCATCTGCGGTTCGGCCGCGACGCGGCCGAGTCCACGACAAAGGCATATGCGCATTCGATCGCGTTATTCCTGCGCTGGTGTGCCCGGTCGGGCCGGTCCTGGCAGGCCGGTGTCGAGCAGTTCGCGTTGTTCATGACCTGGCTGACCAACGCCCGGGCATCGGTCGATGACGCCGCGAGCGTGGTGGTGGCCGGTCCCGGCGCTGCTGCGGTGCGGTGTGCGTCGCGGATCAACGGTGTGCTGACCGCGGTGCGGGGCATGGTGGTGCACGCGGTGGCGACCGGTCGCGGTGCGGCGGGACTGGTGTCGATGCTCTACGAGGTCGCCGACGACCGGGACCTGCCGGCCGAGTCCCGCGGCGAGGACGGTCGGATGGCGTGGCGGATGCGGGCCCGGCATCGGCTGCGGGAACCGGAAACGACGATCGATCGGGCCAGCGATGAGCAGATCGTTGCGCTGCTGCGGGCCTGCCGGTCGGCGCGGGACCGGCTGATCGTGTTGTTGATGGCCCGAGCCGGGTTGCGGCGTGGGGAGGTGTGCGGGCTGCGGCGCAGCGATGTGCACCTGCTGGTGGATTCGCGCCGGTTGGGCTGCGAGGTGGCGCGGGCTCATCTGCATGTGATGCGCCGCGAGGACAACTCGAACCAGGCGTGGGCCAAGTCGCGCCGGCAGCGGGTGGTGCCGCTGGATTTCCTTGTGGTGCAGGTGTTTGACGTCTACGAGTTCGAACGCATGCGAGTTCCGGCCGCGACGGGTAGCGATTTCGTGTTCGTCAACCTGTTCCGCGGCAAGCTCGGCGCGCCGATGCGGCCGGACGCGATCGGGGAGTTGATGGCCGCGGCGTCGCGGCGGGCCGGACTCGACGTCGCAGTGCGGCCGCACCAGCTGCGACATGCATTTGGCAGCAACGCCGTCGATGCCGGGGCCGGGATCGATGTGGTCGCCGACCTAATGGGCCACGCCGGGGTCGCGTCCTCGCAGGTTTACCTGCATCCCGACTCGTCTCGACTGCGGGCCGCCGTGGATGCGGTGCCCAGTCCCCGCGAACTCGGCGCGGTGCGTCGGTGACCGCCACGGGACTGGCCGTCGTCGGGAGCGGCACCGACGAGCCCATGGTGTTCCCGCACGTGATGGCCGACGTCGTGCTGGATGGGACTGCTGCCAGGCTTGCCGGGATGCTGGAGCCCTCCTTCTTGGAGGAGGCTGGATGGAATCCCGTGACCCGGGTGCTGTCACTGCCTGCCCAACATCGGTTGCTGGGCAGAACGGTGTGTCGTGTTCAGTTGTGTCGCAACACCATTCGACCAGGTCTCACCGTGTGCTACGGATGCTTCATGCGCCTGACGAGGCAGGGAATGAGCCCAGAAGAGATCAGCACTGCCATCGAACTGCCTGCCGCGCCGACTGCGGCAACCCTCTGCGCGGTGCCTGGCTGTGGGTGCGTGCCGACGGTGCGGGACGCGGTGTTGTGCGAACCGCACGCCCGAAAACTCCGCCTGCGCAGACCACGGATCTCTGTGGAAGATTTTCTTGCTGACCCGAGGGTGCAACCGTTGCCGCCGTTGACGGCGTGCCGGGTTGCCGCATGCACCCGGGCAGCCGACGCTGCCCGCGGCTACTGCAACACCCACTACCAGCGGTGGCGCAACACGCTGGCTGCCGATCCGGACCTGGATACGCAGCAGTGGCAGGCTCGGGAATCACCTGTGGCCGAGCCTGGACGAGTGAACTTGCGGGCGCTGCCGGTGCTGGTCGTGGTCGAGGTACTGTTCGGCATACAACAGCGCGTGCGCAGCGGCGCGAGGACAGGCGAGGTGGAACTACGGGTCCTGTGCGATGGGCTGCGGTCGAGGCAGGTCGACTCGATCACCACCGACCGGGCCGAGATCACCCGCAACAAGATCGTGCGGGCTCTGCGGACCACGCTGACTCAACATGTCCGGCGCGCACTGGCCGATCCCGACAGCGAACAAATCAAGGACATTTGGGATCTCGCGGTGTTCGGCCATCGTGGGAACCTGTCGTTCACCGGTATCAGTCAGCCCTGGCTGGCCCAGTCCGTCAAACGGTGGGCAGCAGAACAACTTCCGCGTCATCGAGGCCGCGGCGCTGCGAGAGTGCGCGGCAAGGTCAACGGTCTGCGGCTGCTCTCGGAGTTCCTCGGTCGCAGGCCCGATGGCGGACTCGTTGCTTCGGCGTTGGGCCGCAGCGACATCGAGGATTTCCTCAACCGGCTGGCCCACCTCGAGTCGGTCGGCGAGATCAGCCGATACCGCCGCAACGGCATCTGCCGCGACGTACGCGAGATCCTGGCCGCCATCCGCGCCCTCGGCCTGACCAGGCCCGGCCAGGCAGCAGGTGGCTTGGCCGGTGACTTCGCCATCGAACGTCACGACATTCCCGCCGACCCCGAACGCGGCGAACCCGGCCGCGACGTTCCCCCGGAGGTCCTGGCCCTCCTCTGCGCTAACCTCGACTCCCTCGAACCGATCGAGGTTAGGGTCGCGACGCAGATCGGCATCGACACCGGGCGACGCCCGGAAGACATCCTCGCCTTGCCCGTCAACTGCCTGGACCGCGACAAGGACGGCGCGGCAGTACTGGTCTACGACAACATCAAGGCGGACCGCCTCGGTCGGCGCTTGCCGATCGGCGAAGCCACCGCCAAAGTGATCATCGACCAGCAGCAGCGGGTCCGCGCGATGTTCCCTGACACGGCGGTCGCCGAGCTGACGCTACTACCCTCAACCCGCCGAAATCCCCACGGGCACACACCAATAAGAATCGATACCCTCGACTCCCGGCACCGTGAGTGGATCACGGCCCTGCCGGTGCTGCGCACCCGAGACGGCATCGAGGTCGACAAATCCAAGATCACGCCCTACAGCTACCGGCACTGTTATGCCCAGAGACACGCTGACGCCGGGGTCCCGATCGACGTGCTGGCCGAACTGCTCGATCACCGCAGCTATTCGATGACCCGGCGCTACTACCGCATCGGCGAAGACCGTCGCCGCGCCGCCGTCGACGCCGTCACCGCGCTCAGTTTCGACCGGCACGGCAACCGGATCTGGCGTGACGCACACATGCTGCTGGAATCCGAACGCGCCCGCCACGCCGTCGGCGAGGTCGCCGTCCCCTACGGCACCTGCACCGAACCCACCAACGTCAAAGCCGGCGGCGGCGCCTGCCCGGTCCGGTTCCGCTGCGCCGGCTGCGATCACTTCCGCACCAACATCGCGTTCCTACCCGACCTACAGGCATACCTCGACGATCTGCTGCGCACCCGGGAACGACTGGCCGCCACCATCGACGGGGTCGACGACTGGGCCCGCGCCGACGCCACCCCCACCGACGAGGAGATCACCCGAATCCGCCAGCTGATCCACCGCATCAAAGCCGACATCGCCGACCTCGACGACACCGAACGAGCCCGCATCGACAATGCGGTCACGATCGTGCGCCGCCACCGCGCGGCCCACACTGTCCCGCTAGGCATGCCCACCCTCACCACCCCACCGGCACCAGCAACCACCGCTTCGGAGGACAGCGCATGACCGCCACCACACCGAATCGCACAGGCGCGCAACGTATCTCGTCGAGCGCGCGTGTCCAACCGATGCTCGACGGCCGCCGCGATGACTCGATGCGCCGGCGCCGGCGCGTGCTGGCCGCCATCGACCACGCCGCTGCCACCGGCGACCGGCTCAACGCTGCCGCGATCGCCCGCACGGCCGGAGTCGACCGCACATTTCTCTATAGGCACCCCGACCTGCTGGAGAAAATCCATGCGCTGCAGGCGGATCCACTCACCAATGAGCGCACCGGCCCAGGGGCTACCCGAGCCTCACTACAGGCCGATCTGCTCGCTGCCCACGAACGCGCCGCTCGGCTCGGCGCCCGCATCCAGCAGCTGGAGAAGCGGCTGTCCGAAGCGCTCGGTGAACAGACCTGGCGTGAGTCCGGGCTCAGCGCCCCCACCGACATCGACGCCCTCCACCAGCGCATCAGCCAGCTCGAACAACACAACCTCGACCTTCGACAACAACTCGACGAACGCGGCGAGGACCTCGCCGCCGCCCGCACCGCCAACCGCGAACTCATGACCCGACTCAACGCACCAACCCGGCCACGCTGAAAACCACCCCCCGTGTCGACGACTACGCTGCCACCGTTACCAGGTTGGCCCCTTGCCGCGCGCCGTCTCGAGTTGCGCATCGAGCCAATCGAGGTCGTCCTGGCGTCGGCGGTGCGATCGTGTCTCCCGGTCGAATAGCTCGTCGGTCTTGGTCAGCACGAGTGTGTATGGCCGTCCGACCCGCCGGGTCTGGTGCCCTACCGGCAGCTCGGCACGGTCGATCCTCTGATGGACGTGAGCTCGGCCCGGCTTGGCGAGCGGCCATTCCAGCAGCCGCTTCGCAGGGTCGGCGAGGAACACGGCGAGCTTGACGCAGATGTCGCAGCCGCACCCATCGGGCGCGGTGATGGACCAGTCGTCGCCGGCGCGTGGTGGTTGGGTCAGTCGTTCGCGGAGCCGAATACGGCAATGCGAAGCGATCGCGTCGAGGCCCGCCGCCGAGCGTGCGCGCGTCGTCGCAGTGTCTTGTGCCATCCGCAACACCTGCACCAGGGCGGGCAGCAACGTGTCGGAGTGTTCGCCGCACAGCGCGGCCACCGCCGTCTGGACCAGGTCGAGGTCCTCCGTTTCGGCCGCTGCGGCGAGGAATGCGCGCAGCGGCGCCACGAGCCTGCCGAGCTCTTCCTCACGGCGGCTGGGCGCGGGCAACTCACACGCCTGGGTGAGCGCGCCGTCAAGCCAGGCCCATGCCCGCGCGAGCAGGCCCCGTGCGGTCGGGTGGCTAGTTGCCGTGAGGGCTTCGCACAGCGGTGGCAATGACGCGATCCACTCGGCGAGCTCGACCGTCGACGAGCGCCGCGCGGAGAACCAGGTGTCGAGCAGTTCGGCTGTCCACAGTTGCCCGTAGTGGTCGGCAAGCTCGGCCAGCGCGGGCATCTCGCGTGGGGTCAGCGTCTCGAGCCGAAGCGGACGCACCAGCATCGTCGCCAGCGGCGCGTCGTCGAGGCCGCTGGCGACACGCAGCGCAGCAGTGGCCATCGTAGCCGATTCGTCGCCGCTAACAGTGTTGTCCCAGAAGGGAATCAGCGTCTTCGCCAACGTGCGCGCGGTCGCCTGATCGCCCTCCTCGATGCGTTCGTGCAGCCGCCGCAGCGCCCACGCGGCAGACGCTTGGGCGTGCACGACGAACGTGTGCTCGGCCGGCCACAAGACTACCGCGGCGCGCCGATACCAGCGGTCAATCGTGTTGCCGTAGTTGCCCATGTAGCCCTCGTATTCGGCCGCATACGGGGTCAGCTGTACCGACGGTGTGGTCGCGCACACTTCGTCGTTGGCAACGTGGGCGACGATCGGGTCGGCCGGCTCCCCCGAGGGCCCGACGCAGTGGACGAGCGCCAAGCTCGAGTCGAGCAGTTCGCCCAGCGCGAACTGGTTAGGATCGGTGTCGTCGTACCAGCTGTCATCGTCGTACCAGCTGTCATCGTCGTACCAGCGTCCGGGTCTGTCGGGCGGGATGGCGTCCCAGGTCTCCTGGATCTCAGCAAGCGCCAACACGACCTCGCAGTCAACGCGCCCGGCCGCCGCCCGAAGGGTCACGGCGCGGCCAGCGTCGTCGCCCTTGAGCCGGTGCCAGCACAGCCCACGCTTGGTGTACTCGTGGTCAAGCAAATAGACCAACCGGTTCGGGGGCCGCGTCGCCTCATCGCGCCAGCGCGGCGGTGGCGGCGTCGCGAAGTGTGCCCGCAGCTCGGCGGCCAGCGCATCAACTGAATCCCACGATGTGGAAACATCCGGTTCGCCGCGCAACAACAGGTTGTATGTCAGCACGACCCGGTGTCCAGACCGGACCGGCCGGATCTCGTGGCGGCAGTCGGCGTAGAACGCGACGAAGGACAGCGTGCGCTTCGTCGAACGGTAGGTCACCGTCTCCCCGCCGTGGCGGATCAGCAGCGAGCCGCCCTTGAACGCGCCCGGCAGCGTCACTACAAGTGTGGCGACCATGTCGTCGGCCTTCTCCGAGTCCTGGTGCGAGACAAAGAACTGTCCCGGTCCGTACACCAGCATCGAGTGCAACTCGGCATCCAGCCGCGCTCCGGCCGCGAGCCCCAGGTCGGTACCCAGCCTGTCCAGCATCGGCCGCAGCGTGCGGTTCCACCGCCGTTTGTCGATCCGAACCCGGCTGCGCGGTATCTCGTAGGTGTTCCGCACCTCGGGGTTCAGCAGGGTCAGCTCCCCACGTCCATAGCGCGCAGGCCGGGCCACCTCGCAGAGCCGTCGAGCCTGGGCGGCCGAGAGCGGAAGCTGCACCGGCCCGACTCCTCGCACCTCGAGGTGCAGGTCGTCCGTCGGCGCGGTGCGGCGGACGCTGAACGAGCCTGTGCCGGTGAGGTCGCCGAGGCGGGCCGCAATCCGTTCGCGCGGCGAGTGCGTCGGTGTACTGCTCATTTTCAGCTCGTCACGGCCACGATGACGCCTGCGGCTGGCCGACAACTTCACGGCTACTCGGCTTGACCGATGCTCCCAGCTGGAAAAACGGCCCTCGGAGACGCTCGGTGAACAGACCTGGCGCGAGTCCGGGCTCAGCGCCCCCACCGACATCGTCGCCCTCCACCAGCGCATCAGCCAGCTCGAACAACACAACCTCGACCTTCGACAACAACTCGACGAACGCGGCGAGGACCTCGCCGCCGCCCCGCACCGCCAACCGCGAACTCATGACCCGACTCAACACACCAACCCGGCCACGCCGAAAACCGGCGAGTCCCGGCGAGTCGACGTGCACCACACTGTTGCGCCAGATACTATCTTCGATACCAGCTTCTGAGCTGCATAAACTCAGAGAACCACGCCGCCGTACAGGGCCGGACCCCCAGAGAAGATGCCGGTGTCATACAACAGGGCAAAGAGCAAGCGATCCCGCAGCCGCTGGCAACCGTCCAGTACGGCCTGCACCTCCACCGGGGTGAGCACCCGGGGCAACTTCTTCGGCGCCCTCACCGCGACCACCCGCCGCGGTTTCGGTTCGCTTTTGCTGATGTGATGCAAAAACGGCCGCCAGCCGCCACGCCCACCGCCGACCTGCCACGACGTCAACAACTCGCCCACCTCGACGCCCTCTCGACCGGCGTGTATATAGAACGCGCCGACTGCCGAAATTATGTGGAATCTGATTTGTCAAGTTCGTGCCCTATTTGCCCTGGTTGACCGCAACGATCGGCAGCAGGCTGGCGGTCGCTGGGGAGCCGATCTCGCGTGGGGTTGCGCCATCGGGCGTAGGGACGTCGATCAGTCGTTCCAGTAAGCGGTCGAGGGCTGCCTGTCCCTCGTCGACCGCGGCCTGTTCGTCGTCGGTGAGCGGGACGCTGGCCAGCATGCGCTGGAGATTGTCCTTGGCCTCCAACAGTTGCGCCTTGCTGGAGTCCTTCGGGGTGTAGAAATCGCAACGAGCGCAGGCCATTCGGTGTGGACATTGCTCGAAGAAACTGTAGGTGCAGTAGCCGTGGCCGAGGTCGTAGTACTGCCAGGGCTCGCCAGTTGCCGCGGCCCCGGAGGTGACGGCGTCGCGGTCGACGAGGACCTCGATGGTGCGGACGTTGCGTGCAAAGTACCCGGCGTCGCTGTATGCCTTCGCCAGCGTTGTCGGGGCGATCTTGGCGTAATGCTGAGTGGCGGAAGGACTTCGGTGCCCGAGCCATGCCTGAAGTTCGAACAGTGTCATCGGCTCTTTGGCGTTGTAGAGTTGGCTGGCGATGGTTGATCTGGCCCGGTGGCTGGTGATGTTGCCGCGGACGTCGGCGGTCGGCACACCCCCTTTGGCGCAGAGGGCGGGGATGACGCGGATGTTCAGGTATTGCCTGCCGATTCCTTGCGCTCGGTAGGAGAACAGCAGGTGCACCCGTTCGCTGGTCTTGCGGTCGAGGACGGCGGGCTGGGTCGGCCGGACGGCCTCCCAGGCGGCGATGGCCTGCCCCAGGATCGGGTCGACCGGTTTGGTGAAGGCGGTCCCGGTCTTGTGCACCGGGATATCCAGTAAGCAGACCGCATCCTTGTCCAGCGTCTCGTCGGTGTCGCCGGGCAAGGCGACGTCTTCGCGTTGCCAGCGCACGCACCCAACTCGCAGCCGGACGATCTCGTCGCTGCGTAGTCCACCGAACAGCCAGGTCAGTGCCAATGCCCTGAGCAGCTCAATGGGATGCTTGCGGCCGACAGGGTTGGCGTAGACGTCGCTGTGCTCCAGGTTGAGGCCCGCCCACAGCAGCTTGGCCCAGACATCGTCGGCGATCACGCGTGGGTCGGGGCCGATGAGAGCGCGGATGCTGCGCGGGGTGGCCAATGCGCGAGCGGGATCGAACCGTCGGGAGATCCAACCCCATTCCTGGCAGTCCCGGAAGAACTGGCGTGCCCCGGCGAGCAGGCCGCTCTTGGTGCGCGGCATCAACGGATCCCCGAGACGATCCTGCAGGGAGTCGTCATTCTGGGTATAGTCGCCGATCCGCAAGCGGTCGACAGCGGCAACCCAAGCCGCGCACAGCTCTCGCGTCCACTGGCCCGGCTCCCGGACCTCGGGATGCTCGGCGGCCAGCCAGCGCCCCATCCGCAACATCTGATTGCGCCGGCCCTTTCTTCCCGACGCGGGAAGAGTCGAGGTGTCGTGCCATCGCTGTATCCAGTCCGCCCAGACCGGGTCCACGCCCTCCGCAGGCGCCAGCGTCAGCCGCCTCGGCGGTCGCGGCGGGCCCACATACCCGAGCGCGGCCAGCGCCCGGTGCAGGCTGTGGACGTTCTGGCGCAGGGAATACGGGACCGACATGTTCGTCCGCAGCGCCTGAAGCGCGTCCTCGGACAGGTCGGCCAGCAACGGGCTGCGGTTGAGCAGCAGTGCATGGCAGACCAGGCTCGCAGTCCGCGCGGTCACTTGGGGTGACCGCTGACCCCATCCGTGCAGTACCGAGGTGACTTGTTCCACCGCTTGGTCGACGGCGGCCACGCCGAACACCTTCCGGGCGACCGCGCCGCGGCCGACGTTGCCCAGCAAGTGCAGTTCGGTGAACCCGAACAAGTAGGCCAGAGCGATCGCGTAGGACCTCGCCGACGTGTGGGCCCATCGCGGATACGTTGTCAGGAAAGCTTTTCCGCTGATTCCGAGAATGCAGGCCCAGGTTGGCGCATCCCAGGCCCAGAAGCTGGCCCCGAGCGTGGCGCAGCCCCGCAGGATCACCGCGACGGCGTCTCGGGCCGACCGGTGGTGGAACCAGTCATCAACTACCTCAAGGCTTTCCACTGCCTGAGCTAGCGGAAGCACCAAGCGGTGAACAGCTGGCCACTGCTGCAGCCGCGAGCCCTCCCAGTGCTCGGGCCAACGGCGCACGTCCCAGCCGAGGGTGTCCAGCGCGACCCGCTCGGCAACGTACAGCGTCGCGGAGCGATCGAATTTCGCGGCGCGGACCGGCCACGACCACGCGCGAACCGCAGCCGTGACGGCCGCCGACGACTCTGCAGTCACTGCTCGACCGCCGCCGATTCCGGTTCACCGAGCTGGGCCCAGGACTCCAGACATAGTGGGATCGTTTATGTGGTGTCGTAGCCTTTGACGCTGTAAATGATCTTGAATTCGGTGCCGGGG
>Ga0335076_10008770_pt1 | contig 10209 bp, 13 predicted proteins | sample Lox_Sample_25_FD_206717 | JGI IMG/M metagenome (GOLD analysis project Ga0335076, IMG submission 206717) | Soil microbial communities from Loxahatchee National Wildlife Refuge, Florida, United States - Lox_Sample_2.5 | ecosystem: Environmental > Terrestrial > Soil > Wetlands | place: USA...
GTCAGCGGCTCCCGCGCCACGACGACAGGCCCGTAGCCGGAGCCCATGCTCGCGCCGTGCGGGAGCAGGAGGTAGCGGTCCTGGACGAGCGGGTACGTCGCGAGCGAGATCGCCGTCACCTCGAGCCGCCCCTCGAGCGCCCACTCGTTCAGCGTCTGGATGTCCTCGGTCACCGGCTCGAACTCGTGTCCGAGCCGGTCGACGGAGCCCGACGCGAGCCCCCAGAACATGAAGGCGTCGTCGGGATCCGCGCTGAAGCCGACGCGAATGAGCATGGCGGGGGACACTAGCCGCGTACACTCAGGTCATGTCGCAGGAGCCGCTCACCGAGGCGATCCAGCACTACCTCCGGGAGATCTACAAGCTCGGCCAGGAGGGCAAGCCCGTCTCCGTCACGGCGCTCGCGCGCGCGCAGGAGGTGTCGCCCGCGTCGGCGAGCGCGATGGTGAAGAAGCTCGCCGCGCTCGGCCTCGCCGAGCACGCGCCGTACCAGGGCGTCTCGCTGACGCCGGCAGGCGAGCGCGTCGCGCTCGAGGTGATCCGCCACCACCGGCTGCTCGAGCTCTACCTCGCCGAGACGCTCGGCGTCGACGTGAAGGACGTGCACGAGGAGGCGGACCGGCTCGAGCACGCGCTCTCCGAGGAGCTGGAGGCGCGGATCGACCGCGCGCTCGGCTACCCGACGCACGACCCGCACGGGGACCCGATCCCCGACGCGAACCTCGAGTGGCCGCACGCGACCGCGGGCTGAGCCGCCGACGAAGCCATGGCGTGTGGCCCGCGCGAGGCGGGCCACACGCGGCGTCGCTCAGGAGTGGGCGGGCTTGAAGTAGCGGTCGAGCTCCCAGTCGGCGACGTCGTTGCCGACCTTCTCCCCCTGGATCACGGAGTTGCGGAAGTGGAAGCCGAGCCAGACGCGTGCGTCGACGACTTGCTTGTCGAGATCCTGGACGGTGTTGAAGTGCTGCGTCGTCGTGAGGACGTTCGAGCCGTTCTGGCCGCCGGGGATCACGACGTCGATGTGCTGGGTGTGGAGCGCGGCGGCGAGCGTGTCCGCGAACGCGGCGGTGAAGCAGCCGTGCTGCGACGGGTACTCGGGATGGCCGGGCAGCGATCCCAGCGGCTGCCAGCTCGGGTCGGCGGTGGTCCCGGGGTTGTTGTCCTTGTCGGCGTTCTGGATCGCCGCGGTGGGCCGCCACGCCTGGTAGAAGAACTTCGAGTCGTAGCAGGCGATCCCGGCGTCGGTCGTGACGATGTTGCCCATCGCGAACAGGTGCGCGGCGTCGACGATGTCCAGCTGGTGCTGGTTGACGACGTTCTGCATCGTCACGTTGTACTGGTTGATGTTGTTGCCGACCCAGAAGTACGCGATCGCCGTCTGCTCCGGGGTGCGCACGGTGCTGTTCAGCGCGCCGTACGCCTCCGTCTCGTTCAGATCCTGCGCGTACAGGTGGCTGGTCAGCGCCGGCGGCGGCGGCGCGCGGAACTGGTTCGGCTCCTCCAGCAGGAACGGCCGCATCGTCGCCAACCACGGCGTCTGCACCTTCTGCCCCGGCAGGAGCTGCCACTGCCCGGGGAGGATCGGCCCGTTCTGCCCGTAGCTCGGGACGTTCGGGTTGTTGAGCCCGTCGCCGCTGCGCAGCGAGACGATGTCGTTCGCGGCCGCCTGGCCGAGCGCGACCCCGTCGGCGACGTCGCCGGTCAGCGTCGCGATGTAGGCGGCGTACTCGGCGTCGACGGTCGCCTGCTGGTCGGGCAGGTAGTGGTCGAGCACCGTCTGCGACGCCGCCGCGACCGCCGCTTGCACGGAAGCTCCCGGAACGACAGTGAAGGCGAAGTCGTGGTACGGCTGGTAGCGGCCCTCGAGCTTCACGACCGCGTCGTACACGGCCGCCTGCACGTACGACATGTAGACCATGCCGTCCGTCTGGACCTTCGTCGGCGTCGAGCTCCGCACCGCGGCGACGGTGTAGTTGTTCCACGTCAACACCGCATCCGGCGGAATCGCCACCGGCCTGCGCGTCCTTGCCGACGCCGTCGACAGCGCGACAGTCGCGGCTACCGCGAGTATCCCTGCGAGCACGGCCGACCGTCTCAGCAAGACGAGGCGTCCCCTTGCGTGCAACTGTGAACTCATGACTCCTCCTGTCGGTGGTGATGCGGGGGCGGCGCCGGCGTGAGCGTGCGACGCCGCCCCCTCTCGCGATGCGTCGCGAGTCGCCTAGAGTGCGAGCCGGCCGCGGCGCTGGAGGACGACGATCGCGCTGCCGGTCAGAAGCAGCAGCGCCCCGATTCCGGCTCCGGCCCCGACGCCGGCGTCCGACCAGCTGAAGCCGCCGCTCGGGACGGCGACGGCGACCGTCGAGCCGCCGCCGGGGGCGAGCGTGTCGGTGATGAACCGGTAGCTCTGCTGCGGGCTCGAGCCGCCGCCGGGGGCGAGCGTGTCGGTGATGAACCGGTAGCTCTGCTGCGGGCTCGAGGTTCCGCCGGGGGCGAGCGTGTCGGTGATGAACCGGTAGCCCTGCGGCACGGCGGCCGTCGAGGCGATCGGAGCCGCGCAGGCGATGGCCGCGAGCGTGGCAGTGAGAGCGAGCAGTGCCTTCATGGTCGAGCCTCCGAAGTGTCCGGGGCCGCCCGTTGCGGCCGATGCGGGCACGCTTGCGGACGCAGGTCTGGAACCGGTCGAAGCCGGTAGATGCGCGGTAGAAATCCCTGCTTGTGGTCGAAAACCTGCCGTTGTACCGTCGGCTGGTGAGGTTCCTCGTCCTCGGCCCGCTCGAGGTCCGCCTCGACGGTCAGGAGCTCGACCTCGGTAGTGGTCGGCAGCGTGCTCTGCTTGCGCTCCTTCTCGTCCACCGGGGTGAGGTCGTCTCGTCCGACCGGCTGATCGACGAGCTATGGGCCGGGAACCCGCCGGCGAGCGCGTTGAAGGTGCTGCAGGGCTACGTCTCGCAGCTGCGCCGCGTCTTGCCGCGGGAGACGATCGTCACGCGGGGGTCCGGCTACCTCCTCGACACCGGCGAGACCGATGCAGGCGAGTTCGAGCGGATCGTTCACGACGCGAGCAGCGAGGAGCCGCAGCAGGCGGCGCGGACGCTGCGGACCGGGCTCGCGCTCTGGCGCGGCCGCCCCTATGCCGACGTCGAGTACGAGGCGTGGGCGCAGGGCGAGATCGGCCGGCTCGAGGAGCTCCGGCTGGTCGCGCTCGAGGAACGGATCGACGCCGACCTTCGGCTGGGCGAGGCGTCACGGCTGGTGCCCGAGCTCGAGGCGCTCGTCGCCGAGCATCCGCTCCGGGAACGACTGCGTGCCCAGCTGATGCTCGCCCTCTACCGGTCGGGCCGCCAGGCCGACGCGCTCGAGGTCTTCGCCGGCGGGCGCAAGCTGCTGGTGGACGAGCTGGGGATCGAGCCCGGACCCGAGTTGCAGGATCTCCAGCGGCGGATCCTCGCCCAGGATCCCGGTCTCGGGCCGACCCCCCGGCCGCAGCCCCTCGCGTCGATCGCGCGCCGCGGCAAATGGCTGGTCGTCGCCGGCGCCGCACTGCTCACCGTCGCGGCGGCGGCCGGAGCCTGGCTGATCGCGCACGGTTCCGGCGGGCGGTCGGCCACGGCCGGAGGGAGCGCGGTCGTCGTCCTCGATCCGCAGGACGGCCGCCTCGCGGGCCGGATTCCGCTGGCCCAGCCGCCCGCCAGCCTGGCCGTCGCGGCCCACTCGCTCTGGGCGCTGAGCACCGCCGACAGGACGATCGCACGAATCGACCCGGCCACGCACAAGCCGATCCAGACCTTCACCACCACCGGCGTCCCCACCGACCTCGCCGTCGGCGCAGGCGCCCTCTGGGTTCTGAACGGCGCCGGGAGCGAACCAGGGGGGATCCTCACCTATGTCGTCCCCGCGAGCGTCGCGCGGCTCGATCTTCGCTCAGGCGTGGAGACACGGGCGATCCCGTTGCGACGAGGGTCACGGCCGATCGCGTTCGATCGCAAGACAGGGGTCGGAGCGATCGCGGTCGGCCGAGACGCGATCTGGGCGATCGACGCAAGCGGAGCGGTCGACAGGATCGATCCGTCCGAGCGGAGGATCGTCGCGACGGTGACCGGGCTGGCCGCCGAGGCGATCGCAGCCGCGGGCAACGAGGTGTGGATCGACGACGGCGCCACGACCGTCGCCCGCATCGACCCTCGCAGCAACCGGATCACAACTCGCATCCCGCTCGGCGCGAGCGGCCTGGACGGGATCGCGCTCGGGGACGGCGCAGTCTGGGTCGCCGACAGCCAGGACGGCGAGGTGTGGCGGATCGATCCCGGACCGCCGGTCGTGACCAGGACGATCCCCTCGAGCATCGGCGTCACGTCGCTCTCGTACGGAAACGGCGCCCTCTGGGCGGCGAACCCGTCCCAGGGCACGATCTCCCGGATCGACCCGTCCACCGACGCCGTCCGCACCGCCAGCCTCGGCGGCACGGTAGAGGCGTCGACGGCGGGCGAGGGCGCAGCCTGGGTGAGCGTCAACCCGGTCGCGAAAGGCCCCCAGGAGAACGGCATCCAGGCGCTCCCGGCCACGGCCTGCACCCCTCCCGTCACGGGAGGCGGGAACGCGCAGTTCCTGATCGCCTCCGACCTCGACCTCCGCGGCTCGGCGGTGACGAAGCCGATGACCCAGGCGATCGAGCTCGTCCTGGAGCAGCACGACTTCCGCGCCGGCCGGTACACGGTCGGATACCAGTCCTGTGACGACTCGACCGCACAGGCGGGCAGCTTCGACTTCGCCACCTGCGGCGCCAACGCGCAGGCCTACGCGGCCGACCCGAGCCTGATCGGCGTGATCGGCCCCATCAACTCACCGTGCGCCCTCGCCGAGCTGCCGATCATCAGCAAGACGCCGAGCGGGCCGCTCGCGATGATCAGCACCCTGGCCACCTACACCAACCTCACCCACCGAGGGCAGAGCTTCACCCCCGGACTGCTGCACCTGCTCTACCCAACCGGCCGGCGCGACTTCGTGCGGATCGTCGCGCCCGACGACGTCCAGGGCGCCGCCGACGCCGAGCTCGCACACAAACTCGGGCTGGCGCGCGTCTACGTTCTCGACGACGACAGCTCGTACGGACGCGACCTCAGCGGCGGGTTCCTCCACGCTGCGCGAAGGCTCGGCCTCCCGATCGCGGGCGTGTCGGCGTGGAGCGAGCAGGCACGGAGCTACGCGGCGCTCGCCGACCGCATCCGGCGAGCTCACGGGACCGGAGTCTTCATCGCCGGCTTCGTCACACGCGGCACGGGAAGCCTCGTCCGCGCGCTCCGCGCCCGACTCGGAACGAAGGTCGCGCTGATCGCAGGCGACGGCTTCCTCGACATCCCGACGCTCCTGCATCTGACCGGGCCGGCCGCGATCGGGATGTACGTCAGCCTTCCGGGGCGCCCCAACGTGCAGCTCCCCCCCGCCGGCCGCCGTTTCGTCGATGCCTTCGCGACCGCCCAGGGAAACCCGCACGTGACCTCGTACTCCGCCGCCTATGCGGCACAGGCGACCGAGATCCTGCTCGCGGCGATCGCCCACTCCGACGGCACCCGCGCATCCGTCACGCAGCAGCTGTTCGCGACCAAGGTCGGCGACGGCATCCTCGGCAGCTTCGCCTTCACCCACGACGGCGACATGACACCGACCCCGGTCACCATCTTTCACGTCGTCGGCGGCAACCGGCCCACCACGACCTACCTCGCGGACTACAAAGGCGCCGTCGTCGACCGCATCGTCGAGATCCCTGCCGGCCTCGCCCGCTAGATCCGACGCTTGCCTCGCCTCGAGTCGGAGGGTGAGCAGAGCAGGCTCGCGCTGCTCCGGGGTGCGCTGAACCTAGCGCCCGAAGAACCAGGCCTCGAGCGGCTTCAGCACCTCGTTGCGCGTGAACGGCTTGAGGTGCTCGCCGCGGCCGTCCGCCTCCGACACCGTGAGGTCGTCCTCGAGCGCGGCGTTCGCCTCGTCGAGCGCGTCCTCGAGCTCGTAGCCCTCGAAGATCACGTCCTCCGGCCGAGGCGCCTTCGTCTCGCGCAGCTGCGGGTTCACGGCGCGGCCGACCGCCCAGACCGCGCCTTCTCTGCGCTCGATCCAGACGACGACGACCTCGTCGTTTCCGGCGTCGTCGACCCCGTGGAGCACCCGCTCCGCGAACCGACCGTGGTCGGACGAGGCGTGCACACCTCGACTATACAATCGAGGCGGTGACCAGGCTGGCCAGCTTCGTGCGGACGCCGTTCTCGTTCCTCTTCCCCGGCTCGACGAAGGAGGCACGGGTGGCCGAGTACGTGATCCGCGAGCACAGCTCGGGCCGGTCGCTCGAGGAGATCCTCCAGGACCACTACGTCCAGAACCGGCTCACGCCGGCCCAGCAGGCGCGCCTGCTCGACCGGCCGGACGTCGTGCAGGCGCTCGGGCAGGACTCCGTGGCCGCCGCCCGGGCGCACCTCGCCGCCAGCTAGACCTCCGTCCCGACTCCGCGCTCGCGCGCGCGCTCGACCGCGGCGACGGCGGCGGCGACGTCCCATGCCGCGAGCCCGTTCGACTTGAAGACGACGATGTCGTCGTCCGCCTGGCGGCCGCGGAGCTCGCCGGCGACGACCTCCTGGAGCTCGTGCACCTCGAGCCAGTCGAGGACGCCGCTCTGCACCGGCTCGACGAGGTCGGCCGACTCGAGCCTCGCGTCCTCGATCGAGTCGCAGCAGACGAAGCTCGCCCGCTCGAGCGCGACGTTGTCGAGCTCGCGCCGCCGCAGGTCGTTCGCGCCGACGGCGCAGACGAGCGCGCCGGGGTGCAGCCACTCGCCGCGCAGCACCGGATCGTGCGAGCCGGTGACGGTGACGACGACGTCGCACTCGGCCGGGTCGCGGTGGCTCTCGCCAGGCTCGGCGCCGTGGCGCTCGCAGAACGCGCGCAGCCGCTCCTCCGTCCTGCAGTAGGCGACGACACGCTCGATCGACGGCACCGCGGCGCGGATGCACGCGACCTGCGTCTCCGCCTGCCAGCCGCAGCCGATCACGCCGAGGCTCGCCGCGCCCGCGCGCGCGAGGTGCCGCGCGGCGACGCCGCTGGCCGCGCCGGTCCGGAGCTGCCCCAGCCGGTCCGCCTCGATCACGGCGACGAGCTCCGGCTCGGTGGCGCGGAAGAGCAGCACGGCGAAGCGCGCACCGCCGCGGAACGCGGCGTAGACCTTCGCGCCCGCGTAGCCGAGCTCGAGGTCGGCGGCGGCCATCACCGCGAGGCCGCCCTCGTCGAGCCCGAGCCGGTAGCGCGGCCGGTTCTCCACCGCGCCCGCCGCCATCCGCCGGAAGCATGCCTCGACGACGTCGACCATCTCGGCCGGCGAGACGAGGCCGTCGACGTCGGACTCGGAGAGGTACAGCGCCACGCGCCGATTCTCGCAGGCTTGACATGTGACCATTTAGTCACGTATGCTCGCCGGGATGACCGACGACGGCGACCTCGTCTTCCGCGCGCTCGCGGATCCGACGCGCAGGCACCTCCTCGACCGGCTCTTCGAGCGGGACGGCCGCACGCTCACCGAGCTCGAGTCGGAGCTGGAGATGACCCGCTTCGGGGTGATGAAGCACCTGCGGGTGCTCGAGGACGCGGGTCTCGTCGTCACGCGCCGGTCGGGCCGGGAGAAGCTGCACTTCCTCAACCCGGTCCCGATCCGGCTGATCCACGACCGCTGGATCGACAAGTACACGGAGCGACGCGTGTCCGCGCTCGCGGAGCTCAAGACCGAGCTGGAGGAGACAGCATGACGACCATGACCGCGCAGACGACCCAGGTGTACTCCGTCTTCATCCGCGCCACTCCCGAGCAGATCTGGGAGGCGATCACGACGCCGGAGTTCACGTCGAAGTACTTCTACGGGACCCTCGTCGACTCGACGTTCGAGCCGGGCTCGAAGTACAACTCGTGGTCGTCCGACCGCTCGCAGCTGATGGTGGACGGCGTGATCGAGGAGGCCGAGGCGCCGACGAAGCTGTCGCACACGTGGCGCGCGCTCTACGACGAGGAGAGCGCGGCCGAGGAGTACAGCCGCGTGACGTGGGAGATCGAGGCGGGCGACGGCGGCGTCACGAAGCTGACGGTCGTCCACGACCGCCTCGAGGCCTCGCCGAAGACCGCGGCGAGCGTCGCCGGCGGCTGGATGTACGTGCTCAGCGGCCTGAAGACGCTGCTCGAGACCGGCAAGCCGCTCGCCGGCTAGCCGAGACGGACGGGGGCGGGCTCCGGCCCGCCCCTAGCTCTTCGGCGGCGGCACGATCAGCACCGGGCAGGGCGCGTGCTGCGCGCACTGGTGGCTGACCGAGCCGAGCAGCAGCTCGCGGAAGCCGCCGAGCCCGCGCGAGCCGACGACGAGGAGCTCGGCGCCGGCCGCCTCGCCGGTGAGGACGCTGACGGCCTGTCCCTCGACGACGACCGACTCGACCTCGAGCCCCGGCGTCTCGGCGCGGACGGCGGCGACGGCGTTGTCCACGGCCTCCGTCAGCGCCGCGCGGAGATCCTCGCCGAGCCGGGCGGCGTCGGTGAGCGTCACGGTCGCGCCGACGAGCGGTGCGGGCACGTGCCAGGCCGCGACGACGCGGAGCCGCGCGCCGCGGGTGCGGGCCTCCTGCGCAGCGACGCGGAGCGCGGCCTCCGCTCCCTGCGAGCCGTCGTAGCCGGCGACGACGAGTCGATCTGCGGCGGCCATCGCCGCGATTCTCGCAGGAGTGCGGTTACGCCGCGGAGCCGCGGAGCTGGGCGCGGTTCGTCTCCTCGACGTACCGGAGATTCGCGTAGGCGATCGCCTCGTCGCGCTCCAGGCCGAGCGTCCGGCGCGCGAAGCGATACCAGTTGATCCAGCCGCTGATGGGCGTGGCGGTCATCACCGTCGTTGTAGCTCGCGCGGCGCCCGACGGCGTTAACACCCGGTTGCGGGCCGGTAAGGATTCGGCGCCCACGTGAGAGTCGGGTAAGACCGGCGCCGGCCCCCTGTCGCGCGTCCGGGTGGAGTGACATGCTTCGGCCCGTGCCGATGGTTCACGAGTGCGCGCGCCAGGGGTGTGCGACGCTGACGATGGGGGAGCTCTGCCTCGATCACGAGCGGGAGGCGGAGGCGAGCCTGCGGCGTCGCGCGGAGCGGATGCTCCCGCGCCTCGCGACGGCGAGCGCGCTCGTCGCGGCCGCCGCAGCCGGCGCCTTGATCAGGTCGCGCCTCCTGCGCTGACCGACTACGCCGGCGTCTTCAGCACGACCGTCGAGCCCGGCCGCAGCGCGCCCGCTTCGAGCCGCCAGACCGTCCTCGCCCGCCCCGACGGGCAGCAGTCCGCGTCGTTCGGGCCGTAGACGTACTCGCTGACCGTGACCGTGCCGCGCGCGATCGCGAGCGGGACGAGGATCGGCACGTGGTGCCCGGTCGACGGGAGCACCGGCGTGAGCACACCGACGACCCTCGGCGCACGGGGCCCGGGCGCGTAGACGACGATCGCGAACCCGAGCTGCCCGGCGGCGGTCCCGCCGAGGTTCGCGCAGACGACCTGCAGCGCCGCGTCGTCCCGGCCGGCGCCGCTCAGGTCACCGTAGACGACGCGCCCGCGGTCGACGGAGACCCGGGGCACGCTGGGCCACCGCGGCGAGCGGACGGTCGCCGACCCCGTGTGCAGCGCGATCGGACGATCGACGCCGCACACGGATCCGGGCAGCACCGCCCGGTTCCAGTCGACGCGGTGGAGGTCGATCGGTCCCGCCGCCGCGGGCGCGGCGAGGCAGCTGGCGAGAACGAGGACACCGAGGAGGCGGCGCCACACGGCGTGATCGTAGGCGCCGCCGACGCGATGCGTCGTTCGGGAGTGTGATCGGACCGCGTTGAACCGCGATAGTCTTGAACAGTGAACACGTCGGGCGCTCGCAATGCACGAGCGAACTGGGGACGTGCGTGAACGCTCACCCTGCCCCCATGAGCCCAACCGAGGTCGAACGCGCTCGCCGCGACGCTGCCATCAGTGGAGTAGTGGTTGCCGTCGCTGTCGCCGGGCTCTCACTGATCGCCAGCACCGTGCTCTTCGCGTTCGCGGTCCTGTCGATCATCCTCGGCGTCGTCTTCTGTCTGACCGTGATCGGAGTGATCATCGGCATCCCGCTGATCCTCCTCGGCATCCTCGCCGCGGTCGGTGCTGCCGTGACCGGCGTAGGGATCCC
>Ga0335076_10008771_pt1 | contig 10209 bp, 4 predicted proteins | sample Lox_Sample_25_FD_206717 | JGI IMG/M metagenome (GOLD analysis project Ga0335076, IMG submission 206717) | Soil microbial communities from Loxahatchee National Wildlife Refuge, Florida, United States - Lox_Sample_2.5 | ecosystem: Environmental > Terrestrial > Soil > Wetlands | place: USA: Florida...
AATGCTGGCCATCAACCCCGACATGGACGAAGCCAAATACGCCCGCCAGAACCTCGCCACTATCCAAAAAGCCCTATCGGGCCAGTAGGACAGACGATCGCATTTCGTCGTCTGTCATTCTCGATCGGTTCTCATCTTCCCTGAGCGCGAGCCGCAAGAACCGTGGGGCAGGTTTTTAACCTGCGGCGGATTTTAATCCGCCTCTCGACCCGGCCGCTACTGCCGAACCGCCTAGCCTCAGCTCGCCACCGCCGCCACCAACTTCCTCGTCCTCCTCAGCAGATCCAGCGCCTCCGGCAGCGCAAACTGCTCGCCCAGAAAGGCCTCGACGAACCGCCCGCCTCGTATCTCTCCTCGCGACTCCAACCGTCTCAGCGCCACCAGCAGATCCCGCCATGCCGGCGCCAGGCTTTCCTTCACCGCCAGATCCCGGAACACTACCCCGTACCGCAGCAGCAACTGCCGGGCGAACTGTTCCGCATTCCCCGACAAACTCCCCGCCGTGTGATGCAGCCGGTCCCATCTCCCGGGCGCATGACGCGGACGCGCCAACCGCCCTTTGCCTTCGCCTCGCCGCCGCTTCGGATCCAATAACGCCCGCAGATTCTCGAAACCGTCCGCCGTCACCAGCCCCGCTGCCACCAGTTCCCACAGCGCATCTTCTACCTCACTCGCCAGCCGCCCCGCCGCCCGCGTCAGATCGGCGAAAAACGACGCCCCCCGCGCCTCGATCGCCTCCAGCACTTCCCGCGCCGCGTGCGACAGCGACTCCCTCGCCGGCGCCTGTGGATTTGCCAGCAGCCATCCCGCGTCTTCCCGCAGGAACAGCGTCAGCGGCGCCACCCGCGTCGGCCGGACCTTGCGGTGCCGCTCGCCATCGCGATCCACCTCGAAAGCCGGATGCGGCGACAGACGGCCCCAAATCACCTCACCCGACAGGCAAAGCTGGTCGAGAAAGTCCGGCTCATAGCGCGCCACCCGCCGCGGCAGCACTTCGCTTTCCCACGTCGCCGCCGGAAACTCCGCGCCTTGCAGTTGCTTGATCACCTGCAGCGTGCCATCCACGCCGTGCAGGTGCGTTCCTGGCGCCAAGTGCTGCCACCGTTCCAGGAAAGCCTCGAATTCCGCGGTCGTCACCGGCTCGATCTCACGACGCAGCCGTCCGATGGTCAGCCGGTGAATCCGCGCCAGCAACCGGCGATGGCACCACTCCGGCTCGTCCGTGCGAAGCGCCGTGAACTGCCCTCGCAGAATCTGGCCCTCCGCCTCGAGCTGCGCCAGCGCCTGATCCACCAGGTCGCGCGGCATGGCCAGTTCGCTCGCAAAATCCGAAGCCCGCCGCGGCCCTGAGCATTCGAACCATCCGCGCAATATCTCTGCGGCGCACCGCTCCTGGCTATCCGGCAAATCCCGCGCCCCCGCCGGCGCCACCAAGTGCGGGTCGATCGGTGCGCCCGGATACACCCGCCGGACGAGATCCGCCCGCTCCGCCGCAACCCAGCAGTCACGCCCGTCCGCCGTCATGGTCGCCGCTCGGCCAGCGCGCGCCAACTCCGCGAACGCCTCTCGATGCTCTTCCCCGGCCGGCAACACGCCCAAGCCGCACAGCGCTTCGTGCAACTCGTCGGCGTCGCGCATCGGCGGCCAGGCCTCTTCGGCAACTCGCGCGATCGCATCCGGCGAAAGCTGCGAGGCGCCGGCTTCGAATTCGTCCGGCAGCGTCCGCCGCAACTGCACGGCGCGGGCGCGACGTTCCTCGAGCGGCGCATCGTCCAGAAACGCATACGGATTGGCGTTCAGAATCTCGTGAGAGAATGGCGACGGCTCCGGCGTATCGATCGCCATGGTGGCGATTCGCCCGTCCAGAATGCTCTCCAGCAGCGCCTTCAAGGCCTCCAGATCCATCGCTTCGTGGAGACAGTTGTCGATGGTCTCCCGCACCAGCGGATGATCGGGGATCCGCACTTCGCCCGTGAGATTCTCCGGACACGCGGCCTGATCCGGGAAGACCGCGGCCATCAGATCGTCGGCGCGCATCCGTTGGATCGGCGGCGGCATCTTCCGTCCCCCGATGTATCGCGGAATCGCCAGAAACCGCGACGCGTTCCACCGCCAGCGCGCGATGAACATCGGTGCCGGCAGCATCGCCTGCGTCAGCACCTCCTCCACCGTCGCCGGACGCAGAAACTCGAAGACGATCTCCAGCGGAAACGAGTGCTGCTCGCCCAGCGAAATCACGATTCCGTTGTCCGTCGCCGCCGCCTGCAATTCGAAATTGAACGACCGGCAGAATCGCTTGCGCAGCGCCAGACCCCATGCCCGGTTGATGCGCGCTCCGAACGGCGCGTGGATCACCAGTTGCATGCCGCCGCCTTCGTCGAAGAACCGCTCGGCGATGACGCGTCCCACCGATGGCGTGGCGCCCAGCGCGGCCGCGCCTGCCTTCACGTATTCGACGGCCTGTTCCGCTCCCATCCGCTCCAGCGCGCATTCCCGTTCCAGAAACGCCACATCCCCGCCCGCCGCGATCTCTTCCCGCAATTCCGAAACCGCCTGCGACAGCTCAACCGTGCGCCCCGGCGCTTCTCCACGCCAGAACGGCACCGTCGGCGCCGCTCCGTGAGCGTCTTCCACCCGCAGCCGGCCTTGTTCGATGCGGCGGATCTTCCAACTCGTCGTCCCCAGCAAAAACACATCGCCGGCCATGCTTTCCACGGCGAAATCCTCATCCACATGTCCGACAGTCGTGCCTTCCGGTTCCGCCACCACCAGGTACTGCGACGTGTCCGGGATCGCGCCGCCCGAGGTGATTGCCACCAGCCGCGCCCCGCGCCGCCCGCGGACCCGCCGGTTAACCGCATCGCGATGTAAATAAGCTCCCGCCCGTCCGCGTGAAGTCGAAATCCCTTCCGAGAGCACCCCCAGAACGGCGTCGAAATCTTTCCGATCGAGCGTCCGGAACGGCCACGCTCTCCGCATCAGATCGAATAACTCGTCCTCGCCGAAATCCTCCGCCGCGCACGACGCCACCATTTGCTGCGCCAGAATATCCAGCGGATTGCGCGGGATTTCTGTTTTATCCAGCTCTCCCTGCCGGATCGCCCGGACCAGCGCCGCGCATTCCAGCAACTCGTCGCGCGTAGTCGCGAACAGCTTTCCTTTAGGAAGCGCGCCGACCCAATGTCCGGCGCGCCCGACGCGCTGCAAGGCCACCGCGATGGACCGCGGCGATCCCACCTGGCACACCAGGTCCACGGTGCCGATGTCGATTCCCAGCTCCAACGACGCAGTCGCTACCACCGCCCGCAGATCGCCGTCCTTGAGCCGCCGCTCCGCGTCCAGACGCAGTTTCCGCGACAGGCTGCCATGGTGCGGCAGCACGGCGTTCGGTCCCAGCCGCTCGGCTAACTGGTGCGCCACACGCTCGGAAAGCCGCCGCGTGTTGACGAACACGAGGGTGGTGCGATTCTCGCGGATCAATTCGGCCAGGCGATCGTAGATTTCGCCCCACATCTCGTTGCTGGCCACCGGCCCGAGCTCGTCGCGCGGCACTTCCACCGCCAGCTCCATCGCCCGTTTGTGTCCCACGTTGACGATGCGCGCGCGATCGCTCAAAAACGCCGCGATGTCCTCGAGCGGCTTGACGGTCGCGGAAAGCCCGACCCGCTGCGGCGCCGCGAGACCGTTCTGCTCCACCAGCCGGTCCAGCCGGGAGAGCGAGAGCGCCAGGTGGCTGCCGCGCTTATCGTCCGCCACGGCGTGAATTTCGTCCACGATCACCGTGCGGACGCCCGCCAGCATCTCCCGGGGGCGCGCCGCCGTAAGCAGAATGTACAGCGATTCCGGCGTCGTCACCAGAATGTGCGGCCGGTGGCGCGTCATCTGCTGCCGTTCGGCCTGCGGTGTGTCGCCGGTGCGGAGCGCGGTGCGAATGGGCGCCAGTTCGATGGCGCGGGATCGCGCAAGCGCCGAAACCCCGGCCAGTGGGATATCGAGATTCTTATGAACGTCGTTGCTCAGAGCCTTGAGTGGAGAAACGTACACGATTTCCGTCTGCTCGGGCAGAGGACCTTCGCGCGCACGTCGCACCAGCCCGTCGATCGCAATCAAAAAGGCCGCCAACGTCTTGCCGGACCCGGTGGGCGCCGAGATCAAGACGTCGTGCCCTTCGCGAATCAGCGGCCAGCCGCCCACTTGCGGTTCCGTGGGCGCGCCCAGCCGTTCCTGAAACCAATCGGCAACCAGTGGATCAAAACCACCCAGCATTTCTCCTATTCTACGAGCCCCTCCTGCCACCGTCCTGTCAGTAGGCTAGGACAGACGGTCGTTTTTTGCCGTCTGTCACTTCGATCGGTAGGTCCGGCCTCGACAGACGGTCGCTTATGCCGTCTGCTATTTCGGTCGGTACGTCAGGCTTCGACAGGCGGCACAAATCGACCGCCTGTGCTACTGCATTTATGCCAGACTGAAGATTCCCATCTTCTATGGCCCGCCGCGCCGATCAAACTTGCCTACACGAGCCGGTCCCGCCCCGCGTCACTGGCAATCGCCTGTTTTGCCACGAGGAATTCCTGGAGAAAATGGACGAGAACCGCGCCAATACCGTGGGACGGCGCGCCGCCCTGCTGCTGCAGCGGCTGCATGTCAACCAGGCGCGGCCGTATTACAAGCCGACTCAAGGGGAAAATCGCGGATGGCGCCGTTCTCCGCTGGGTGGAAACCATGGCAGCCATTTCTATGCCTGGTGGGCTCCCCGCGGCGCGCAGCCAGTGGCGGGAAATCCGCAGTTCGAAGACGCCGGCGAAGGCTCCGTGTTCCTCCGTGCTATCCGCCACCACGACGATCACACTCCGCTGAATCCGCAATCGCTGGCCGATAACTACCTTCCTGTCGGGTTCGAGGAATTGCGGCATCAGGACATGGTGCCCGCTCCCTGGACCGCTCCGCAGGCGAAATTCGCCGAAGCCCGCCAGAAAATCCGCATCATTAAGGGATCTCCCGGGTCGGGAAAAACCACTGCGCTCTGGCACGCCACGGATAAATCCTGCCGCCAGGCCGCGCTCTATGTCACCTACTCGAACGAGCTGGCCGCGCTTGCTCAAGAGCATTTCGACCGCTTCGAACCAGGCAACCAACGATTCCACGTCGTCACATTTTCCCGCCTGCTCCGCGAGACCCTGAAAGTCGATGCACCGTTCCAGCCCGTCCGGCAGGCGCGGACCGATTTCGTGAAGGAGATCGCCGGCTTTTCGTCGACCATCCTGGGCCCGTGGCTCAACCACCGCGGCGCGCTGTATGACGAAATCCATGCCCACCTCATGGGCGGTGCGTTGCCGGTGGCCGTCGGGCGGTTCCCGGGAATTCCGGACCGGCGGATCTCTGCGCGCCAGTATCGCGAGCTGCGCGAGGATTCTATCGGCCGAAACGCGGCCGAAGCCGCTGTCGAAATCGCCGAAACCCTGCGCCGGCGCGATGCTCATCCGGAACAGCGCTTCTTCGCCGAGTTGGACCTGGCCTGGAAAGCCGTGCAGCACCTTCGCGCCAGCGGCCCCGGCGTCTTTGCCGAGTTCGATTGCCTTGCCTTGGATGAAGCTCAGGACCTGACGCCGATCGAAGCCCTCGTCATTGTCGAATTGGCCCGCTGCCTGGGCAAAGACCTCACATTCCTGATCGCCGGAGACGAAGCTCAAACCGTTCGGCCCACCGATTTCGAGTGGGGCTGGTTCCACGACTTGCTGCACCACCGCCTCGCGTCGCCCTTCGACGTCAAACTGCAGGTCAATCTGCGCAGCCCCGTACGCATTGCCACCCTGGTCAACCGCGCCTGGGATCTCTACGGATCGCTGGCGAAACAAGAGCGGCCCAGCGGCTCGGGAGTCGCCGAAATCGACGAGAACGCCGGCGATCAAATCATTTATTGCACCGCCAAATCCGGGCCGGAACTGGACGATCTGCTGACACAACTTTCCAACCGCGAAGGTCTCGCCATCGTCACGCCCGGCGACGAGATGCCCGACTACCTGTCGCCCGAACTGCGCCACCGCGTCCTCACCAGCGTTGAAGCCAAAGGCCTCGACTTCCAATCCGTCTGCGTGCTCGACGCCGGCAAGTCGCTCGACCGCGTGCTCCAGGCGTCGGACCATGGACGCACCCAGGAGCTCGACGATCTCACGCGTCGGTTGCATATTGACCAGCTTCGGGTCGTCCTCAGCCGGCCGGCCGAACGGCTGTTCTGGCTGGACGTCAATCCCAACGACCGTGTCCTTGCGCGCGCGAGAGAAATGTTGACATTCTATGGCGAAACGGTCCATCCAGTGGTTCCCGCGGTGGTTCTGAAGACGCTCGAAGAGGACACGCTCGATATCGAAGAGCGTGTGCGCCTCTGCCAGCAGGACGCTTTGCAACTCCTCTCCGTGCGGCCTGCCCTGGCTTGTTCGCGCGCGCGCCAGGCCTTGGCGCTTTTAGGCGAACGGGGCGGAAAATTCTCCGTCACCGATCCCGAAGCGCGGCGCGCGGCCGCCATGACCATGTGTCACGTAGCGTTCACCCTGGCGATGCGCCGCGTGGCTCTTCCCTCGGAGATGGGCCGCGCCGATCTGTTCGCCGAAGCGGCGGCTGCGGCTGAGAATGCCGGACGGCCCCACCTCGGCCTTCTGATTCAAGCGATCTCTTCTAACCAGCGCAATTACAGCAACGATAAGTTCGCCACAATGCTGCACGTCGGCATGGCGCTGAAAAGCCATCGCGCCGAGGTCGATCCGTGGATGCTGCAAGAGCTTCAGCCTTGGTCGGCCGCATGGATCCGGCACTTTGAGGACGAAATCACACGAACGCCGGATATGGCGAACGAGATCCTACCCACTCTCTACGATCTGTTCACGCCACTTGAAGCTGAACCTAAAAAAGCACGACTCAAAGAACAAACGCTGCGATCCCTGATCTGCACCGGGCTGTTTCCGCTCGCTCTAAAGATCCTCAAGGAGACGCCCGATGCCGACCCGAAGCTCGTGGCTCAATGTCACGAAGGCATGGGCCAACTGGAACTGGCGGCATCGGAATACCTGCGTGCCAACAGTCCTGCCGACGCCCTTCGCTGCTACCGGCGCATCCCCGATTTCGACAAATCGCTGGAATTGGTCGACAGAATGGGCGACGACCCCGCTCGCGAATCGCTCCTCTGGGTCCGCCAGATGCGCGATTTGGCCGCCAGACGGCCGGCCGATTTCACCAAGGTAATGCTGCCCGCCGAGAAGAAACTCCTGGAGGAAATCCTGCAAACCAGCCTGGGAGTGTCGCGTAAGAAACCGGCCGCCCGGAAATCCGCCGCCACCAAACCGGGCAAGAAGGCCGCCCCGCGAAAAACGGTACCAAACGCTCCACACAGATAGGATGTAGGACGTTTTCCACAAGCTTTACACATATCTGTCAAAATCGGCGGTACAATGCAGCCAGGGGAGTTGTCCCATGAGAACTCTTGCCGGGATCGGTCTCTCGCTGGCTTTGGCCGGCGGTCTCTTTGCTCAAGGAAAGGGCGTTGCCGCGGGAAGAAGCGGCGGTACAGCTCCGTTCGTCGCCGGTGGACCCGGCAATGCAGTTTTCCCCGCGGGAACATCCGCCAATAATCCATTTCTGGTTCGGGTTCCCTCCAACGTCGTCTATCCGGGCGGCGGAGGACCGCACTTTGTCATACCTGGGACAACCCAGCGAGTTCCCCGGTCGAACGCAGGAGTCGGCGCCGGCTATTATGGCGGCTATTCCGTCTATGTGCCGAATTACTATGATTCGTCGATGTATGCCACCGCGCCGGCCCCCACGGATGCCACGCAGCAACCGCAACAGTCCGCGCCCAATGTCGTGGTGATCTATCCGTCCGGCCCTCCGATGATGGCGCCCCCGCCCGAAACGGCGCACCCTTCGATGCAGGTTTACGAGCCGGACACCGCGCAGCCGGCGGCTTCGTCTGACGAGGAAACGCAGCCCTCAAAATACCTGCTGGCGTTTAAAGACCACTCCATCTACTCGGTGGTGGCCTATTGGGTGGACGGCGACACGATTCACTACTTCACCAATGGCAACACCCACAAGCAGGCGGCGATGTCCTCACTCGACCGCGATCTCACGGAGCGCCTGAACAAAGAGTCCGGCTCCGATTTCAAGCTGCCCCCCGCGAAATAACCTTGTATGGCGGGCTGGCAGCCTGCGGCCGACTGGCAGTCGGCCCTCACTCCCACTCAATCGTCCCCGGCGGCTTGTGCGTCAAATCGTAAAACACCCCCGCGACTCCAGCCACCTCCAGCAACTTCCCGCACATCTCGCTCAATAGCTTCGCATCCATCAGCACCGATTGCGCGGTCATGCCGTCCACCGAATCGATCGGCCGCAACACAATCGAATCCGGCGCATCCGCCGACCCCAGAGGAATCAGGATCACCGGAAACTGCCAGACCTTGCGGTCGAACCCGCTCTCATGCGACAGCCTGCGCACAATCGCATCCGCCTTCCGTAGCCGTTCCAGCCGCGCCGGAGAAATCGCCGCGGTCCGCACCGCCATATCGTGGATCTGCGTGTGGGTTTCGACCGGCGCCACCACCCGATTCACTCCGCGCACCCGATTGGTTGCCGCCGTTGCGCGCGCATGGTCGATCGCGTCGATGGCCAGCACCGGCGCATACGTTCGCGCGTCTCCCTGCACACCCACCGAACGCACCGGGATGATCCAGCCGTCCGGCGTTCGCTCCAGCGGCGCATCGGATTTGGCGCAGAGGCAGCGGATCGCCAGCCCCGGTCCTGGAAACGGATGACGCTCCATCAGGCTTCCGGGCAGTCCGAGTTCCCTGCCAACCTCCCGCACTTCGTCCTTGTAAAACGACTTCAACGGCTCCACGATGCGCCCCGCCGCGATCAGCTTCTGAATCCCCGCCACGCGGTTGTGGTGCGTCTTGATCACCGACGCCTTCGCCGTCCCGCCGCTCTCGATCGTGTCCGGATAAATCGTGCCCTGCCCGAGGATCCAACGCTCATCGGCCAGGCTGCGCGATTCCATAATGCGCTCCTGCACGCGCACAAATTCCTCGCCGATGATGTGGCGCTTGGTCTCTGGATCGGTCACGCCTTCCAGCGGTTCGAGAAACTGCGCGCTGCAATCCTCGATACTCAGTCCGCCCAGGCCGCGGACGAATTCCGTCTCCCCCTCGCGCATCAGGCCCGTGTCCACATAGACCCCACGCGCTCGGTCGGCCCCCAACGCCCGGCGGCACAGCGCGAACGCCACGCTCGAATCCACGCCGCCGCTCACGAAGAAAAACACACTCCGGTCGCCGGTGGTCTCGCGGATCTCCTGCTCGATCATCGGCAGCCGATGACGCGGATCCCAATCCCGCTCGCACCCGCAAATACGAAACACGAAATTCGAAAGATACTCCAGGCCGCGAACGGTGTGGACCACTTCCGGATGAAACTGCAAGCCATACAGCCGCCGCTGCTGGTCGGCGATCGCGGCCACGGCGCAGGTGTCGGTGCGGCCCACCACCCGGAAACCCGCCGGCGGCGTTTCCACCACGTCGCGATGGTTCATCCAGATCTGCTGGCTTCCGCCGAGTCCCTCGAACATCGGGTCCGGCGTCTCGTCGAGATCCAGCATCGCCAGGCCGTACTCGCCCCGCTCCCCTGGCTTCACGCGGCCGCCCAGCAGATGCGTCATCAACTGCTGCCCGTAGCAGATGCCGAGTACCGGCTGGCCCGTGGCGAAGATGGCGGCGTCGGCTGTCGGACTGCCGGCGTCGTACACGCTGCTCGGTCCGCCCGATATGATGACGCCCTTGGCGAAGGCGATCTCCGCCGCGGGCGTTTCGCTCGGCCGGACCTCGGCATACACGCCCAGGTCGCGGACCTTGCGGGCTTCCAGGTGGCAGTATTGGCCACCCGCGTCCAGAACAATAATCTGTGGTGTGGGGGTCAGATCAAAATTGTAGCAGGACTGTCTACGCCCGCCCGCACGACTTGTATATCTCCATCATCAGGCGCATGTCGCGCAATCCCTCCTCGCCCGGCGTCTTCGGCGTCTTGTTCTCCAGAATGCACTCCGCCAGGTGGTCGCTCTCACGCGGAAACTGCGCCGGATCGCGCTCGGGATTGGTCTCGTCGATGGGCGCGCGGCCCTGCACGCTCGCCGTCAGGTGCATTCCGTCATAGTTGAACGACGGCTCCATG
>Ga0335076_10008773_pt1 | contig 10207 bp, 6 predicted proteins | sample Lox_Sample_25_FD_206717 | JGI IMG/M metagenome (GOLD analysis project Ga0335076, IMG submission 206717) | Soil microbial communities from Loxahatchee National Wildlife Refuge, Florida, United States - Lox_Sample_2.5 | ecosystem: Environmental > Terrestrial > Soil > Wetlands | place: USA: Florida...
TTTTCCTCAGCAGTGCGATGTGGGGATCGACGATCCCCAGACCGAAATCGCGGTCGAGCTACACGGGACGGGCGAGCCCATCGATGTCACCCAGAGACACACACTTGCCTCGGCCGCGCCGTTCACCGTGGCGCTGCAAGATAGCCCGGTAATCGAACGCGCCAACGATCGGCTGGCGCTGCATTTTCGAGAGCGGACCGGGCGGCAGCGCGTACTGGGGAAGCTGGGGTTGCGCCTTGCGGATGTGATTCCGCTGGGAGATCGCGGCATCGCTTGCTTCACCGTCCGCAGCCCGCAGAACTATTGTCTGTCGGCTCCGCGGCTCTGGGCGCGATATCTCCACCTGGCATATCAGAGGTGGCGCCGTCCGCCGGATATCCCCGTGTCGGCCGGCGATGTCCATGCGATGACGATCTTCTTCATTTGTCCGCGCCCGGTGGCGCTGGTGAGCGTCGCCGATGGCTTCGGCGGGAATCTATTCCCGATGAATCTGATGGGACCGTTAGGCGGGGAACTTTTCGGATTTGCGCTGAACCGCGCGCGGGCCGCGGCGACCATTGTGAGCAGGGTGCGGCGGATGGCCATTTCCAGCGTTCCCATGGAACACGCGGCCCTGGCGAGGAGGTTGGGGCGCAATCACCGGCGGGAGCGAATCGAGTGGAACGAACTCGGGTTTCCGCTGGCGCGCTCGCACGAATTCGCGCTTCCGGTCCCCGCGTTTGCCCTGTGCGTGCGCGAAGCCGAGGTGCTGGAGGCGCGGGAAATCGGAAGCCACCGGTTCTTCCTGGCGCGCGTCATTCGCGACGAGTGCTGGAGCCGCGGGTCACAGTTTTGCACCGTGCATGGCATCTATGCGGGCCTCAAGGCCCGAGCGGGATGAATCCCGCCCTCCGGCTGCTTTGCGCGATCATAGTAGGTCATGCTCGGCCGGCAGCTCGGACATTTCGAGATCCTCTCGCTTTTGGGACAGGGCGGAATGGGCGCCGTGTATCAGGCGCGCGATTCGCATCTCGACCGGTTGGCGGCGTTGAAAGTTCTGCCGCACGACAAGATGTCGGATCCGGAGCGGAAGCGCCGCTTTTCCCAGGAAGCCAAAGCCGCCTCCGCGCTCAATCATCCCAACATCATCACGATTTATGACATCGCCTCGGAAGGCGACGTGGATTTCATCGCCATGGAGTTCGTCGACGGGCGGACTCTCGAAGCGCTGCTGGCCTCTGGTCCGCTGCGGATTTCCGAGGTCATCAAGTATTCGCGGCAGATGGCGGATGGGCTGGCTGCCGCGCACGCGGCCGGAATTCTGCATCGCGATCTCAAGCCCGCCAACGTCATGGTACGCGCCGACGGCCTGGTGAAGCTGCTCGATTTCGGATTGGCGAAGCTGAATGACGCCGGCGATTCCGGTGAGCCTGGCGCCACCCGCACCATGGCGCTGACACAGGCGGGGTCGGTGATGGGAACCATCGCCTACATGTCTCCGGAGCAGGCCGAAGGCAAGAAGCTGGACTATCGCAGCGACATTTTCAGCCTCGGCCAGGTGATGTACGAAATGGTGACAGGGGCGCACGCGTTCGGGGGCGATTCGCAGGCTTCCATCATTGCCTCGCTGTTGCGCGACGAACCCAAACCGATCAGCGAATTGCGCCCGGATGTTCCGCCCGAGCTGGATTACCTGATCTCGCGCTGCCTGCGCAAGGAGCCCGAACGGCGCGTTCAGACCATGGCGGATCTGAAGGTGACTCTGGACGATTTGCCGGATACGCTGCGGACCTCCACGTCGATTCGGGTTTCGGCAATCCAGCAGCCGGTGCAGCCGATGCCGTCGCAGCCGCCGCAGTCGTGGCCTCCGCAGCCTGTACCACCGCAGGCTCCATCCTCCTGGCCGCCGCAACCGATGTCAATGTCCCAGCCACCGCAGCAGGCATCGCAATCGTGGCCAGCCGCGCCGCCTCCGCCGCCGCAATCACCGTCTTCCTGGCCGCCCCAGCCGATGCCGATGCCGCAGCCGATGCCGTTCCCCATGCCGCCGGCGATGCGCCGGCGCGGTTTCTGGCGGAGGTACTGGTGGGTAATCGCGCTGGCGGTTTGGCTGGTGCCGAAAATGTGGGCCGCGTTCTTCGCGCTGATGAAGCTCCCGTTTCAGGTCAACCAACCGCAGTCGGCTGTAGTCAAGGTTCTGAAGGCGGTGCCGTTCACCAGCGGCGGCGGTTGGGCGCGCGAGGCGGCATTTTCGCGCGACGGCCGACAGGTGGCGTTTTCGTGGAATGGCGGCGGCGACCAGGCGGCGTTCAATATTTATGTGAAATCGGGCAGCGGCACTCCGAGGCAAGTCACATCCGGCGGGCAGGATTTCGCGCCGGAATGGGCGCCGGATGGGCGCAACTTCGCCTTCCTGAGAACCCGCAAAGACGTCGACGAAATCATCATGACGCCTTCGAGCGGCGAGCAGAAGGCGGTCAAGATCGCCGAAATCGCCCATCGCGACGGCAATAGCCTGGCATGGACGGCAGACGGCCGCCGTCTCATCTTCCCCGATGCGCCGACGCCCAAAGGGCAGGTGGCATTGTATGAGCTGACGCTCTCGACAGGCGCCAAACGCCGCTTGGTCAAGCCGGGCGACGGGCAGGATTTGTGGCCATCGCTTTCGCCCGGCGGCGGCAACCTGGCGTTCGTGCGCAAGACCGCGGACAATCTGAGCGAAATCTACGTCTCGGAAATGCCCGATTCAGACGAGTCGGATGCCGGTGCGGAGCAGGTAACGTCATTGGGCGCGCTGTCCGTGCATCCTGTCTGGACGGCCGATGGCGACGAATTGATCTTCTCCTCCGGCAAGCCCGGCGCCATGGATCTGTGGCGCGTCAAAGCCAGCAGTGGAAACAGTCCGCAGCGGCTGGCGATGGTGGGCGAAGGTGGGGAAGATCCGGCCGTCTCCCCGAAGGGCCACAGGCTGGTGTATAGCAGGAAAGACAGCGAATTGTTGCTGGTGGATCAGTTCAAGTAGGCCCCTTGACACCGCCCGTGCCCATCCTGTAAAAATTAAGTACAGGCGAATAAAAAGCGAATATGGGCGCGGCGGCTCTTCGGGAACAATTCGATTCCTTTCTCGGCGGTCCACTGGACTGGCGAACGCGCCCACTCCCTGAAACCGTCCCCAGCGGCATCGCCGATATCGATCTGCCGCGCGGCGCGTTAACCGAAATCGTGGGACCGGCGTCGTCGGGGCGGACCAGTCTGCTGCTCTCCATCCTTGCCGCGGCGGCGGAACGGCAGGAATCGTGCGCGCTGGTGGATGCCGAAGATTCGTTCGATCCCGTGTCGGCGGCAGCGGCGGGGGTTTGCCTGGACAGATTGTTGTGGGTGCGGTGCGCGCATAATGCGGAACATGCGCTAAAAGCGGCCGATCTTCTGATACAGGGCGGCGGCTTCGGGCTGGCCATTCTCGACTTGGGCGATACGCCGCCGGCCACGGCGCGGCGCATCTCGCTCACCTCGTGGTTCCGGCTGCGCCGTGCTGTGGAAAATACGCCATCGGTGCTGGTGAGCATGGCCAGGCAGCCGCTGGCCAGGACGTGCGCCACGTTGGTTTTGGAGTGCGCACGCGACCAGGCGGTGTGGTCGGGCGCGTCGCCATGGGGCGCCCCGGCGGCGCGTCTGCTGCGCCATGTACGGGCGCGGGCGACATCCACTCAGCGGAGACGGGCATGTTCGCATGTCTTCACGGCAGCGGCGATTTAGCCGCGCTGGCATTCGATTTTTCGCCGCTGGTGGAGCGGACCGCGGCCGATACGGTGACCTTCGACGTCTCCGGGCTGGATCGTCTCTTCGGTCATCCGCACGAAATCGCGGCGGCCATCGCGCGGCGCGCGGCTGAGCGTCAGGTGAAGGCCAGCATCGCCATCGCAGACAATCCGGACGCGGCCATCTGCGCGGCGCGCGGATTCACCGGAACCAGCCTGATTCCGCATGGCGACGAAGCCAAATTTCTGGGCGGATTGCCGCTCGCGCTGCTCTCACCCAACGAGGGATTGGCGGAAACGCTGGAGCGCTGGGGCATACGCCGGTTTCAGGACCTGGCGGCGCTGCCTCCGCTGGGAATCGCGGAACGGCTCGGTCCGGAGGGATTGCGTCTGCGCGAACTGGCCCGTGGCGAGGCCGAGCGGAAACTGCTGCCGCTTGCCGATGCTCTCAGTTTCGAAGACGCTTACGAGCCGGAATATCCCGTCGATTTGCTGGAGCCGCTGGCGTTCCTGCTGGCACGGCTGCTGAACGGGCTGGCCACACGACTGGCGACGCGCGGCCTCGCGACCGACGAATTGCGGCTCCGATTGAAGCTGGAGAATCGCGATACCCTCGAACGGACGCTGCGGCTTCCCGTGCCCTCGCTCGATACCAAGGCGTTTCTGAAGTTGCTGCAACTCGATCTGGAGGCGCATCCGCCCGCGTCGCCGGTAGTGCATCTGTGGATGGCAATGAATCCGGTGAAGCCGCAGGCATCGCAAAGCGGGTTGTACATTCCGATGGCGCCCGAGCCGGTGAAGTTGGAATTGACGCTGGCGCGCATACGAGCGGTGGTAGGGCAGGATCGCGTGGGATCGCCGGAATTGCTGGACACGCACCGGCCGAATGCATTTCGTATGCGCGAATTCCGCGCGGGCGGAGCGGCAGGCCGTCGAGCGGATATACGGCTGGCTTTGCGCTTGTTCCGTCCGCCGCGGCAGGCGCGAGTGGCGGTGGCGTCGGGCAAGCCGAATTTCGTGACCGCGGAAGGCGTGCGCGGCAAAGTTCTGGATCTGGCCGGTCCATGGCGGACATCCGGCGACTGGTGGAGCATGGACCCATGGTCGCGCGACGAATGGGATATCGCGCTGTCGGACGGCGCGCTGTACCGCATCTATTGCGAGCCGAAAGGGTGGTTCGTGGAAGGGAATTTCGATTAATGGCCACGGATGCACACGATTCACACGGATAAAAGCCAACTTCACATGGGTTTTGTCTTATCCGTGTTCATCTGTGTTCATCCGTGGCTAATTATGTTTTTTGTGTTTGTCGAATTGCACGCACGCTCCGGCTTCAGCTTCCTCGAAGGGGCATCCGTTCCCGAGGAATTGATCGGCGTGTGCGAGCATTTCGAAATGCCGGCCATGGCCATCGTCGATCGCAACGGAGTATACGGCGCGCCGCGATTTCATATGGCCGCCAAAAAGGCCGGCATTCGCGCGCATATCGGGTCGGAGATAACTTGCACTAACGGGCGGTCGTATCCGCTGCTGGTGGAAACTCGCGAGGGATACCAGAATCTGTGCCGCCTGGTGACACGCATGAAACTGCGCGCGGCCAAGGGCGAAGGCGCGGCCACGCTGGACGAAATCGCCGAATTTTCCAAGGGCCTTCTTTGCATCACCCGTCATCCCGATGAACGTCTGCTGGAAATATTCGGCCGCCGTCATCTGTATGGCGAGTTGCAGCGCCATTTTGATCGTGAAGAAGAGGCACAGAATCAGGCCATCGTGGCGCGCGCGGAATCGCTGGGAATCCCGCTGGTGGCGACCAATGGCGTGGCCTTTGCAATGCCGGCGCAGCGCGAACTGCTGGACGTCTTCACCTGCATCCGCAATCATGTGACGCTGCCCGCGGCCGGCCGACTGCTGGAGCGCAATTCCGAACGCCACATCAAACCGCCCGCGGAAATGGCGCGGTTGTTCGCCGATTGCCCACAGGCCGTGGCGAACACCCTGGAAATCTCCTCGCGTCTGGAGTTCACGCTGGCCGACCTGGGATACGAATTCCCGCGCTATCCCACGCCCGATGGCGAGAGCATGATCTCGTTTCTGCGCAAGCGCGTCGATGAAGGCGCGCGTTTGCGCTATCACCCGTACACCGAGAAGGCGCGGAGGCAGATCGAGCGCGAACTGGCGCTCATCGAAAAGCTGAAACTCGAAGGCTACTTCCTGATCGTCTGGGATATCGCGCGCTTCTGCCGCGAGAACGACATTCTGGCGCAAGGACGCGGGTCGGCGGCGAATAGCGCGGTGTGCTACGCGCTGCAGATTACGGCGGTGGATCCGATAGGCATGGAGCTGTTGTTCGAGCGCTTCCTTTCCGAGGAGCGCGGCGAATGGCCGGATATCGATATCGACCTGCCCAGCGGCGACAAGCGCGAAAAGGCCATCCAGTATGTCTACCAGCGGTTCGGCAAACTGGGCGCGGCCATGACGGCGAACGTCATCACCTATCGCGGGCGGTCGGCGGCGCGCGAAGTGGGCAAAGCGCTGGGGTTCGAAGTGACCACGCTGGAAAAGTTGTCGAGCCTGGTGCGCGCGTGGGAATGGAAAGATCCCAAAGACACCACCGACCGCCAGTTCCGCGAGGCCGGCTTCGACATGAACCATCCGCGCGTGCGCAAATTCCGCGAACTGTACGTCATGGCGCAGGATCTGCCGCGGCACCTGGGGCAGCATTCGGGCGGCATGGTGATCTGCCAGAACCAGCTCGATAGCGTCGTGCCGCTGGAACCGGCCACTATGCCCGGCCGCGTGGTGGTGCAGTGGGACAAAGAAGACTGCGCCGACATGGGAATCATCAAGGTCGATCTGCTGGGCCTGGGAATGATGGCGGTGATCGAGGATGCGGTGAAGATGATTCCCGAAGCGTACGGCGAAACCGTCGACCTGGCGCACTTGCCACAGGATGATCCCGCCGTATTCGGCGCGCTTCAAAAAGCCGACACCATCGGCATGTTTCAGGTGGAAAGCCGGGCGCAGATGTCGTCGCTGCCCCGCATGAAGCCCGAGAAGTTTTACGACATCGTGGTGCAGGTGGCGCTGATCCGTCCGGGGCCGATCGTGGGCAAGATGGTTCATCCCTATTTGAACCGGCGGCAGGGCCGCGAGCCGGCGGAGTGTCTGCATCCTTCGCTGGAACCGGTGCTGCGCCGGACACTGGGCGTGCCGCTATTCCAGGAGCAGTTGCTGAAGATGGCCATGATCGCCGCGGGATTCACCGGCGGGCAGGCGGAGGAGTTGCGCCGCGCCATGGGGTTCAAACGGTCGGAAAAGCGTATGGCGGATATCGAGGTGAAACTGCGCGCGGGCATGGCGGGCAACGGCATCACGGGCAAGGCGCAAGACGATATCGTGCGCTCCATCACGTCGTTCGCGCTGTACGGATTTCCGGAGTCGCACGCGGCCAGTTTCGCGCTGCTGGCATATGCCAGCGCGTATCTGAAGTGCCATTATCTGGCGGCATTTACCTGCGCCATGCTGAACAATCAGCCGATGGGTTTTTATTCACCGGCGGTATTGATCAAGGATGCCCAACGGCACGGATTGCGAGTCCTGCCGGTGGATGTAACGAAGTCGGACTGGCTCTGCACGCTGGAAGGTTTTGTGGGGCAGGCTGGCAGCCTGCGGCGGACTGGTAGTCCGCCCATGCAAGCACCGGACGAAAGAGCGAGCTTCGCTCGTCCGGACCCATTGACAATCGGTCCGCAGGTTGACAACCTGCCCCACAAAGCACTCAGGCTCGGCCTACGCTACGCTCGGGGACTTCGTGAAGACGCCGGCCGCGCCCTCCTTTCCGCGCGAGCCAATCGCCCGTTCAGCAGCATCGACGATCTGTCGCTGCGCGTCCGCGCACTGCGCAAGGATGAGATCAGCCGCCTCGCGGAAATCGGCGCGCTGAATTCGCTGGAGCAGTGTCATCGCCGTGACGCGCTCTGGCAGGCGCAGCGGGCGGTTCTACCGGTGGGTCCGCTGCTGGAATCGCTGGAAGAAACCGGACAGGCCTCGCCGCTGGCTGCCATGACAAACGAAGAACGTCTGACTTCCGACTATCGCGGCACCGGGCTGACCATCGGCCGCCATCCCATGGCATGGCGCCGCGCCGAAATGAATGCGATTGGTGTCACGCGCGCCATCGACCTTGCGAAAGTGCCGAACGGACGGCTGGTGCGCGTGGCCGGCTCGGTGATCGTGCGGCAGCGTCCGGGAACAGCCAAGGGATTCGTTTTTTTGAGCATGGAAGACGAGACCGGAGTGATGAATGCGATTATTCAGCCGAATACCTTCGACCGCTATAAATTCGCGGTGCTGGGAGAGCGATTTTTATTGATCGACGGTACGCTGCAAAATCTGGATGGGGTGATCTCGGTGAAGGCCGGCCGGGTAGTAGGGCTGGCTAGGGGCGCGGCGGCGGAGTCGCACGATTTTCATTAATCATGTGATGAGATCGCCAGGATGAGGTGGCTTCCTCATCGCCATTTCCGACTCCTGATTTTAACCTGTCACAGCCGGGCTTCGGCCACTCAAAGGCAATGAAAACCGCGCGGCCTTGTGGGGCAGGCTGGCAGCCTGCGGCCGACTGGCAGTCGGCCTGGTCGGACTCCGCAATCAGCCGCCCTGCACGGTGAGATTGCATATGCAGTTCGGGCGCGAACCGTGTTTTCGACCCTGCGGCCAATATTCCGTCGGCCTGGACGCCACCGCGCCGACAGTCGCACAACCGCGCGGGAACTTCTGCGAAGACCGCAGGCGGGCTGCAAGCTCGCCGCGGGTTGAAGACCTGCCCCACAGGAAACCGCGACCTCTACTCTTCGGCCACCTTCACCAAACCGAATGGATACGGAGCGTTGCGCCGCGGATTCTCGGGGTTGTACACCACGCAGATCCTCGTTCCGTCCGGAATCGGGCTGCGACTGGCCCTGCCCTGATGGACGCCGCCGTCCTGCAGCTTGAATTGGTAGACGAGCTGATTCTTCCGATTCCGCCCGCCCATCATCCGGTTACCGGTAACCACCCCTGGCGCGGCGCGGCCTTCTTCCAACAGCCGCCGAGCGCTCCGCACCATGTTGTACATCAGTCCCGAACTCAACAGGAAACTGCCTCCAAACACAAGTGACACAAACGGCGGAACGGGCGTGGGTGGGTCGGCGCTCGGAAAACTGACCTTGGGATTCGACGGCAGATAGCGGATTGCAATCGGCGATCCGCCGGAAAGCCCAACCCAATGGTCGCTCGAAAGTTCAGCTTCACCGCCATACGTCTGTCCACCCGCCGAAAAGTGGTACGCGGCCATGTCCCGCGGACTTTTCCCTCCGCTCCGCCACACCCGCTCGACAACGCCTTCCGTTTCCTGGCCTTCGGCCTGCATCCGGCGAGCGGTGGCCTCTTCGTGCACGCCCTGGATGCGGAAAGCGATCCCTCCTCCGATGCCCACCGCCGCGAACACGAATGCCATGATCACCAACACAACGCCCTGGCCCTTCAGCTCGACCGCCCGCGGCACGGAGCGGGTTAATTCCACGGGTGGATTCCACCCGTCCCACAACGAATCGGTGCGCCCGGCGAACATAGTCATCCCCGTTCCCTCACTGTATCAGTTGGCCACCTTTACAAGTTGAAACGGATAGGGGGCATTCCTCCGCGGATTGTCCGGGTTGTAGACCACGCAGATGATCGTACCCGGCGGCATCTTCGCGCGATTGGCGCGGCCTTTATAAGTCGATCCGCCCGCCGTCCGGAACTCGTATTTGATGACGTTGTGCGCCCCGTGCTCCGAGGACACCCGGCGGTTGCCGGTGATGATCCCGGGAGCCGTACGTCCGTCTTCCAACAGGTGCCGGGCGCCATTGACCATCCAGACAAACATACCCGCCAGGAACAGTAGCCCGCCGGCAAATCCAATCGATAGCCATATCGAATTCGGCCGCGGCGGATCGGCCGCCGGAAAATTCCGGCTCGGATCGGTGGCCAGGTAGCGGACCGCAATCGGCGAACCCTCCCGCAATTGCCTCCAGTGGCTCCTCGAGATCCGGCGCCGGCCCTGATAATCGCGGCCTTCCACCACGAAACGGTAGGCCGCCGTGTAGGTCTCGTCCTCTCCGCCGGTCCGCGTGAGCCGCGTCACCAACCCTTCCGCGTCCCGGCCTTGGACTTCCATCGTTCGCAGTTCCAGGGTCGCACGCCGCCCCGTGGCGCGGAAAGCAATGGCTCCCGCGATACCGCCGGCCGCCATCGCCACTGCCAGAACCATCATCCCGATGCCGCCCCCCGTCAGGGCAACCGGTCGCGGCGCCGATCGCTTCAATTCCGCGGGAGGCGACCATCCTTCCCAAAACCTCGATGCACTCGTCGCGCTCATTGTGATCCCCCTGGCGGCACTCCCCCCGTCTCATCCTTCGGCCGGAGCCGGCCGGCGTCCAGCAGCGCGC
>Ga0335076_10008774_pt1 | contig 10206 bp, 5 predicted proteins | sample Lox_Sample_25_FD_206717 | JGI IMG/M metagenome (GOLD analysis project Ga0335076, IMG submission 206717) | Soil microbial communities from Loxahatchee National Wildlife Refuge, Florida, United States - Lox_Sample_2.5 | ecosystem: Environmental > Terrestrial > Soil > Wetlands | place: USA: Florida...
CAGCACCGCCGCCTCCCCGCCCGGGGGCCCGCTGATCTGCAGACCGACGGGCAGGCGTTGTCCGGTGAAGCCGCAGGGAATGGACAGGGTCGGAAGCCCCAGCATGTTGAACGGGCGCGTGTTGCGCAGCATCCGCAGCTCGAGCGCTCGCGCGGTGTCCGGGTCGGCGAGCTCGCTGAGGGCGAAGGGCGGAACCGCCACCGTCGGTGTCACGAGCAGGTCGGCATCGGCAAAGCAGCGCCTCACTGCGTGCCGCGCCTGATCGAGGCGCCGCCGGCTCTCGATGTAGCTGGACATCGTCACCTGCGCCCCGGCGCGAATGCGCTTCAGCGTCGGCGCCTGGTAGAGCTCCGGACTTCTCGCCACAGACTCCCTGTGAAACTCATACGCTTCGGCCGAAAAGATCGCGAGGTAGGGGTCGATGACCGATGCATAGCTCGCATCCGCGGCGAGCGGCGGCACCTCACGCCGCGTGCGCGTCAGCTGCGCGAGCACATCGAGAGCTGCCTGCATCGCCGCGTCGATGTCCGGATCGATTTTCTCCCAGAAGTAGTCGCGCAGCACCCCGAGGCGCAGCGCGGCGGTCGCGCCGTCGATGTCGGCCGTGAAGTCCGGCGCCGGCTGGTCGAGGCTCGCGGGATCTTCGGGATCGTAGCCGGCGATCGCGCTCAGGACCTGGGCTGCATCGCCCACCGTGCGCGTCAACGGCCCCAGGTGATCGAACGACCATGACAGTGGAATCGCCCCGCGCGTGCTGACACGGCCGTAAGTCGGCTTGAGCCCGACGATCCCGCAATAAGCGGCGGGCTCGCGGATCGAGCCCCCGGTGTCCGAGCCGAGCGCCGCATAACACAGCTGCGCCGCCACCGCCGCCGCCGAGCCGCCCGAGGAGCCGCCGGCGCAGCGGCCAGGATCCCAGGGATTTCGCACCGGGCCAAAATGACTGATCGCCGAGCTGCCACCGTAGGCGAACTCGTGCATGTTGAGTTTGCCGAGCAGTACGGCGCCTGCGGCCCGCAGACGCTGCACCACCTCCGCGTCCTGCTGCGGGACGCGCTCGGCGAACAGTGCGCTGCCGGCCGTCGTGCGTACGCCGGCGGTATCGATGAGATCCTTGAGCGCGATCGGCATGCCATGCAGCGGCCCCCTCCAGCCGTCGCGCCCAATCTCCTCCTCGGCAGCGCGAGCGCTCGCCAGAGCGGACTCGGCGGTGACGGTGATGAAGGCGTTGAGGCCGGGATCCAACTTCCCGATGCGCTCGAGACACGCCCGGGTGAGCTCCGCCGGAGAGACCTTCCGATACCGTACGAGCTGCGCGGCCTCCGTGAGGCTGAGCGCTGTGAGAGACACCGCGGTCACGGCGGGAGTGTACCTGCAGCACACCCATGCGCCCTCCCCGCCCCCAAGCTATCATCGTCGCAAGGGGTCTAAATGCCGAACACGCAGCCTTCCGGCGCCGTCTTCCTGAGCCATGCGTCCGAGGACGATGCGGCGGCACTGCGCATCGCGTCGGGGTTGCGCGCGGCAGGAGTCGAGGTCTGGCTCGACCGCAGCGAGCTGCGGGGCGGCGATGCCTGGGACCACCGGATCCGCCAGCAGCTGCGCGACTGCACCCTGTTCATGCCGCTGATCTCGCGTCACACGACGCGCCGCCCGGAAGCCTACTTCCGTCTGGAGTGGCATCTCGCCGATCAGCGCACACTTCACATAGCACGCAGCAAGGCGTTCATCGTGCCGGTGTGCATCGACGACACGCGGGAGACGGAGGCCGAGGTGCCGGAGTCGTTTCGCGCGGTGCAATGGACGCGCCTCCCGGGCGGTGCCGCGACCCAGGTGTTCCGCGAGCACGTCGCCTCGCTCCTGCGAGCGCCGCCGGCGCCTGACTCCGCGCCGGCGCGGGCCGCCCCCGATGCCGTGAGGCTCGGACCCTTCGTGCTCATGTCATCGGAACGGCAGCTGCTGCGCGACGGACAGCCGGTCGAGCTCGGCGCGCGCGCCTTCGATCTGCTGCTGGTGCTCGCCGAGCAGGCCGGGCGACTCGTCACCAAGGCGACGCTGCTGGAGAGGGTGTGGCCGAAGCTCGTGGTCGATGAGAACAATCTGCCGGCGCAGATCGCGAGTCTGCGGCGCGCGCTGGGCGCCGCGGCGATCCGCACGGTGCCGGGCTTCGGTTACCGCCTCGAGCTCGAGGTCGGGCGCCCGACACCCGCACCGCCGGCCGAGCCCGCTGCCGCCGCGGCTCCCGCACCGCTCCCGGTGCGCGCCGTGACGAGCCGCCTCACGCCCCTCATCGGCCGGGACCGCGACCTCGAGGGGCTCGAGTGCGCGCTCGAGGGTGCGCGCTGCGTCACCCTGGCCGGCGCCGCCGGCATCGGCAAGACACGCCTCGCACAGGAAGTGCTGGCGCGTACGGTCGCGGGAGCCGGGCGCCAGGGCGCGTGGGTGGATCTCGGGCCGCTCGCGGAGCTGCGGCACGTGGCGAGCGCTATCGCGCTCGCGGTGGGTGTGACACTGCCCGACCGCGGCGACGGCTTCGCGGCCCTCGAGCAGGCGCTTGCCGAGGCACCGCTGCTCCTCATCCTCGACGGCGCCGAGCATCTCGCCACCGAGCTCGCCGTCGCGCTCGCACCGCTCCTCGTGCGCACCGGCGACCTGCGTGCGCTCGTCACCAGCCAGGTGCCTCTCGGGGTACCCGGGGAGACCGTGTTCCGCCTCGCTCCGCTGGCGATCGATGAGCGAGCCGACGCCGGCGCGCCCGCGGCCTCAGGCGCAGTCGCGCTGTTCGTGCAACGTGCCACCGCCGCCGACCGCCGCTTCGCGCTCACCCACGCAAACCACGCCGCGGTCGCCGAGATCTGTCGCCGCCTGGACGGCAACCCGCTGGCACTCGAGCTCGCGGCGGCCCGGGTTCCGGCGCTCGGGGTCGCCAAGCTCCTCGAGCATCTCGGTGATCGACTGCGGCTCCTCAAATCGAGCGCCGCGGTCGAGGATGCCCACCACGGCGCCCTGCAGGCGGCCTTCGACTGGAGCTACCAGCTGCTGACGCCCGCCGAGCAGCGGGTATTCAACCGGCTCGGCGTCTTCTCCGGGAGCTTTTCGCTCGAGTGCGCGGCGCGCTATGTCGCCGACGGCCCGACCGACAGCTGCGATGCCATCGATCTCATCTCACGCCTCGTCGACCGCTCGCTGGTGAATGCGCTGCCGAGCGATCCGCCGCGCTACGCGCTCCCCGAGACGGCGCGCCTCTACGCGCTCGCGCGTCTCAACGAGGCGGGTGAGGAGCAGGCGGCACGCGGCGCCCTGGGCCTGGCGCTCCTCGAGCTCCTCGACCGCGCCTACCAGCAGTACTGGTCCGAGGACGAGGCCCTGTGGCTCGCGCGCTATGAGCCCGATCTCGAGAACGTGCGCAGCGCGATCGCCTGGGCGACGGCCCACGATCCCGGGCTCGCGGTCAACCTGTTCGGTTCGGCCTGGCCGCTGCTCTTCGAGGCCGATCTCAATGCCGAGGGCCGGCGCGGCTACCACGACACGGTGGGGCTCCTCTCCGACGGCCTGCCGCGCGCCCGGGTGGCGCGCTTCTGGGAGGCAATCGCCACCTTCGAATCGACCCGCCAGTGCGATCGCGCGCGCTTTGCCGCCGAGCTCGCGGCACGCATGCACGCGGACACCGGCGACCAGCCGGCGCGCTACTACTCGCTGATGCTGCTCGCGAGCAACTGGCGTATCGACAATGAAGCCGCCCGTGCGGCCTTCGACACCGCGCACGCGCTCGAGCAGGCCACCTGGCCCGCGCGCCTCCTCGGCTTTGGCGCCCTCATCGAAGGGGCGCTGCTCCTGACGCGCGGCGAGTTCGCCAGGGCCCGCACGGCGTACCAGCGCGCGCTGCGCGCCTCGCTCACCGTGAGCGAGCGCCAGGCCCTCGCCGCGACCGCGGAGATCGTCGAGCTGGATCTGGCTTGCGGCGAGCCCGCCGCGGCGCTGCAGCTGGCCCGTCCGCTGGTGCAGAGGCTGCGGCACTCGAGCCGCAGCGGCGTGCGCTTCGGACTGCTGGTGGTGACTCTCGAGGCGTTGCTCGAGTGCGGCGAGCTCGAGGAAGCGCGCACCGTGGCTCACGAGATTCTCGAGGTCGGGACGCGTCTCGAGCCGGCGCGGCTCTACACCGCACTCGATGCCATGGCGCAGCTCGCCTGCGCCGACACGCACTTCGCCGCCGCCGCGCGCATCGCGGCATGCGCGGATGCCGCCCATGCGCAGCACGGCCAGGGAGAGCGGCGCCTCACCGAGGCGCGGCTGCGCGCGGCGATCGGGGCCGCCCTCGAGAGGGAGCTCGGGGCCTCGTGGCGCGAGTCGCTGGACTCCTGCGCGCCGCTCGATGAGCGCGGCGCCTGTGCCCTCGCTCTGGGTCTCATCACCTGAGCATCCCGCCCCCGCCCCGCCCTTTGGGCGGCGACGATTCAGAAAGGTTTCAGACGGATTTCAAGACGGCGCTCCAAGGCTCCGCCATCATGAGCCCAGGGTCGAAAGACGAGCATGCTAACTTGAACCAGGAGACACAAAACATGCCTAAGTTTGTGATTGAGCGAGATATTCCAGGTGCCGGAAAACTGACCCCCGCGGAGCTGAAGAGCGTGTCGCAGAAGTCCTGCGGAGTGCTCTCGAGCCTCGGGCCGAGCATCCAGTGGGTGCAGAGCTACGTCACGGAGGACAAGGTCTACTGCGTCTACAACGCCAAGGACGAGTCGCTGGTGCGCCGCCACGCCGAGCTCGGCGGCCTGCCGGCGAACCGCATCGTGCGCGTCATGACGATCATCGATCCGACCACGGCGGAGTGACCCCGTCATGGATGCCGCCACGCTGCGCTCGATACAGGCTCCGATCAAGGAGCGCTATAAGGGCGATGCCCGGTCGGCGCAGATCACTCTGCGTGCGAGGGGCACCCTCGATGACGCGGGCGTCGCCTGCAAGGTCGAGACCGGCCGAGCGCTCGCCGTGGCCGGCCTGCATCCGGCGACGGGCGGCTCGGGACTCGAGCTCTGCTCGGGCGACATGCTGCTGGAGGCGCTCGTGGCCTGTGCCGGTGTGACGCTCAAGGCGGTCGCCACCGCGCTCGAGATCCCCCTCAGGTCCGGCAGCGTCTCGGCCGAGGGGGATCTCGACTTTCGCGGCACGCTCGGAGTCGCGAAGGAGGTGCCGGTCGGTTTCGTGGCGATACGGCTCGCGTTCGCCATCGACTCGGATGCGCCTCAGGAGAAGCTCGCGCAGCTGCTGAAGCTGACCGAGCGCTACTGCGTCGTCTATCAGACGCTGCGCGGCGGAGTACCGGTGGAAGTGCGTCTCGGCAAGGCCGCGTAAGCGCGCGGCGAGGACCGCGGGACTTCAGGGGCGCCGCGGCCGCCGGGAGCGCCGTCCCGCGCGCTGCTCGCGCGCACTCTCCCCGCCCGACTCGACCGGCGCGAGCACCTCGGGGAGCGCCTCACCCGGGCTCATGTCCTGGGTGATGAGGCTGAGCATCTCGGCCTCGGCGCGCGCATCGATCGGCGGCGTCACGTAGGCTGCGAGCAGCCGCTCCACCTCCGCCTTCACGCGCTGCTCGAGATTGCGGCCGCCTTCCTGCTGCCAGGTCTCGCGGCTCAGCCGGTCGACCACGCCGCTCGGCAGGTACAGCTCCCGCGGCCAGTACTTGAGCGTGTGAGGCGCCGTGAGGAGGTGCTTGTCCTGCAGCAGCTGCCTGACGAGCTCCACGGTCGGCAGATCCTCCAGCGTCGTGAAGTCGCGGCAGAAGTGCAGCGCCTGACCGCACAGCTCATCGTCGAACACCAGTTTCTCGAGGCTGAAGGTCAGCACGTAGTCGAGCATGCCCGGTCCCGACACCGAGTTGACGCCGGCGAGCGCGGCGAGCAGCGCGCCGGCGAAGGACTCGGCACCCGCCTGCGCATCGAGGAATTTGCTCTCGCTGAGCGCCATGTAGCCCTGGGTCGGCAGCTTCAGGTGCTTGGCAATCTCGACGTAGGCGACGCTGAGCCGCAGCGCCTCGATGGCCGCCATGGGTGACATCGCCGTGCGCATGTGGAACGTGGCCGGCGCGCCGCCGAAGAGAATCGGCGTCCCCGGTCTCACGATCTGCGCCATGGTGAGCCCCGCGAGCACGTCGGCGACGTGCATCACCGTCGCGCCGACCAGAGTCACCGGCGCAATCAGCCCCATGAGCGTCACCGGTACGATCTCCACCGGGATACCGAACTCGGCGCAGTCGATCAGGTTCTGGCAGGAGTCCTCGCTGTAGCGGTAGAAGCCGGTAGCGGTGACGGTGAATATCGACATCGGCCGCGCCACCAGGTCCGCCTGATCGCGGCGAAACAGCTGCATCATGCGCGCCATGCGCGGCACGCCGTGCTCGCTGAAGGCGCCCGACACCACGGGCTTCACCGAGTTGCTGAGCACCAGATAGAGCCGCCAGGCGTCCGAGAGCTGCGGCTCGATGTCGCCGGTCGAGAAGGCGGTGGCGAGATAGCCGAGATTCTTCAGACCATCCGCCAGTCGTACGTACTCGATGAAGTCCCGCGTCGTGGCGCCGCGGGTCGCACCGCTCCGGTGGTCGAGCACGTGCAGGCCGCTCGAGCCCGGCACGAAGTGCACGCGGTTGCCGCCGAGCTCGGCGTACGCAGCTCCGTTGCGGTCGTAGAGCGGGATGTTCTTCGGCGCGCTGGCGATGGCGCGCTCGACGACCGCGGCGGGAAACAGCACGCGCTCGGCATCGTCGGCGGTGCGCGCGAGCTTCAGGCCCTCGGCGAGCAGCCGCGCGCGCAGCCGGGCGCCGCGCACCTCGACGCCGATCTCCTCGAGAATTCTCATCGCCTCCGTGAGGATCGGCCTGACCAGCTCTTCGGGAACGACTCGTAGTCCGGATCGCATGATGAAGTCAGCCCGCACGACACCATTCGGCCACAGCGCGCGTCATATTCGTCGGTAGCTGGCGACAGCGCCAGCCCGCTGACGTCGCCGAGTGACGACGCGTTGCAGCAAAAGCGGAAACCGCGTCTCATAAATGCGAGGTACGTTTGGGCGGCAGCGCATCCTTTTAACTTAGGATCGCCGTCGCTTCAGGGCAAACCCGCCGCAAGGCGGGGACGCAAAGCCTCCGGTCTCAGCTGCGATCGCTCGAGATAGCGGGGTTGCCGGCGAGGGAGCCTTCTCGGCTCGCAACTTCGCTGACACCCACCGCCTTTCTCAACTGGTCGATCCGAGTCCGGACGCACAACTGAGGTCTGGACATGGAATGCCAGTTGAGACGACGCCATTGAACTCGGTTCAGGGTCGCAGTGAGCTGCGCGTCAGCGCCGCTGCTGCACGTGCCGCGCCTTGCCGATGGGTGCGGTGTCCGGCGTGTCAACCATCCTGGCTTTCCCCACGACCAGCCGAAGCTGAAGTGACTTGAAGTCGCGCGGCCTTAAGGCCTTTGCGACCGCGCCCGCGTCTGCCTCCGTGGCAGCGCCAGTGTCCCGGGCGAGGGAGGCGGACACACCGACGAGGGAATGAGTGGACGGAGATGCCCGCTCGGCCCCGAGGAGTTGCGGAAATGGAAGGCCACATGAAGACATTGTTTGTTCGCCGTGCACCGTTCGCCGGTGTGCTGACGTTGTGCCTGTTCGCGCTCGCGGCGCTCGCCGGTTGCGGCGGCGGCGGCGGGGGAGGCGCGAGCGCCGTCACCGTGGTATCGGATGCGTCGGCCAAGGCACCGACCATCGGCGGCACGCCCGCGACGCAGGTGACTGCCGGGCAGCCGTATTCCTTCACCCCGACCGCGAGTAGCCCGACGGGCTCCGCACTCAGCTTCAGCGTGCAGAGCATGCCCTCGTGGGCAAGCTTCAGCCCGACCACCGGCACCCTCAGCGGCACACCCGCGGAATCCAACGTCGGCAGCTTCGCGAACATCGTGATCAGCGTGAGCGACGGCAAGAAATCCGCCTCACTGCCGCCGTTCGCCATTCGGGTAATTGCCGCCGCCGCGCCGGCGATCAGCGGCACGCCGGGAACCGCGGTTGGAGTCGGCCAGGCCTACTCTTTCACCCCGACTGCGAGCGGCCCGTCGGGCACGACGCTCACCTTCAGCGTGCAGAACCTGCCGTCCTGGGCGCGTTTCAGCACCACCACGGGTACCTTGAGCGGTACGCCCCAAAGCGCCGGGACCTTCACCGGCATCCTCATCAGCGTGAGCGACGGGCAGGCGTCCGCATCGCTCCCGGCCTTCGCCATCCAGGTGACGGCCGCCGCGCAACCGCCGACGATCAGCGGTACTCCGGCAGCCGCGGTGACCGCCGGGCACGTCTACTCCTTCACGCCGACCGCGAGCGGTCCCTCCGGGATGACGCTCACCTACAGCGTCTCGAGCCTGCCCTCCTGGGCGAGCTTCAACACCTCCTCGGGCACTCTGAGCGGCACTCCTGCGGCGTCCAACGTCGGCACCTTCTCCAACATCGTGATCAGCGTGAGTGACGGCCAGGCGTCCGCGTCGCTCCCGGCCTTCAGCATCCAGGTGAAGGCGCAGGCGCCGACCATCAGCGGCACTCCGCCGACCTCCGTGACCGCAGGGCAGGCCTACTCCTTCACGCCCACTGCGAGCGGTCCCTCCGGGATGACGCTCAGCTTCAGCGTGCAGAACCTGCCGTCGTGGGCGACCTTCAGCATCGCCACCGGCGCAGTCACCGGCACGCCCTCGGCGTCCAACGTCGGCACCTTCTCCAATATCGTGATCAGCGTGAGTGACGGCCAGGCGTCCGCGTCGCTCCCGGCCTTCAGCATCCAGGTGAAGGCGGTGGTGCCGCCGACGATCAGCGGTAGTCCCGCGAGCTCGGTGACCGCGGGGCAGCTCTACTCCTTCACGCCGACCGCGAGCGGCCCCACCGGCCTCGCGCTCAGCTTCAGCGTGCAGAACCTGCCGTCGTGGGCGACCTTCAGTGTCGCCAGCGGCACCGTGAGCGGCACGCCCTCGGCGTCCAACGTCGGCACCTTCTCCAACATCGTCATCAGCGTGAGCGACGGGCAGGCCTCGGCCTCACTCGCCGCGTTCAGCATCCAGGTCAAGGCCCAGGGCACCACGGGCAGCGCCACCCTGTCGTGGGTCGCGCCAACCACCAACACGGACGGCACGCCGCTCACGGACCTCGCCGGCTACATCATCAATTACGGGACGAGCTCCACAACTCTCAATCAGCAGATCACCGTGTCGAGCGCCACCGCCACCGGCTACACGGTCACCGGTCTTGCCTCCGGGACCTGGTACTTCACCGTGACCGCCTACACCAGCGTCAACACCCAGAGCGCCCCCTCCGACATGGTGAGCGAGCCGATCAGCTGATCCGGATCTGCGGGCGATTCAGGGCGGCGGTGCCGCGCGGCACCGCTCGCTCCCGCGCCGGCGTCCGTGCTATTATGCGGTCGCATAATAAGCACTGAGCCGGAGATCTGCCCATGACGCCGACCCTGCGCGAGGCCAAAGTCCGCGGCCACGACGTCGAGCTGAGCTGGAACGACGGGCGCTCGCCCGCGACGCTGCCGCTCATGTGGCTCCGGGACAATTGCCCCGCGAGCCAGCACCCCGATACCCGCCAGCGGCTCGTCGACACCTTCCGTCTGAGGTCCGACATCGCCGCGCGCGCCATCAGCCTCGAGGATCAGGGCCGCGTCCTCAAGGTCGAGTGGCTCGAGGGTGGACACGTCAGCCGCTTCCACGCCGGCTTTCTCTCCGGCCTGCGCGCCGATCCGGACGTCTTACCGGTGAGCATCCGCACCTGGAACCGCGATGAGATCGCGGACCGCGTGCCCGCCGTCCCGTATGCGGACTTCATGAGCACGGATGCCGCGGTGAAGGAGTTCCTCGAGCAGATCGCCGTGCTCGGCTTCAGCTTCGTCGAGGGAGTGCCGGGGACGCCCGAGGCGACCCAGGCGGTGGCGGCACGCATCGCCTACACGCGCCAGACGATCTTCGGCGGTTACTGGGACTTCACGGCCAACCTCGAGCACAAGGACACGGCCTATACGAGCATGGCGATCGGACCGCATACCGACGGCACCTACAGCCTGGATGCGCCCGGCTACCAGATGTTCCATTGCCTGGCCGCGGAATGCACCGGCGGGGAGAACGTGCTGATCGATGGCTTCAGGATCGCCGAGCTCATGCGGCGTGATGCTCCGGCGGACTTCGAGCTG
>Ga0335076_10008775_pt1 | contig 10204 bp, 8 predicted proteins | sample Lox_Sample_25_FD_206717 | JGI IMG/M metagenome (GOLD analysis project Ga0335076, IMG submission 206717) | Soil microbial communities from Loxahatchee National Wildlife Refuge, Florida, United States - Lox_Sample_2.5 | ecosystem: Environmental > Terrestrial > Soil > Wetlands | place: USA: Florida...
CGAAGGGTGGCGCGTAGCACAGCTCCGCCTCCTCGAGATCGTACACCGACATCCCGGCGCGCAGCGCCGTCGCGATCACGTCGATCCGCTTGTCCACCCCGGCGGCCCCGACGGCCTGGGCGCCCAGGATGCGGCCTCCCGGAGGCTCGAAGAGCAGCTTCAGGCTGATCGTCTGCGCGCCCGGATAGTACGTGGCGTGGTCGGCGGGATGGACGTAGACCCGTCGGTATTCGAGACCCGCGCGCTGGAGCGCCGCCTCCGAGGCGCCGGTCATCGCGAAGGAGAGGCCGAACACCTTGACGATCGCGGTTCCCTGCGTCGCGGCGTAGCGGCTCGGGCGGCCGAAGATCGCGTCCGCCGCGATCCGCCCCTGGCGGTTCGCCGGACCGGCCAGGGGAATGAGCGCCGGCACGCCGCGGACGAGGTCCTTCACCTCGACCGCGTCGCCGACCGCCCAGATGGCGGGGTCGCTCGTCCGCATCTGCGCGTCCACCTGGATGCCGCCGGAGGGGCCGATCTCGAGGCCGGCCTCGCGCGCGAGGCGCGTCTCGGGCCGCACGCCCACCGCCAGCAGGGCGAGCCCGCACGCCACCTGCCCTCCGTCGGAGAGCCGGGCCACGAGCCCGTCCGCCGCCGCCTCGAATGCCTCGACCGAGGCCTCGAGCCGCAAGTCAACGCCGTTGCGGCGCAGCTCGTCGTGAAGGGGTGCCACCATCTCGGCATCGGCGACCGCCATCACCTGGGGCAGCCGCTCGACCATCACCACTCCGACGCCGCGGTGGCGCAGCGCCTCGGCCATCTCGAGGCCGATGTAGCCTCCGCCGACGACCAGCGCCGGGCCCTTCCCTCGCTCGAGCGCCGCGATCACCCGGTCCATGTCCTCCATGTTGCGCAGCGTCATGACTCGCGGGTCGTCGATGCCGCGGACCGGTGGTCGGACCGGCTCGGCGCCGGGGCTGAGGACGAGCGCGTCGTAGCGCTCCCGGTACTCGCGCCTCGAGGCGCGCTCGCGCACGACGACCTCCTTCGCCTCGCGGTCGACCCGCAGGACCTCGGTGTCGACGCGCACGTCGAGGCCGAAGCGGGCGCGTAGGCTGTGCGGCGTCTGGACGAGCAGCTTCCCGCGGTCCGCGATCACTCCGGCGACGTGATACGGGAGACCGCAGTTCGCGAACGAGACGTAGGGGCCCCGCTCGAAGACGACGATCTCCGCCGTCTCGGAGAGCCGGCGGGCGCGGGCGGCGGCGCTCGCGCCTCCGGCGACCCCGCCCACCACGACGAGTTTGAGCGTTCCGCCCATCGTCGTCATCGCCCGAAGATGCGCGAGAGGATGGACTTCGGCCTCGGGCACTGGCAGCGCTGGTCCTTCGGCACGCCGGCCAGCGCCTGATCCACGTGGGCTCCGCAGCCGGCCCACGTCGGCTTTCCACATTTCGGGCACGTCACTCGATGGCACATCGTCTCGTCTCCTTCCGGATCGACGTCCGGCTATCGGCGTCTCAGGCGACCTCAGCCACGTCGAAGGACCACATCCGCGTCACCCCGGCGTAGCCGCCGGCATCGCGCGTGCGGCGCAGCAGGTCGAGGACCGGCGAGGTGCTCGCCTCGTCCGTGACGGTCAGCATCAGGCTCGAGCTTCCGGGGTGGACGCGGTCGCCGGTCTTCAGGCCGCGGCGCCCGCTGCCCGCGACCGCGGGGACGACGGTGAAGCCGTGGTGACCCTCGGCCGCCAGCACGCGCTCGTACTCGCGCATGGCCTCGGAGTCGGTGATCAGGATGATCGCCTTCATGGCCGCCTCAGCGGGGCGGCGCGCCGGGATCGGCCGCCTCGCACTCGCGCAGGCCGAGCCTGCGGAAGACGAGCATCGCCGGGCAGCTGTTCGTGAACGCGGACTGGAACAGGTTGAGACCCACGAAGCCCGCGAACAGGAACCAGCCGGGATGCACGTAGTGCCCGAGCGCGACGCTCAGCATCACGAAGAAGCCGGCCAGTCCGCGCAGCGCACGTTCGATCGTCATCTCTCTCCTCCTCTAGTCGTGAGCCGCCGCGGCGCCGGACGAGGCCGGCTCCGTGGCGGGAGCGAGCGCCTCGCGGCGCAGCTCCTCGGCCCGCCCGCGGCGGGCGATCAGGTAGTACAGAACGGGCACGGTCACCGGCGACAGGATCACCGCCGCGATCGAGCCCATCATCAGGCTGATCGCGAGACCCTGGAAGATCGGGTCGAACAGCATGACGAGCGAGCCGACCACGACCGCCGCCGCGGTGAGCAGGATCGGGCGGAAGCGCAGCTCCCCGGCCTCGACCACCGCCTGCTCGAGCGGCATTCCCTGCCGCAGGCGCAGCTCGGTGAAGTCGACGAGGATGATGGAGTTGCGGACGATGATCCCCGCCCCGGCGATGAAGCCGATCATCGAGGTCGCGGTGAAGAACGCCCCGAAGATCCAGTGGCCGGGCAGGATGCCGATGAGCGAGAGCGGGATCGGCAGGAGGATCGCGAGGGGCACCGCGAACGACTGGAACCAGCCGATCACGAGGATCGCGATCAGCACGAGCACGACCGCGAAGGCGATGCCGAGGTCGCGGAAGACCTCGTAGGTGATCTGCCACTCCCCGTCCCACTTCATCGCCGGGCGGTCGGAGGTCTCCGGGGCCTCGACCGAGTAGCGCTCGAGCTTCGCCCCGCCGGGCAGCTTCAGGGCGTCCAGCTTCTCGTCGAGGGCCGCGATCGCGTACACCGGGCTCTCCCTCGCGCCGGCGAGGTCGGCCATCACGTAGACGACCGGCTTGAGGTCCTTGCGGACGAGCGGCTGCGCCTCGGGCACGCGCTCGACCCGGGCCAGCTCGCCGATCGAGACTTGCCCGCCCATCGGCGAGTCGACGCGCAACGAAAGCCTCCGCTCGCGGCTCGCGCGGTCGGCCGCCGAGAGCCTCACCCGGACGGGGACCGGCTCGCGCGAGGACGGGGCGTCGAGCCGCGCGACGTCCCGGCCCGCGCCCGGTCCGGCCAGCGTCTCGACCGCGGCCATCGCCGGGATGCCCTTGAGGCCCGCCTTCTCCCGGTCGAGGCTCACCAGCACCCGGTCGCGCTCGGCCTCCATCGTGTCGTGCACGTCCACCACGCCGTCGACCGATTCGAAGATGCCCCGGACGGTCCTCGCGACCTCGCGCCGCTGGAGCTCGGTCGGTCCGTAGATCTCGGCCACCATCGTGTCCATCACCGGAGGGCCGGGCGGGATCTCGACGACCTTGACCTGGGCCCCCCGGCGCCTCGCGATTTCCACGAGGGCGGGGCGCACGCGCTTAACGATGTCGTGGCTCTGCGCGTCGCGCTCCGCCTTCGGGGCGAGGTTGACCTGCAGGTCCGCCCACTGCGGCGAGCGGCGCAGAAAGTAGTGCCGGACGAGGCCGTTGAAGTTGTAGGGAGCCGCGTTGCCGGCGTACAGCTGTACGTTGCGGACCTCGGGGACCGTCGCCAGGTACTCCTTCATCCGGCGGCCGGTCTCGAGCGTGACCTCGAGAGGGGTGCCCTCGGGGTGGTCGAGCATCACCTGGAACTCGCTCTTGTTGTCGAAGGGGAGCATCTTGACCTTGACCATGCCGAGCCCGACCATCCCCATGGCGGCGACGAGCACGAGAACCACGGCGCCGAAGAAGAGCCAGCGCAGCGACGGCCGGGCCACGAGCGCGTTCATCGCCTCGCGGTAGAGGAGGGCGACGCCGCCCGCCGAAGACGGCTCCTCGGGACCGCCGTGGGGCCGAACGGCGCGGAACAGCCGATAGGCCGCCCAGGGCGTGACCATGAAGGCGATCGCCAGCGAGAAGAGCATCGCCGCCGAGGCGCCGGTCGGGATCGGGCGCATGTAGGGGCCCATCAGGCCGCGCACGAACGCCATGGGCAGGATCGCCGCGATGACCGTGAAGGTCGCGAGGATCGTGGGGTTGCCGACCTCGTCGACCGCCTCGACCGCGGTGCGCAGCAGCGGCTGGCCCTTCTTCTCGCGGTGGTGCCGCTCGATGTTCTCGACCACCACGATGGCGTCGTCGACGAGGATGCCGATCGAGAAGATGAGCGCGAAGAGGGTCACCCGGTTGAGCGTGTAGCCGACCAGGAAGTAGATGAACAGGGTGAGGGCGAGCGTCACCGGCACGGCGATCCCGACCACGAGGCCGCTCCGCCAACCCATGGCGAGCGAGATCAGCACGACGACGGAGAGCGTGGCGATCAGGAGGTGGTCGACGAGCTCGCTCGACTTCTCCTGGGCCGTCTCGCCGTAGTTGCGCGTGACGTCGACGTGGACGTCCGCGGGCAGGAGCTTCGGCCGGAGGTCCTCGACCTTGCGGAGCACGCGCTCGGCGAGCTCGCTGGCGTTGGCGCCCGAGCGCTTGGCGAGGGCGACCGTGACGGCCTGGTGCTCGCTCCCGACGGGTGCATCGGGGGAGGCCCCGGCCGGACCGGCGGTGAAGAGGACGGCGTCCTGGGCCTCGTCGGCACCGTCGATGACGCGGGCGACGCTCGCGACGTAGACCGGCCGCCCCTGCGCGACGCCGACCACCACGCGGCCGACCTCGTCCGCGCTGCGGAAGAGCGGCCCGATCTCGACGCGCAGCTCCTTGTTGTCGCGCACCGCGGTGCCCGCACCCTGCCGCACCGAGGCGGCCTGCAGGGCCCCGGTCAGCTGCATCCAGCCGACGCCGGAAGAGGCCATCCGGTCCGGGTCGGGCTCCACGCGTACCACCCGTGGCTGGCCGCCGATGAGCTGGGCGCGGCTCGCCTCGGGCACCTCGGAGAGCTCCTGGGCGACCTCGGCCGCGAGCGGGCGGAGGCGGTCGCTCGTCCAGCCGTCGCCCCACAGGGTGAGGCTCAGGAAGGGCACGTCGTCGATCGAGTGCAGCTCCACGATCGGCGGCATCGTGCCCTGGGGGAGCACCCAGCCCATCGCCGACTGGCGCTCGTGCATCTTGACGAGGCTGTCCTCGTTCGACTCGTTGACGCGGAAGCGGACGGTGACCATCGCCATTCCCGGGCGGGAGACGGAGTAGATGTGCTCGACCCCGGAGACGCCCCAGAGGATCCGCTCGATCGGCTGGACGATCCGGCTCTCGACCTCGGCCGGCTCCGCGCCCGGCCAGGCGACGATCACGTCCACCATCGGGACCCGGATCTGGGGCTCCTCCTCGCGGGGCGTCGCGAGCAGGGCGAGCGCTCCGAGACCGAGCGACGCCGCGATCACGAGCGGGGTGAGCTTGCTGTCGAGAAAGGCATGGGCCACGCGGCCCGCAAAGCCGACGCGCATGGCCTACTTCGCCTCGGCGGCCGCGGCGGCCGCCACGCGGACCGGAGTGCCGTCGGCCAGATCGGCCGGCTCGAGGACGACCCGTTCCCCGGCCTCGAGCCCGGCGCGGACCTCGACGGCGCCGCCCTCGCGACCGCCAGGGGCGATCCAGCGCAGGTGAGCCTTGCCCCCGGCGATCACGAACGCGCCGGTCAGCCCGCCGCGCTCGAACGTCGCCGCGACGGGGACGAGGAGCTTCGGGTCGGCCGTCACGCCCGGCACCATGAGCCGGGCAAAGAGGCCGGCGCGGAGCCCGGAGGCCGCCGGCAGGTCGGCCTTCACCTCGAAGCGGTGCGTCGTCGGATCTCCCGCCGGCGCGATCGCGACCACGGTGGCGGCCAGGGGCCCCGCCTGCCCGTCGACCTGCGCGCTCAGCCGGGCCCCCGGCTTCAACGTCGCGGCCAGCGCCGACTCGACGGTGGCCCTGAGCTCCAGGCCGCCCTCGCCCTCGATCTCGATGAGAGGCATCCCGGGGTTCGCCACGTCTCCGAGGTTGACGCGGCGGGCGGCCACCCGGCCGTCGAAGGGCGCCCGCAGAGCCGAGTACGAGAGGCCGTCCTTGGCCGCGGTGAGCTGCGCCTGGGCCCCGCTCGCCGCCGCCGTCATCTGCTCGAGCTCGCGCGGCGTGGCCGCGCCCTTGTCGAGCAGCGACTTCGTGCGCTCCAGGTCGGACTGGGTGGCCTTCACGGCGGCCTCCGCCGCGGCCACACCCGCTCGGAGCGCCGCGTCGTCCAGGCGGACGACGACCGCGCCCGCCTCGACCCACTGGCCTTCCTGGTAGGGGAGCTCGACCACGGACGCCGGCATGCGCGCGGAGAGAGCGGCGCGCTTGCGGGCCTGCACCGTGCCCGGCACCGCGACCTCGCCCGCCCCGCCCGTGCGCACCACCTCCGCCGCGGTCACCTCTCGGGCCGGCCCGGCCGGGGCCTCGGTGGCCGGTCTCGCCTCGTGGCGCCCGCACGCCGCGGCGGCGAGCGCGGCCACGGTCAGGGTCAGGATGGAACCACGCACTCTCATCGTCAGATCTCCCCCGCGGCGCGCGCGAGCGCCGCATCCGCCATGGCCACCTCGGCCGCAGCCGCAATCTCGGAAAGGGCCGCGCCGAGCGCAGCCGTCTCGGTTTCGAGCTCGTCGGTGAGCGTCGCCATGCCGGCCTTGCGTCGCTCCTGCACCACGCGCAGGGCCTCGCGGCCCTCCTCGAGCCCGCCCGCCGCCGCGGCATGACGCTCGCGCGCGGCGGTGGCGCGGCGGTAGGCGAGCGCGACCTCGAGCCGCACCTGGTCCCGGGCGGCGCGCGCATCCTGCTCGGCGGCGCGCTGCTCGGCCGTCGCCGCCGCCTCGCGCTTGCCGCGCCCGGCGTCCCACGGCGTCCACCTCAGGCCGAGGCCGACCGCCCACGCCTGGGAGCCCTTGTCCCAGCCGATGCGGTTGTCCCAGACCTGGCCGAAGGCTCCGATGTCCGGCAGCAGGCCGTTCTTCTCGTTCTTGACGAAGGCGGCCGAGGCGTCCTCCCTGCGGCGGACCGCCTCGAGGACCGGGCGCTGGTGGAGGGCGCGGGCGATCCACTCCGCCTCCTCGTCCGGGAGCGGCCTGACCCCGGGCGGCGCTTCGGTCGGCACGTAGGTGACGCCGTCGGACGCCCCGAGCAGCCGTGCCAGCCCGGCCAGCGCCATGCGCTGCTGGCTGCGGCGCTCCGCGACCTCGGCTTCCCGCTCGCGGCGGCGGGTGCGGGCCCGCAGCAGATCGGCCTGCAGCGCCCCGCCCGCCTGCACGCGGGCCTCGATCTCGCCCTCGCGCGCCTTCGCAACCGCGAGGGCCTTCTCCGTGACCGCGATCGCGCGGCCGGCGACCTCGGCTTGCCGGTACGCCTCGGTGACGCGCACCCGGGTCTCGAGGATGGCCTCGCGGCGCCCGGCGGCGGCTGCCTCGCCGTAGGCGCTCATGGCACCGGCCATCGTGCCCACCTTTCCGAACACGTCGATCGGGACCTCCAGGAGCGCGCTCGTGCCGAGGTGACTGAGCGCGCTCGGGTCGTTGAGGTAGCGCGGGTCGAAGTCGGCCGCGCCGAACTGGCCCGAGTTCAGCTTGTTCGCGAACACGCCGGCGGGCAGATCCATCCGCGACCAGGTGGACTCGACCGTTGCGCGCGGCCACCGCATCCGCCGCACCGCCTCCGTGCGCGCCGCCTGCGCCTCGATCCGCAGCGCGGCCGCCTGCATCTCGGGGTTCGCCTTCTCGGAGAGGGCGACGGCCTCGGCGAGCGTCACCGGGCGCTCCTCGGCGCGCACGACGTTGGAGAAGGTCGGTAGCAGAGAAGCGAGGGCGAGAATGCGGAGGCTACCCACGGTCGGCCTCCGACTCCCGGCCCGCGGCCGGGCGCTCGCGGCGAGCCGTCCGGCGGTGAGGGCGAGGGCCCGCACCCCGCCGCGGGCGGCCCGCCCGGCGGGTGATCGGCGCGCTCTGCGCGTCGCGCACGCTGCGGCAGACCGCTTCGCAGATCCGGTTCACGTAGGGGTCGGCCACCCGGTAGATGACGCGGGTGCCCTCCCGTCGCGCCTCCACGAGGCTGGCCCGCGCCATCTCCTTCAGGTGCTGGGAGACGTTCGGCTGGGTCCGGCCGGTCGCGGCGACCAGCTCGGACACGCTCTTCTCGCCCTCCTGCAGCGCGGCCAGGAGGGTGAGGCGCGCCGGCTCGCCGAGGGCCTTGAAGCGCTGGGCCACCAGGGGGATCAGCTCGGGTTCGATCATCTTCACTCGTCCCTCCGGCCACGGCGGGCGCGGCCATTCACGTACAACAATATTAGCATATACGAATCTAATGTCAAGGGCGAGCGACGGGGTGCGGGGTCGACGCCCCCGTCGATCCGCTATAGCATTCCGGCAACGACGGTGCGAAGCCGCGACGAGCCGCGCCCCTCGAGGCAGCCATGACCACTCGCCGCTCGTTCCTCGCCGCCGCCGCTCTCTCTCCCGTCGCGTGGGCCAGGGCCGGCGCGGCGGGACAGCCGGGAGCGCCGGATGTCGCGGGGGGGCCGCCGCTCTCGCGGGTCTTCGCGGCCGGGCCTCCCGCCGCGGTTCTCGTCTGCGTGCTGGCACCCGAGTCTCTTCTGGGGTGGCCGAGCCGTCTCGATCCGGAGTCTCTCGCCTGGATCGGGCCGCCGGCGGCGGACCGGCCGGTCCTGGGCCGGCTGGCGGGACGGGGGAGCACGGTGTCGCTCGAGACGCTCGTGCAGCTCAAGCCCGAGCTGGTGCTCGATGTCGGGACCGTCGACGCCACCCACGCCAGCATGGCCGAGCGAGTGCGCCAGCAGACGGGGCTCCGGTGTGAACTGCTCGGGGGGCGGCTCGCGGAGAGCCCGGCGCTCCTGCGACGGGCGGGAGCGCTGCTCGGAGTCCCCGGGCGTGCCGAGGGCCTGGCGCGGCGGGCGGAGCAGATCCTGGCCGAGGTCGAGCGGGAGCGGCCGAGGCACGCCTCGACCAGCGTCTACCTCGCCCGCGGAGCCGACGGCCTCGAGACCGGCCTGGGCGGATCGATCAACGTGGAGGCGCTCGAGTTCGTGGGTGCCCGCAACGTCGCGGCCGCGGGGGGCGAGGGGGGGATCACCCGGGTCTCGCTCGAACAGGTCCTCGCCTGGGACCCCGAGGTCCTCGTCACCCAGGATTCCGCCTTCGCCGGCTCGGTGAGGTCGGACCCCGTCTGGCGCGGGGTCCGCGCGGTGCGCGGCGGCCGGATCCTGTGCGCGCCGTCGCTACCCTTCGGCTGGCTCGACAACCCACCCGGGATCAACCGCCTCGTCGGCGTTCTCTGGCTCGCCCGGCGCCTCGACTCCGGCCAGGGGGGCGACGACCTGCGTGAGGCCGTCCGCGCGTTCTACGCTGCGTTCTACCGCATCACGCTCTCGGGGTCACAGCTGCAGCGGCTGCTCGGCGAGACGACGTGAGCGGGCGGGGCCGGCGAGAGCCGAGGCGCGATCTCCTCCTGCGGGCGGCGGCACCGATCCTCCTCCTGGGTCTGGTGCTGCTCGCCCTGGCGGTCGGCAAGTACCCGCTGTCGCCGGCCGACATCGCCCGTGCGGTGGCCGGCCGGCTCACCGGCGACGATGCCGCCGTGCCCGAGGCCGTCTCGACCGTACTCTGGAGAATACGACTGCCGCGGGTGGTGGCTGGCCTCCTGGTCGGTGCCGCCCTCTCCGCGGCGGGTGCCGCCTACCAGGGCATGTTCCGCAACCCGCTCGTCTCCCCGGACATCCTGGGCGTCTCCGCCGGTTCCGGCCTCGGCGCCCTCACCGGCATCTACCTGCACCTGCCGATGGCCCTCGTCCAGGCCCTCGCCTTCGCGGGCGGCCTCGGCGCCGTCCTCCTCGTCACCGCCCTCGCCGGCAGGGTGCGCCGGCACGACCCCGTGCTGGTTCTCGTTCTCGCCGGGGTCGCTGCCTCTGCCATGCTCGGCGCCGGCATGTCCCTCCTGAAGGTCCTCGCCGACCCCTACACGCAGCTCCCGGCGATGACCTACTGGCTGCTCGGAGGTCTGGTCACGGTGACCGGCGCCGACGCGGCCGCCGCCGCCCCCGGCCTCGTCGCCGGGATGGCGCCCCTCGTCCTGCTCCGCTGGAGGATGAACCTCCTGAGCCTGCCCGACGAGGAGGTGCTGGCGCTGGGAGTGAACCCCCGCCGGCTGCGCTCCGTCCTCATCCTGGGGGCGACTCTCATGACCGCGTCCGCGGTCTCGATCTCGGGGATCGTGGGCTGGGTCGGCCTCGTCGTGCCCCACGTGGCGCGGCTCGCGGTCGGACCCGACTTCCGCCGCCTGCTGCCCGCGGCCCTCCTGCTCGGCGCCGGGTTCCTCGTCGGGGCCGACACCGTGGCCCGC
>Ga0335076_10008776_pt1 | contig 10204 bp, 10 predicted proteins | sample Lox_Sample_25_FD_206717 | JGI IMG/M metagenome (GOLD analysis project Ga0335076, IMG submission 206717) | Soil microbial communities from Loxahatchee National Wildlife Refuge, Florida, United States - Lox_Sample_2.5 | ecosystem: Environmental > Terrestrial > Soil > Wetlands | place: USA...
TGCCTGGAAGTACAACTCGCGCCGCCGGCGATCGGATACGTGCGTGTACAGCTCCGTCGTCGCGAGATCGGCATGTCCGAGCATTTCCTGGACCGCCCGCAGGTCGGCCCCTCCCTCGAGCAGGTGCGTGGCGAACGAGTGGCGGAGGAGGTGCGGGTGGATGCGCTCGGGCTCGAGGCCGGCCTTCTCGGCCAGGCGGCGGAGGATGAGGAAGACGCCGGCCCGTGTGAGCCCGCCGCCGTTGGCGTTGAGGAAGAGCTCCTGGCGGTGGCGCCGCTCGAGGTGTGGCCGGCCGCGGGACAGGTAGCGCCGTAGCGCCTCGGCGGCCTCCCGTCCCATCGGCACCACGCGCTCCTTGTTCCCCTTGCCGACGCAGCGGACGAGCCGGTGCTCGAGATCCACCGACTGCCGGTCGAGCGCGACCGCCTCGCTCACGCGCAGCCCGGCGCCGTAGAGGAGCTCGGCGAGGGCACGGTCGCGCAGGGAGCGGGGAGTCGTGCCCGCGGCCGCGTCGAGCAGCCGCTCGACCTCTGCGGGCGAGAGCGTGCGCGGCAGCGTCCGGCGCCGCTTCGGGAGGTCGACGGTCGCGGCCGGGTTGTCCGCACGCGCGCCGAGCAGCACCTGGTGCCGGAAGAACGAGCGGACCGCGGCGAGCCGTCGGGCGACGGTCGTCGGCGCGAGGCCGTCGGCCCGAAGCTGCGCGACATAGGCGGCGAGGTCGTCGGTGCTCGCGTCCGCGGGCGAGCGGCCCGATCCCGAGGTGTCCAGCCACTCGGCGAGGTGCACCAGGTCGCGCCGATAGGCCTCGACCGTGCGAGGGGCGAGACGCGCCGAGGCGAGGGCGAGGAAGCCCTCGACGGCCGGATCCGTCTGCTTCCTCTTGGTCACGCGGGCTGACTTCGGCCCGCGGCAGGCGACGCCTGCTCGAATGGTCGGGTGCAGCGCAGACATGTCCTGATCTACGGCTTCGTGCAGGGTGTCGGTTTTCGCGTCGGCATCGAAAGGGCGGCGAGGTCGCGCCGCGTGGCCGGCTGGGTTCGGAACCGGGCCGACGGCGCCGTCGAGGCCGTGTTCGAGGGCGAGCCGGAGGACGTCCAGGCGCTCGTGGAGTTCTGCCGCCACGGGCCGCGTGGGGCCGTGGTCGAGCGAGTCGAGGTCGAGGAGGAGTCAGCCGAGGGGCTGGGCGGCTTCCGCGTCAACGGCTGACGCCACCCCGCGGAAGTGGTCGGCGCTCGCCCAGACGATCTCGCCGCGCGTCAGGTCGAGATCCTCGAGCTCCTCCCGGCGCAGCCGCGCGGTGAGGCGCTCGCCGCTGCCGTCCGCGAGATCGACGCGGGCATCCGCGCCGAGCACCGCGATCCGTTCGATCTCGACCTCCACCGCACCGTCGCTCGGCCAGCGCCGGAGCACCACCTCGTGCGGACGCACCAAGCGCTCGCCCAGGCGCACGGCGTCGCCGACGAAGCGGAGGACGAACTCCGACGCGGGAGCGTCGTAGAGCTCGGCCGGCGCACCGACCTGCTCCAGACGGCCGTGGTCGAACACGGCAACGCGGTCGGCCACCTCCATCGCCTCCTCCTGGTCGTGCGTGACGAAGACCGTCGTCACGTGTACCTCCTCGTGCAGGCGGCGCAGCCAGTCGCGCAACTCGGCGCGCACGCGCGCGTCGAGGGCTCCGAACGGCTCGTCGAGCAGCAGGACGCGCGGCTTCGCCGCGAGCGCCCGCGCGAGCGCCATTCGCTGGCGCTGGCCGCCTGAGAGCTTGGACGGATAGCGGTCGGCGAAGCCTGAGAGCTGCACGAGTTCCAGCAGCTCGTCGACCCGCTCGCGGATCTCCTGCTTCGGCCGCTTGCGGATCTTGAGCGCGAAGCCGACGTTGTCGCGGACGGTCATGTGCTTGAAGGCCGCGTAGTGCTGGAAGACGAAGCCGACGTTGCGCCGCTGCGGCGCAAGCCTCGTTGCGTCCTCGCCGGAGAGCAGCACCTCTCCCGTGTCGGGACGCTCGAGGCCGGCGACGATCCGCAGCAGGGTCGACTTGCCGGAGCCGCTGGGGCCTAGCACGGCCGTGAGCGAGCCGTCCGGGATCTCGAGCGAGATGTTGTCGAGCGCGGTGAACGTGCCGAAGCGCTTCGTGACGTTGCGAATCTCGATCGACATCTAGGCCGCTTCCTCCTTGGGCTTGGTCAGGGTCATCAGGACGAGCACGAGCACGGCAATGACCGCGAGCACCACGGCAATCGCGTACCCCCCGCTCGTCTGGAAGTTCTGGATCAGGTCGTCGATGCGCGTCGTGGCCGTCTCGGTATGGCCCTCGATCCGGCCCGACACGACGGCCACCGCTCCGTACTCGCCGAGGCAACGCGCCGTCGTCAGGATCACGCCGTAGATCACGGCCCAGCGGATCGAGGGCAGCGTGATCAGCCAGAACCGCTGCCAGCGGCTCGCGCCGAGGGTCCCGGCCGCCTGCTCCTGCTCGTTCCCCAACTCGCGGAGCATCGGGATGACCTCGCGGGCGACGAACGGCACCGAGACGAAGATCGTCGCGAGAACGATCGCCGGCATCGCGAACAGCACCTGGAACCCGTGCTGGGACAGCCAGCCGCCGAACCAGCCGCCACGCGGCGCGTAGATGATGAAGAGGGCAAGGCCGATGACGACCGGCGACACCGCAAGGGGAAGGTCGATGAAGGCGTTCAGCAACCCCTTGCCGCGAAAGCGGCGGCGAACGATGGCGAGCGCGCAGAGGATCCCGAAGACGGTGTTGAGCGGGACGGCGATGGCCGCCGCGATCAGCGTCACCTGGAAGGCGTGGAGCGTGTTCGGATCGGACAGCGACTGCCAGACCGGTTCCAGCCCGTGCTGGAACGTGCGATAGAAGATCATCACGAGCGGCGCGAGCAGGATGACGGTGAGGTAGCCGAGGGCCGTCACGCGTAGACCGAGCCGGCTAAGCACGTTCGTGCCTCGTGACGTAGAAGCGCAGCGCGCCGACGGCGAGGAGCAGCACGAAGGCCGCACCCAACAGCACCATCGCGATGGCCGAGGCCTGCGCCGACTCGCCGTCCTGGATCAGGCCGAAGATGTAGACCGAAGCGACCTGGGTGTGAACGGTGCTTCCGGCGATCAGGACGAGCGAGCCGATCTCGCCGAGCGCACGGGCGAGCGCGAGGACGGAGCCGGAGAGGATCCCCGGCAGGATGTTCGGCAGCACGATCCGCCGGAAGACCGTGAACTGCCCGGCGCCGAGCGAGCGGGCCGCCTCCTCCATCTCCACGTCGAGCTCCAGCAGCACCGGCTGCACCGTCCGGATGACGAACGGCAGCGTGACGAAGCAGAGCGCGAGCACGACCGCGGTGCGGGTGAAGGCGACGTCGATCCCGACCGGCGAGCTCGGGCCGTAGAGCGTGAGCAGCGTCAGGCCGGCGACGATCGTCGGCAGGGCGAAGGGGAGGTCGATCACGGAGTTGACGAGCGACTTGCCGTGGAAGTCGTCGCGGACGAGCACCCACGCCGTGATCGTGCCGAGCAGCGCGTTGATCAGGACGACGACGAAGGCCGCCCCGAACGTGAGCTTCAGCGCTTCGACCGCATCAGGGTTCGAGAGGACTTGCCAGAAGCCGTGCGTGCCGCTCTTGTGGGCTTCCCAGATGAGCGCCGCGATCGGCAGGACGACGATGACGAGCAGGTACGACGAGATGACGCCGACGGACAGGGCCGTGCTGACCCGTCCGTCGGCTCCGATCCGGCGCGAGACCCGTCCGGCAGGTGCTGCGACGGCGCTAACTGGTGGGGCCTCCGACTGCCTTCTCGATCTTGACCATCCGGCCGTTGTCCAGGTTGAACCAGACGTTGTTGACCTTCCGCCAGCCGCCGAAGAGCTTGTCGTTGATGTTGAAGGTCGGGCCGGTGTCGTACTTCTTCTTCCAGGTGGCCATGTCGGGGCTCTTCAGGACCGACCTGATCACCGGGCGGTAGCCGTTCTGCGCCAGGATCTTCTGTTGCTTCGGCGCGTGCACGTACTTGATGAACGCCTTGGCCGCTGCCGGCGCGTTCTTCGTCGCGGCCATCGGCAGCTGGATCAGCATCGTCGGCTTCGGGACGATGAGCTTGCCCTGCTTGCCGGCCGCGAAGGCGGCGTACGCCTCGCTTTCGTACGTGATGAGGACGTCGCCCTGGCCCGAGAAGAACGCGTTCGCCGCGTTGGAACCCGACGAAGGCTGGGCGATGACGTTCTTGAACATCTTCGTCACGAACTGGACGGCCTGCTTGTTGTTCATCCCCGACTTGCGCGCCTGGCCGTACGCCGCGAGCACGTTCCACTTCGCCGATCCGGAGGGGAACGGATCCGGCGTCACGATCTTCACGCCGGGCTTCGTCAGGTCCTTCCAGCTGTGGATGTGCAGCGGGTTGCCCGGTCGCACCACGAAGGAGACGACCGAGTCGGCCGCGATGCCGCCCTGCGGGGCCTTGGTCCAGCTGCTCGACACGAGCCCGGCGTCGACGACCGTGTCGATGTCGAGCCCGGTGGAGAGGAACAGGATGTCCGCAGGCTGGCCGGCGGCGACGGCTTTGGCCTGTGCGCCCGACGGACCGTACGACTGCGAGAACGAGACGCCCTGGCCGGCGGGCTGATGCTGGAAGCGGCCGATGAGCTTCGCCATCACCGGCTTCGGGGTGGAGTACGCGACGAGGTTGACGGTCGTTCCTGCATCTCTGGCTTGCGCGGCACCGGCCGCGCCGCCGACGAGCACGCAGATGATCAGAGCGGGTAGCAAGAGTCGGCGCATTGCGCTGCCGTCCTTTCTCGGTATTACCTAGCGTCTTAGTAGGTATTGGCAATGCTGATACTTACCATAAGCAGCAGCCGACTTGCAAAGCCGAACAGATTCCGAACAGTCAGGCTTTGCGCTGCGCCGCGGCGATATCTGCGAGCGTGGTCTGCTCGAGGACCCCGCGGATCTGGGTGCGCAGTTCGAGCCAGACGTCGCGCAGCCCCTCGGCCGCGCCCGCGTACTCGAGCTCGTCCGGCCGCACGCCGCGCACGGTGGCGATCGGACCCTCGAGCTCGCGGATGACGTCGGCGACCGAGATCTCCTCCGCGGGGCGCGCGAGCTGGTACCCGCCCTCGGCGCCGCGCTGGCTCGCGACGAGGCCGCCGCTGCGGAGCTGGGCGAGGATGCTCTCGAGGAACTTCGGCGGGATCTGCTGCGCCGACGCGAGCTGCTCGGCCGTCATCAGGCCCGGCGGCGCCGCGGCGAGCTCCGCCATCGCGCGGAGCGCGTAGTCGACCTTGGCCGAGACCCGCATGTGCCCATTCTTCCCGTCTCAGCTGCGGGGATGCGAGCGGTCGTAGACGCGGCGCAGGTGTCGAGGGTCGACGTGGCTGTAGATCTGCGTCGTCGAGAGCGAGCTGTGGCCGAGCAGCTCCTGGATCGTGCGCAGGTCGGCTCCGCCCTCGAGCAGGTGGGTGGCGAAGGCGTGCCTCAGCCGGTGCGGGTGGGGGACGATCCGCCGCAGCGTGCTCGTGTCGAGGCGCCGTCCGCGCGCGGAGAGGAAGAACGCGTCGTTCGCACCTCGTGCGAGCTGTGGCCTCGCTTCGCGGAGGTAGCGGCCGAGCCAGAGCGCAGCCTCCTCGCCGAGCGGGACGACCCGCTCCTTGCCGCCCTTGCCGCGGCGGACGTGCACGAGCTCCTGCTCGAAGTCGACGTCGCCGAGGTCGAGGCCCACGGCCTCCGCGCTGCGGAGCCCCGCGGAGTAGACGAGCTCCACCAGCGCGCGATTCCGCAGCGGGACCGGCCCGTCGCCCTCGAGCCCTTCGAGGGTGCGCTCGATCTCGGCGGCCGCGGGCGCGTCGGGCAGCCGCCGCGCGCGGCGGGGGCCGAGACGCGCGTCCGGCACGCGTTCCGGCCCGAGCGCCTGCCTCAGGAAGGCGCGGACGGCGGCGAGCTTGCGGCTGATCGTGGTGGGGGCGAGCTTCTTGCCGCGGCGCGCTCCTCCGAGCCAGGACACGTAGTCGGCGAGCACGCGCACGTCCACCGAGTCGAGGTCGGTGCCGCGTTGCCCCAGCCAGCCGCAGAACTCTCGGACGTCGCCGCCGTAGGCGCGGCGGGTCGCCTCGCTCAGCGCCGGCGAGGCGAGGAAGCGATCGGCTTCCGCGCGAGCGTCCACGGAGGACGGTTCGCCGGGCGTCGGCCAAGCCCTGTGCGCTAGCGTCATTTCCGTGATCGCGAAGCACGACGTGCTCGTCGTCGGCGCGGGCTGCGCTGGCATGCGCGCCGCGATCGAAGCCCACGACGCGGGTGCGGACGTGGCGATGATCTCGAAGCTCCATCCGACCCGCTCGCACTCGGGCGCGGCGGAGGGAGGCATCAACGCGGCGCTCGGCAATGCGGCCGAGGACAACGCCGAGATCCACGCCTACGACACGGTCAAGGGCTCCGACTACCTCGGCGACCAGGACGCGATCGAAGTCTTCGCGGAGGAGGCGCCGGGCGACATCGTCCAGCTCGAGAACTGGGGCGCGGTCTTCTCCCGGCGCGAGGACGGCAAGCTGGCGCAGCGCCCGTTCGGCGCAGCCGGCTCGCCGCGCACCGTGTACGCGGCCGACATTACCGGCCACGTCCTGATCCAGGTGCTCTGGGAGCAGGTCTGCAAGCGCGACATCCCGGTCTACGAGGAGTTCTTCGCCTGGCAGCTCGTGGAGCACGAGGACCGCTGCCAGGGAGTCGTGTGCTGGGACCTGCTGCACGGCGGACTCAAGACCCTCGGCGGCAAGACGGTCGTGCTCGCGACGGGCGGGGCCGGCCGGCAGTACCGCGTGACGACGAACGCCTACGCCTGCACCGGCGACGGGATGGCGATGGCCCTCCACGCAGGTCTGCCGCTCAAGGACATGGAGTTCATGCAGTTCCATCCCACGACGCTCTACCCGACCGGGATCCTGCTCACGGAGGGGATCCGCGGCGAGGGCGGCTATCTGATCAACAAGGACGGCGAGCGGTTCATGAAGCGCTACGCACCGAATGCGCTCGAGCTTGCCTCGCGTGACGTCGTGTCCCGCTCCGAGCAGACCGAGATCGACGAGGGGCGCGGGGTCGACGGCAGCGTCCTGCTCGACATGCGCCATCTCGGGGCCGAGCGGATCCTCGAGCGCCTGCCGGGCTCGCGCGAGCTGGCGATGACCTACGCCGGCATCGATCCGATCTACGACCCGGTACCGGTGCGGCCCGGCGCGCACTACCACATGGGCGGCGTCGAGACCGACAATCACGGCGCCACCGAGATGACCGGCCTGTACGCGGCCGGCGAGTGCGCGTGCGTCTCGATCCACGGTGCGAACAGGCTCGGCGGCAACTCGCTGATGGAGACGATCACCTTCGGGCGGCGCGCCGGCCGCTCCGCCGCGGAGTGGGCGCTCTCGCATACGACCGTCGAGGTTCCGGAGTCGGCCGAGCGCGACGCCGAGGCCAAGCTCCGGGAGCTGCTCGATCGGACCGACGGCGAGCGTCCCTGGAAGCTGCGCGAGGAGCTCGGCAACTCGATGCTCGAGAACTTCGCCGTGTTCCGCACCGAGGCCGGGATGACGAAGCAGATCGAGATCCTCGAGGGCCTGCGCGAGCGCTATCCGAACGTGTACGTCGAGGACAAGGGCGAGGTCTTCAACAGCGACCTGACGCAGGCCATCGAGCTCGGCAACATGCTGGATACCGCGCTCTGCATGGTCACCGCGGGGGTCGTGCGCAAGGAGAGCCGCGGCGCGCATGCGCGGCCGCACGACTACCCGACGCGCGACGACGAGCACTTCCTCCACCACTCGATCACCCGCTGGAAGGACGGCGGCGTCGAGCTCTCGACCTCCGATGTGCGGTTCACGAGCTGGGAGCCGCAGGAGCGGAAATACTGAGCTGATGCAGGTCGGCCTCAAGATCTGGCGCTACGACTCCGCCAGCGGCGAGCGCGCGCTGCGCGAGTACGAGATCGACGCGCCCGAGGAGGCGACGCTCCTCGACTGCCTCGACATCGTCAAGGACCGCCACGACGGCTCGCTCGCCTACCGCAAGAGCTGCCGGATGATGATCTGCGGCTCGTGCGGCATGCGCATGGACGGCGCCGCCGTCCTGGCCTGCAAGACCCGGATGTACGACATCGCCGAGGAGGGCCGCGTGCCCGTGATCTCGGCCATGGGGAACCTGCCGATCGTCAAGGACCTCGTGGTGGACATGGACCCCTTCTGGTCGAAGTTCAAGGCGATGTGGCCGTGGCTCGAGCCCGGCTTCGAACGGCCCGACGACGATCGCGAGTACCGGATCTCGCAGGAGCGGATGAACATGATCCACAAGGAGTCGCTCTGCATCAACTGCGGCTGCTGTGTCTCGGAGTGCAACGCGATGGAGTCGGACCCCGAGTTCCTCGGGCCGCAGGCGCTCGCCAAGGGCATGCGCTTCGTCGGCGACCCGCGCGACGGCGCCACCGTCGAGCGGCTCGAGCGCTACAACCAGGAGCACGGCATCTGGGACTGCACGCGCTGCTATTTCTGCAACGAGCGCTGCCCGAAGGGCGTCGATCCGCGCGACGCGATCGCGAAGCTCGGCGCCGAGTCGATCCGCCTCGGGATCGACCGCGACATGGGCGCCAAGCACGCGAAATGGTTCGTCCGCTCCGCCGAGACGACGGGCTGGCTGCGCGAGGAGGAGCTGATCCCGAAGACGCAGGGCTACGTGTCCGCGATCAAGCAGCTCAAGTTCGGCGCCAGCCTCGCACGTCACGGCAAGGTTCGCCCGATCCCGTTCCCGCATGCCGCGAGGGACGTGGACGAGGCGCGCAACCTCCGCAAGGTCGTCAACGAGCAAGACCGCCACGGCGCGCAGGGCATCGTCCAGGGCGAGCGCGCGCTCGAGCGGCTCGCGCACGGGCACGTGGGCGAGGACCTGGAGGAGATCTATGCCCGGCCCGGCGCAGCTCCGAGGCCGTGGCTCCCCGAGATCGAGGAGGAAGCGAAGACGTGAGCGCGACCGAGACGCCGGTGAAGAGAGTCGCCTACTACAAGGGCTGTCTGGCCTCGCTCTCGGCGAAGGAGCTCGACAGCTCGACGAAGGCTCTCGCGCCCATGGTCGGTCTCGAGCTCGTCGAGCTCGAGTCGGTGACCTGCTGCGGCGCAGGCGACATCCACGAGGCCGAGCCCGACTACTACCTCCATCTCAACGCGCGGATCCTGGCCTACGCCGAGGCCACCGGCTGCGACATGCTCATGACGGTCTGCAACGTCTGCACGCTCAACCTGCGCCAGGCGAACTTCATGCTGCAGGGCGACGCCGACCTCCTCGCGCGGGTCAACGAGAACCTCGAGACCGTGGGCGTTCCGGCGTACTCCGGCAAGGTCGAGGTGCGTCACTTCCTCTGGGAGATCGCCGAAGGCGACGGCTACGAGCGGCTCAAGGAGGTCGCCCACCGCGGGCTGAAAGGACTGAAGGTCGCGCCGTTCTACGGCTGTCAGATCCTGCGGCCGTCGAAGATCATGGGCTTCGAGGATCCGGACCGGCCGTGGTCGCTCGAGCGGATCATCGCGGCCTGCGGCGGCGAGGCGATCGACTACCCGGCGAAGATCAAGTGCTGCGGGTTCCCGATCATCGCGGCGCGCGAGGAAACCGCGCTCGGCGAGGTGATCCAGCCGGTCGAGCAGGCCATCGAGGCCGGCGCCGACGTGATGGTCACGCCGTGTCCGCTCTGCCACCTCTCGCTCGACGCCTGGCAGCAGAAGCTCGAGGCGGCGACCGGACGCACGTTCCAGATGCCGATCCTCCATCTCGCCCAGCTCGTCGGTGTCGCCGCCGGGCTCGAGGAAGCGGAGCTGAAGTTCAAGCGTCACATCGTCGATCCGCGGCCGGCACTCGAGCGGCTGGAAGTCTGAAGCGGCTCGGCGCGCTCGCCGGCGCCGCTGCCGGTTGGGGCCTCGTCGAGGCGGGCTGGGTCCGGTTCCGCGAGGTGGAGCTCCGGCTGTCGCGGCTGCCGCGGGAGCTCGACGGGCTCCGGATCGTGCATCTCTCGGACTTCCACTTCGGCGTGCCGTCCCCGGGCATCAGCGCCTCCTGGCAGGCGGCCGAGTGGACGCGCGAACGGAAGCCGGACCTCGTCGCGATCAGCGGCGATCTCCTCACGCACCCGCGGGGCGAGCCGATGCTGCGACGGTTCGTACGGTTCCTGCCCC
>Ga0335076_10008777_pt1 | contig 10204 bp, 8 predicted proteins | sample Lox_Sample_25_FD_206717 | JGI IMG/M metagenome (GOLD analysis project Ga0335076, IMG submission 206717) | Soil microbial communities from Loxahatchee National Wildlife Refuge, Florida, United States - Lox_Sample_2.5 | ecosystem: Environmental > Terrestrial > Soil > Wetlands | place: USA: Florida...
CGACAACGAAGATCATCGCCGATTCCGCCTTCGGTTGCGCCGGACAGCGATGCCTCGCCGTCAGTGTCACCGTCACGGTCGGCGAAGCAACCGATTGGTTCCGCGAATCGATCTCTTCCGCAGCGTCTTCTCTGAAAGTCGGCGACGGCCTCGATCCTGCAACGCAGATGGGCCCCGTGATCACACGCGCCAGCCGCGATCGTGTGGTCTCTCTCATCGGTCAGGGTGCAGACCAGGGGGCACGCCCTGTCGTCGATGGCCGCGCGCAAATCAACGGGCACGCGGGCTCCTTCGTCGGTCCCACAATCCTCGACGGCCTTCCCGCTTCAAGCCCATTGATGGAAGCCGAGATCTTCGGCCCCGTGCTCTCCGTCGTCCACGCGGGTTCCGTCGAAGAAGCAATCGCAATGATCGACCGCTCGCCCTACGGAAACGCAAGCTCGATCTTCACTACGTCCGGCGCCGCCGCCCGAAAATTCCGCAACGCTGTCTCCACAGGCAATGTCGGCATTAACATCGGCGTCCCTGCGCCGATGGCCTATTTCCCATTCTCCGGATGGAAAGGCAGTTTCTTCGGTGTAATGCACGCACAGGGCCGCGACGCCATCGAATTCTTCACCGACAAGAAAGTAATCGTCGAACGCTGGCCGCGCGAGTGGTCGCGCAAGTTTTAGAGCAAAACCAGAGTTGGTATAGCCCGAGAGGAGACTCCTGGGAGGTTGCCGCTCCCTGATAGTCGCGTCAACGAGGCTGTCCAGCACTGGATACAGTAACTATGGTTTTGCTGTAGGCCCGTCCGCACAGCCTCAACAAAAAAGGGGACGCTTTTCTGCGCCCCCCTCTTCTTGCCACTCATCTCGAGTTATGAATGCGGAAGTATCAGTAGCCCCGCCTCCAGAAGCTTCTCTGTCAGGCGATCCAACGCCAGAGGAAACTTGTACGCGATCGCCCGTACGCTGATTCCAAGCAACGCTGCAGTTTCCACCTGAGTGTATTCCTGTAGAACGATTCGGCTCAGAATTCGTCGATCGAGCGGTCCAAGCTTCTCGAGACACCCCTCAACATCGAGCACGAAGATCACCGCATCCTCAAACGTCCGGATAGGCCTGCTCGAAACCCAGCCTCGTCCGATCGGTTCCCCGAGGATCGAAGGCGTCCGCCCCACTTGCATTGAGGCGTACAGATATCTTCGCAGCAGCTTCTCTGTGTGTTTCCTGTAGAAGGCGAGGCTCGAAGTCACCTTCCCTTCCGGCGCTTGCACTGAGTTGTGCTCGGCCGCTCCAACCGTTCGTTGATTCCTCTCTCTTCTTCGCTCGGCCCATTCTGCGAGCGTGTTGCCGGTTCCCCATATCATCGGCAATTGGAGGGCTGCGCTCATTCCGCACCTCCAACGGCCACCATTCCCCAGACTCTTGGCAGCGTCTTGCGCGGCGGTCGCCCGCGCATCTTGCGAGATTCTGGCGATGGAAAATCCCTCAGCTTGACTTCACATTCTTTGCAATAAACGGTCCCCTGTGTCTGGGCCCGGTACCATAGGCAACCGCAACCTTCGCAAACCTTCAGTTGCACGCGCAATTCCATGACGGTTCCTCCGTATGAACACTCTCTCCCGTCTATTCAGCTTTTTGTTTTCTGTTTGGCGGGGTAGTCGGAACCAGGTCGGCCCTCAGGATTCTGGTGCCCTGTTTCTTTCCGGCCGCCTGGATTCTTGTGTTTCGAGTCATGTAGACAAGCGCGCAGATTCTGGAATGGCTCGACAAGGCTTCTCAGACGCATCTGTGTGCGCCCGAAGGTGAGAACCCGATACGATACCAGCCCCCAAAGGGCCGCAAAAATGCAGCCACTTGACGGTTACCGAAGAGGCAAATCTACAACCCTCGTTCGATTGCGCAATTGAGGCGTATCCCCGACAATCCCCACAAACCTGTGCGAGCTTGAGTAAGGCCAATCTATTGATGCTTATCCTGTGCGTCAACATGGCCCGGCTTGATTCCTGATCTACACATCCAAGTCAACCAGTCTGCACCCGAAATGAAGGCCAACTGGCATATCTCGGTTTGCTGTAAGAGAAGGGAGGTACACAATCCCCGTGACTGGTGGCGGATTTTCCACACATGAACTTCACTCAGCTGCACGAGCGACTCCGGGTCGAGTTGCTGCGCAGAATTCAGCGCGGCACTCTCAGCGTCTCCTTGTTGGCGCGCCAGACGGGATTCGGAACCTCCCACGTTTCAGGCTTTCTGCACAAGAGAAAGCAGCTTTCGCTCGCCGCCCTCGACCGCGTGCTCTCCGCGCAACACCTTGTTGTCTCCGACCTTTTGCCCGCCGCTCCCGGCATGCGCCTGCGATTACATGAGGGGGAAAGCACTGCCGTACCGGTCGTCTCGCACGGTACCGCTCTCTTCGAGCCGAAAATTCGTCCCTCTGCCGTCCAGTGGATGCTCCATCTGCCCTCAGGCATCATGCAGGAATTTCGCGCGCGAACCACCGCTGCGCGCCGCACCACCTGGGAACGCTACCTCGCCGTGGAAAGCTCCTCAACAGATGCGGAGGCAATGCACCCGATCATCATGCCCGGCGCGCTCGTCGTGATCGACCGGCACTATAACTCGCTCGTTCGTCACGATTCGGATCGGGCCAGTCTCTACGCCGTGCGCGATGGAGGCCACCTGACACTGCGCTATTGCGACTTTCTCTCTTCTCGCCTTGTGCTTCGGCCACTCAACAACAGCTGCGCTGTCACCTTGCTTGAGATCGGACCGGGATCCTCCCCAGGCGAACTCATCGCCGGCCGTATCGCGCTGATCATCAACCTGACCTGAATTTGGGTGGCCCACATCTCGAAGAGATATGATTCGGACCGATAAGTCGAAACATCCGCGGTTATCTTGTTCCCTTGTTCCCTGTCCCCTGGTTTCCTGTTTTTTGCGCTACATCTCATGCCCCGAGTCGGGATTATCAAACCGCGTGAATCGCGAAATGAAGTTCAGATGGACCGTTCCCGTCGGGCCGTTACGCTGCTTCGCAAGAATGATCTCTGACTTCGCCCGGTCCGACTCCGACATCTCCTCGTCGCGGTTGTAATAGGATTCGCGATGAATGAACGCCACCACGTCCGCATCCTGCTCGATCGAGCCCGACTCGCGCAGATCGCTCAACATCGGCCTCTTGTCGTCTCCGCGGCGTTCACTGGCACGCGAAAGCTGCGACAGAGCCACCACCGGCACATGCAGCTCCTTGGCCAGCGCCTTCAGCCCTCGCGAGATTGCCGAAACTTCCTGCGTGCGATTCTCGTAGCGCTTGCCCCCTGCACTTGGCAGAGTGGCCGACATCAGCTGCAGATAGTCCACCACCACCAGGTCCAGACTGCCCGCCGTCTGCTTCAGCCTTCGTGCCTTCGCGCGCATCTCGGCCAGCGATATGCCCGCCGTGTCGTCGATGAACATCCGCGATTCGATCAGCTGCTCCAGCGCATTTTGCAGCTTCTCCTGATCCTCGCGGCCCAGAAAGCCTGTCTGCAGCTTCCGCTGGTCTACCCACGCCTGCGACGCCAGCATGCGGCGCAACAGCGACTCCTTGCTCATCTCAAGGCTGAATACCGCAACCGTCGCCTTGCTCTTGATCGCCGCATTCTCTGCAATATTGATGGCCAGCGCGGTCTTTCCCATCGACGGACGAGCGGCAATGATAATCAGCTCGCCTCGCTGCAGACCGCTCGTCATCCGGTCCAACTCGGTAAACTCCGTGGCCAGCCCCGTCACCTCGCGACTCTGCTTGTAGAGATTGTCGATCGACCCGAACGACCCAGAGACGATCTCGTCCAGCGGCTGCAGCCCCGAGACGATGCCCTTCTCGCCCACTTCGAGCAGTGCCGTCTCCGCCGCGCCCAGCACTTCAAGAGCTGTCTCACTCTGGTCCGCCGCGCGCGCGATGGCCGCCGAACAAATCAGCATCAGTCTCCGCAGCAGGCTCTTGTCCTTGACGATGCGGATGTAGTCCTCGATCACCGGCCGGATGGGCAAGCCCTCGGTGAGTGACGCCAGGTAGGCCACGCCCCCCACCGACTCGATCTCCTTGTAACGCGAGAGCTCGTTCGCAAGCGTCACGATATCCACCGCGCGCTGCTCGTTCATCAGCTCCGTCATACGCAGGAAGATCCGCCGGTGCGAGTCCAGCGAAAAGTCGTCCGCTTCGAGCCTTTCCGCGGCTTCAGAGTGCGCCGCGTTGTCCAGCAGGATCGCGCCTAGAATTGTCTTTTCGGCATCAATATTCGCGGGCAAACCCGCGTCGAGGGAGAGATCGGGGACAGTGGCCATACCTAAGTTTAGGCCGAATCCAGCGCCCGATTCTGATCCGCTAACTGCGAAGAGCCATGTGGATTACCGGCATCAATGAGGAAAAGGAGGAAATCGCGCAACAAACAGGAGAATCCCGACTCTGCCGCCGCGCGGGCTCTCTTTCCGCTCAAACTGCGTAATCAGATGTACCTTGCGACCTTCTCCGCGCCTTATTGCGAGATCACCTCTGCCGATGCGCTGGAAAAATTGATCGTGCGATTGGGAATGAATGGAATGTTCAGCGGGTACGCGTACGTTACGGTCACCTTGACTACGTTTCCGGGAATGTTACACGGTGCGGTCGCACAGTTCGACCACGTTGTCGGCGTGGACCCGCTCGCCGTCAGCCAGGATGTGCTGGCGACCAGGTTGCTGTTACCTGGATAGTGCAGAGTATTGATGTAACCCTGGACGTCTGCATTCGTGGCTCCACTTGCATTTCCGGCAGAAGGAGAACAGTAGGCCTGGGTCACATTTGCAGAGCAGGTCGATCCCCGAACCATTGCAAACCGCGAGCCCTCTCGGGCTGCGTCCGCGACCAGTTGCAGGGTATAAATGGCCAGGCCCAGTTGAATGCATCCAATTACCATCGCCATGAGCACGCTGGCGCTGATCGCCATTTCGACAATCGTGGCGCCCTCTTCTTTCGCGAAGAGTCGCCTGATCGCCCTCAGGGATGCCGGCTTCATTGGTTCGACACCACCTGGCTAGCGCTTCCCTTCAGCGTGAAGGTTCCCTGCCGCGGATACTGGAAGAGTGGCGCATAAGTCGCCTGCGTGTTCACCGTGATGGTCTCGACCAGTGCGGTGCCGTTGCTGCGGCAAGTCGTGTTGTCTGAACAACTGGTTGGCGTGTAGGCCGTGTTCGCGCAGGTACAGGATGTGTTGACTGAAGTCACAGACAATCCGCTTACGTTTGCGGCATCCGCCATCGCAGCATTCGCAATTCCTGTCGTGTCAGCCGATGCCGCGCGACTCGAAGCTCCGTATTGAACCCCGGCATGGGCAGCATTGGAGACTTCGATCGCCGTGTAAATGACTCTTCCGAATTCGACAATGCCAAACATGATCAGGATCATGACCGACAACGAAAGCGCCAGCTCCACCAGGGCTGTGCCCCGCTGATCGCGCCGTGCCGATCCGATCCGTCGCAGAATCTCAAAAGTCCCCTTGGCCATTTGGGTCGCGCTCCTAGCCGATCAGCACCACGAGCCTGAAGGGCGAGGTGTATTTGTTGTTGCCGAAGTCAGCATAGTTCTGGATATTGATCGCACCATTGACAAACATTGTCGCGGCAACAACGCCCGTTGCGGTTACGCCGCCGCCACCCTGATCGTGAAGGGTGACGTGCGCGGCGGGGGCATAGATCATTCCGTCAAATGTTGAGCCACTGCTGCCGAATTGGAGCGAGAGGGCGTTGGTGTTGTTTGCCGGCTGCATCAACGCAATGGCGTTATAGGTACCCGACGTGGGGGCGTAAATTGTGAGCGAAGACGCGCTGCTCTGGCTGTAAGAGCCGCCGTAAATGTCGAGGGTCGCGCCATTGGTCGACGAACCAACGGTCACGCTGCCCATTCCAATCGTCAATCCATTCTCAAACACATAGAGGCCGCCACCGAGAGTTGCGCCGGAACTGAGGGTGATTCCGTTTTTGAAGCAAACGGTCCCGCCGCTCGGCGCACTGTACGAAGTATTAATGGTTTTGGTTGTTGAGTCCGTCGTCGTGTTTATACCGCTGCAGTTTCCATTCGTGTCCGGAACCGGACCAGTGATGTTTCCAAACGGGTCAGACTGCACGGGCGAACTCAGATTCACTGAGGTGTTGCCGTTCAGGCTGCCGCCGCAGTTGCCGTTTGTGGGCTGGCCGCCGACGACATCGATCCAGGGAAAAGTCGACTTGCCGGCACTGCCAGTGACACACAAAGCGTTGTTCGCATTGGAGTTGACGTAGATCCCGCAGTCCGGCATGTTGATGTTGCCCGCACCATGGATAGAGAGCGCTTTCGCCGCAGTTGGATCCATGATGTAGATGCAGGCCTGCCCCGCCGACGGCGCGCCGGCGATTGCCTGGGCCGCAACGTTGACCGAGCCGAAACTATTCGCGCCGAGCAGCTTGCTGAGCGTGCTCATGAAGATCGTGGGATTGGGTTTGGCAAGCTGGACCTGGACGCAACTGGCACAGGGGTTTCCACCAACGGATGGATTCGGCGTGACGATCACAGTGTTGGTGTCTACCGACGGATCGACTCCATTTGCGGTGGCGGCGCCGTTCGCGGCGTTCGTCACGTTGCCGCCATAGAACAGGGCAGTAGCCCCGGCAATGGCGGCTGCGTCAGCGGCAATCTGCATATTTCGCCGGGCACGGAAGAGAATGCCGACATCGAGCGCCAATCCCATCGCGCCCACCAGAATCCCGATGCAAAGCAGCGTGACGACCAGAACCTGGCCTTCTTCATCTTTCAGCAATCTCTTCATGGGCCGCGTCATCGCGAGTCTGGAGCAATGCCCTTTTCCTTTTTTGGAACCTGCAGAACGCATCGACCACCTCCGGGGACCCCGGTTACTCGACGCGCTCACAAAGACTCGCAAAGCAAAGCAACAGAAATTGGCCAACCACCAGATCGGCCAGAAGACAGCCGTCCCGTCGACGGGCACAGCGCATCCCGGGGAACTAGATTATCCATTCTGATATGGCGGAAATCAAGCGAAATTGCCATTGCCCCGCGCAATGCGAGTTTGGGCGAATGCACTCGGTCCGGGGCGGTACCCCTCACGGCCTCCCGTGTCTCGCACTGCGCAAGAGACAGGGGTATCTCCACCGAGAAACAACAACTTACGCAGTTACCCCTTGGGCCGGACGCCACCGCAAAATCGGCTTCCTCGCCGCCTGCACCTCATCCAGGCGCGATACCCGCGTGGAGTGTGGCGCTGACTTCACCAGTTCCGGCGTCTCCTCTGCCTCGCGCGCAATCGACCGCATCGCCTCGATAAACAGGTCCAGCTCCTCCAGCGACTCGCTCTCCGTCGGCTCGATCATCAGCGCGCCGTGCACGATCAGCGGAAAGCTCACCGTGTAAGGATGAAAGCCGTAGTCGATCAACCTCTTCGCGATATCGCCAGTCTTCACGCCCTTCGCCGCCTGCTTCTTGTCGCTGAAGACCACCTCGTGCATCGACGCCGTCTTGTACGGAAGCTCATACACATCCTCGAGCTTCTTGCGAATGTAATTCGCATTCAGCACGGCATCTTCTGTTGTCTGCCGCAACCCGTCCGGACCGTTCGCAAGAATGTACGCCAGCGCGCGAATGAACATGCCCACGTTTCCATAAAACGCGCGCACGCGCCCCACCGACTTCGGCCGATCGTATTCCCAATGAAGTTGTCCAGAATTCTCAGTCTCCAGTCCCCGAGTCCCTGGTCCCTCAGTCCCTGTTCTACGCAACACCGGCGTCGGTAGAAACGGCTCCATGAATCCCTTGCATGCCACCGGACCCGAACCCGGCCCGCCTCCACCATGAGGTGTCGAAAACGTCTTGTGCAGGTTCAGATGCATCACGTCGACGCCAAAATCTCCCGGCCGCACTTTGCCCACCAGCGCATTCATGTTCGCGCCATCCATGTAAAGCAGCGCGCCCTTCGCGTGCAGTATCTCGGCAATTTTGTGAATCTGGCTTTCGAACACGCCAATCGTCGACGGATTCGTGAGCATCAGCGCTGCGGTCTCTCCGTCCACCTGCCGCTCCAGCGCCTCCAGATCGATGCCGCCCTCCGCGTTCGATTTCAGGTTCTCCACCGCGTATCCGCAGATCGCCGCCGTCGCCGGATTGGTTCCGTGCGCCGAGTCGGGTATCAGCACCTTCTTCCGCGGATTCCCCTGCGACTCGTGCCATGCCCTGACCAGAAGTATCCCGGTGAACTCGCCATGTGCGCCCGCCGCGGGCTGCAGCGTGATTGCGTCCATCCCCGTAATGTCGAGCAGGCATTTTTGCAGCAGATCGATCACTTCCAGAGTTCCCTGGGCTAGCGAATCGGGCCTGTAAGGATGCGCCTCCGCCAATCCCTCTATCCGTGCCACAAACTCGTTCACGCGCGGGTTGTACTTCATCGTGCACGAACCCAGCGGATACATGCCCAGATCGATCGCGTAGTTCCACGTCGACAACCGCGTGAAGTGACGGATGATCTCTATCTCGCTCAGCTCAGGAAGCAATCCGGGCTTCTCGCGGTGCGCATCGCCCAGCAAAGCCTTCGCGTCAACCTCGGGCACATCCAACGGCGGCAGTTTGTAGGCGCGCTTCCCCGGCGACGACTTCTCAAATACCAGCCCTTCGTTCTGCGTCTGGTGCGGCCGAACTTTGCCTGTCGTGGTTGATCCTGATTTACCTGTATCTGCCATTCCTTATGCCTCATGCATGCCGTTCTGAGCGCGATTCATCTTCAGGCCAGCGACGCAGTTATCCGTTAATTCCATCCGTTGATGCAGAACTTCAATCTCCCTAATCACCGTTGCATCGACACCAAGACCAGTCTGTTCAATCAACAAGCCGCAGAGCGTGTGGAGGGCGATCTCAAACTCATTTGCATCCAGCTCTTCATCAAAGTAGAGGACGAAGCTCCAGAAGCTCTCTCCGCAAGTCCGCGTAATGCACGCTCCAATCGATGCGGCCCTCCTTCTTTATGTCCTTCCTTGACTATGCTTCCACCAGCCCCTCGGCCAGCACCTTCGCCGCGGCATCAATCTGTTCGCGCGTGATCACTTCAGTCGCGCACCAGAGGGTGGCATTCCCCAACTCCGGGTACCAGCGTCCGAGTTCAACGCCGCCAACAATCTTCTCGTCCATCAGCCGCTTCGACCACAGCGCCGGCTCCTCCGCAGTCTGTAGCACAAACTCGTGGAATCGCGGCGCGCCTTTAAACAGAAGATCCGCTCCCGGCTGGCTCGACAGCGTCTCGGCCGCATAGGCGGCCTTTGCTAGGTTGTGCTCCGCCAGCTCGCGAATCCCTTCCTTCCCATACACCGTCAGGAAGATCGTCGCCATCAGCGCCACCAGGGCCTGGTTGGTGCAGATATTCGACGTCGCCTTCTCCCGCCGGATGTGTTGTTCGCGCGTCGACAGCGTGAGCACAAATCCGCGATTCCCCGCGCCGTCCACAGTCTGCCCAACAAGACGTCCCGGCATCTGCCGCAAGTACTGTTCCTTCGCCGCAATCACGCCGCAGAACGGCCCGCCATAGCTCAGCGCAACGCCAAACGACTGCGCCTCCATGCTCACAATGTCCGCCTCCAGCGGCGGCCTCACTGCGCCGAGCGACACCGCCTCGGCAATCGACACAATCAGCAGCGCTCCCTTCTTGTGCACAATCTCGCCAATCGCCGGAATATCTTCGATCACGCCGAAGAAATTCGGGCTCTGCACCAGAACAGCCGCCGTCTCGTCCGTGACTTGCTCCTCGAGTGCTGCCAGATCCACACGCCCGGTCTTCGGGTCGTAGCCCACCAGCGTCGACGGCAATCCCTGGTGCCTGGCGTACGTGGCCATCACCTCGCGATACTCCGGATGCACCGTCCGGGCAACCACGGCCTTGTGCCGGCCCGTGACGCGCACCGCCATCATCAAGGCCTCGGCGGCTCCCGTTGAGCCGTCGTACATACTCGCGTTGGCCACGTCCATGCCGGTCAGCTCGGCAATCATCGTCTGGAACTCAAAGATCGCTTGCAGCGTCCCTTGCGTGATTTCGGCCTGGTACGGCGTATAGCTAGTCAGAAACTCGCCTCGCTGCACCAGCGAATCGATGATCACCGGCCGGTAATGCCGATAAGCGCCCGCGCCCAGAAAGCTGGCATAGCCCGTGGCATTCTTCTGCCCG
>Ga0335076_10008778_pt1 | contig 10203 bp, 10 predicted proteins | sample Lox_Sample_25_FD_206717 | JGI IMG/M metagenome (GOLD analysis project Ga0335076, IMG submission 206717) | Soil microbial communities from Loxahatchee National Wildlife Refuge, Florida, United States - Lox_Sample_2.5 | ecosystem: Environmental > Terrestrial > Soil > Wetlands | place: USA...
CGGTGGTTCGTGGTGTCGGTATGGAGCGGGCTCACGGACACGAGCCCGGCCCGCACGGCGAAGATGTCGGACATCTCGTCGCTCACCCACTGGTCGCGGCCCTCCTCGATCCAGTAGTAGGTCCGGTGACGCGGGTCGAGGCCCTCCAGGATCGTGCCCTCGTGGGAGCGGCGCCCCTGGACGGTCAGCGCCACTCTCACCGGCTGGCCGGCGGGCACGTTCACGTTCAGGAGCGTGCGCTCCGGCAGACCCCGCTCGAGCACGAGCTCGGCGAGGCGCCGCGCGAACGCGGTCGCCGGGCCGTAGTCGAGGTCGGCCCGGGCGGCGAGGGAGACCGCGATCGCCGGGATCCCGAAGAAGGTCGCCTCGCGCGCCGCGCCCACGGTGCCCGAGTAGAAGATGTCGTCGCCCAGGTTCCCGCCCCGGTTGATGCCGGCCAGGACCAGGTCCGGCCGGCGGGGGAGGAGCTTCACGATCGCCAGGTTCACGCAATCGGCGGGCGTGCCGTCCACGGCGACGACGCGCGGCTCCACCTTCTCCGCACGCAGCGGGTGCTTGAGGGTGAGCGACTGGCCGCTCGCGCTGGCCTCGCGGTCCGGGGCCACGACCCAGACCTCGCCCTTCCCCTCGAGGCCGGCGGCCAGGGCCTGGATGCCCGGCGCGTGGGCCCCGTCGTCGTTCGTCACGAGGATCAGCGGCTCGGCCATGGCCTCCAAGCACGAAGCCCCGGGCGCGTCTCCCGGGGCTTCGTCCTTCAGCCAGTTCTGGTCGGGATGCCGGGATTTGAACCCGGGACCACCTGCACCCCAAGCAGGTGCGCTACCAGGCTGCGCTACATCCCGAACGGGTCAGTTGACTTTTCTATCACCCTTGTCGAGGAGGGTCAACATTCCGCGGAGCTCGTCGCGCACCTCGAGAAGGAGCGCCCGCACCTCGTCCGCGGGCCCTCCGGGCGGCGGGTCCACGACGTTCGCGACGACCGTCTCGGGCAGGCTCGCCATCGCCGAGGGCGTCGATCCCCGCCCGCCCATCTCGCTCTCGAGGCGCTTCTTCGCGCCCGCGATCGTGAAGCCCTCCTCGTAGAGGAGCTGCTTGATCCGCAGCACCGTCTCGATGTCCTTGCGGCGGTAGATGCGCTGGCCCGAGCTGTTCTTGGCCGGGGCGAGGGCCGGGAACTCCGATTCCCAGTAGCGCAGCACGTAGGGCTGCGTGTCCGTGAGCTCGCACACCTCGCCGATCTTGAAGAACAGCTTGTTCGGGATCTGCTTGCTGTCCATCGGTCGGAGCTCCCGCCTACTCGGTCACGGCCGCGTCGACGGCCGGGGCGAAGAGCTTGGAGGGGCGGAACACCACGGAGCTGCGGGGCCTGATGAGCATCTCCTCTCCAGTCTGGGGATTGCGTCCACGACGCTCCCTCTTCTGGCGGACCAGGAAGGTGCCGAAGCCGGTGATCTGGACCTTTTCGCCTTCGCCCAGATGCCGCTTGATGGTCTCGAAGATGACCTCGACGAGCCGGGCCGCCTCGCGGTTGGAGATGCCTCCGTGCCGCTCGTAGACGATCCTCGCGATGTCGGCCTTCGTCATGCCCGAGCCCGTTGTGACGAGTCCCAAAAAATCCCGGCGCCGACGGCACTTAGACGACAAACGCGCAGGGAGTATATGAGAACCGGGCGAACCCTGTCAAGGACGGAAATCGCAAGTGCCTCTGGAGGTTACGAGCGGCCTTTCCGCCGCCGCGCGCGGACCTTCAGACGGATCGGAGTGCCTTCGAAGCCGAAGGCCTCGCGGATGCGGTTCTCCAGGTAGCGCCGATACGAGAAGTGGAGGTCCACCGGATGGTTGATCGAGACGGCGAAGGTCGGCGGAGCCGTCCCGATCTGGCTCCCGAACAGGATCCGGACCGGCTGGTCGCCCTTGTCCGCCTTCGGCGCGTAGGCCTCCGCGGCCCGGGCGAGCAGGCGATTGAGCTCCCCCGTCGTGACCCGCGCCCGGCGCGCGGCCTGCACTCGGTCGACGGCATCCAGGAGCTGGCCGAGACCCCGGCCCGTCTTCGCAGAGACGAACACGACCGGCGCCCACGAGAGGAACTTCAGGTGGTCGCGGACGTCGCGCTCGAAGGCCCGCTGGGCGAGCTTCTTCTCCGGCGCGAGGTCCCACTTGTTCACCGCGATCACGACGCCCGCCCCGGCCTCCTGGACCTCCCCGCCGATCGTCGCGTCCATCTCGCGGAGCCCCTCCGCCGCGTCGAGGACGACGGCCGCCACCTCCGCGCGCTCGATGGCCCGGCGCGCCTGGACGACGCTCACGTGGTCGACGTTCTCCTTGAGGAGCCGGACCCGGCGGATGCCGGCGGTGTCCACGAGCCGGTAGCGCCGGCCCTTGCGCTCGAAGACCTCGTCCACGACGTCGCGCGTCGTGCCGGGGATCGGCGAGACGACGGCGCGCTCGCGGCCGACGAGGCGGTTGAGGATCGAGGACTTCCCGACGTTCGGCCGGCCGACGAGCGCGAGCGCGATCGGCGGCGTCCCGCCCTCGTCGAGGGCGACGCTCGCGACGCCGGCGAGGGCGGCGTCGAGGAGGTCGCCGATCCCCAGGCCGTGCTCGGCCGAGACGAAGTGAGCGCCGTCGAAGCCGAGGCGCGCGAAGTCGGAGGCGTCCTCCTCGCGGTCCTCGACCTTGTTGACGACCACGAGGACGCGCTTGCCCTCCCGGCGCAGGCGCCGCGCGATGGCCTCGTCGTCCGGCAGCAGACCCGCCCGCCCGTCCACGACGAAGAGGACGACGTCGGCCTCCTCGATGGCCCGCTCGGCCTGCTGCGCGGCCGGCCCGAGGAGCGGGTCGGCCGAGCCGAGGAGGAGCCCGCCGGTGTCGACCAGCTCGAAGGCCTGCCCCTGCCACGTCACCTGCGCGTAGTTGCGGTCCCGGGTCGAGCCCGGCCGTCCGTCGGTGATCGCCTTCCTCCGGCCGCAGATCCGGTTGAAGAGCGTGGACTTGCCGACGTTGGGCCGGCCGACGAGGGCGACTCGGGGGAGGGGGACCATGGTTCGGGGGGGGGCAGGCCGGCGGTTGACACCCGAAAAGGGCAAAACCTATACTAGCCGGTACTTAGGAGGAGGTCCATCCCCATGATCAAGGTGGACATCATCAACGACGTGGCGAAGGCCGCCGACATCACGAAGGTGCGGGCCGAGGTGGCGGTCGAGGCCGTCCTCGAGGCGATGAAGGACTCCTTGATGAAGGGCGAGCGGATCGAGCTGCGGGGGTTCGGCGTGTTCCAGGTGAAGCCCCGCAAGCGCGGCATCGGACGCAACCCGCGCACGGGCAAGGAGGTACGGATCCCGCCCGGTCGCACGATCCGCTTCAAGCCCGGCAAGGACCTCCAGAGCCTGGCCCTCTAGCACCCCGCCGCCGAGTGGGATTCCCTTCCTGGCCCGGCGGGCGCCCCGACCGCCCCTCGCAGATGTCTCAGGAACCCGCCCCCTGGCTGCGGGCGTGGGCGGCGCCGCCGCCCCAAACGGCCTGGCAGCGCTGGGGCCGGCCCCTCGTGCTCTTCGTCGTCACCCTGGGCTCTGTCTTCCTGACCGGGACCCTCAGCATCGGCGAGCTTCCCGATGGCCGGGCCGTCCTCGCGGTCGATCCGAGCGAGGGCGTCGCCCTGGCCCTGGGCCTGCTGTCCATCCTGTTCGCCCACGAGATGGGCCACTACCTCGCGTGTCGCTACTATCGTGTCGACGCGACTCTTCCCCAGTTCATACCCTCGCCGTGGATCCCGGTTGCGGGCCTCGTGCTGTGGCGGCCCCTCAGCTTCGTCGGCACGTTCGGCGCCTTCATCCGCATCCGGACGCCGATCCCGAACCGGCGAGCCCTGTTCGACATCGGCGTGGCGGGGCCACTGGCGGGCTTCCTGGTCTGCCTTCCAGTGCTCTTCCTCGGCGTGGCGCAGGGTCGGGTCCTCCCCCGGCCACCGGTGGTGCCCTTCGGCGAGGCGTTCGGCGATCCCCTGCTGCTCCAGTGGGTCTCGCGCGTGGTGCACGGTCCGATGCCAGCGGGCTCGGACCTATTCATCGGCAAGCTTGGGCAGGGCGCGTGGTTTGGGCTCTTGGTCACCGCCCTCAACCTGATGCCGATCGGCCAGCTCGACGGCGGCCACGTGACCTACGCCCTCCTCCGTGAGCGGGCGCGGCTCATCTCGCGCATCGCCTCGTGGGTGTGCGTGGCGCTCATCTACTTCGGCCCGAGCTGGATCCTCTGGGCGATTCTCGTCCGCATCCTCGGGCGGCGCCACCCCGCAACACTCGACGACCAAACACCGGTCGGGCGCGGGCGCGTCGTCGTCGGTCTCTTCAGCCTCGCCGTCTTCGTGGTCTGCTTCGTGCCCAACCCGATCGTCTTCCACTGGCACGACTTCTTCGAGGGGATCCGCGACCTCCTGAGATAGGGGCATCCCCATGAAGCCCGGGCGAGACGCTTGCCCCCGCTCCTCGGCTGGGTGATCATGTCCCGAGGCTCCCGGAAAGACACTCTCCGCTGACCCGAGCGCGCCCGGGCGGACGATCGCGGTTCTCCCGCGCGAGCAAGGAGGTATCGCCATGCCGTCTCGCGTCGCGCGGCGTCAGTTCATGAGCGGAGCGTCGGGGCTCGCGGCCTCCCTGATCGCGTCGTCATCGCGAGCCCAGGCCCGGGCGAACCCGGCGAGGGGCCGGGTGGATCTCGAGGGGCTCGTCGAGGAGCTGAAGCGGGCGGGCACGGGGCCCGATGCACAGCGTGCCGTCCGCGCCGTTCTCGAGCGCGCCGTCTCCGACGCCGCCAGCGCACTGCTCGGAGCCCTCGGCGAGCCCCGGGAGGCCGGGATCCACGCGCTCCATCGTGCCCCCGAGCTCACCATCCTGAACGTGGTCTGGGCGCCGATGATGGTGCTCCTTCCCCACAACCACAAGATGTGGGCGACGATCGGGATCTACACCGGCCGGGAGGACAACATCTTCTGGCAGCCGGCGGGGCTGCGCGTCGGCGCCGTCGGAGCCCGGTCGCTCTCGGAGAGGGAGGTGCTCGACCTCCCCGACGACGCGATCCACTCCGTGGTCAACCCGATCCCCCGGCTCACCGGGGCGATCCACGTCTACGGCGGCGACTTCTTCGCCGCGCCGCGCAGCGAGTGGGACTCGGAGACCCTGCGCGAGAGGCCGTGGGACATCGAGGCCGCCCGCCGCAGCTTCAGGGAGGCCGCCCAGCGGTTCAACTGCCCCGTCACATGACGCTCAGCGGGTCGACGTCGACGGACACGCCGGTCCAGCGCTGGGGGCCGTAGCGGGCGACGAGGGCGGCCTTGACGGCGTCGCGCATGGCCGGGCGGCCGCCCTTCAGCAGGATCTGGAAGCGGTGCTCGTTGCGGAGGCGCGCGAGCGGGGCGTGGGCGGGGCCGAGGACGCGGTAGCGGCCGGCCGCCGATGCCCGCAGGGCCCGGGCGATCGCGTCGGCCTCCTCCACGCCCTTCGCCGCCTCGCGCGAGCGCACGATCACGTTCACGAGGGCGGCGACGGGCGGGTAGCCCATCGTGCGCCGGAACTCCATCTCCCGCTCGAAGAACGACTCGTAGTCCTGTGCGCACGCGTGGCCGAGGGCGTAGTGGTCCGGCATGTGGCTCTGGAGGATCACCTCACCCGCCGCCTCGCCGCGCCCGGCGCGCCCGGCCACCTGGGTCAGGAGCTGGAACGTCCGCTCCGCCGAGCGGAAGTCCGGGATGCCGAGGCCCACGTCCGCGTCCACCACGCCGACGAGCGTCACCTTCGGGAAGTCGTGCCCCTTCGCGATCATCTGCGTGCCGACGAGGACGTCGATCTCGCCCCGCTCGAAGGCGGCGAGCGTCTGGGCCAGAACCCCCCGGCGCCGGGCCCGGTCCCGATCGAGCCTCTCGACCCGGGCCGTGGGCAGCGCCTCCTGGACCGCCTCCGCGACGCGCTCCGTGCCGAAGCCGGTGAGGCGCAGGTACGCGCCCCGACAGGACGGGCAGGCGCCGGGCGCTTTCGACTGGTAACCGCAGTAATGGCAGAGGGCGGACCGGCCGCCCTGGTGGAGGGTCAGAGACACCGAGCAGTTCGGGCACGTCGCCTCCTGCCCGCACTCCCGGCAGAGAAGGCTCGTGGCGTAGCCCCGCCGGTTCAGGAGGAGGAGGCTCTGCTCGCGGCGGGCGAGGCGCACCGCGAGCGCGTCGCGGAGGGCGGGGCTCAAGATGGGGTCGCCTCCCGCCCGCAGGACCTCGCGGCGGTCCACGATCTCGACGCGCGGCAGGCCCTGGGGGCCGATCCTTGTCGGGAGAAGCAGCCTCTCGTACTTGCCGCGAAGGGCGTTCGCGTGGGACTCGACGGAGGGCGTCGCCGAGCCGAGGACGATCGGGCAGCTCTCGAGCCGCGACCGCATCACCGCGACGTCGCGCGCGTGATACCTCGGGCTCTCGTCCTGCTTGTACGACGCGTCGTGCTCCTCGTCCACCACGACGAGGCCGAGGGCCGGGACGGGCGCGAAGACCGCCGAACGCGCGCCCACCACGAGGCGGGACTCTCCCTCGCGGATGCGCCACCACTGGTCGTGCCGCTCCCCCGCCGAGAGGTCGCTGTGGAGGACCGAGACCGTGGACCCGAAGCGGGCCCGCGCCGCGCGCACGAGCATCGGCGTGAGCGCGATCTCGGGAACGAGGAGGATCGCCCCCCGCCCGGCGGCGAGCGCACGCTCGGCGGCCCGGAAGTAGACCTCGGTCTTCCCGCTGCCCGTGACGCCGTGAAGAAGGAACGGCCGGAACGCCCCTTGTCCGAGCGCGTCGAGCACCGGCCCCAGGGCGGCCTCCTGGTCCGGCGTGGGCACGAGAGACGCCGCCTCGATCCCCGGAAGCGTCTCCGGGGAGCGGACGTCGCGCTCGCCGTGCAGACGCAACGCCCCCCTCTCCGCGAGGCGGTCCACCGCGGCCCGGAGGGACGGCCGGTCCCGCACGAGATCGGCCACCCGTGCGCGTCCCCCCGCCGCCCGGAGCCGATCGAGGACCGCGGCCTGGGCGCGGCCGCGAGGCTCGACCGCAGCCTCCGTCAGCTCGGCGACCGTGACCTCGCGAAAGCCCGGCGCGGCGAGATCCTGATCGACCTCGACGAGGCCCGCGCCCCGGAGCCGGGCCACGGCGGCCTGCGCGTCGCGCCCGAGCCTCTTCCCGATCGCCGAGAGCCGCAACGGACCGTCGCGGAGCTGGCGCAGCACGGGATCGTCCGCCGCCTCGGCGGCCGCGTTCGCGAGGCGCACGACGGTCCGGCTCGCCCGCACGCCCGCCGGCGGGAGCACCGCCCGGTAGCACTCTCCGGGCGGAGCGAGGTAGTGCTCGGCCATCCAGGCCGCGAGGTCGAGGAGCGGCGGCTCGACGAGGGGCGCCTCGTCGAGCACCTGGACGACGTCCTTGAGCGGCCGGCCCTCGGCGGTCACGCCCTCGCCGGTCACGACGCCGATCATCCGGCGGCTGCCGAACGGCACCAGCACCCGCACGCCCCGCGCCGCTGTCGGCGCTCCGGCCGGCATGCGGTAGGTGAAGGGGGCCTGGAACGGCACCGGCAACGCGACGGAGACGCGTTCGTCCACGTCGTGACTCTATCCGCAGGAGGGGGAGGACGGGGTCCGCGTTCGCGTCAGCCGCGCCCGCCGGGCAGCGGGCGGCCCAGGAGGCGGAGGACGGTCTTCATGTCCTCCCACACGTCCTTCTTCGCGGCCGGGTTGCGCAGGAGGTAGGCCGGGTGCCAGGTGGGGACGACATTCACGCCGCGGTACTGCCCGACGCGGCCGCGGATGCGCGAGATCGGCTCGGCGGTCTTGAGCAGCCACTGGCCGCCGAACTTGCCGAGGCCGACGATGACCTTCGGCCGGATCGCGTCGATCTGTCGCTCGAGGAACGGCTGGCAGGACAGGACCTCGTCCGGCTCGGGGTTGCGGTTCTGGGGAGGCCGGCACTTCAGGATGTTCCCGATCCAGACCTCGGACCGCTTCATCCGCAGGCCCTTCTCGATGATGTCGGTCAGGAGCTGTCCGGCCCGGCCCACGAACGCGAGCCCCTGCTCGTCCTCGTCGGCCCCCGGCGCCTCGCCGACGAACATCAGCTCGGCGTGCGGATCGCCCTGGCCGTAGACGATCGTCTTGCGTCCCGACCACAGCTTGCAGCGCCGGCAGTCGCCGATCGTCTCCCGCACGGCGGCGAGCGCGGCCGCCGGATCCTCGGCGGGTCGCGTCCCGAGGTCGGCGAGAGAGGGCGCGGACGATTGCGGGGCGGACTCCCCCGCCTCGGCGACAGACGAAGGCCGAGGCACGCCCACCGGGCTCAGCGACTCCAGGAACCGGCCGTGGGCCAGGAGGTCCGCCAGCACCTCCTCGCGCCCGCTCACCCGCGCGCGCCCTTCCGGAGCGCCACCACCTCGTCGAGGATGCGCTCCGCGACCTGCCGCTTCGCCACGAGCGGCACCTCGCTGCGCGAGCCGTCCCGGCGCAGGAGCCAGACGGCGTTCGTCAGGGACTCGAACCCGGCGCCGGGGACGGTGACGTCGTTGGCGACCACGAGGTCGAGGTTCTTGGCAGCGAGCTTCTTCGCCGCGTGGCGGAGGAGGTCCTCCGTCTCGGCGGCGAAGCCCACGAGCAGTCGCCGGCTGCGGGCCTTCCCCAGCTGCTTGAGGATGTCGGGCGTGCGCACGAGTTCGAGAGTCAGCCGTCGACCCGACTTCTTCAGCTTCGAGCCTCGCTTCGCGGCCGGACGATAGTCGGCCACCGCCGCCGCGGCGACGACGACGGTGGCGGGCCCCACCCGCTCCCCCACCGCGCGCTGCATCTCGTCGGCCGACCGGACCGGAACGACGTCGACGCCCCACGGGGCGGGCAGGCTCGTGGGTCCCGAGACGAGCACCACCTTCGCGCCGCGGTCGCGCGCCGCCTCCGCCAGGCTGTAGCCCATCCTTCCCGACGAGCGGTTCGAGACGTAGCGGACGGGGTCGATGTCCTCGACGGTCGGACCGGCGGTCACGAGGACGGTCTCGCCCTCGAGGTCGTGCCGGCGGGCGAGGGCCGCCATCGCCGCGTCGACGATCTCGCCCACCTCCGCGAGCCGGCCTTTGCCGAGCCAGCCGCAGGCCAGGTAGCCGCTCCCCGGCTCCACCACCCTCACCCCCCGCCCGCGCAGGATCTCGAGGTTCTCGAGGACCGCCGGGTGGCCGAACATGTGGACGTTCATCGCCGGGGCCACGACGACCGGCGCGCGCGTCGCGAGGGAGAGAGTGCTGAGCGCGTCGTCGGCGATGCCGCGGGCGAGCTTTCCGATGATGTTGGCCGTGGCCGGCGCCACGAGCAGGAGGTCGGCCTCGTCGGCCAGCGAGACGTGCCGGATCTCCCCGTTCACCCCCAGCGCGAACTGGTCGTGGAAGACGGGGTGGCGGGACAGGGCCTCGAACGTCATCGGCGAGACGAACCGGGTCGCGGCCGCGGTCATCACGACGTGGACGTCCACCTCGCGGCGCTGGAGCTCGCGCAGGACCTCGCAGGCCTTGTAGGCCCCGATGCATCCGGTGACGCCGAGGACGACGACCGGCATGGCCCTACTCGGCGGGGGGCTCCTCCCCCGCCTTCACGACCTCCTCGCGGACCTCCCACGAGATCGTCTCGGCGAGGGTCTCCTCGACCGCGATCCGGGTCGGCTTGCGGCTGCGGGTGTCGACCCGGGGCTTCGCCCCCGCCTGCAGCTGCTTGGCCCGCTGCGCGGCCACCGTGATGAAGCGGAACTTCGAGTCGATGTTCCTGGGAAGGATCAGCTGGTTCATGCGTCTCCCGTCTCCTTGGCTCTTTCGAACGTCCTCTCGATGGCGCGGGCCCTCTCCCTGACCACCGCCACGCGGCAGCGGGCGGCCCGCACGATGCTCTTCAGCTCCTCGACGCTCGCGTCGAGATCCTCGTTCACGATCGCGTAGTCGTACTGCTCGAAGGCGTCGATCTCCCGTCCGGCCACGGCGAGCCGCCGCCGGATGGCCCCCTCGTCGTCCTGGCCCCGGCCCCGCAGGCGGGCCTCGAGTACGTCGTACGAGGGGGGAAGGATGAACACCGTCACCGCGTCCCCGATGCGCCGCCGCACCTGCGCCGCTCCCTGCACGTCCAGGTCGAGCAGGATGTCGACTCCCGCCGCGCTCGCCCGCTCGATCT
>Ga0335076_10008779_pt1 | contig 10203 bp, 7 predicted proteins | sample Lox_Sample_25_FD_206717 | JGI IMG/M metagenome (GOLD analysis project Ga0335076, IMG submission 206717) | Soil microbial communities from Loxahatchee National Wildlife Refuge, Florida, United States - Lox_Sample_2.5 | ecosystem: Environmental > Terrestrial > Soil > Wetlands | place: USA: Florida...
GGTGACCACGCCGACTTCCAGCCGCCCGTCGTCGGGCCGAGCCTGCGGGAACACCTCGACGCCGCCCAGGACCCGCCCGACGTTGCCGACGAGCACGCACGAGGCTCGCCCCCTGAAGAAGCGGCGGCCGTCGACCTCCACCGCCGCCTGGACCGGCGGCGAGAACAAGTTCCTGGCCCCGGTGTAGACGTACGCGGCCTGGCCCAGCCGAGCCTTTGTGCTCCGGCTCGCGTCAGCGATCATGCGGGCGTCGAACCCCGCGCCGGCCATCACCGCGAAGTGCTCGCCGTTCACCGAGCCCGTGTCGATGACGCGGCGGTCCCCGTGCAAGCCGACCCGCACCGCCGCCGCCACGTCATCAGAAGGAACGCCCAGGTTCGTGGCCAGCAGGTTGGCGGTGCCGGCCGGCAGGATCGCGATTACGGCGTCCGTCCCGGCCACCGCGTTGACGCAGCGCTGCACCGTGCCGTCACCGCCCCAGACCAATATCAGGTCCGCGCCCTCGGCGGCCGCCCGGCGAGCGTACTTGGGTGCCTTGCGGCTCTTGCGCACCTCATACCAGAGCGGCTCGGTGACACCCTCCTGCGCGAGCACCCGCCGCAGCTCGGGCAGGCCGCCGCCAAGGCTCTTGCGGGCGTGCGCCACCACAGCGACCCTGGGCACGGGTTCAGACCCGGTGCCAGCGGGCTTCGCACAGCCCGTAGATGCCGAAGACAACGAGGCCGAGCGCGGCCGCGAGCAGGAGCGCCGGCCCGAAGGGCTGGTCGCGCAGGGTGAGCAGGGCCTTGTCGATGCCGCCCGACTTTCCTGGGCTGTGGGTGATCGCCGCGTCGACGACGAGGACGCCGGCGAGCCCGAAGATCACGCCCCGGGCGATCGTCCCGATCATGCCGAGTCGCTTGACGACGCCGCGCGTCACCGGGCTCATCTGCGACGTCTCCAGGTACCTCATGAACGTGCGGCGGATGCCCTGTATGACCAGAACCACTCCGATGACCACGATGACCAGGCCGACGATCCCGACCAGCCACCGTCCGCCCGGGTGCTGCATGACCTTGGCCGTCGCATCCTGCTGCTGGCGAGCCTGGCTGCCCTGCGCGCCGGTGATCACCTGCAGGGTCAGGTAGGCGAAGCCGGCGTAAATCACGGCCCGGCCCAGCGATTTCAGTCGCGGGCTGGCACCTTTCCCGTCACCGGTGACGCCGAACGCGGCTTCGCTCAGCCGCCACAGGGCATAGGCGGCAAACCCGATGGCGAGCAGCCAGAGCGAGACGGTGCCGTAGGGCTTGCCCGCCAGCAGTTGCAGGGCGCCCTTCTGGTCGGCTTCGTGCGAGCCGCGGCCGATCGCGACCAGGGTCGCTACCCAGCCGATCAGGATGTAGATGATCCCGCGCGCCGTGAGCCCGGCCCGGGCCAGCAGGTGCGCAGCCCGCGTTCTGGATGCCCGCCGGGCCTGGTTTTCGGCCCGGGGAATGGCAGTCGATCGCATGAACCTCGTCTCTACCCGCCATCGCGGAAAAAAACATCGGGCCTACCAGGTACCCCATTCGAGGCTCGGTTTCGGAAGCGAAGGCGGCGTCAGGAAGGCGGCCGGGCCGGTGAAGTCCAGCGCATCCAACGGCATATTGGCCGCGGCGTCCCGTTCGGTCAGCGCGGGGAGGTTCCATTTCTCCTCGACGAGCCGGAGCACGCTGGTGTGGTCGAAAACCACGGAAGAAACGTAGTCCGGCCGCGCGTAAGGCGACACGATCACGGCGGGGACCCGGAATCCGTACCGGTCGTACCGGTGCGGCCCCACGTCCAGGTTTTCCTTGCGCCGGACCAGGCGCGGGAATACCGGGCGGAAAAGCCTTTCCAGCGGTCCGCCATTTCCGATCGCGCTGCGACCGGCCACGTCGTCAGGCGGGACGGCAGGCGGCGGCGGGACGTGGTCGTAGTACCCGCCGTGCTCGTCGTAGACCCAGATCAGCAGCGTATGCGGCCAGCCGGCACCGTTCAGGACCGCGTTGACGACCTCGGCCGCGAAGCTCTCGCCCTTGCGTATGTCTTGCGGGTTCTCCTCGGAAAACGCCTGGAAGTCCGGGTCCACGATGCAGAACGCGGGCAGCGTGCCGTCCGCGGCGTCGGCGAAGAACTGGTCCGTGCTGTGCACGTGCTTCATATACCGGCCGATGCCGAGTGGGAATACATCGGCGGTGAACTGCAGGTCCTTCCGTACGCCCCGGGTCACGCGCGGGTGGGCCCGGCCGAACGACATCAGGCGGCGCCGGGCCATTTTCCTTTTATGCCGGGCCAGGTGTCTCCACCTCGGCTGCTCGGTGGCCACGGGGTAGTAGTTCGCCCAGGAAATCTGGTGTGCCGTCAGCATGTCGAAGATGGTCCCGGCCGGGGGATAGTCGAGCAGGTCGTAGGAGGAGTCGTCGATCAGGCCGTGTGCCGTGCCGGCGATCAGGAAGCGGCGGTTGGGAAAGGTGGGGCCGAGGCAGGAGCTGAACCAGTGATCGGCCACCGGGAAGGTCCGGGCCAGTCCGTAGTAGAAGGGCAGGTCACGCTCGGACCAGTAGCCCATGCCGATGCCGGCCGCCTCCGGCGCGGTGTCGGCGTCGCCGTCGGCGACGCCGGCGGCGGCCTGCGCCTGTACCTCCTGGGCGCTGGTCACGAAGCCGTCGCAGCGCCCCTCGGCCCATTGCCGGTGGGTGGCGTGCCAGCTCTGTGATGGCACGCCTCGATATTGGGTGGTGGCCGGAAGGCGAAAGGCACGCACGGCCCCGCCGCCCATGTCGTGGTTGACCGCCCCGGGCTTGCCATCGCGGTCAAGCGGGAAGCCCTCACCGCGGCCGTGCAGCATGCCGAGGTAGTTGTCGTAGGAATGGTTCTCCATCATGAGGACGACGATGTGCTTGATCTGGGGCAGCAGGTCGGTGCCGGCCGGCATGCCGGGCCGCGGCAACGGCCGCGGCGCCTGCGGCGGTCCCGCCGCGCGGGCCCGGGCCAGGCGTATCAGCTCCCGCCGTTCGAGCAGATGCCACATGTTCGGACCGCCCTTTTCCTCAGCCGGGCGGCCCGGCGGACGAGAACCCCGCCGCCGCGAACAGGCTCTCGGCCAGGGCGTCGGTCAGTGCCACCCGGCGCGCGCCGCGGTCGACGGCGGCCAGCATGAGCATCGAGGCGGTGTGCAGGGCGTCGACTCCCGCGCCCGCCGCCAGCACGCCGGGCATCGGGGCGAAGGCGCTGACCGCCGCCTGGACAAGGTGCCGGGCACCGAGCAGGCGGGCCAGGCGGCACGCGCGACGGCCGGGGGGCTGGCCCGTGACCAGGTGGATCACGACACCCGGGGCGGCGATCAGCATCACGCCGTAACCGGCACGGATCGGCGGCAGCACCGCTCGTCCCCTGGCGCTGCCTGCTGATGTCGCAGCGGCCGTCGTCACCGGTGGTGTCCCAGCCTGGCCGCCAGCGCCGCGCCGGCGGTTGCCACGCCCGCCAGGGCACCGGACGACGCGCGGGCGTGCTGAGACACCCAGAGCTGCAGGCTGCGGCGGTGGGACCGGTCATCGAAGGCACCGTGCGCGCCGTGATCGTGGCCGCCGGATCCATCGACCGGGTGCACGAGGTTGTCGGGCCGGCCAGGCTCCGCGGCCTGCGAGGTTTGCTGGGAGCCGTAACCGGTGCGGGCCAGGTAGCGGTCGAGCAGAGCCGGAGCCAGCCGGTTGGCGAGGATGGTGGCCGCGGTACTCGCCCCGACCCAGTACTGCTTGCGCTCCGGGTGCTCCGCGGCGAACACGACGCCCCGCGCGGCCACCTCGGGCTGGTAGATGGGCGGCACGGGCTGCGGATGGTTCGGCAGCCTGGACCGGACCCAGGAGAACTGCGGCGTATTGACGGCCGGCATCTGGACCACGGTCACGCGCACGTCCGACTTCTCGTGCAGCAGCTCGCAGCGCAGCGCAGAGGTGAACCCGTTGATGGCGTGCTTGGCTCCGCAGTAGGCCGACTGGAGCGGGATGCTGCGCGATCCGAGCGCCGATCCGACCTGTACGATCGTGCCGTGGTTGCGCGGCCGCATCAGGCCGAGCGCCGCCATCGTCCCGTGGACGAAGCCGAGGTAGCTGACCTCGGTCACCCGCCGGAACTCCTCCGCTGTCATCTCGGCGAATGGCGCGAACACCGAGGCGAACGCCACGTTGATCCACACGTCGATCGGCCCGAAGGCCTCCTCGACGTGACGGGCGGCGTCGGTGACCTGTCCGTAGTCGGCGACGTCGGCGCTTATGGCCAGGGCCTTGCCCCCGGCCCCCTCGACGTCGCGAACGGCGCCGTCCAGGCCCGCCTGCCCGCGCGCGATCAGCGCCACGCTGGCGCCGCGTTCCCCGAACAGGCGCGCGGTGGCCCGCCCGATTCCTGCGCTGGCCCCGGTGACCACGACGGTCTGGCTTTCCATAAGATCCTGCCTTTGGGAGTTCTTTGCGTGGGTCCTTGCGTTGGCCATTCGCTACCCGTGCGCCAGCCCTGAAACTGTTTCGGGCGCGATCTGATGGATAGAAGCACCGGCATGACCGGATCGGTGCGGCCACACGTGCTCCGCGAGTACTCGCTGATCGCGGACGGCGAGCGCGGTGCGCTGATCGGCCCGGACGGGGCGATTGCGTGGCTGTGCGCGCCGCGATGGGACAGCCCGGCCGTGTTCAGCGGGCTGCTCGGCGGTCAGGGCCGATACGCCGTCTCGCCCTCGGATCCCTGGTACGTCTGGGGCGGCTATTACGAGAGCGGCAGCCTGATCTGGCGCAGCCGCTGGGTGGGTGCATCGCGGACCGAATGCCGGGAGGCACTGGCGATGCCGGCCGACCCGGGCCGCGCGGTCGTGCTGCGCCGCATCGAGGCCGTCGACGGCCCGGCGCGGGTTCACGTGGTGCTCGACCTGCGGGCCGGGTTCGGCCGGCGCCGGATGACCGGCCTCTCGCATGCCGGCGGGTGCTGGAGCGGGCGAAGCGGGCCGATCAGGTTCCGGTGGTCGGGGGCGGTCCGGGCGCGGCCCGGCGCCGACGGGCTTGCGTTCACCCTGACGATCCCCGAGGGCGGCCACCACGACCTGGTCCTGGAGCTGTCCGACCGCCCGTTCGACACCGGGCCGCCCGATGCCGATAGGGCCTGGGCCGCCACCGAGGAGGCGTGGGCCGCCGCGGTACCCGGCTGTGAGGATCTGCTCGCAACCCGCGACGCCCGCCACGCCTACGCCGTCTTGCGCGGGCTGACGGCGAGCAGCGGGGCGATGGTCGCCGCCGCCACCACCTCGCTGCCCGAGCGGATGGAGGGCGGCCGGAACTACGACTACCGCTACGCCTGGATCCGTGACCAGTGCTACGCGGGCCTCGCGGTCGCCGCCCACGGGCCGCACCCCCTGCTCGGCGGAACCGTCCGGTTTCTCACCGAGCGGATCCTCGCCGACGGCCCGGACCTCATGCCCGCCTACACCGTCGCCGGCCAGGGAATTCCCGGCGAACGACGGCTCCGGCTGCGGGGCTACCCCGGCGGCGCGGCCAGAGCGGGCAACCAGGTCACCGGCCAGTTCCAGCTCGACGGGCTGGGCGAGTCGCTGGAGGTCTTTGCCGCGGCCGCCCGCCTGGACATGCTGGACGAGGAACACTGGCATGCGGCGGCGACCGCGGCCGAGGCGATCGGCAAGCGCTGGCAGGAACCGGACGCGGGCATCTGGGAACTCGACAACCAGCACTGGGCGCATTCCCGCCTCGCGTGCGTGTCCGGGCTGAGGTCGCTCGCCGCGGCCGCGCAGGGACCGCGCGGGCGCGGCCACCCGCAGGCGGCGCAGTGGAGTGCCCTGGCCGACACCGTGCTGGCCAGCCTGGCCGACTCGGTGCACGCGACGGGGCGCTGGCAGCGGTCATCCGCGGACCCGCGCGTCGACGCTTCGCTGCTGCTGCCGGTGATCCGGGGCGCCCTGCCCGCCGACGATCCGCGCAGCCGCGCGACCGTCCGGGCGGTTGCTGACGAACTGGCCGAGGACGGCTACGTGTACCGCTTCCGCCATGACGCCAGGCCGCTGCACAAGTCGGAAGGTGCCTTCCTGCTGTGCGGATTCTGGATGGCGCAGGTGGCGCACGTCTGCGGAGACGAGGTCGCGGCCGGGCGTTTCTTCGAGCGCGGCCGCGCGGCCTGCGGCCCGGCCGGTCTTTACACCGAAGAATACGACGTTCACCAGCGCCAGTTGCGGGGCAACCTGCCGCAGGCCTTCGTGCACGCCGGGATGCTGGAATGCGCCGCCCGCCTATCGACGGCCCGGAGCTAACGGGCACGCTGGGTCGGCGCGCCGGCCGGTGTCTGAGTGGGATCCAGGAACACGTGCGGGACCTGGGGAAGCCGGTCGGCGAGCCGCCGGTCGATGTCATCGGCGATGTCTTCGGCACTGTCGGCGCTGATGCCGTCGCTGAAGGCCACCTGGGCGGCCACGATGAGCTGGTCCGGGCCCAGGTGCATGGTGCGCAGGTCGATAACGGCGTCGATGCCGGGTGAATTCTCGATCTCGGTGCAAATAGCCTCGATGGTCTCCTCGCTCGCCGCCCGGCCAATGAGGAAGTCCCTGCTGTCCAGTCCCAGCCGGATCGCGATCACGACGAGCAGCACGCCGATGGCGATCGAGGCCGCCCCGTCCCAGACCGGTGATCCGGTCACCTGCCGCAAGACCAGGCCGAGGGCGGCGAGCGCCAGGCCGACCATCGCCGCGCTGTCCTCGAACAAGGTCGTCTTGACCGTGGTGTCCGCCGTTGTTCGCATCCGGGCCAGCAACGTGGTGTGGTCGCGCCGGGCTTCGCCGCGCAACTGTATGAGCACCCGGGCCAGGGATGTTCCCTCCGCGAGGCCGGCCACGCCCAGGACCACGTAGGCGATAAGGGGGTTATCGCTGCCCCGGTGCCCGAGCGCGAGCAGGCCCTCGAAGACCGAGAACCCCGCACCCGCGATGAAGATCCCGAACGCGGCGAGCAGCGACCAGAAATACCGCTCCTGGCCGTACCCGAACGGGTGCCTGGCGTCGGCCGGGCGTTCGCCCTCGCGCAGGGAAGCCAGCAGGAAACCCTGGTTGAGCGTGTCCGCGGCCGAGTGCGCCGCCTCGGCCAGCATGGCGCTGGAGCCGACCAGGATCCCGGCCGCGAGCTTGATCACCCCGACGAACACGTTCGCTGCGCCGGCGACGAGCACCGTGCGGCGGGTGGGGGAGTTTCGCGTCATGACGCCGGTTCCTGCCCACGCCAGCCAGGGCAAACATCGCGACGCCGGTTACGCGCCGGGGGCGCCCGCGCCCGGGACGGCGGCCGGCTACGGTTCTCGGCTACTTGCGGGTCTTGCCGCCCTTGCCCAGCTCGCGCCAGCTCTTCTCGGAGACGTCGACGTCGTAGCGCTTCGCGGCGGCGAGGATGCGCTTCCACGCCCGGTCGCGCTCCGCGTCGCTGACCCCTTCCACCTGGTCGAAGCGGGCGATCGCGTTGCGCACGTGCCGGGCGTCGGTCAGCGGCTCCTTGCGTTCCTTCGGGAACGCGAAGTCCTTGTCGGCGAGCCGGTCCTCTTCGGCGGTGCTCAGGCCCTCGCGCTGGCGCGGGATCTTCGCGCCGTGCGCCCGGGCGCTCTGCACCTCTCGTGCCCTGGCGATGTTGCGCCGGGCAGCTTCCTTCTGCCGGGCCGTAGCCATCACGCCTCCCTCTCTGCGCTGTCGGGGCGCGGTCCTTGTGTCCCTGGTACGCCTACCCGCCATCCGGGTTCTGATAGCTGATGGCCAGACCGGCCCCGGTCGAGTCGACCCGGATCACGGCTCCGTCCCTGACGTCGCCGCCCAGCAGCGCCCGCGCGATCGCGGTCTCGACATCCCTGGCGATGAAACGGCGCAGCGGGCGCGCGCCGTAGACGGGATCGAAGCCCTGGTCCGCGATGTAGCGGGTGGCGCCGGGCGCCACCTCGAGCGTCATCTGCCGCTCTTCCAGCCGGGCGCGCAGGTCGGCGAGCATGAGACCCACGATCTGCTCGATCTCCGCCTCGGTCAGCGGCTTGAACAGCACGATGTCGTCCAGCCGGTTCAGGAACTCGGGCCGGAACTGGGCGCGCATCGCGGCCATGACGCGGTCGCGGGCGTCCGGCTTGATCTCGCCGCCGGCGGTGGCGTCCTCGATCAGGTACTCCGAGCCGATGTTCGAGGTCATGATGATGACCGAATTGCGGAAGTCGACGGTGCGGCCCTGCCCGTCGGTCAGCCGGCCGTCGTCGAGCACCTGGAGCAGGGCGTTGAACACGTCCGGGTGAGCCTTTTCTATCTCGTCGAAGAGCACCACCGAGTACGGCTTGCGCCGGACCGTCTCGGTCAGCTGACCGCCCTCCTCGTAGCCAACGTAGCCGGGCGGGGCCCCGATCAGGCGGCTGACCGTATGCCGTTCCTGGTACTCGCTCATGTCGATGCGGATCAGGCTCTCCTCGCTGTCGAACAGGGCCGCCGCGAGCGACTTGGCCAGCTCGGTCTTCCCAACGCCGGTCGGCCCGAGGAAGATGAACGATCCGATCGGACGGCGCGGGTCCTTGATCCCCGACCGGGCCCGGAGGATGGCGTCGGTGACCAGCTGGACCGCCTCGTCCTGGCCGACGACGCGCTCGTGCAGGGTCTGGTCCAGGCGCAGCAGCTTCTCGCGCTCGCCTTCCTGGAGCCGGCTGACCGGGATGCCCGTCCACCGGGACACGATCGCCGCGATCTCGTCCTCGGTCACCACCTCGCGCAGCAGCCGCTGGCCGCCCTGCCGGCCCGCCAGGTGCCCTTCCTCCGCCTCCAGCCGGCGCTGCAGTTCCGGCAGCCGGCCCAGCAGCAGCTCGGCGGCCCGGTCCAGGTCGTAGTTGCGCTCGGCCTGCTCGGCCTCCTGCCGGATCTGCTCCATCTCCTCCCGCAGCGCCTGCACCCGGCGCAGGGCCTGACGCTCGGATTCCCACTGGGCCCGCAGCGAGTCCGCCTCGGCGCGCAGGTCCGCGAGCTCCCGGCGCAGGTCGTCCAGGCGGGCCCGGCTCGGCTCGTCCTCCTCCTTGGCCAGCGCCGCCTCCTCGATCTCCAGCCGCATCACCCGCCGGGTGAGCTCGTCCAGCTCGGCGGGCATCGAGTCGATCTCGGTGCGGATGACCGCGCACGCCTCGTCGACCAGGTCGATGGCCTTGTCCGGGAGGAACCGGTCGGAGATGTAGCGGTGGCTCATGGTCACCGCCGCCACCAGCGCGCTGTCGGCGATCTTCACGCCGTGAAACACCTCGAGGCGCTCGCGCAGCCCGCGCAGGATCGAGATCGTGTCCTCCGCCGAGGGCTCGTCGACCATGACCGGCTGGAACCGGCGCTCCAGCGCGGCGTCCTTCTCGATCCGCCGCCGGTACTCGACGGCCGTGGTGGCGCCGATCATGTGCAGCTCGCCGCGGGCCAGCATCGGCTTGAGCATGTTGCCCGCGTCCATGGCCCCCTCGGCCGCGCCCGCGCCGACCACCGTGTGCAGCTCGTCGACGAACAGCAGGATCCGGCCCGCGGCCGCCTTCACCTCGGCGAGCACCGCCTTGAGCCGTTCCTCGAACTCGCCCCGGTACTTGGCCCCGGCGACCAGGGCGCCCAGGTCCAGGCTGAAGATCGTCTTGTCGCGCAGTCCCTCGGGGACGTCGCCGCGGTTGATTCGCTGGGCCAGGCCCTCGACGATCGCGGTCTTGCCGACGCCGGGGTCGCCGATCAGCACCGGGTTGTTCTTGGTCTTGCGGGACAGGATCTGGGTCACCCGCCGTATCTCGGCGTCCCGGCCGATGACCGGGTCGAGCCGGCCCGCGGCGGCGTCGGCGACCAGATCCTGTCCGTACTTCGCCAGCGCCTCGTAGGCGGTCTCCGGCATGGCCGAGGTCACCCGCTGGTTGCCGCGGATCTTGGTCAGCGCCTGCAAGAACGCGTCCTTGGTCACCCCCTGGCCGCGCAGCAGCCGGCCCGCGGCGGCATCGGGGCCCTCGTCCAGCAGCGCGAGCACGAGGTGTTCGACGGAGACGTACTCGTCCTTGAGCCGCCCGGCCTCCCGGTCGGCGTCATCCAGCAGCGCGGCCAGCCGCGGGGTCACGCTGACCTGCCCGGGAGCCACCCCGGGCCCGGTCACCCGCGGGCGCCGGCCGAGCTCGGCCTCCAGTTCGAGGCGCAGCTTGTCC
>Ga0335076_10008780_pt1 | contig 10202 bp, 12 predicted proteins | sample Lox_Sample_25_FD_206717 | JGI IMG/M metagenome (GOLD analysis project Ga0335076, IMG submission 206717) | Soil microbial communities from Loxahatchee National Wildlife Refuge, Florida, United States - Lox_Sample_2.5 | ecosystem: Environmental > Terrestrial > Soil > Wetlands | place: USA...
ACCTCACGAGCGGCCTTGCCGAGGACACGGGCGGCCGCCTCGAGCTCCTCGGCGCGATGCGACGCCATCGCGGTGAGCCGCAGCCGCGAGCCGGGCTCGGGCACGGCCGGCGGCACGAGTGCCTGGGCGAACAGGCCGCGAGACAAAGCCGCCTCGCACATCCGCAGCGTCAGCGCGGGATCGCCGACCACCACCGACATGATGTGGGTGCCCGAGGAGTGCGGTCCGAACCCTTCTTGCTCGAGTCCGTCACCCAGCGTGGCCGCGTTCAGTTGCAGCCTGGCGACGAGGCGAGGCCGCTCTTCGAGCAGGGCCAGCGCCGCCAGCGCCCCGGCAATCGCCGGTGGAGACGGTGCCGTCGAGAAGACCAGCGTGCGCGCGGCGTTCAGCAAGTATTGCGTCATCGTGCGATCGCACGCGACGAACGCGCCGTAGGAGCCGAGCGACTCCTCGAGCGTGCCGAGGATCACGTCGACGTGGTCCTCGAGTCCGAGCTCCGCGAGCAGACCGCGTCCGCCCGGTCCCAGCGCCCCGATCGCGTGGCTTTCGTCGACCACCAGCCGTACCCGGTGGCGCTCGGCGAGCTCGACGATGTCCTCGAGCGGCGCCACGTCGCCGTCCATCGAGAACACCGCCTCGCTGACGATCAGCGCCGCCCGCCCCTGCGCCTGCCCGAGCCCCCAGGCCAGGTGCTCGACGTCGCCGTGGTCGTACACGAACACCTCGGCGTGCGACAGTTGGCATCCGTCGATCAACGAGGCGTGGTTCAGCTCGTCGGAGAACACGATGTCGCCCGGGCGCGCGAGCGCCGCGATCACACCGGCGTTGGCGAGAAAGCCCGAGCCGAACAGGAGCGCACTTTCGCGACGCATGAACGCCGCGAGGCGCTCCTCGAGCCGCCGGTGAACGGTCATCGTCCCCGACACCAGGCGGGAGGCTCCCGACCCAACGCCCCAGCGCATCGCGGCCTCGGCGGCCGCCTCGCGCACGCGCGGATGATCGGCGAGACCGAGGTAGTTGTCAGAACACAGCAGCAGCACCGGCTTGCCGTCGAGCACGACGTGCGGACCCTGCGGACCGCTGACCATACGCACGCGACGACCCAGGCCCAACGACTTCAGCTCGCTCAGACGAGCTTCGATCTCGATCATCTGACGCTCCCCAGACGCGTTGGAGGTGGCGGCATCTGGGCCCGCAGCGTAAGCGCGAGGCCGGACGGACCAGGGTTTTCGGCCGATTCCGCGACTGCGCGGTTTGGGCGGTTCAGCGGCCCCGCCACTCCGGCGGGCGCTTCTCGGCGAACGCGCGGACGCCCTCGCGGAAGTCCTCGGACGCGAAGCAGGCGCGGCGAAGCTCGATCAGCTCGCGCTCGGTCTCGGGATCCATCGCGGCCTGAGCGTGGAGGACCGCGCGGATCACGTGCTTGTTGCCCGTCTCGGCCAGTGGCGCGTTGGCCGCGATCTCGGTTGCGAGTTCGAGCGCCTCTTCGGCGATCCGACCCTCTTCGGCGATTGCGTTGACGAGCCCCCATTCGCGTGCGGTACGCGCGTCGATCCGGCGGCCGACGAGGAACAGCTCACGCGTGCGGGGCGCGCCGATCGTGTCGATGAACTTCCTGATCCCGGTGTGCGAGTACACGAGGCCGAGCTTCGCCGGCGGCATCCCGAGCGCGATCGTCCCGGCCGCGATGCGCAGGTCGCAGGCGAGCGCGAGCTCGAGTCCGCCGCCGATCGCGTGCCCGTTGAGCGCGGCGAGAGTGGGGTAGGGGTACTCCTCGACCGCCTCGAGCGCGGCCGTGAACGGATTGGCCACGAGCCGGTCGGCCTCGTCGGCGAACTGGTCGTTACGTCGCAGATCGCCGATGTCGTAGCCGGCCGAGAACGTCGTCTGCTCGCCGGTGATGATCACGCACCGGGCCTCGATCTCCGCGAGCGTCGACGTGAAGCCGTCGAGGATCGCGTGGTCTAGCGCTCCCCGCTTGGCGGGGTTGGAGATCGTCAGTCGTGTGACGCCGGGTGCCGGCTCGTCGACCAGTAGTCGCGATCGGCCGTCCTGGCGTGGTTCGTCGGGGTCACTCGAGGACAACGAGTGCGTCGCCCTCCGAGACCGACTGGCCCTCCTCGCACAGGATCTCCTTGACCACCCCGGAATCCTCGGCCTCGACCGGCATCTCCATCTTCATCGACTCGAGGATGACGACCGTGTCGCCTTCCTGCACGTTGTCGCCGATCTCGACCTCGATCTTCCAGACGGTGCCCGTGATGTGGGCCTCGACCTCGGACACTTAGCCTCCAGTGCTCGTGGGACGGGAGGAGGATAAGGGACCGGGTCGGGCCCACGACGGGCCGGTAGGTCAGTACGCCCCGGGAAGTCCGGCCGGGCACTTGAAGTTGTACTTCAGCGGTGCGCCCTTCGGACGCGTGCCCTTGTAGGAGATCACGGCCTGCTTGAACGCCGGATTGACCTGATTTGGACACGTCTTCGGGTTCGACAACGTCACCTTCATCCCGACCGAATGGTCGTGGCCTGCCACGCAGCTCGGCGTGCAGTCGTTGTACGTGTAGTTGCCGTTCGCGACGGCCTGGGTCTTGCCCCAGCTGGACCATTTCAGCTTGCCGAGCCAGGTGTTCCCGTCCCCGCACGACAGGGTGATCCTCTGCGGCTTGAACTTGAGGTTCTGGCAGTTGATCGCCTGCGGCTGGCTGGTGTTCGCGGCAAGGGCTGCCGAGGGCACCGCCAGGAGGGCTAGGAGGATTGTGAGCTTGATTGCGTTACGCATGTGGTTAGGAACACCTCCGAGCTGGGATCGGTGCGGTCGCCTGAGACAGCCACTAGCCGAACGTGTTGGGGTCGGGACCGGTGCGCTCCTCGCGATCGAGCTCGAACAGCGCGTGCATCTCGCCGTCGCTCAGCTCGAAGTCGAAGATGTTGAAGTTCTCCTCGATCCGGCTCGGCGTGACCGACTTCGGGATCACGATGTTCCCAAGCTGGATGTGCCACCGGAGCACGACTTGCGCCGGCGTGCGCCCGTGCGCTGACGCGATTCTTTCGATCGTGGGGTCGTCGAGGAACTGGGCCTTTCCGAGCGGGCTCCACGCTTCGGTCTTGATCCCGTGCTCCTCGTGGAACCGGCGCAGCTCGAGCTGCTGAAGGCGCGGGTGGAGCTCGATCTGGTTGACCGCGGGCACCACGCCGGTGGCGTCGATGATCCGCTCGAGGTCTTCGACGCGGAAGTTCGAGACGCCAATCGAGCGGACGCGCTCCTCACGCTGCAGCGCGACCAATGCCTCCCAGGTCTCCACGGTCAGGCCATCGTGCGGCACCGGCCAGTGGATCAGGTACAAGTCGATGTAGTGACCGCCGAGCTTGTCAAGACTCGCCTCGAACGCCCGCGGCACCTTGTGGCGCCCGTGATCTGAGTTACGAAGCTTCGTGGTGATGAACAGATCGTGGCGGTCGAGCTCGCTCGTCAGGACTGCATCGCGGACGCCCGCCTCGTTCTCGTACGCGGCGGCCGTATCGATCGACCGGTAGCCGGTCTGGAGCGCGGTTTCGACAGCCTGCGCGGTCTCGGCCTCGGGGATCAAGAAGACCCCGAAGCCCAGCTGGGGCATCCGGTTTCCGTCGTTCAGGTTCAGGTCTGGGACCAATGTCGTCTTCGTTGTCATACGGAGAGGCTTCCCACAGCCTCTCCCGCGAATCACACTGTTTCAGATGTCGTAGCCTGACGGCGTGGACGATATCGATCGCCCGGTGGTCGACATGGATCTGCTCGCCGCATCGCTGCGGGCGGATTCGAGCGATCTGAGCGCTTTCGTCGAGAGCCTCGCGAGGAAGCTCGAGGAGGCGGTTCCGGCGCAGGTCCGGGTCGACCGGCGCAGGTCCGGGATGTTCGGGCCCAAGTCGGTCCGAGCCGTGTCGATCGACCTCGGCGGGCGCAGGCTCGACCTCCGGATGGACGGGGGCACGGTGCAGACGACGTACGCGCGACTTTCGGGAGGGATCGTCCTCAAGAACGAGGTGCTCGAGACCGACGAGTGGCTGGCGATACTCAGCGACGCGCTAGCGGCCGAGGCGAAACGCAGCGAAACGACCAGGAAGGCGCTCGAGCGCCTACTGATGGAATGAGGAGAACCGATGGGATTCCTGAAGCGTGACGACGACAGCACCCAGGCGCCGGCGCAGGCGGCCGCGCCGCCGGGGTTCACCGACGAGGCGCCGCACGCGGCGAGCTACAAAGCGGGATCGCTCGCGGGCATCCCCGAGTCCGGGCGCGAGCGGATCGCGCGGATGAAGCAGGGGGTCGCGCGCGGGTTCTTCACCAGCGACCTGTCGGTCGACGAGTTCCTGCTGGTCAAGCAGGCCGGGTTCGAGCCGCTCGGACTCGTTCTCGGCAGCTCGATCTACCACATCGGATTCCAGCAGGCGATGTGGAACCAGAGTCAGGAGCTCGCCGTGCTGACCCAGGCGATGTACCACGCGCGCGAGCTCGCGATGACGCGGATGGAGGAGGAGGCCGACCAGCTCGGGGCCGACGGCATCGTCGGCGTCCGGCTCGACATCGGGCGGTACGAGTGGGGCGCGGATCTGGCCGAGTTCATCTCGGTCGGAACCGCGGTCAAACATCGCGGCGGCGAGCTTCACCGCGCCCCGAACGGCCGGCCGTTCACGAGCGATCTGAGCGGCCAGGACTTCGCCAAGCTACTGCGGGCCGGCTACCGCCCGGTCGGGATGGTGATGGGCAACTGCGTCTACCACGTCGGCCGCCAGGGGATGCTGGCGTCGCTCAAGCAGGTCGGGCGTAACCTCGAAATGCCCAACTACACCCAGGCGCTGTATGAGGCGCGCGAGCTCGCAATGGAGCGGATGCAGAACGAGGCCGACGAGCTCCAGGCGGGCGGAATCGTCGGCGCCCGGATCGTCGAGCGTTCGCATGGCTGGGGCTCTCACGTGATCGAGTTCTTCGCGATTGGGACCGGGGTGATCGCGACCAGCGAGGACCACGAGATCGAGAAGCCGGCGATGGTGCTGCCGCTGACCGGTTAGAGCGGTTAGCGTTTCGCGCGTCATGCCCGACGTCGAGCTCCGACCGCAGGTTTACAAGGACCCGAGGCCCAAGGAGTACTTCGATCGCTTCCACGAGCTCGTGCGCTCGGGCCCGCCCGAATCCAAGGTGTACGAGACGGTGCGGGTCTTCACCGAGCTCAACGCGCTGCTCGTGTACCGGGCTCGCGGGATCGGGAGCGAGAACGTCCCCAACGGACCGGTGATCCTCGCGCCCAACCACGCGTCGTTCATGGACCACTTCTTCGCCGGCGCGTTCGTCCGCCGGCGCGTTCAGTTCATGGGCAAGTCGCAGCTGTTCAAAGGCTTCCCGGGGTGGGTGTTCAGCCACGGCGGTGTGTTCCCCGTCCGTCGCGGATACCAGGACGAGGAGGCGTTCATCACCGCCGATCGGATCCTGTCTCGCGGGGGAGCGGTCGTGATGTACTGCGAGGGGGGCCGCTCGCGGAGCGGCAAGATCGCCGATGAGGCGCGGCCGGGGATCGGTCGGATCGCGCTCGACTCCGGGGCGCCGGTGGTCCCGGTGGCGATCCTCGGCTCCTACCAGGTGCGCAACTGGAAGCGGCTGCAGTTCCCGAAGGTGACCGTGCAGTACGGCGAGCCGTTCCGGTTCGAGGTGGTCAGGGGGTCGACGCGGGAGCAGCAGCAGGAGGTCGCCGACTACATCCTGGACCGGATCAGGGAGCTGCACTTGGAGTTGGCGCGGCTCGGCCGGCGTGGCGCGGCGCGGGCCGCGCGGGCTGCTCGCGCCGCTCGCGCCGCGGCTGCGCCATAGGGGATCGCTCGCCGGATTCAACGGCGGGCACCTTGGGGAGGGCGGAGAGCGTTGACGCGCGCGCCGTGGGTCCTAGGCTTCGAATTACCTGAAAAACACGACAGTCGAGCCCAAGCGCGCCGACCGTGACGTGTAACCCGTGCCCTGACACGCTTAACGCGGCATGGTCCGGCCGGGACTGCTCCGTTGTCGCTTTATGCAGGTTGGGCCGCGGGGGAAAACCGGCTACGCGGTGGCGATCGCGGCGGCCTCGCCGAGCCCGAGCTCGTCGACCGCGGTGTCGCGCATCTTGAACTTCTGGACCTTGCCGGTGACCGTCATCGGGAACGAGTCGACGAGCTTGACGTAGCGCGGGATCTTGTAGTGGGCGATCTGGCCCTTGCAGAAGTCCCTGATCTCGGCCTCGGTCACCGTGGCGCCGGCGCGCGTGATCACCCACGCCATCAGCTCCTCGCCGTAGCGCGCGTCGGGCACGCCGATCACCTGGACGTCCGCGACGTCGGGGTGGGTGTAGAGGAACTCCTCGATCTCGCGCGGGTAGATGTTCTCGCCGCCGCGGATCACCATATCCTTGATCCGGCCGACGATTCGCACGTACCCGTGGTCGTCCATCGTCGCGAGGTCGCCGGTGTGCATCCAGCGCTGCTCGTCGATCGATTCGGCCGTGCGCTCGGGGTCGTTCCAGTACCCGCGCATGACGACATAGCCGCGCGCCAGGAACTCGCCCGGCTCGCCACGCGGGACCGTACGCCCGGTCTCCGGGTCGATGATCTTGATCTCGACGTGCGGCCCCACCTCGCCGACGGTGCCGCACCGATTTTCGAGCGTGTCGTCGCGGCGCACCTGGGTCGTGACCGGCGAGGTCTCGGTCATCCCGAACGCGATGCTCATCTCGTCAATCCCCATCTTGTCGCTGACCCGCTTCATCACTTCGATCGGACAGGGAGATCCGGCCATGATGCCCGTTCGCAGGGGGCCGAGGTCGAACTCCGAGAACCGGTCGTGGGCAAGCTCGGCGATGAACATCGTCGGCACGCCGTAGAGGCTTGTGCATCGCTCGTCCGCGCAGGCTTCGAGCGTCGGCAGCGGGGCGAACGTCTCGGCCGGGTACACCATGCAGGCGCCGTGCGAGGTCGCGGCGAGGTTGCCGAGCACCATGCCGAAGCAGTGATAGAGCGGCACCGGGATGCAGACTCGGTCGCGTTCGGTGTAGCCGAGCATCGCCCCGACGAAATGCCCGTTGTTGAGGATGTTGTGGTGGGTGAGCGTCGCCCCCTTGGGGAAGCCGGTGGTGCCGCTCGTGTACTGGATGTTGATCGGGTCGTCGAAGTCGAGATCTTCGCCGTGGGCCGCGAGGTCGCCCGTGAAGCCGGCGCCGGACGCGAGTTCCTCCCAGTCGGGCGTGTCGAAGTAGATCGCGCGCTCGAGCTCGGGCAGCTGGGGGCGGACCTGGTCGACCATCTCGACAAAGTCGGAGTCCTTGAGGCGTTGCGAGGCGATGATCCAGCGGCAGCCCGACTGCAGGAGCGCGTACTGCAGCTCGTTCAGGCGGTAGGCGGGGTTGATGTTGACGAGGATCACCCCGGCCTTGGCGGTCGCGTACTGCGTCAGGGCCCATTCGGCGCGGTTCGGGCTCCACACCCCCACGCGGTCCCCCTTGCGCAGGCCGGCCGCGAGCATCCCGGCCGCGAGCCGATCCACCGCTTCGCCGAACTGCGCATACGTATACCGAACGCCATGGCCGCAGTCGACGAGCGCGTCGGCATCGGGTACGCGGGCGATGGTTCGCTCGAGGTTGTGCGAAATCGTTTCGCCGAGCAGTGGATCCGCGCAAGCGCCGTGTGCGTAGGACAGCATTCTGGATCTTCCTTCCTTCCTCGGTCTGCAACGCGATCCTACCGTCAGACCGGGCCGAAGCCACCGGGTACCGTTCCCGCGATGACGCTTCTCCGCAAGGGGCTGCTCGACAGCTGCGCGGTCGCGCTCGCGGGCGGGGTTGCGCCGGCGATCCGCGACGCGCTGCGCGGGCTGGGCGCGCAACTGGACACAGAGCCGGTGCGGGCGCTGGTGTACGACGCCGGGCCGGCGTTCGCCGGCGGTGGTCAGGACCGGTTGCGCGAGTCAATCGAGCAAGCGTGGGTCGCGGTCCACGACGTCGCCACCGGGGCTCTGATCCCGGCGAGCGCCGGCAAGGTGGTGCTGATCGCCCCCCGACCGAACGCCGGGACGTTTGCGGCGGCGGCGCGTGCTGCGTTCGAAAACCTGGCGCGGACGCTGTCGGTGGAATGGGCGCGGTACGGGATCGGGACGGTTGCGATCGCGCCGGGCACCGCAACTTCCGACGACGACCTCGCGGAGCTCGTGTGCTTCCTGGTGTCGCCTGCGGGCGAGTACTTCACGGGCTGCGTGTTCGATCTGAGCACGAGCACCCTCATACGCAGCTCTTAGGCCGCTCACACCTCGCTGAGATGCGCGGAGTCGAAGCTACCGGCACGCGTTAGCAACGACACCGAGGTACTTGAACCATGACTGACAACAATGCGCAGGACGCACGCGCTCGCGGCGTGGAGATGAGAAACGCGCGTTTGGCGCGCGTTCGAATGCTCCGCCGGCGCATCATCGGCGGGGCGGTGGCGCTGTTCGTCGCCACGTGGCTGCTGATCACGGTCGTGCTCGTGTCCGGCCATGACCCCGCGCTCGCCAAGCACTCGTCGGTCAGCACGGTGGCCTCGAGCTCGACGGGCAGCGGCTCGACCTCGAGCACGCAGTCCACCGGCTCCTCTTCGAGCTCAAGCTCGAGCTCGGGCTCTAGCGGCAACTCGGGGAGCGGGACCGTCAGCAGCGTGACAACGAGCCAGTCATGAGCGCGACGATCGAGCTACCGGTAGAGCGGCGGGACGCGTTCGCGTGCTTCGGGTCGCGATGCACCGTGATCGTGGCGGACGCACGCGTCGCGGATGCGGCGGCCGCAGTTGGGCAGGCGGAGCGGCGCCTGCTCGAGTGGCATGAGCAGTTCTCGCGCTTCCAAGCCAACAGCGAGCTGATGCGGCTCAACCGCGCGCCCGAGGAGACCGTGTCCGTCTCGCCGATGATGCGCCGTGTCGTCGAAGCCGCGGTGCGGGCCGCCGCTACCACCGGAGGACTCGTCGACCCGACGCTGCTCACCGAGATCGAGCGGGCCGGCTACGACTCGCATTTCGAAGGCGACGGCATGCCGCTGGCGGTGGCGCTGGCGCTCGCGCCCGACCGCGCTCCCGGCGGGCCCTCGGGCAACGCGAGCTGGAAGCTCGTGCGGACCGACCGGCGCGCCGGCACCGTCACGCGCCCGCCCGGGGTACGTATCGATCCCGGTGGGATCGCGAAGGGCGTGTTCGCCGACGAGCTCGCCTCGCTGCTGAGCGGCTACGGCGCGTTCGTCGTCGACTGCGGCGGCGACATTCGGCTGGGTGGCCGGCTCGGGCTGGCTCGCGAGGTAAACGTCGCGAGCCCGTTCGACGAGTCGATCCTGCACACGTTCACGATGGCGAGCGGCGGCGTTGCCACCAGCGGGGTCGGTCGCCGCAGCTGGCTCGACCGCGACGGACGCCCGGCCCACCATCTGCTCGATCCCGCCACGGGCCGGTCCGCGTTCACGGGAATCGTCCAGGTGACCGCACTCGCGCCGACCGCGACGGAGGCGGAGTCGCTTTCGAAAGCGGCGCTGCTGAGCGGGCCGGTGGCCGCCGAGCGGGTCCTCGTCCACGGTGGCGCGATCGTCCTCGAGGACGGGAACTTCGTCGTGCTCGAACAGGGCGCCGCGGGCTAACCCGGGAGGCTCGTTTCCGGGGCTTCTGCCCACGGGACGATCACGGCGTCCTCGAGCGGCGAGTCGCGCGCGACCACGTACTCCGCGGGCTCGGTGTCCGACACGTTCTCGACCACGTGCGTTTCGCGCGGCGGGACGTACAAGAGGTCCCGTGGCTCGACTGTGAGTACCTGCTCGAGATGGTCACCCCACTTGATCCTCATCGAGCCCGAAAGCATGTAGACGGCGCTCTCGCAGTTCTCGTGGTAGTGGGGCCGGGACTGCGCGCCCGGCGGCACGCGGAACACGGCCATATAGATGTTGTGCGCGCCCGTGGTCGCCTGCGAGATCTCCGATCCGCCGACTACGCCGCGGGGCACTTCACGGTCCGGGCCGGGCTTGACGACCTTCATCGGACCGGGGATGACTCGACGACCGGCATGCCCGGCGAGTCTACCTGCGCTCGCTTTCGCCGCCTCGTTGGGCCGCCACCTCGATCTGGAGCGGCCCCGACTCGTGGTCGACCTGGAGCGTCGTGTGATGGATGTGGAAGCGCTCGTCGAGCAGGTCGTGGAGCGA
>Ga0335076_10008782_pt1 | contig 10202 bp, 14 predicted proteins | sample Lox_Sample_25_FD_206717 | JGI IMG/M metagenome (GOLD analysis project Ga0335076, IMG submission 206717) | Soil microbial communities from Loxahatchee National Wildlife Refuge, Florida, United States - Lox_Sample_2.5 | ecosystem: Environmental > Terrestrial > Soil > Wetlands | place: USA...
CAGCGGGGCCGCCCGATCTCGGGCGGCCCCGCTGCTGCCGTTGCCGTTTCCGGGTGGGTTCGCTACATCGGCGACCGCTGCGCCATCCGGTAGTGGTTCCCGGAAGGGTCCCGGAACCCGGCGTCGATCCCGTAGGGCTGCTCGGTCGGCTCCTGCGTGAACTCGACGCCGCGGCCCTTCAGCTCCTCGAACGTCGCCTGGCAGTCGTCGGTGGAGAAGAAGAGCCCGGTGGCCGCGCCCTTCGCCATGAGCGTCTGGATCTGCTTGCGCGTCTCCTCGTCGAAGACCGGCGGGCCGGGGACGGCCATCAGCACCAGCGCGACGTCCTGCCCCGGCACCCCAACGGTGAGCCACCGGAAGTTCCCCATCTCGGGCACCGTCACGTCCTCGCGGAGCTCGAACCCGAGCGTCTTCGTGTAGAACTCCAGTGCCTCGTCCTGGTCGTGCACCCACACGTTCACCTGCGTGAGCTTGTTCAGCATCGAAGGTCCCTCTCTCGTCTCGAACCGCCGCCCATCCTGTCTCGACCGGTCGGAGGCTACGTTAGGCCGGCCGAGCGGCGGCGTCTTCTCCAAACGTGCTGGATCGCGGCCGCGCGTACGCCTGCAGGACGCAGGTCGGGACGCTGATGTTCCGCGACGCGGGTGGGTGCGCCGCCCGGTAGGCGAGCGGCGTCTGTCCGTACGTTCGCCCGAACGTCGTGGTGAACGACCCGACGCTCGTGAACCCGACCATGAAGCAGATGTCCGCGACCGAGCGGTCGGTGCTTCGCAGGAGCGCCGCCGCGCGCTCCATCCTGCGCGTCAGCAGGTACTGGTGCGGCGACTCGCCGAATTCCCGGTGGAACTCGCGGCTGAAATGCGACGGAGAAAGGCGCGCGACGCCCGCCAGCGTGGCGAGGTCCAGCGGCTCGAAGTACCGGGCGTCGATCAGGTCCTTCGCGCGCATCAGGTGCCGGGCCGGCGGGACGGATGTCATCGGTAATCAGGGTATCCGGCCACCGCCGGCGCTGGTCGGATCGCACGGCGCCGGGGCGTACAGAGATCGGCGACGGGCTCAGCCACCGTCTCGTCGCAGTCCGGCCCGAATCCTCGGTCGAACGAGAGCGCCATTCGAACAGTGCTGGGCGGTCCGTTGTTGAGAGGAGGGGACACATCCCGCTCACCTCGAACGGGCCCTTGACAGGTGACCGTTCAGTCACCTATTGTGTCGGGCATGGACGACGACCGGGTGTTCAAGGCCCTGGGGGATCCCTCCCGCCGGCTGCTCCTCGATCGGCTCTTCGAGCGTGACGGCCGCACGCTCACCGAGCTGACGGAGGGACTCGACATGACCCGGTTCGGGGTCATGAAGCACATCCGGATCTTGGAGGATGCCGGCCTGGTTGCCTCCAGAAAGGATGGGAGGCGGAAGCTCCACTTCCTGAACCCGGTCCCGATCCAGCAGATCCACGACCGGTGGATCGACAAGTACCGGTCCCGGCACGCAAGCGTGCTGGCGGACCTCAAGACGGAGTTGGAAGGAGGCTGAGATGGAGGTCGCAACGATCGCGAAGGAGACGCTGGCGAAGCCGACCCAGGTCTATCAGGTGTTCATCAAGGCGACGCCCGAGCGGATCTGGGAAGCCATCACGGATCCGGCATTCACCACGAGGTACTTCCACGGCTCGAGGGTGGAGCTGCAGCTCGTGGCGGGGTCGCCGTACAAGAGCTACTCGCCGGACGGCTCCGAGCTGTGGATCGACGGCGAGGTGCTCGAGGTGGACCCTCCACGGCGTCTGGTGCACACGTGGCGCGCGCACTTCGAGCCGGCAATGGCGGAGGAGGAACCCAGCAGAGTCACGTGGGAGATCGCCGACCGGGGCGATGGCATGTGTCTGTTGACGGTGGTCCACGACCGGTTGGAGCACGCGCCGAAGACCGCCGAGAGCGTCTCGGGCCAGGGCTGGATGTACGTGCTCAGCGGCCTGAAGACGCTGCTCGAAACCGGCGAGTCACTGCCAGCGTTCCAGCAGTAGCCAAGGCGCGGCGAGGCCCCGGGCAGATCGGCCCGGGGCCTTCGCGTTGGTGGACGTTTCTGATTCCGCTCGCGGAGGCGGACGGGAATCGAACCCGCCAACCGGCTCTCGCCGGCTCACCGGTTTTGAAGACCGGGAGGGACACCAGCCCCCATTCGCCTCCGTCCAAGAGCGTACGAGGCGGAAGCACCGGGTGAACGGCCGGGAGAGCAGCGACGACTGCTCGCGAACCCGCCGAATCGCCGTGGCTTACGATGGCGACGTGGCGACCTGGGGGGAGTTCGAAGCGGATCAGCCGACGCTCGCCGCGAGCGTTCGGCGCCGGTTCGACGTGCGCAAGCACAAGACCATGGCGACCTTGCGATCGGATGGCTCGCCGCGCATCAGCGGGATCGAGGTCGAGTTCAGCGATGGGCAGGTGTACCTCGGGATGATGTCCGGTTCGGTGAAGCTGCGCGACCTCCGGCGTGATCCCCGGGTCGCCGTCCACAGCCCGTCGGAGGATCCGCCCGGGGACATCCCCGCGGACTGGGCGGGCGAGTCGAAGATCGCCGGGCGCGCCGTCGAGGTCCCCGTCGAGGGGGCGACGGGTGAGGGCGACGGTCGGTTTTCCATCGACATTTCCGAGGTGGTCTTCACGCATCTCAACGAGGCGGGGGATCGGCTGGTGATCGAGTCGTGGCGGCCGGGCAGAGGATTCCGGCGCATCTCCCGAGACTGACCGGACTCGCGGACAATCGACGACAGGATGATCGTCGGGCAAGCCGGCCGTGTCGCGCTCGCTACTCGGCCTTGGGGTCGTTGGTGAACAGGCCGATCTCGTTGCCCTCGCTGTCCCTGCACGTGGCGAAGTAGCCCATCGTCGGGATCGGCATCTTGTCGCGGATCACCGAGCCGCCGGCCGCCTTGATCTTCGCGATCGAGTCCTCGATGGAATCCACCGACATCGTGATCGTCGTTCCCGAGTCCTCGCCGCGCTGGAAGAGCGCGCCGTTGATGCCCGGGTTGGTCTCGCCGGTGCTCGCCATCCCGTAGTAGGTCGGCGCGCCGGGGTACCGGTCGAACGTCCACCCGAAGACCGCCTCGTAGAACTTCTCCGCGCGGTCGGGGTCGTCGACGGGGATCTCGAAGTGGGTCGGTCGATCTGGCATGGCGGCCTCCTCGGCTCGACGAACGCGATCATCACTCTAGCCCGGCACCGACGAGAAGAGGAGGGGGGCGAATCCGGTTCCCTCCGCCAGGCGCCTCCCCGTATAGTGGGTCACCGGTCCAGGGGGGATGCCCATGCGACACGACCTCACGATCGACGATCTCGGCGACCTGATCACGCAACCGCACGTCGCGGTCCTGGCCACGCACCGCGCCGACGGGTCGGTGTTGCTTTCCCCCGTGTATCAGGAATGGCGGGACGGTGGGTTCAACGTCGTCGTCACGTCGAACGACGTGAAGGCGCGGCACCTGCGGCGAGACCCTCGCCTGTCGCTTGCGCTGTTCGAGGACGGGGCGCCGTACCGCGGACTCGAGATCCACACGACCGCCCGCTTGCTCACCGAGGGCGCCAGCGAGGCGCAGCGGCGCCTGATCGCACGGTTCGACGGGGAAGAGATCGCCGAGACCGACTCGGCGGCGTTCGAGGCCGAGGCGCCACCATTGATCGTCCGGATCGAGCCGGGCCCCGGCGAGCTTCGATCCTGGGACTACGCAGACGAGTTCTGAACGAGGCCGATCTCAGGCGGCCTTCGTGTCCACGCGCTCCACGACGAACCGCAGCCCCGAGACCATCGCGCCCACCACCGCGACCGCGGCGATCAGCGGCGCGACGACCGCGGCGGCCAGGCCGACCGTCACGGGAACCTCCATGATGGTCTGGTCGTCCTCGTTCTTGACGATGATCCGGCGAACGTTGCCCTCGTGCAGGAGCTTTCGCATGGTGTCGGCCACCTGCTCACCCGTGACGCGGAGCTCCTCGTAGACCCGTCCTCGTTGCTTGTCGCCGTCGTTCGGCATCGCTGCCCTCCCTTCCTCTTTCCAGGCAACCTTAGGCGCCGTCATCGCATCCGACAGGGCCGAGCGGCGGTGGGCACTCGGGTCGGACGCCCCCGCGCGGCGCCGCGTCAGGGCTCGTCGGCGACCTGCAGCACCGCAGCCCCGTGGATGCGCCCGGCACGCAGACGGTCGAGCGCCTCGTTCGCCTCCGCGAGCGGGAAGACCTCGACCTCGGTGCGCACGGGAACCCGGGGCGCCTCGCGGAGGAACTCGACCCCGTCCTCCCGGGTGAGGTTCGCGACCGAACGCACGACGCGCTCGCCCCACAGGATCTCGTACGGGAACGAGGGGATGTCGCTCATGTGGATGCCGCCGCAGACGACCGTGCCGCCCTTGCGGAGGACGCGGAGCGCCGCCGGCACCAACTCGCCGGCGGGGGCGAAGACGAGGGCCGCGTCGATCTCCTCGGGCGGGGTCTCGCCCGTCGCTCCCGCCCACTCGGCGCCGAGATCGAGGGCGAACCGCTGCGCCTCGGCGTCGCCGTCCCGTGTGAACGCAAACACGCGCTGGCCCCGGTGCCGCGCGACCTGCGTGACGATGTGCGCGGCGGCGCCGAACCCGAAGATCCCCAGCCGCTCGACCCCGGCCGCCGGGTCGCCGGCCAGTCGGAGGCACCGGAAGCCGATGAGCCCGGCGCAGAGCAAGGGCGCGGCCTGCAGATCCGGGTACCCCTCCGGAATCGGGAAGCAGAACCGGGCGTCCGCGACGGCGGCCTCAGCGTAGCCGCCGTCGAGCGTGTAGCCCGTGAACAGCGCACGGTCGCACAGGTTCTCGGCGCCCGACCGGCAGTAGCGGCACCGTCCGCAGGTCCACCCGAGCCAGGGAATCCCGACCCGGTCGCCGACGCGAAGGGGAGTCGCTCCGTCCGCAGTGGCGGGTCCGACCTCCTCGATCGTTCCCACGATCTGATGACCCAGGATCAGGGGGAGCTTCGGGCCGGGCAGCTCGCCGTCGACGACGTGCAGGTCGGTCCGGCAGACCCCGCAGGCGTGAACCCGCACCAGGACCTGCCCCGGCCCGGGCTGGGGGCGCGCCACGGGGGCCCCCTCGAGCGGCTCGCCGGGCCGCCGGAGCAGCATGGCCTGCATCTTTCCGTCCGGCATTGGTAAAGTCACCTTACTATCGTAGGATTCGGTCGATGGATCGGGCCGACGTGGTGGTGGTGGGATCGGGGGCGCTCGGGTCGGCGGCCGCCAGGTCGCTGGGTGACCGGGGAGTCGAGACCGTCCTCCTCGAGCAGTTCCGTGTCGGGCATGTACGGGGATCTTCCCACGGGGCCGGCAGGATCTTCCGCCTCTCCTATGAGCAGGAGGACTACGTGCGCATGGCCCTCGACGCCCTTGCGCTGTGGCGCGACCTCGAGCGCCGCGCCGGCGAACCCCTCCTGATCCAGACGGGTGGACTCGACGTCGGGCCGGACGCCGGCGACTGTGAGCGCGCCATGCGAGAGTGCGGGATCGAGTCCGAGTGGCTGACGGCGGAGGAGGTCGGCCGGCGGTACCCGGGCGTCTCGGTCGAGGGCCGCGGACCGGTGCTGTACCAGGAGCAGTTCGGCGTGTCCCTCGCCGACAAGACGGTGGCCGCGCAGGTGAACCTCGCGCGCCAGAGCGGCGTCGACGTTCGCGAGGAGACGCCCGCAACCGCGATCGAACCGGATTCTCACGGCGCGGTCGTTCGAACGCCGAGCGGCGACATCGGCGCCCGCGCCGTCGTCCTCGCGTCGGGCGGATGGAATCGGTGGATCCTCGAGGCCGCGGTCCGAGCCTTCTCGGCGAGCGGAGACCCTCTGCCGCTTTCGGTCGTTCCCGAGATGATCCCGACGCTGCAACAGGTGAGCTACTTCGCGCCGCTCGACCCCGATGCCCGCTGGCCGACGTTCATCGAGCGCGGCCGGGGACTCGACTGGTACTCGGTGCCGCCCAGCGGCGGCGCGGCCGGCGTCAAGGTCGGCCGTCATCTGCCGGGCCGCCGAATCGATCCGGCCGAGGGGCCGTTCGACGTCGACCCCGCGGAAGAGCAGGCGTGCGCGGAGTTCGCGCGAAAGAACCTGCCGGGCGTAGATCCGACCCCGGTCGCGACCGAGACCTGCCTGTACACGATGACCGCCGACGAGGACTTCGTGATCGACCGCATCGGCCCACTGGTCGTCGCCGGCGGATGCTCGGGCCACGCCTTCAAGTTCACGCCGCTGATCGGCGAGGCGCTCGCCGTCCTCGCGACCGGACACCGGCCGGACCTGCCGATGGAGCGGTTCTCGGCGTCGCGCGCCGCGCTCGCCGCGCCGTTCGCCGTCTGAGGGGATCCCCGCCGTCAGAGGTCCCGGGCCGCCGGGATGAGGGCGCGACCGATGAGGCGCACGCCGTCGAGGTCGTCGTGGACCAGGTACTGCATCATCACGCGCTGGATGCCGGCTTCGGCCAGATGCTCCAGCCGATCCAGCACCTGCTCGGTCGTGCCGACGATCCAATCGTCCTGAACGCTCTCCAACCACGCCTTGGGATCGCCCGTCTCGCTCTCCAGCGCCATCACGCGCGCAGCGCGGTCCAGCAGGTCGGATTGATCGGCACCGACGATCGTTCCCGTCATGAGCGAGAGCACCGGAGGCCCGGTGCGGCCGGCTGCCTCCCACGCGGCGTGCAGGCGGTCGCGCGCCCCGCGAATGGTCTCGAGGCTCGAGAAGTTGACGTTGTACTCGTCGGCCCACCGTGCCGCGAGCGCCGCCGACGTCGGGCCTGCGCCGCCGCCGAAGATGAGCGGGGGATGCGGCTGCTGAACGGGCTTGGGGAGCGCGCGGCAGCCCTCGAGCGTGTAGTGCTCGCCGCGGAACGTGACGTCGGGCTCGGCGGCGTCCCACGAGCGGTGCACGATCTCCACCTGTTCCGCGAGGATCGCCATGCGCTCGGCCGCGGACGGGAACGGGAACCCGAACTCGGTGTGCTCCAGCTCGAACCACCCCGCGCCCATGCCCAACTCGACCCGGCCGCCGGTGACGTGGTCCGCCGTGACGACGGCCTTGGCGAGCACCGACGGGTGGCGGAACGTGACGGGGGAGACCAGCGTGCCGAACCGGAGCGTCGTCGTGCGCGCCCCGAGGGCGGCGATCGCCGTCCACGCGTCGAGCGCGCCGCGCCCGCCGTCGGGGATTCCCGCGTAGTGGTCCGAGCGGAAGAGCGCGTCGAACCCGAGGTCCTCGCAGAGACCGGCGAGGTCGACCCACTGGTCCCACGAGACGCCTTCCTGGCCCTCGATCATCAGGCAGATTCGCATCGTGGCGCTCAACCTCCCAGGTCGCCGGCCGGAGGGCAAGTCGGGGCCCTGCCGGTCACCGGCGAGTCGGCTACCGGGAGAAGAGAAGGTCGAGGCCGACGACGAAGAGACCCACCACGATGACGAACCCGATGATCACCCGCACGTAGACGAACGCCGTGTGCCCGCTCGGCCACCGGACCTTTCGGAGCTCGTGCCACGACTGATGAGCGAAGTCCTGCCTGCGGGCATGCGGCTCGAACGGGCCCTCGGGGTCATCCACGGTGCCTCCCGGACGATTCGTCGTCGAGAAACAAGACTCCCCTTGAGCCCGATTCATTTCACGCGGGCGCTCCAAACGCCCAGGCGGGTTCCGGAGGCGACGCGCCGAGCGCCGGTACGGGCGGCGCCTACTTCGGCGCCAGCGACACGGAGACCGTGCCCTTGACACCGATGGTCTGGTTGCCGCCCGGGACGCCGGTGAGGTCGATGGTCGCGTCGATCGTGACCGTCGCCGTCGTCTTCAGCAACTTCTTTTGATCGGTGTCGACCCACGTCGTCGTCTGGCCGGCGCTCGTTCCGGAGAACACCATCTTCGCTCCGGGCGGGACCTGGCTGCTCTGGAGCCCGAAGAGGCCGGCGTAGTCGGCGAGCTTCACCGTGTAGTTCATCGGCGCGGTCTGCGTCGTTCGAACCACCGCCGCGTCGGTGCCCCCGACGCTCTCGGTCCGAAGGAACGTGCCGTGCTCGGTCAGCGTGACGGGCGAACCGAACAGCGTGACCGGGATCTTCTTGGTCCACGTGTCGCCGACCCGAACCGCGTCGCTCGGGAGGATGGCCGACAGCTGGTTGGAGCCGCCGGTGAACGGGCCGCCGAGCTGGCCGCCCGCGATGGGCGCTCCGCCCGTCGTCGTCATCTGCCCGTCGCGCGTCATCCGAGCGGTGACCGGTGGGATCGTCGTCGACTGTGTCCGCCCGCCGACCGTCGCGGTCACGTTCGAGTAGGTGATCCGGACCGTGGCGGTGCCGGTCGAGTCGACGTGGAGTACCCGAAACTGAGCGTCCGCCGATACCGTCGCGTCGACCGGGAAGGCCTGACCGCCGCTCGAGAGCGTGAGCTTCTCCTGGACGGTGAAGTGGTAGGCGGTCGTCTGTCCGGGTGAGAACGACAGGGCGATCGCCGTCGACTGGTTCCGCGTGAGGAAGAAGACCGTGGCAGCGGCGACGACCGCGACCGCCACGACGACCGCGGCGACGATCTGGCGCGTGGACCGGTGCGGGGCAGGAGTCTCGGCAGCCGGTGTCTCGCCGGCCGGCGTCTCGGAGAGCGCACTAGCAGGCTCGTCGGGAGTCGGACCTGCCCGCTCGTCGGGAGTCGGACCTGCCGGCTCCTCGGCGACTTCTTCGTTTGCGCCCGGCTCGGCGTGGTCGTGCTCGGTCAAGGTGCTTCCCCCTTCTCGCTTGGCGGCCGGATTATCCCACGGCGCCCGGAATGCCAACCTGGAACGCTTTTGCCGAGAATTCGCCTCACTGCCGGACGGCCGCCGGCCGTTCGCCGGAAGGACCCGGCGTGTTCCGTCCACCTCCCCGACCGTGTCGCGAGGGCGACTTACCATTGGGAGCGTGAAGGCGGCGGCGTTCTTCGACCTGGACAAGACGGTCATCTCGAAATCCAGCTCGCTGGCCCTGGCCCGACCGATGTACCGGGCGGGGCTGGTGAACCGGTCGGCCGTCGTGAGAGGCGCCTACGCGCAGATCGTCTACCTCCTGCTCGGAGCCGACGAGAAGAAGCTCGAGCGACTCAAGGAGGGCATGCTGTCCCTGTCGAAGGGTTGGGATCGCGAGGAGGTCGAGGACGTCGTCCGCCAGGCCCTCGTGGAGCTGATCGACCCCTTCATCTACCAGGAGGCCCTCGACCTGATGGAGCTGCACCGCTCGGAAGGCCGCCTCGTCTACATCGTGTCCTCGTCCCCCGAGGAGGTGGTCCGTCCGCTCGCGGAGCACTTCGGCGAGGTCGGCGTGATCGCGACCCGGGCGAAGATCGAGGACGGGAAGTACACGGGCGAGCTGGAGTTCTACTGCGCCGGGGACGGGAAGGCGGAAGCGATCTCCGAGCTCGCCGCCCGCCGCGGAATCGATCTCTCGCAGTCCTACGCCTATTCGGACTCCATCAGCGACCTCCCCATGCTCGAGATCGTCGGCAACCCGGTCGCGGTCAACCCCGACCGCGACCTTCGCAAGATCGCCGCCGAGCGCGAGTGGCAGGTCAGGGACTTCCGCCGGCCGATCAGCCTGCGCGACCGCCTGGGCAACGTTCCCAAGCCTCCGCCGAAGCTGACCGGGGTGGTGCTCGCGGGCGCCGCGGGGGCGGTGGTCGGCTGGATGCTGATCAGACCGCGGCTGGCGCGACCCGATCGCACTGCCGCGAAGACCTGAGCCGCCTCACGTCGCCGTGCCGGCGAGGCGGTCGCAGAGCTCCTCGGCGCGGTCGGCCGCCCGGTCGATCCATCCCATCGCGAGCTCGCCGACCACCGTCAGCAGGTCGCGCTCGACGTCGGGCTGCAGGCGGTCGCGGCCGCCGTCCGGCCGGGCGAGCTCGTCCAGGCGCATGACCGCCCGCTCGAGCCGGGCGAGCTCTTCGGGAGACGGCCGGCGCTGCGACCCCCCCTGGAGGGCTCCCAGCGTGCCCAGCACGCTCCCCGTGTCCACTGGCGTCGCGTCGCGAAGCGCGCTCCCGGCGGGATGTGGGATCGACCCGGCGGCCGCGAAGGCCACTGCCCTGCGCCGCCGGGCCTCGTCGAGTGAGATGACCACTGCCATGCCCGAATCGTAGCCCCTGCCACCGACACACTTTGAGCAGGGAGGATGCGTGAGAATCGGGGCCGGCGACCGT
>Ga0335076_10008783_pt1 | contig 10201 bp, 7 predicted proteins | sample Lox_Sample_25_FD_206717 | JGI IMG/M metagenome (GOLD analysis project Ga0335076, IMG submission 206717) | Soil microbial communities from Loxahatchee National Wildlife Refuge, Florida, United States - Lox_Sample_2.5 | ecosystem: Environmental > Terrestrial > Soil > Wetlands | place: USA: Florida...
TACAACGACGGCGATGGCGGGATCATGGCCCTGATCACGCTGATCCGTCGCCGCGGCATCCGCGGCGGTCGCCGGACGAAGCTCACGCTGGCGGCGCTGGGCATCTTCGGCGCCTCGTTGTTCTTCGGGGACAGCATGATTACGCCGGCGATCTCGGTGCTCTCGGCGATCGAGGGGGTCAAGGTCGCCGCGCCATCGCTCAGCAACCTGGTCGTGCCGATCACCGCAGCGATCATCGTTGTCTTGTTCCTGCTGCAGCGGCTTGGCAGCGGTGCCGTCGGTCGCCTCTTCGGGCCGGTGATGGTGGTCTGGTTCGCCGCGATCGCTGCCTGCGGCCTCCGCGGCGTGGTCGACCATCCGGCGATCGTGAAAGCGCTCTCGCCCACGTATGCGCTCGGCTTCCTTTTCGGGCACTTCTCGGTCGCCTTCTTCTCGCTTGCCGCAGTCGTCCTTGCGGTCACCGGGGCCGAGGCGCTCTACGCCGACCTCGGACACTTCGGCCGGGCGCCGATCAGCCGGGCCTGGTTTCTGATCGTCTTCCCCGCCTGCATCCTCAGCTACATGGGCCAAGGCGCGCTCGTCCTCGCCAATCCGAGCAGCGCGATCAGCAACCCATTCTTCCTTCTCGTCCCGCACTGGGGAAGGCTGCCGATGGTCTTCCTCGCCGCCGCCGCCACGGTGATCGCCTCACAGGCCGTGATCACCGGCGCCTTCTCGCTCACCCAGCAAGCCGCGCAGATCGGTTACCTCCCTCGCCTCCGCGTCGCCCACACCTCCGAGGAGCAGAAGGGACAGGTCTACGTGCCCTGGATCAACTGGGCCCTGATGATCGCCGTGCTCACGCTCGTCGTCACCTTCAAGAGCTCACACGCGCTCGCCTACGCGTTCGGGATGGCGGTGACCGGAACGATCACGATCACCACCCTCCTCTTCTTCTACATCGTCCGCCACTACTGGCTAAAGCCGCTCTGGATCGTCATCTCCGGAGCCGCGACGCTGCTTACGGTCGACCTGCTGTTCTTCGCCGCCAACCTGTCCAAGTTCGTGCACGGCGCCTGGTTGCCGCTACTCGTCGGGTTCGTCGTCTTCACGATCCTCACCACCTGGCAACGCGGCCGCGAGCTCGTCACCGACCTACGCCAGCGGGAGGAAGGACCGCTGCGACCGTTCGTCGAGCACCTCCACGCCATGAAGCCGCCGCTGCGGCGCGTTCCGGGCACCGCGGTCTTCCTCAACCGCGGCAAGACGACGACCCCGCTCGCAATGCGGGCCAACGTCGAGCACAACCACATCCTGCACGAGCACGTCGTCATCCTCTCGCTCCAGACCCGACCCGTCCCCCATGTGCCCTTCGCGCACCGGCTCGCCCTCGACGACCTTGGCCACAAGGACGACCGCATCACCTATGTCACCGCCCGCTACGGCTACAGCGACACCCCGAACGTCCCCGCCCTGATCCCGCTCATCAACCAAGCCGGCATCGAGAGCCCACTCGACGAGCGCGAGATCACCTACTTCCTCTCCAAGATCGAGCTGCACCGCGGCGACACGCCCGGCATGAGTCGCTGGCGCAAGAACCTCTTCCTCGCCACTGCACACATCACCGCCGACGCCGCTGACTACTTCCGGCTCCCCCGCGACCGCACCATCATCATGGGCGCCCGCATCGACTTCTGACGCCTGGTCGGTCTGGGCACCGTCACATGAACGGTCTATCATGCACAGCGCCCGCATGAAGGACCGCTCATGTTTTTCTTGAAGGGTTCTGATGCCTTCAACCGCTCGCTCGCCAAGGCTCTGCTTCGCATGGTGGTTGGTCCGCTGGTGATTGCAGTGGTGGCCGGTGTCGAGTTCGCTGGACGCGGCAGCGGCGCCGCGGTTCTTGCGGCGTACGTCTCGTTCGTTGCGGCTCAGTCGGCAGTGCGGTTGTGGGGTCGGTGGCAGGTACATCGCGCGCGGATGCGGCTGGCGAGGGCTCGCGCGCGCCTCGCCACGCTTCCGAGACGCCGGTAGGGCTCGTACTCTTCGCTTGTGGACATCCCGCTCGTTTACCTTTCCGCGCTGCTGAAGAGCCGCCTCGTCGACGACGCGGGTGATCGGCTGGGTCGCGTCGACGATCTGATCGTTCGCCTGGCTGATCACGGATATCCGCCGGTGACCGGGCTCAAAGCTGGGATAGGCGCGCGCGACGTGTTCGTCCCTGCCGACCGGATTACGGCACTTGCGCCGGGACGTGTCGTCTTGCGCGGTCGTGAACTCGACCTAGGCCACTTCGAGCGGCGCGAGGGAGAGGTGATGCTCGGCCAGGATCTGCTCGGGCACCGGCTGATCAACGTCACCGGGGCGCGGCTTGTCCGTGCCAACGATCTCGTGCTCGGCCTGGTGGAGGGCTGGTGGCGCGTGGTCGGCGTGGAGACCCGCTTCCGCTCGCTGTTGCGCGGCTGGCTTCCGCGTCGCGTTGGCCGGCGCGAGGAGGTTGGGCCGTTCCTGGATTGGGAGAGTGTGGAGCCGTTCGTCGGCCACGTTCCGTCGGCGCGGTTGCGGATGCCGTTGGGGCGACTCGCGAAACTCCATCCGGCTCAGATCGCCGATCTGGTCGAAGGTGCGTCGCACGAGGAGGGCGAGGAGATCATCGGCACGGTGGGCGTCGACCGCGAGTTGGAGGCCGATGTGTTCGAGGAGCTCGACCCGGAGCATCAGATCGAGTTCCTGCGCGAGCGGTCGAACGAGGAGGCCGCGCGGTTGCTGGCGGCGATGGAGACAGACGACGCGGCCGACGTGCTCGGGGAGCTCGAGCAGGAGCGCCGCGAGCCGGTGCTTGCGCTCCTGCCTCATCAGCATCAGCGGAAGCTGCGCACGCTGCTCGGCTACAACCCGGCCACAGCCGGCGGGCTGATGAGCCCCGACTTCGTTTGTCTTCCGGGGACGCGAACGGTCGCGGACGCGCTCGACGCCTTGCGGAGGACCCTGCTCCCGGAGGAGACGGTGACGACCGTGCTCGTGGTCGACGGCCAGGGCCAGCTGAGCGGTGTCGTCTCGGTCGTGCATCTGCTCAAGCAGCCGGGATCTACGCTGCTCGATGCGGCGAAGTCGCCGGCGCCGCTGGTGCTCGCGCCCGACGAGGAGCTGGCAGAGGTCGCTCTGAAGATGGCCGACTACGACCTGACGGTCGCGCCGGTCGCCGCGGCCGACGGCGCGCTGCTCGGGATCGTGACGGTCGACGATCTGCTCCACATGATGATCCCGGATGAGTGGCGCCGCCGGCTCGAAGGCGTCAGCAGCGAATAGCGCGGTCAACCTCCGCCGGCGAGCCGTCCGGCCTTGACGATCAGGAGCACAACCGCGACAACGAGGTAGCCGCGCATGGTGTACATGGCAAGGATGCGGCCGCGCGACCACTCTGGCTTTGCGAGTAGCGCGAGCGGCGGCATCGTCCAGCTGCGCGCCTGGGCCTTGGCGGCGGCAATCGCGGTGTCGCGGTCTGCCTTTCCTGCAGCCAGTGCACGAGTGTAGTTCGCTTCCACGGACGCCTCCGATTCGGCGAGGTCGGCAGATGCCTCGGTCGCCGCGCGCTGATAGTAGGCCCGTGCCCTCGCGATCGTGACCTCGTCGGGATGGGCTGCGGCTAGCGCCTCCTCGTAGGCGACGCGGGCGGCCTCGTCGGCGTGCGCATGGCTTTCACGTGCGGCGAGGAGTGCCTGGGCACGGACGGCTCGTGCGCTCGCGACCGCGTCCGCGTAGGCCCGTTCGGCAGCCTCGACGCTTCCCGGAGGCGGCGCTTGGACGGCACGACGCCCGCGTAGAGCATTGAGGGCGAAGCCCAGACAGCCGAACGCGAGCGTGGCAAACAACCCGATCAGCAGCCGGGTGACGTTGACGTGCGGGAAGACGGTGGTGACGACGAGGATTGCCGAGAGCATCAGCAGAACCCCGAGGATGAGAGTCGCCACTGCGTTCAGCCACGGCCTGTTCACCCAGGGGCCGAGGACCGCGCGGTCGTTGCAGAGCAGCAGCAGGAAGACACTGGCGCTCGGAAGGAGCACACCCGCGAGCGCCTGGACCGAGACTGTGATCAGGCCGAGCGGCGCCCCGGGAATGAGCACGATCGAGGCCGCGAGCACGACGATGACGGCGAAGCTGCCGTAGAAGAACTTCGCCTCCTTCGGTGGCCGGTGGAGCGAGTGACGCAGGCTGAAGACGTCTCCGAAGGCGTACGAGGTTGCCAGGGTGACCGCGCCTGCGCCGATGATTGAAGCGTTCAGCAGCACAAGCGCGAACAGCACTCCGGCGGGATGTCCGAGTGTGTGGCCGATCCCGACGGCGGCGGCATGGGCGTCCTTGAACTGTCCGCGCAGAGGGGAGTCCGAGAATGCAAACGCCGCGGTGATGATCAGCAGCGCAGCGCCGACAACGACGACGAACGATCCGATCACAGTGTCGGCGCGCTCGTAGTTGATCCAGCGGGTGGTGATGCGCTTGTCGATCACGTTCGACTGCTGGAAGAAGAGCTGCCAGGGTGCGACCGTCGTGCCGACCATGGCGATGATCAGCAGGACGGAGGTGGAGTTGATCCCGCCCGACACGCCGGGGACGAAGAGGCCGTGCAACACAGAGTCGTGATGGGGATGAGCGAAGGCGTAGATCGCGAGTGGCATCACCAGCAGGTTTCCGGCCACGAACACGAACATCAACCGCTCCCATTTGGCGAAGCTGCCGGTCATCGTGATTCCGAGCAGGACGAAGGCGGCGATCGGCACGGACACGTACTTGCTGATCCCCAAGTAGGAGAGGCTGAGGTCGATGCCGATGAACTCGGTGACGATCGTGAGGAAGTTGAGGATGAACAGGTCGATGATCGAGAAGGCGCCCCAGAAGCGGCCGAAACGCTCCAGGATCAGCCGTCCGTGGCCGACGCCGGTGACCGCGCCGAGGCGGACGACCATCTCCTGGTTCACGATCAGCACCGGGATCAGCAGCAGCAGCACCCAGAGCAGGCTGGTGCCGTAGTTCTGGCCGGCCTGGGTGTAGGTCGAGACGCCGCCGGCGTCGTTGTCGCCGACCATCACGATCAGGCCGGGCCCCATGATCGCCAGCAGCGCGATCAGTCGGCCGCGCCAGGAGGCGCGTGGGGCGACGTCGTCGAGACGGATCGTTCCGAGGGCGCCCTTGATGTCACCGATGTGCGCCTCGTCCAGGACCGGCGGCGTCCGCACCGGCTCGGGCGCTACCGCGGTGGTCGGGGTCCGCTCGTCGTTCACGCCTGCCCTCCCCGCAGGGCGTGTGCAGACGAAGAAGGCTGGGGCGCTAGGTGCCTACGCGGCCGTGGCGCCGCCGGCCAGGCCGGTGCCCGTCCAAGTAGCGACCGGATGGCGGCTGGTACTGAGCGCGCCATCGGACTCCGTTTGCGGCATCAGGGGGAGCACGGCGGGCACCCTAGCATGAGCGCTCGTTCATGGAATTGGGAGCCGGACTCCCCAGCTGATCAGTGCGGGAGTGCGAGGCCGACGGCTTTGACGACCAGCAAGGCGGCCGCGAGGAGAAGGTACGTGCGCAGTACGACCAGCCCTATCGTCCGCCCGCGCGAGCCGACTGGCCGGGGCAGGCTCTCGAGTGGCGGCATCGTCCAGGCCAGACGCTGCCACGGCGTCTGCTCAAGCCGGGCTGTCCTCTTGTCTCCGGCGGGACCGGTGAGAGGGATCAGCGTGACTGCCAGGAGGAGCGCAGCACCCAGCGTGGCGGCCGTCGATGCCGCGTCGAGGTGAGGAAACAGCGTCGTCAGCGTCAGCAGTGCCGAAAGCTCGAGCATCAAGGCGACCACGACGGCCGCCAACGCGTTCAGCCAGCGCGGGTTCACCCACGGTCCCAACACCGCCCGGTCGTTGCACAACAGCAACAGAAAGACAGTCGCGCTCGGAAGCAGGACACCCGCCAGCGCCTGGACCACGGTCGTGACGATCCCGAGTGGCAGCCCGGGCAGGAGCACGACCGCGGTCGCGACCAGTAATGCAACCGCGAAGCTGGCGTGGAAGGCGCGGGCGTCGCGCCAGCTGCGGTGCAGGGAGTGCTTGACGCCGGCGACGTCGCCGATCGCATACGACGTCGAAAGCGCGACGACCCCCGCTCCGAGGATCGAGGCGTTCAAGAGGACGAGCGCGAAGAGCGCGCCCGCAGGGGCACCCAGCCGACTTTCGAGTCCGTGCGCGACCGCGCCTGCGTCAGCGAAGCGTCCCTGCAGCGTCGAGCCACCGAAGGCGTACGCGCAGGTGACCAGAACAGCAACCGCGCCGATCGCAAAGAAGACCGTGCCGAGGAGTGTGTCGATCCGCTCGTAGCCGAGCCAACGCGACGTAATGCGCTTGTCGACCACGTTGGACTGGTGAAAGAACAGCTGCCACGGGGCCACTGTCGTTCCCATCAAGGCGACCGCGAACAGCAGAAACGGCGTATGGGAACCGCTGCCGAACTGCGGAACGGCAGCGCCGGCCAGATTCGCATGCGGGTGGCTCAGCACCGCGAGTGGGACTGCGACCAGATTGACTCCGACGAGGACGTACATCGCCCGCTCCCAGCGGCTGAAGCTGCCTGTCACGGTCAACAGAACAAGCGTCGTGGTCGCGAGCGGGACCGCGACGAAGCGGCTGACGCCGAAGTAGCCGAGCGCCAGGCTGACGCCGATCAACTCGGTCACGATCGTCAACAGATTCAGCGCCAGCAGATCCCCGAACGCGAACGAGCCCCAGCGCCTTCCGAACCGCTCGTAGATCAGGCGTGCATGCCCGGCGCCGGTCACCGCGCCGAGCCGGGCCACCATCTCCTGGTTGATGAACAGCACCGGCGCGAGCAGCAGCAGCGGCCAGAGCAGCCGCAGCCCATAGTCCTGGCCCGCCTGCGCGTAGATCGAGACGCCGCCCGCGTCGTTGTCGGCGACCATCACGACCAGGCCCGGGCCCATGATCGCCAGCAGCGTCGCCAGCCGCCGCCGCCGGGAGAGGCGCAGTCCTGCGTCGAATGAGACGACCACCCCCAACGCACCCTCGACATCGCCGCGGTGCGCCCGGTCGAGCACCGAACGGCGCTCCACGGCTGGAGCGAACGGCGCATGCACGACACGCGCTTCCTCGAGGGCCGCGTTCGAAGCTCTCACTCGGCCACCGCCTCCGCTCCGCCCTGCCCGCGGCCAAGCGCGAGACGCCTCCGACTCTTGCTGCGCTGCTCGACATGCCGCAGCGCCTCCTCCAGCAACGTCAGGACATGCTCGTCATAGAGCGCGTACATCCGCTTTCGGCCCTGGCGCTCGGCCTTGACCAGCATGTGCTCCCGCAGCACGCGCAGCTGGTGGGAGACGGCCGACTGCTCCATCCCCAGAACGTCCATCAACTCCGTCACTGTTTGTGGCCCGTCGAGCAGGCAGCCAAGGATCTGCACCCGGCTCGGCGTCGACAAAGCGAACATCGTGTCCGCCAGCCGCTCCGCCAGCCGTGCATCGACCCGGGGCGAACGCGCTCGAGCCATGGCAGGATCGTAAACCGCGCCGGGTTCTCGGCCCGTGTCGGAGTTGCGCTCCCACCCGACCTCCAGTTCCCGCAGATGGGGAACCTGCAGCTCGCCGCACCAGGCTCCGTCCGTTAAATGAGAATGTTGACCGCACGCGCGGCGACGAGCAGCACAGTGACGACGGAGAGCATGGATTCGGCGGCCATCAGCGCCTTGGCTGAGCGGGTCAGCGGCATCGAATCGGTCGGGCTGAAGGCCGTCGCGTTGGTGAGCGAGACGTAGAAGTAGTCCCATAGCCGAGGCGCCCAGCCTGCGCGTGCGAGCTGGGGGTTCTCGTCCTGGGGGAATTGGAAGTCGGGTTTGCGCGCTTCAGTCGCGAGGGCGCGCGCCACCGGGCCGCCGCAGTCCAGTTCCCAGAAGGCGAGGCCGAAGGCGATCGCGTTGGTGAACCAGACAGCGCCGCCGCTGGCAAGGAGCTGCGACCCCGTGATGTGCACCGCGGAATGGGCGACCAGCGAGGCGACCAGAAGGACGACGCCGAAGACGTTGAAGACCCAGAGGAGAGTCAGGAGCCCGACCACGATCTCCCGCCGGTGGTCGTGGCGGACGAGCCGCTTCAGGCCCAGAAGCAGCGTCGCAGCGAGGCAGAGGTAGGGGGCCGCGACGATCAGCCACATCCACCAGAGCGACTGTCCGAGCGTTTCCCAGTCAGCGTGCTTAGACACCAGCGCGAGCGCGACCAGGATCGCGGCGGCAACAAGCGCGAAGGGCGCAGCGTCGTCACGTGCCTCGCGGACCGCCGCATGCAAACGCTCCGGCGCAGGTGGCGGCGAACCGGCAGCTGCAGGTCCGGTAGCTTCAGCCATCCCTACACCAGAATGAGCCGCCCCTCGGACAGCGCACACCGATCGTCCGTTCTTGTCCTTGTCCTCCTAGGGAAGAGTCAAGCAAGACGAGGTCGCACCAAGGTCGCACGGCGCTGCAAAACGCGGCCATTCGCGGCGATCAGCGAGAGACGGAAACCCGCGTCGCTACGCGCGAACCCGCATGGGTCGGCCCCCTCCTCACGTTCATGGTAAGGAGGGGGTCGACGGTTCGAGTCCGTCAGAGGGCTCTAAAAGACCTGCAAATAGCGATTTCTCGTTGTCTGTGCTGAATTGCAGGTAAGGAGGGGGTCAGCGCGAGAGACCAGAAGTGACTCGTTTGCAGGGCTTTCGCCACCTGAGCGCCGCTCGCTTCAGTGCGGCTCAGCGCTCCGAGGTCGCACCCGGGTCGCACGTGCTCCACCGTGGTCTTGTTCTGTTTTGCCTTGGGGGGCAACAGATGCGTTCAGCCCGCGAGGTCGGGGTGTCGTACCCGCGCGCGGCTCTCTCGGTAACGAAGTGCCTCGTACGCGACGACCAGGGAGCAGATGCCGCTGACGAGTGCGAGCGCGGCGAGAGCGGGCACCGTCGTCGCGACCGGGATGATGGCGAACAGCAGAACTGCGCCGATCGTGCGTCGCCGGAAGACGCGGCCCGTTGTTCGCCAGAGAAATGCGATGTGCGCGAGCAGGTAGAGGGCGGCGCCGGCGCATAGCCCGACGGCGGGAACGGTGTCGAGCGCGGTGCCGACGTGATGGAGTGTCGTCTTGAGGCCGAGCGCGAAGAGGACGATGCCGGCGATCATGGGCAGGTGGAGGTAGCTGTAGGCGTCGCGGGCGATGCGGGCCCGCTCGAGGCCACGTGCGTGGGTCAGCCGCCTGCGCGCGAAGATCGCGGCGACGTCGAAGTAGAGCCACCAGAGTGCGGCGACGACGACCATGCCGAGCGCCGCCGCGACGATCACTCCCGTGGTGAGCTGGAAGCCGGCGCCCACGCCGATCGCGATGATCGACTCGCCGAGCGCGATCAGGACGATGAGCCCGTGTCGCTCCGCGAAGTGTGCGGGTGCGAGGTGCCAGCCGCGCCCGATCCCGATCACGATCGGTCCGAGGTAGTCGATGGCAAGCGCAACCAACCAGAAGCCGATTCGCACCCGGCCATCGAGGAAGCCGGCCAGCAGGATCAGTGACGCGCCGATGAACGCGGTCGGCGCGAACCGGATCAGGACGCCGCGGCGAACGTGGTCTTCCCGGGCGACGATCCAGGAGAGGACGAAGTGCAGGAGACGGACGACGAGGTAGGCAACGCCGAACAGTCGTGCATCGGCTCCGAAGGCGCCCGGGACGGCGAGGGCGACGCCGAGCATCGCGGTCGTGGCCGCCAGCATCGTCAGCCGAACGCCGCCTTCGTCGACGTCGATCGTGCTCGTCAGCCAGGCATAGAGCGTCCACGCCCACCAGACGGCCGCGAGGACCAGCATTGCGCGGAGGACGCCGGGCCAGGTCGGTTCGTTGCTGAGAAGCCTCGTGACCTGGGTGATCGCGAACACGAAGACGAGGTCGAAGAACAGCTCGAGCGGCGTGACCTCGTGCTCGTCTCCATGTACGGGCTCCGCCTGGGCATCGGGCATCGGCCCGTCCGTCAGCGGCCGGTTGCGCGAGATGGTTCAGGCTCGTCGGGTGTTGCTGTCCAGCTCGCGAGCAGGTTCAGCGCCTGGTCCGACTTGGAGCCGGGCTCTGCGGTGTAGACGGCGATGGTCAAGCCGGGGTTCGCAGCGAGCTCCATCGCCTCGTAGGTCAGCGTGAGCTCGCCTACGAGCGGATGGTGGAGGCGCTTGACGCCGC
>Ga0335076_10008784_pt1 | contig 10201 bp, 6 predicted proteins | sample Lox_Sample_25_FD_206717 | JGI IMG/M metagenome (GOLD analysis project Ga0335076, IMG submission 206717) | Soil microbial communities from Loxahatchee National Wildlife Refuge, Florida, United States - Lox_Sample_2.5 | ecosystem: Environmental > Terrestrial > Soil > Wetlands | place: USA: Florida...
TGGAAGACCTGCGCAAAGAACTTTCGGATCGCCTCGTCCGATTCATTCCGGATCTCGTCGTGACGGTCGCCGTGAAAGAAATCAACGGCAACAAGGTTTACGTCATCGGGCAGGTCAACAAGCCCGGCGGATTTGTGATGAACCCGCGCGTTGATGTCATGCAAGCACTGAGTATCGCGGGCGGCACGACGCCTTTCGCAAAGCTAGACGACATATTCGTGTTGCGCAGAAGCGGCGAGACCACCCAGGTCAGGCTGCCGTTCCGGTTCAACGACGTCGTCAAGGGCCGCGGGCTCGAGCAGAACGTGCTCCTGCTCAGCGGCGACGTCGTCGTCGTCCCCTAGAAAGCGTCCTCACAAATACAAGCGAGACAGCGGCAATGACCGGCGAACAAGACGTCACCATCCGCGACTACGTCAGGGTCTTCAGGCGTCACATCAAGGCGTTCAGCTTCATCGCGGCGCCGGTGTTGACGGCCGGCGTCGCCATCACGTTCGGGCTGCCGGCGATCTACGAGTCCGTGGGCACCATCCTCGTCGAGCAGCAGGTCGTGCCGACGGACCTCGTCAAGTCCACCGTGACGAGCAATCCGACGGAGCGCATCAGAATCATCACCGAGAGCGTGCTCAAGCCCGACAACTTGGCGGACATGGTCAAGAGATACGAGCTCGCCCCGTCGGACAACCCCGCGGCCGTCCACGACGCGGCGGCGAAGATCCGTGCCAACGTAACGATCTCGCCGCTCGAGACGGACGTGATCAAGAGCTTGACCGGCGGCAAGTTTGGGGACGAGCACGCGCCCGAGTCCGTAGCGTTCTCGATCAGTTACACGGACCAGTCGCCCAAGCGCGCTTACGACATCACCAAAGAGCTCGTCGACCTGTACAAGAACGAGAACACCCAGGCACGTAAGGCCATTGCTCGCGACACGAGCGAGTTCCTCGATCACGAGGCCGAGCGCCTGGAGGCCGCCATCGCGAAGCAAGCGGACCAAATCGCCGACTTCAAGACGCAGCACGCGAAGAGCCTGCCGGATCTCGAGAAGACGAACCTCGACACCATGGACCGCACGGAGCGAGATCTTCAGGACGTCGACCGCGAGATCCGTACGCTGCGCGAACAACAGTCGCTGCTGAGCTCCGAGCTCGCGCAGCTATCGCCTTATTCGATCACGTTGGACATCAAGGGCGATCCGATCCAAGGTCCGCAGGACCGGCTCAAGACCCTGCAGCGGCAATACGTGCAAATGTCGGCGACCTACGGCCAGGACTGGCCCGAGCTCAAGAAGGTCAAGCGCGAGATGGAAGCGCTCGCCAAGCAGACCGGAATGCCCGCCGTCGACCGCACCAATCTCGAGATCGAGCTCGAGGCTCGAAAGCAAGAGCTCGACACGGCCCGCGAGCGTTATGGCCCCGACTATCCGGACGTGCATCGTCTCGAGCGTGTCGTCGACAATCTCCAGCTGGTCATCGCGAACACGCCCGCGTCGCAGGGACCGAGAGTGCCGGTCACGCCGCCGGACAATCCCGTCTACATCCAAAAGCAGGTGCAGCTCAAAGGCACCGAGATTTCCCTCAACGCCGCGCTCCAGCACCGACAGGAGCTGCGCACCAAGCAAGAAGACCTCGAAAAACGGCTCTCGGTCGGTCCCGAAGTCGAACGCGAGTTCAGCGCGCTGAACCGCGACTACGAGCAACTGACGGATGACTTGAGGAAGACCCAGGCGAAGCAGCGGGACGCCGAGGTCGCCGAGACTCTCGAGACCGACGCGATGGGCGAGCGTTTCACCGTGCTGAATGCGCCGAATTTGCCGTTCCGGCCGGTGCGGCCGAATCGGCCCGCCTATTTGCTGCTCGGGTTCGCGCTCGCTTTGGCGGCGGGCATCGCGGCCGTGTTCGTCAGGAGATTCTCGGATTCGACGGTCCGCAGCGCCAAGGAAATCACGGAGCTGCTCGAAGTCCCGCCGCTCGCGATGATCCCGTCGATCATGAATGACCAGGATTTGCGCTCGATGCGTTTCCGCAGAATAGTCTATGGGGTGCTTGGCCTGGTGTGGTTGGGCGTCACCCTGATGGTCGCCAGATAACCCGCGAACAGAAGAAGCAGGGAAAAAGAAATGGGTCACATCGATCGCGCTCTGGACCGCGCTGCGCAACGAGCCAAGAAGGCACGGCAAGAGCTGCCCGCGGCCACCGATCTCCTTGAGCCGTCGACGGAGAAGTTCGACATCGATGTCGTCCGCCGGGCGGAAGTCGATACGGCCCAGCTCCGAAAGAACCGGCTCGTCACGGACGACAAGGCGGCTTCGGACGCCGCCTATCGAATGCTGCGCACTCGGCTACTCCAGCGGATGCGGACCAACGGCTGGAACACGCTCGCGGTGACCGGCATGTCTCCCGGCGAGGGCAAGACGACGACTGCGATCAACTTGAGTCTCTCGCTCGCTCGCGACGTCAATACGAGCGTGGTGCTCGTCGATCTCGACCTTCGCAAGCCGGCGATCCACCGCTATTTCGGGCTCGATCCGAAGGTCGACTTCCACGATTGCCTCTCGGGCCGCGTGCCGCTGACCGACGCGCTGGTTCGGCCGGACCTGGACGGCGCCGATCGGCTCGCGCTGCTCTTGAACTCGAATCCCTATTCGAACGCGACCGAAATGATCACCTCGCCTGAAATGCGCCGCCTCGTTGCGAATTTGCGCGCCGGCAAGGGCCGGATCGTCGTGTTCGACACTCCGCCACTGCTCGTCACGGACGACGTGCTCGCTTTCTCGCCGTTCGTGAACGGCCTGCTGCTGGTCGCGTGCCAGGGCGTCACCAAGCGCGATGACCTGGTCGCCGCCAAAGAGTTGCTGCAAGGCCTCAACCTCGTCGGCACGGTCTTGAACCGGTCGTCCGAAGAAGTGAGCCAGTACTACTACGGCTACGGCTACCGCGCCTGAGGCAGCCCCGCGATCGCGAGCAGCTCCCGCTCCACCAGGTCGGCGATCCGCGCGTAGGAGCGGTGCTCCGTCACGTAGCGCCGGCCGCGCTCGCCCATCTCGCGTGCTTGCGCCGGGGAGCTCAGCAGAGCCACGATCGCGCGCGCGAATTCCCCTTCCTCCCAGCCAACGCAGTAGCCGGCGCCGCTCTGCTCGATCACGAGCCTCTGCTCGGGGTGGTCGTTCGCAACCACGGCCTTGCCCATCGCCATGTACTCGACGAGCTTGGTCGGCGAGGTCGAGTTCAAGATCGGCGTCGGATAGAACGGGGACACGCAAACGTCGGCGTCGCGCACATACTCGAGCGCCTGCGAGCGCGGCACCTGGCCGACCATGACGACAGCCGACTGCAGACCCAACCGCTCCGTCTCGTCGAGCAAGGCCTTCTCGTCCGCGGGCTCGTTGCCGCTACCGACGATATAGAGCTTCGCATCGGGGACCGACTCACGAACCTTAGCGAGCACGCGAATCAAGAAGTCGAGCCTGCGGACCCTGGCGAGCGTGCCGAGGTAAAGAATGCAACGCTCTCCGGGCGGAACGCGAATGCGAACGCGCATCTCGTCGCCCGCGGCATCGAAGTCGGCGAGGTCGACGCCCATGGGAACCGGCGTCATTTTCGACTCGGGAACGCCCTCCGCGGCGAGGTCGCGCCGCATTTGCTCGCTCTGCACGAAGACATGGTCGGCCGTGCGCAGCAGGAGCCGGTACAAGAGCACCTTGAAGGCCGTGCCGCGTACTCGATACAGAGCTCTGTAGAGGCCCGCGCGCGCGTCCGCGCGGTGCAGGTAGTCCTCGGGGATCGGATAGGAAAGCCAATAGACGAAACGCTTCCGGAACAACCGCGCGGCGATCACGGCGAAAACACCCGAAACGAACTTGTCCTTCACTTCTATGATCTGGTAGTCGCCGTTCCTGAGCAGAGAGAACAGCTTCAGGTCGTGCAGGATGCCGAGCACATGCTTGCGTATGCGACTGGGCAGCGAGGTGCCCAGCGACGTCGCCCCCACCCACACGCTGCCGCCGCCCCACGCGACCTTGGTCGCCTTGTCGCACCGCGCTTCGCTTTGCAGGAGCCAGTCCACGCGATGGCCGCGGGCGGCCAGCTCGCGTCCGAACAAGACCGACACATCCACGCGAAACGGCGGGTAGGTGTCGGACGAGACCACCAACATGTGCACGCCTCGCGCTGTGCTCGTATGGAGTCCGCTCGGTGATTCGAACGAAGACACTCGACTCTAAAGACCTCGAAAGTCCCGTGGCGGCGCCGATTCTATCGAAACGGCGAGACCGAAAAACTGCGAACCGTCACGCTGGAGAAACCAAAAGTGCTCCTGTAGCGTAGGTTCAAGCTTTTTGCACCGGTTCAAAGATGTCTTCAGCTCGCAGCCTGCTTCTGGTCAACGGCGTCGTTCTCGGCACGATACTCGTTGGCATGACGAACAATATTCTGATCACGAAATTCTTCGGTCTCACGCGGCTGCTCGACTCGTATTACGCCGCACTCGTGATTCCGGATCTGTGCGCGAGCCTGTTCCTCGACTTTCTCGGTCGGAATTTCCTGCCCGCCTACGCGGAGGTTAGAGCGAAGGACCCTGCCGGGGCAGCACGCCTCGCGTCGGCCGTCGTGACGATCGTCGGGCTCACCGCGATCGTCGTGATCTTGATCTTGTTGGTGCTCGCCAAACCCCTGCTCCGCGTCATGTTGGCCGGCTTTACCGCCGCCGAAATCGACCAGACGGCCGTGTTCTTCTACATCGTCGCGCCGACGCTGGCGCTCATGGCGGTCAGCACGTTCAACGAGTACGTCTATCAATACCGTGAGCAGTTCACGCGCATGGCCGCCTACCGGGCTTGCGTGCCCGGAATGTCGCTCGTCGCCATGATCATCGGCCACGAGTCGCTCGGCGAATACGCGTTGCCGTTTGGGTATCTCGCCGGCCACTTGGTCATGTTCCTGCTGCTACTGTCTGGCGCCGGCTATCGTTACAGCCCGCGGGTCACGTTCGAGCACGGCTACCTGAGGCGCATCTTCTGGAACTCCGGTGTGCTCATCGGATCCGGCTTCGTCGGCCGCACGCGCGCCTTCATCTCGCAGTACTTCTGCTCGTTGCTCGGCGCCGGCAGCACCTCGGCGCTTACGCTGGCGAACAAGATCTGCTTGCCGCTGCATCAGAGCTCCATGCTCGCGATGCGGATCATGGTGTTCAGCAAGTCCGTGAAGCTCTTCGTGGACGACGACGAAGCGAAGCTCGGCGCTTTGTACAGGCTGATGATTTCGATGGTGCTGATGGTGTTGATGCCCGTGGCGGTTTGGGTCGTCCTCGAGTCGACGCCGATCGTGGAGATACTGTTCATGCGCGGCAAGTTCACCGCGGACATGAGCGAGATCGTCGTCGCCGCCACCGCCGGTCTCGCCGTCAGCATCCCGCTCGCGGGCGCGAACGAGACGCTCTCCAACGCGTTCTATGCGACCAACCGCAGCCACGTGATCGCCTGGGTGATGCCGGCGAGCACCGTCGCCTATCTGATCTCCGCGGTGCTGCTCACGCCGCGGATCGGCATCCTCGGTCTCGCGCTGAGCTCGGCGGTCTCGGAGATCGCGGTCTTCGTGGTCATGGTGCTCGCCTTGGCGATCAAGAACGCCAATTTCCACTGGGGCTACATCGCGGCCCGGCTGGCGAAGTACGGCGTCGTCGCCCTGGTTACGGTTTGGGTCGCCGTGAAGCTCACCAACGGCGCGCTCGCGCAGCCGCTCGTCGGCATGGCCGTCTCGCTCGTCGCCGCGGCGGCGCTTTACGTCGCTGCGCTGCTTCTGCTTCGGGACAGCGAGATGAGGGAACTGCTCGGCCGGTTGACCGGCGCGCTGAGACCGCAAAAGCAGGCGGACGCTCGGGGGTGACCGCGACTCACGTCGCGAGCGCACGCGCTCATGAGCGGTCGATTCGAATCACCTTGATCCCTTCATTCGACCAGACCACTTTCGCATTCACGCCGGAGAGCTCCGACAGCACGCGGCCGGCATGGTTGTCATCGTCGAACATGACCAGGAATGCCCGTCCTCGCTCGGGTATCGCGCCCTCGAGGGCCGCAATCGTGTAGAGCATCGGCTTGTTCGTCCAGCGCTCCGTCGTGCCGCGACGGCACGACCACTCACCAAACGCGTCGTCTCGCAGATCTACGAAGAAATACGCGACGTTGGAATAGTAGTAGTCCAGCACGTGATAGCCCGTGATCACGACGTCTCGGTCTCGGACGACGCTCGCATCGAGCCAACGCACGAGGGCCGCATCGTCGCTGTGGCCAACGTACCCCGGCGACATATCGGCGCGCAGCACCACGCTCGGATCGTAAGGATGCAGCACGAGGTCGACGTCGAGATCCCCCGTCGCCGCAAGCACGCCGAACGCCGATCCGGCAGCTAGCGTGTTCACGATGCTCGCGTTACGCACGCGCGCGGAAAAAAAGCTCCACAGAGACCCGATACCCAGGACGGCCACGAGCGGGTAGAGAAAGAAGGTGTACCGCGTCTCGATTCGTGGCGGATTGCTCACCGCAGCGCAAACCAGCAGGCACAACACGAGCGCGACCAAGGCGCCTTCGGCCGTCAGGGGGTCGGCCCTCGATCTCAGCGTGACGCGAAGCACGGCAGCGGAGAGCGCGACCAACAGCACGAAGCCGAGAATCGGCATGGACCTCGCCCACGGCCAAATCGCAACGTCGATGAAGTTCGGGAATCGCGTGAACTGATAGATGAATAACGCCGCGCGCCGTAACAGACTCTCCGTTTCTACGCCGTGCCAATCAAACGACACGACGACGAACACGAGCCAAAAGAGAGCACATACGATTAGCGCGAGCCGGAACCCGCGCATCGAAGCGCCGAGGAGCTCGGCCCAGTCCACGAATCGAAACACGACGAGCAAAACCAGGACGGTCGCGGCAGCTGCGAGCTGGCCACAAGCCGCCGCCGCAACGGCTAGGAGCATGCCGAGCGCGGCGAGCGGACGCGAGCGAAGGGCGAAGGCGTTTCGTAGCGCCATACCCACCGACAGCAGCGGCACAATTCCGATCGCAAGCCACAGCGGCTTTTCGAAAATCGTCGCCAAGTAGTTCGGAGCGAGATCGAAGAGCCCCGCGTACACGTGGAGGGTCTCGCCGGTGTATTCGTCCGGCAGCGCGCCGCTCATCACCCGCAAGTTCGCAACCGCGAGCCAATATCCGAACGCGACGAGCACAAGGAGGCCCGCAACCTTCCCGACGAACGCCATCGAGAGCTTGAAAGGCTCGCGGACCAGGAGCAAGGGGACGAGATTCGCGGCTGCGAGGAGCACTCCGCCTTCCCAGGTCAAGATGCCCGCGAAGCTCAGCAGCACCATCGGTAGCAAGGCTCTCGCGCTGCGATCCACGGTGTAGCGAAGGAAATAGAACGCGTACCACGCCGTGATCGCCTGAAACGGCATGTACATGCGCCCGAAGCGCGCGAGCTCGATCTCCCACAGCGACACGAGCAGAACCGAAACGGCGATCAGCCCGACGGCCGGGTTGTATGCGCGCCGCCCTATCGCGAACACGGCCGGCAAGGCCAAAACGCTGCTCAATGCGGCGACGAGGCGAGGAGCGAGCGCCCCTGAGACGCCGAGGAGCTGCAATCCCGCGGAGAAATACTGGAGCAGTAGCCCGCGTTGATACCAACCGCCGCAGTCGAACGCGGGCCAGCCTGTGCGCAAGACGTTGCGCACGGATTGAACGATGAAGTACTCGTCTACCTCGAGCGACGTCGCGCCGAGACTGTTGAACCGTGCCACCAGTCCAATGGCCGACGCAATGGCTGCAAGGGCGAGCCACGGGGCGAGACTCCACGTGGTCGGCGAAATGCCACTCGCGTTGCGCGCGCGCTCGCCACTACGGGGGCCTAGATTCGACAACGCTTGCCTATGGAACGAGTCGCTCGAGCGGGCATCTTATACTACAGAAGTAGGCGGCTTCTGTGAGTCGATCGCCCCCTTTGCGCGCGTGTTCAATGGCATTTGCCGGAGTTAACAAAAGCGCGGCGGCGAAGTGGTCACCGCGCGTCGCCACGTGGCAACATTGTCGCTCTCGACCGTTCAGGAGGCCCGGTTGAACGTACTCGTCATCCTAATGTTCTACTCGGTGTTCCTGGGAAAGTATTTTGCGGACGGCCTCAGGATACTGCCCGCTTCTGCCAAGCTCCTACCGGAAGCTCTCTCCGCGGTCGCGCTGGTCATCGTGATCGCCCGGCTTCTCAGTGGTTCTCGCATACGGCTCGACTGGCGGTACGGAATTTTTTTCGCATTGCTGCTGTTCACGCTCGCTTTCGGCTTCATGGCACAGTCTGTCGAGGCGGGTCCGATCGTGTCCGGACTACGCTTTTACCTCAAGCCGCTGCCGTTCTTCCTGCTGCCCGCCGTATATCCGTTCACGGACCGCCAGCTGAAGACCCTCTTCTACTCGCTCGTGCCAGCCATTTGCATGGAGACTCCTGTCGCCTTCTACCAAAAGTATGTGGCGTTCAGGAGCCTGTGGCACACGGGTGACATGATCACAGGCACCGTGCTGGCGTCGGGCCCCCTGTCGCTGCTGATGTTGTTCGCGATTGCCGGTCTTGTCGTCCTTTACCTGAGGGGACAGCTAGGTCTGATCGCTTTCGTCTTTGGAGTCGGGTTCCTGCTCGCGCCGACCACGATCAACGAAACCAAGATTACGATCATCGTCTTGCCCTTGGTCATCCTGTTACCGGCGTTCTTCATGCCGCGCGCCAAGCGATCTATCCGCAAGCTCGCGCCCATTTTGGCAGTCGGCAGCGCGTGCGCCGTCTCTTTCCTTGCCGTGTATGCCTATTTCCAACAGTTCGACGCCGGCGGCGAAAGCATTCAAACGTTCGTGGAGAGCGGCGAATACAACAAGTACTTGTACAATAAGGGTGACACCTACCAGTCCAAGGATCTCGCGCGAGCGGATACGATCGTTTTCGCGATTGACTTTCTGAAGCGTGATCCACTGACGCTCGCTTTCGGCGTCGGGGCCGGTAACGCTTCGCTGTCGCCGTTGAAGACATTCGAAGGCAAATACGCCAGCTACTTTGGCCCAATGGGTCTTTCGCAAACCCAAGTCACCTATCTCCTTTGGGAGATGGGGTTCGTTGGCGTTCTCACCTACCTTTTTTTCTACGCGGTGTCTTTTCAGGATGCTCTGTTCTTGGCGAGGGGAGAGGGCAATTTCGCGTTCCTCGGACAGTACTGGGCAACCATTGTCGTAGTCATGACCCTCGCTCTACTCTATACGAGCACATTTTCAAGCTATGAAATGACGTACCTCTTTTGGTTCTTCTCGGGATTGGTCGGAAGCAAGGCGTGGGAGCAGCGCAGAGCCGAGTCCGCCGCTGCTCTAGCGAGACGACGGCAACGGGCACAGAGCCCCGGAGCGTCGCCGATGACCGCGCTACGCTAGCCACCGGCCGCCCACGAACTTTCAGAGCAATGGGTCGCTAGGCGCCGCAGCCCGGCTGACCGTAATCGCGATCTCTACCGACCCGACGCCCAAACTCTCCGAGATGTCCGCTCGAGCATCAGTCCGCCCCGATCCGCCGCGACACACGAGCTTCCGGTCATCCACGAGGTAGCGAGTGGTAGCGATCGTCTATCCCGAATTCTATGGCGTCGGCGGCATCGCGCGGTATCTGGATTCGTTCCTCACCAATATCCCGGACGGAACGAGTCATCGCCCTCTGCTGATCACGGGGGACGAACATCGCTACGCGCGGATCTACCCGTCGGCGGATGTTCTCCATCTACCGTTCTCTCTGAATCGCTTCAACTTGTTCATCTGGGGGGCGAAGGTGCGGCACCTCCTGCGGCACCTCCATCGCACCGGTCGGATCAAAACGGTGAACTACCACTGGCCGCCTTTGATACCCGGGCTGTTTCTGCCGCGCGAGATCCCGCTCGTGCTGACGGCTCATACGACATACTTGGGTATGTCGGGAAAGTTTTACCCCGCGCGGCATTTCGTCAGCCAATGGAGCGATGCGTCGATCGCGATAAAAATGGGGATGGAACGACGCATTCTCGCCAAGACGACACATGTCATCGCCCTAACCGAGCAGGGCCGGCAAGAGGTGCGTCGTTACGACTATCGAGGACCGATCACCGTAATCCCCAACGGAGCCGACACCGAGCGGTTCCGGTCGGATCCCACGGTGGC
>Ga0335076_10008785_pt1 | contig 10199 bp, 9 predicted proteins | sample Lox_Sample_25_FD_206717 | JGI IMG/M metagenome (GOLD analysis project Ga0335076, IMG submission 206717) | Soil microbial communities from Loxahatchee National Wildlife Refuge, Florida, United States - Lox_Sample_2.5 | ecosystem: Environmental > Terrestrial > Soil > Wetlands | place: USA: Florida...
GCTCGCACGAGCGCAGGAGGTCGCGCAGCTGCGTCATGTCGGAGTGTGCGTAGCGTTCCTTCCTCGCCGGCTTCGCGAGACGCACCGCGTCGATGATCGACGCGTGGTTCAGCTCGTCGGAGACGATCACGGTCCGCTCGTCGGCGAGCGTCGGGATCGCCGCCTCGTTGGCGTTCCAGCACGAGACATACGTCAGGGCGGCCTGCGTCGCGGAGAGCTCGGCCAGGTCCTCCTCGAGCTCGAGATGCGGTGCGAAGGTCCCGCAGATGAAGCGCACCGACGCGGTGCCGGCGCCGTAGCGCCCGAGCCCCTCGATCCCCGCGCGGACGACGTCGGGGTGGTCCGCGAGACCGAGGTAGTTGTTCGACGAGAGGACGATCACCTCGCCGCGTCCGGCCATCCGCACGACCGGGCCCTGCGGCGACTCGAGCGTGTTGAACTGCTTGTACGTCCCGGCGTCGCGTAGCGCGGCGAGCTCGGCGCCGATCTCGTGCGACAGCCGTGTCGAGGCGCTCACCGGTGCGCCCAGCGTCCGAGGCTCGAGAGGTCGCCGTCGGCGCGCGCGGCTCCGACCGGCAGCGCGACGAGCGGCTCGGTGGTCGGCGCGCCACCCGGGTGGAGCACGATCTTGCACGCCTCGCCCGCGTCGAGCAGCGCAAACGCGCGCTCGAACTGCGCGAGGTCGAGCTCCTCGGTGATGAGCGGACGCAGGTCGACGACTCCGTGCTCGAGCAACCAGCGGGTCTTGTACCAGGTCGCGAACACCTCGCGCCCGCTGACGGCGGAGACGGTGAGGTTCTTGAAGATCAGCGCCTCCGCGACGTCGAACGCGACCGGCCGCGCCGGAATGCCGAAGAGGATCACCTGGCCGCCGTTGCGGACGATGCGGAACGACTCGGCGATCGCCTCCGGCGACCCGGACATCTCGAAGACGACGTCCGGGTGCTCGCCCTCGTTCTGCTCCACGAACCAGGCGGCGACGTCGACGACGTCGCGGACGTCGACCGCCCCGTGTGCGCCCATGCGCCGCGCGAGCTCCAGGCGGAACGGCTTCAGATCGGCGGCGAGCACGCGCCCGGCGCCCGACGCACGCGCGATCCCGACGCTGAACAGGCCGACCGGCCCGCAGCCGAGGATCGCGACCGTCTTGCCCGCGAGGTCGTGGTGGCTCAGCGCGAACACGGCGTTTCCGAACGGCTCCTGCAGCGTCGCGATCTCGGGCGGCAGCTTCGCGCGGTCGTTCTTCCAGATCACCGACTCGGGGACGGCGACGAGCTCCGCGAACGCCCCGTTCCGGTCGACGCCGAGAATCTGCGTGTTCTCGCACAGGTGCGCGCGCCCGGTCCGGCACGGGTAGCACGCGCCGCAGGTGACGTGGCTCTCGGCGGAGACGTAGTCGCCCACCGCAACGTGCCGGACGCCGCGGCCCACGTCGACGACGGTGCCCGCGAACTCGTGCCCGAGCGTGAGCGGCGGGGCGATGCGGTGCTGCGCCCACGCGTCCCAGCGGAAGATGTGGAGGTCGGTGCCGCAGACGCTCGCCGCCTCGACCTCGACGAGCACCTCGTCGTCGCGGGGGACCGGGACGGGAACCTCGTCGAGCGCGAGGCCCGGCCCGGGTCCGCGCTTCCGGATCGCCCACATCGTCTCCATGGAGCCACGATGCTCCGGGACGTCGGAGCGGGCATCCGCGCCCGTCCGGAAGCCGGCTGCGGCTTTCCCTAGAGCTTCGTCACGACGACGAGGAGCACGGGGAACACGGCCGCGAGCGCGACGGCCGACGCCGACCGGGCCCAGGTCCAGCCGTGCACCGAGCGGACGCCGACGAGCAGCAGCCAGAGGCACCAGACGAGGCACGCGAAGTAGAGGCCGCCGAAGATCGCGTCGCCGCGCCCGTAGTCGTCGCCGCCGGTGCGGAAGAGGTTCTCGCCGTACACCGCGATCCGCACGGGCCAGAGCGTGACGAGCGAGAGCGCGAGCGGCGTGACGGAGAGCGCGAGCACCTGGCGCGAGCGGCGGTACGTCCCGTGGCTCCCGAGCCGGCGACACGCGCCGAAGAGGAGCCCGCCGCCGAGCCAGTAGGCCGCGAGCGCGTAGAGCGCGCCGCCGAGGAAGGCCCAGACCGGGACGAGGATCAGCGACATCGACGGGTCGTTGAGCATCGTGCGCGCGACCTGCGTCCCGAGCACGCCGGCGATCCCGGCGAGCCCGGCGATCGCGGAGATCGGCTCGGTCCGCGCCTCGACCGCCTCGGCCGACTCGTCGCGGAGCGAGACGAAGACGGTGCGCGGCGCGACGAGCACCATCGGCGCGCGCACCCACCAGCTGCGGTCGAACGCGGAGGCCCGTGCGGCTTCGCTGCTCACGCCCGGGAGGGTAGCCTCCCGCCCGTGGAGCCCGCCGACCCCGACCTCACCGCGCAGGTCGCGCTCGCGTCGCCGTTCACGGCGTTCCTCGGCGTCGAGTTCGTCTCCGCGTCGCCGCACGAAGTGCGCGCGCGACTGGCGTGGAGCGCCGACAAGTGCACGACGGGCGGCATGCTGAACGGCGGCGCTCTGATGGGCCTCGCCGACAACGTCGGCGGCTTCGTCGCGTTCCTGAACCTCCCGGAGGGCGCCGCCGGGACCGCGACGATCGAGTCGAAGACGAACTTCCTCGGCCCGGTGCGCAGCGGCTACGTCCACGCGATCGGCCGCCCGCTCCACACGGGGCGCCGGACGATCGTCGTCGACACGGAGCTCTACGACGACGAGGGCAAGCTCGTCGCCCGCGTCACGCAGACGCAGGCCGTGCTCTAGCTCTCCACGTGTCCACAGGCCGGGGCCAGGCCCCAATACGTGTTCCTCGCAGCTTCGTCACGACCCGCGGCGCATGGTTGAGCCACGCGTGCGGAAGCCGCGACGAAGGCGCGAGCCTTTCGTCACGGGGCCTGGCCCCGGCCGTCGGCTACGCCGCGACCGCGGTCGCCGGGAGCACGTGGCGGAGGAACGCGCCCGTGAAGCTCCCCTCGACCTGCGCGACGTCCTCCGGCGTTCCCACCGCGACGATCTCGCCGCCCGCCTCGCCGCCCTCCGGGCCGAGGTCGACGATCCAGTCGGCCTGCTTGATCACGTCGAGGTTGTGCTCGATCACGAGCATCGTGTTGCCCGCGTCGACGAGCCGCTGGAGCGTCTCGAGCAGCTTCTCGATGTCGGCGAAGTGGAGGCCCGTCGTCGGCTCGTCGAGGATGTAGAGGGTCCGCCCCGTCGCGACCTTCGAGAGCTCGGATGCGAGCTTCACGCGCTGCGCCTCGCCGCCGGACAGCGTCGTGGCCGGCTGGCCGAGCTTGATGTAGTCGAGCCCGACGTCGTGCAGCGTCTGCAGCCGCCGCCGGATCTTCGGGATCTTCGCGAAGAACTGGAGCGCCTCCTCGACCGACATGTCGAGCACGTCGGAGATCGACCGGCCCTTGAACCGCACCTCGAGCGTCTCGCGGTTGTAGCGCGCGCCCTTGCACGTCTCGCACGGGACGTAGACGTCCGGGAGGAAGTGCATCTCGATCTTGATCTGGCCGTCGCCCTTGCACGTCTCGCAGCGGCCGCCGCGCACGTTGAACGAGAAGCGGCCGGGCTTGTAGCCGCGCACCTTCGCCTCCGGCGTCAGCGAGTACAGCTCGCGGATGTGCGTGAAGAGGTCGGTGTACGTCGCCGGGTTCGAGCGCGGCGTGCGGCCGATCGGCTTCTGGTCGATCTCGATCACCTTGTCGAAGACCTCGATGCCCTCGACGCCGCGGTGCGCGCCCGGCTTCACGCGCGCCTTGTTCAGCCGGTTCGCGAGCGACTTGTAGACGATCTCGTTCACGAGCGTCGACTTCCCGGAGCCGGAGACGCCCGTGACGACGACGAACTTCCCGACCGGGAACTCGACGTCGATCTGCTTCAGGTTGTGCTCGGCGGCGCCCTTCACGAGGAACGAGCCGCGGTCCTCGGCGCGCCGCTCCGGGATCGCGATCGCGCGGTCGCCGGAGAGGAAGCGGCCCGTGACGGACTTCCGGTTCCGCGACACCTTCGCCGCCGGCCCCTCCGCGACGACCTCGCCTCCGTGGAGGCCGGCGCCGGGTCCCATGTCCACGAGCCAGTCGGAGCGCCGCATCATCTCCTCGTCGTGCTCGACCACGAGGACGGTGTTGCCGAGGTCGCGGAGCCGCTCGAGCGTCGCGATCAGCCGCGCGTTGTCGCGCTGGTGGAGCCCGATCGACGGCTCGTCGAGGATGTAGAGGACGCCGACGAGCTGCGAGCCGATCTGCGTCGCGAGCCGGAGCCGCTGCGCCTCGCCGCCCGAGAGCGTCGCCGCCGCGCGGTCGAGCGTCAGGTAGCCGACGCCGACGTCGTCGAGGAACGTCAGCCGCTCGCGGATCTCCTTCACGATCCGGTGGCCGATCAGCTGCTCCGTCTCCGTCAGCCCGAGCTCGTCGAGGAACGCGAGCGCGCGCTTCACCGACATCGTGGTGAACTCGTTGATCGAGCGCTCGCCGACCGTGACCGCGAGCACCTCGGGCTTGAGGCGCGCGCCCTTGCAGACCGGGCACGGGCGGAACGACATGTACTCCTCGATCCGCTCGCGCTGCTGGGACGAGTCGGTCTCCTTGTAGCGCCGCTGGAGCGACTCGACGATCCCGTCGAACGAGAGCATGTACTGGCGCCGCCGCCCCATCCGGTTCCGGTACTGGACGTAGACGCGCTCGCCGTCGGTGCCGTAGAGGAACTTCGCCTGGTCGTCCTCGGACATGTCGGCCCACGGGACCGACGTGTCGATCTCGTAGCGCTCGGCGATCGCCTGGATCACGGCCTCGTAGAAGCCCGACGAGCCGCCGACCGACCACGGGACGAGCGCGCCGTCGTCGATCGAGAGCGACGGATCCGGGACGAGGAGGTCGGGGTCGATCTCCTGCTGCGAGCCGAGCCCGGTGCACCGCGGGCAGGCGCCGTGCGGCGCGTTGAACGAGAAGATCCGCGGCTGGAGCTCCGGGAGCGAGACGCCGTGGTCCGGGCACGCGAAGTTCTGCGAGAAGAGCAGCTCCTCGCCGTCGACGACGTCGATCACGACGAGACCCTCCGCCAACCCGGCGGCGGCCTCGATGGATTGCGTGAGTCGAAGTCTGAGGTCCGCCTTCATCACGAGCCGGTCGACGACGACCTCGATCGTGTGCTTGAACTTCTTGTCGAGCGGCGGCACGCCGTCCTCGAGGAGGTACTGCTCGCCGTCGACCTTCACGCGCGTGAACCCTTCGCGCAGCAGCTCGTCGAGGACGTCCTTGTACTCGCCCTTGCGGTCGCGCACGACCGGCGCGTTCACCGTGAAGCGCGTCCCGTCCTCGAGCCGCAGCACCTGGTCGACGATCGCGTCGATCGACTGGCCCGCGATCGGCTTCCCGCAGACGGGGCAGTGCGGCCGGCCGACGCGCGCGTACAAGAGTCGGAGGTAGTCGTAGATCTCGGTGACCGTGCCGACCGTCGAGCGCGGGTTCCGCGACGTCGTCTTCTGGTCGATCGAGATCGCGGGGCTCAGCCCGTCGATGTGGTCCACGTCGGGCTTCTCCATCATCTGGAGGAACTGGCGCGCGTACGCGGACAGGGACTCCACGTAGCGCCGCTGGCCCTCCGCGTAGATCGTGTCGAACGCAAGGCTCGACTTGCCCGAGCCCGAGAGCCCGGTGATGCAGATCAGGCGGTTCCGCGGCAGCCGTACCGTGATGTCCTTGAGGTTGTGCTCGCGCGCCCCGTGGACGACCAGCTCTTCGGCAGCCATGAGGGGCCATTCTATCGCGCGAACGTGTGTTCGGGAAGGGGTCGCGGTGCCGGATCAAGGGCCGCTGCGGCGCTGCCGATACACGCGCCGTGAGGACACGCGTACCGAGGCCCGGACGGTTCGAGATCGTGGCTGCCGCCTTTCTCGCGGGGGTCGCCGCGATGGCGCTCCAGACGTCGCGCGGATCGGCGGGGCGGGACTTCGGCATCTACGCCGACGCCGGGAAGACACTGCTCTCACCCTCCTGGCTGCACGCCTACCACGACCCGAAAGCGCAGGCCGGTGTGTTGCAATTCGCGCTCACGGAGATCCTGCGCGCGGTCTTCGGGACGCACGGAGCGGCGCTGGCGCTCGCTTCCGATCTCCTCGTCGCCGTCCTGATCGTCCTGGCCGTGCGTTCGCTCGCAGGGCACCGGGCCGCCGTCGGTCTTGCGCTCGTCGCCGTCGTCGCACTCGTCGTCGGCGTCACCGCCCACCCGTACACGACCGGTCACTTCGGCGAGCCGATCATCGCCGTGATCTGGCTCGTCGCCGCGCGCGAAGCACGCCGCGGTCGCGTCGTGCCCGCAGGCATCCTCGTCGGCGTCTCCGGCGGACTCGAGCTCTGGGGAATCCTCGGCGTCTCCATGCTCGCGCTCGCGCCCACGTGGCGCGCCGCGGCGAAGGGCGCCGGCGTGGCGGCCGCAGCCTTCGTGCTGCCGTTCGTCCCGTTCCTTCTCAGCGGGGACTTCAACCTGTTCGCGTACCAGTGGCACGTCACAGGCGGTGCGCTGTCCCTCTTCACCCACCACCTGACGTTCGGCTGGCCCCTCCGCGTCCTGCAGGCCGTGATCGTCCTCGGTGTGACCATCCCGCTCGCACGCCGGCTGCGCACCCTGCCGGCGGCGATCTTCATCGTCCCGGCCGCGACCGCGATGATCCGGCTCGCGATCGACCCGATGGGCACGTTCTACTACTGGGACGCACCGCTCGTGATGGAGCTCGTCGGACTCGCGGCCGTCGTCTCGCAGCTCGACGCGATCCAGGCGTGGCTCGAGTCACGGCTCGGCCGCGTCGCAGCGACCTAGGCCTTGCGCCAGCGGCCGAACACGAGGCCGCCGAGGGTGAAGCCGAGGCCGAACGTCCCGATCGAGAACGTCCCGATCGCGACCGCCTTCCGCGCCGTCGAGAGCCGCTGCCAGCGGCCGAGCACCTCCTGCTCCTCGGTCGTGAGCGTCTCGCCGCGGCGCTGCTTGCGCATGGCGCCGCCGGCGCGAAGCCCGAGGTAGAGGTCGTCGAAGATCTCGGCGGATTCGTCGGCCATCACATCAATCTATAGCCTCATTCGGTCGTGCCCGCACGCATCCTCCATGTCTCCGACCTCCACATGGGCGGCCGCGAGGATCCGGACGTCGAGGCGGCGCTCGGCGAGCTCGCGGCCCGGGTCGCCCCGGAGCTCGTCGTCGCGTCGGGCGACCTCTCGAACCGCGGGCGGCGGGCGGAGCTCGAGCGGGCGCACGCGCTCCTCGGCGGGCTCGGCGTCCCGGTGCTCGCGGTGCCGGGGAACCACGACCTGCCGTACACGTTCCCGGCGCGGTTCACGCGTCCGTGGAAGGAGTTCAAGGCCGTGTGGGGGACGACGGAGCCGTTGTACGCCTCCCCCACGCTGCACGTGGTCGGGCTGTGCTCGGCGCGGCCGTTCCGGCACCAGGGAGGCGCGCTGACGGAGCAGCAGCTGTCGCGCGCGGCCGACCTGCTCGGCGATGCGACCTCCGGCGCGTGCCGCGTTGTCGTGCTCCACCACCACCTGCTCGGCGCACCGTGGCGGGCGGCGCGGAAGTTCCCGCTCTCGGGCCGCGACGGCGTGCTCGAGACGCTGGCCGGCGCAGGCGCGGAGCTCGTCCTCTCCGGCCACATCCACCAGGCCGCCGTCGCCGAGCGACGCGAGTTCGAGGTCGTCGACGGCGCCGCGCACGCGACGGTTGTCGCCGTCGCACCGGGCCTCACGCGACCGCGCCCGAATCGCACCGGCGAGGCGCAGGGCCTCCAGCTCTACGAGATCGACGACGCGGCGATCGCGGTCGAGACGCACCTGTGGACGGGACGCGGCTACGCGCCGGTCGCGCGGCGCGAGTTCCGTCGCTAGCGCAGCGACTCGAGGAGCCGCGTGCGCGCCGCGGCGAACTCGTCGTCGGTGAGGACGCCGGAGTCGTGCAGCTCCTCGAGCAGGCCGAGGTAGTGCGCGGGATTCTCCGTCGGCGGGCCGGGTGCGTTCTCCGCATCGCGCGCGGCGGCAGCCGCCGCCAGCGCCGCGCCCGACGCCTCGGGGTTCGGCGGCGCGCCGAACGGCGAGCCGATCCGGTCCGGGTCGATGCCCGCGCGGTGCAGCCGCTGCCGGTACTCCTGCACGCCGAGCCCGCGCTGCGGGAAGCGGTACGCCTCGGGGCCGAACAGCGGGCGCCTCTGGACGAAGCGCCGGTAGAGCACGACGAGCACGATCGCGCAGAGGAACGACGCGATCCCGACCCAGCCGGCGTCCGGGCCGACCGTGAGCACGACGATCCCGCCGCCGATCAGCGAGCCGGCAAGCCCGATCAGCACCGTCAGCCAGACCGGCATCGGGTCCGGCCCCGGCACGGCGAACCGGGCAAGCCCGCCCGTCACGAACGCCGAGAGCAGCAGGGCGACGATGCTGTAGAACATCCGCGGAGGTTAGCGCCTACACGTGGACGTGCTCGCGGACGCGCGGCGCGGCCGTCGTCTCGAGCTCGCCGAGCAGCCGCCACGAGATCGACGCGATCTCGTCGACCGCGCGCTCGAACGCGGCCTCGTTGACGCGGGACGGCTTGCGGTAGCCGCTGATCTTGCGGACGAACTGGAGCGCCGCGGCGCGGGCCTCCTCCTCGCTCGCCGCCGGCGCGACGTTGTAGAGCGTGTGGATCGAACGGCACATCAGGCTGACACCTCCTCGAGCGCCTGGAGCTCCCGGCGCAGTTCCTTGATCTCGTCGCGGAGCTTCGCTGCGTACTCGAACCGCAGCTCCTCCGCGGCGACGAGCATCTCCTCCTCGAGCGTGACGACGAGCTTCTCGAGCTCGTCGCGGCTCAACCCCTCGACCTTCGTCGTGCCGCGGCGGCGGCGGCCCGGGACGTGCGGCGCGTCGAGCTGCAGCATCTCGGCGATGTCGCTGACGCCCTTCGAGATCGTCTCCGGGACGATCCCGTGCTCGTCGTTGTACGCGATCTGGATCACGCGGCGGCGGTTCGTCTCGTCGATCGCGTCCTTGATCGCCTCCGTCTGCTTGTCCGCGTACATGAGCACCTTGCCGTGGACGTTGCGCGCGGCGCGGCCGATCGTCTGGATCAGCGACGTGCGACCGCGGAGGAAGCCCTCCTTGTCGGCGTCGAGGATCGCGACGAGCGACACCTCCGGCAGGTCGAGCCCCTCGCGGAGGAGGTTCACGCCGACGAGGACGTCGTACTCGCCGAGCCGGAGCTCGCGCACGATCTGGATCCGCTCGAGCGTGTCGATCTCGGAGTGGAGGTAGCGCGCCTTGACGCCGGACTCCAGCAGGTAGTCGGTCAGGTCCTCGGCCATCTTCTTCGTCAGCGTCGTGACGAGCGTGCGCTCGCCGGCGGTCTCGCGCTTCCGGATCTCGCCGAGGAGGTCGTCGATCTGGTTCCGCGTCGGCCGCAGCTCGACCTCGGGGTCGACGATCCCGGTCGGCCGGATCAGCTGCTCCGCGGTGCGCGTCGCGTGGCGCTGCTCGAACGGCCCGGGCGTCGCGGAGACGAACACGAGCTGCGGCACCTTCGCGAGGAACTCGTCGAAGCGGAGCGGGCGGTTGTCGAGCGCCGACGGGAGGCGGAAGCCGAAGTCGACGAGCGTCTGCTTGCGCGAGCGGTCGCCCTCGTACATGCCGCCGACCTGCGGGACCGTCTGGTGCGACTCGTCGACGAAGACGACGAAGTCGGACGGGAAGTAGTCGAGCAGCGTGTGCGGCGCAGAGCCGGGCGGCCGCCCGTCCAGGATGCGCGAGTAGTTCTCGATCCCGTTGCAGAAGCCGAGCTCCTGCATCATCTCGAGGTCGTACTCGGTGCGCTGCCGGATGCGGTGCGCCTCGAGCATCTTGCCCTCCCCCTCGAAGGCCTTCACCTGCTCCTCGAGCTCGTGCCGGATCTCGCCGACCGCGCGCTCGATCGTCGGCTTCGACGTGACGTACTGCGTCGCCGGGAAGATCGTGATCGTGTCGTAGCGCGAGAGGACCTCGCCGGTGAGCGGGTCGAAGTGCGTGATCTGCTCCACCTCGTCGCCGAAGAACGAGATGCGGTATGCCGTCTCCGAGTACGCGGGCTGCACCTCGACGACGTCGCCCTTGACGCGGAAGCGTCCACGGCCGAGCAGCGTGTCGTTCCGGACGTACTGGATGTCGA
>Ga0335076_10008786_pt1 | contig 10199 bp, 6 predicted proteins | sample Lox_Sample_25_FD_206717 | JGI IMG/M metagenome (GOLD analysis project Ga0335076, IMG submission 206717) | Soil microbial communities from Loxahatchee National Wildlife Refuge, Florida, United States - Lox_Sample_2.5 | ecosystem: Environmental > Terrestrial > Soil > Wetlands | place: USA: Florida...
ATTTCACGTTTGTCGGAGGCGTCCTGCTTGCGCTGCTTCTTGTCGCGGATTGGTATTGGCAGAACCCGCTGTCGATGTCGAGCCATGCGCCGCCGATTGACAGGACGATCCTGCGGATTCGGTCCGCGCATAAATGGCCCCAAAAAATAGTGCTGGACACCACGACGCCAATCATCGTGCCGCGACAATCGGCGATGGCCGAGATTGCCATTCCATCAGCTTCCAGGCCAGCGATGAACGCTCTTGCCCGGGCGAACCCGACGCCGACTGCGAAGCGGAAGTCGTCGGCTCGCGCCAGGTCCAGATATCGGGATCGCGGCGGCCCGGTTCGCTTCGCCGTCAATCCGATGCCACCGGCGTGGCCGGCGGGCTGGTAGCAGGCATGGCCGCTTGGCTGCTGTGAGACTGCGGCTGGGATGTGTCGACCTACTTCTCCTTGATCGGCGGAGCAATCTTTTCTGCAGGCGCCGGCGGCAGGGGCGCTTTCGCCCCTTGTTTCTCGGCTTCAGGATCGGGATGCGCGGGCTCGGGAGCGGGGGTGGTCGGGCGCGTGCCGCCCGGCTTCGATTCGGCGGGCTTGCCCTGCTCCGAGGGAGGCGCGCCTTGCTGAATACTATCGGCCGCCCGTTGAAGGTCGTCCGCGTGCACTTGTCCAAGCGACGAGCCCGATATGACGACTGCGACGAGCATGCAAACAAGGCCTGGGCTTTTTGCGATACCGCTCGCGGCTCCTGCGACTATCATCGTCCGAAGAACACCAGCCAGATGATCGCGAAGGCCAGGACGACGAGGCCCGTGCTGACGATAAGCACGGTTCGCACCGTGGGCCCTCGCTCGGCCTGCCGGGCCTCCCGTGCTGTTTCGACGATCTGTTCGCCATGCTTGGCTGCCATGTTGCGATCCCTTCGCTACGAAAAGGCAACGAGGGCAGCTCCACGGTTGTTCCGAGGCTGCACGGAATTTGAAGACGAGTTGTCTCGCTTGCCCGCTCGGGGAACAAGCGAGGCCGAGGGTGCAACTCGCAGCGTAGCGATCACGAGGCAGGTTCTTCATCCTGGGCCACATCCTTGCGGTTGGTGAAGCGGGCATTTCCCAGGCCCGTGCCAATGGTCAGGATTCCCCAGCGGCTGAATTCCCTCATGAAGGGGACTTCCGAGAGACCTTGAACAACGGCGTCGTTGTGAAGCAGAACCGCTGTATCGTGGCCATCGATCTTCGGAATGGATTCCGCAATCGCCTGCGGAAGGTTGAAGCGGCTGCTCTCCCAGTTGCCAGGCAGGTTCTGGGCGCCTTTTTCGATCGCGCCATCGGCATCTACAACCCCGGGGCAGGCAACGCCGACGAAAGGCGCAATCCTCAGCCCCTCGGTTTCCGCAGCCGCAATCAGCTCTTTCAACATCCTGTTGAGCTTTCTGACGGCACCCTCGCGCGACACCTCGCGCTCGGCATGGCGCCAGAGATCGGATTTCCAGACGCATGCTCGCGAAAGGTCCGCGGCTTTCTTCCGTCTCGTCTCCACGACGCCACAGCGGATGTTCGATCCGCCGATGTCGATCGCCAGAATTCCGTCGTGAGATTCAAACATCCAGGACGGTACGAGGTGCAGGCAGCCGATCAGGCCGGCTTCGTCAGGATGGAAGCGAATGGGGCTGATGTCGGGCCCGCTGCCTTCCGCCATGAGAATGAACTTCGTGCGTGCTATCGCGAGTTCGCCAAGCCGGCTTTGCCGAAAGCCTCCGCCGACGACAACGTGCTCGGTGTCAGCCCAGGCCTTGAGCTTCAGGAACCGACGAATGACGCCGGCGAGCTCTTGTGCGAATTCTTCCACCGCACTGTGGAGGACAGCGGCCGCCTCCAGATCGTCGCCGACCAGGATCTTGTCGAGTTCTTTCTTCGAAATGTTCTCGGAAGACGTGTCGCCGAACGGATCGTCGCCCGCTTTCCTGAGCGGCTTTCGCCATGCATCCAGGATCGCTTGAAAGGCTCCCTTGCTGGCGCGGTCGCCCAGAAAGCCGTCGTCGTCTTTCAGCTCTATGTTGTAGGAATCGACTTCCACCGACGGCAGGCGACTTGCCCCATGCCGGCCTATCCGAGCGTTCGCTGTGTCCTCAGCCATTCGATCAGAACTGAAATCGCGGCAACTGGTTCCCTCATTTTTCGCACATCACGGGAGTTCTCCTGGGAACCTTTCGATTTCGTCGGGCGTCATTCGTCTTTGCAACAAGGAGGACGATCACATGGGTTTTGGAAGAGGTGCACTGCTCTGGCTGCTCGGCGTGCCGCTGCCGATCATCATCTTGCTGGCTCTGTTCTGGCATCACTAGTGGGCCGAGGCGGTAATTGTCGTGTCGTTCAAAGAAGGAGGAGTACGGTGAAGAAGTATTTATTCGTTGCTGCGGCTGTCGGTCTGTTTGCGGCACCCGTGATGGCTGAAGACGTCGGCGTGAAGGTCGGACCCGTCGGAGCCGGTGTCACTGTAGGCAGCGCGCCCGATCGAGACCGTGACCGGGATCGCACGACGGTCATCAAGGAGCGCGAACCGCGCGACCGTACCACAGTGATCAAGAAGGAAAATGAGGACGGCACCCGAAGCAAGACCGTCATTCATGATCACGAGTGAAACAAGAGGCTCCGACCCAGCGTCGGGGCCTCTTCTCCCGAAACATTGCTCATGGTCGTGGCGCGCGAATCCGCGCTTGCTTGAGCGCGTGCGTGTCAAGCAATGCCGCCGCGCCGGGCGATAGCGATGTCTCTTTCCCAGCTTCCATCGCTGCAATCTGATCCGGTCCCATTCCGACCGCAAGGAGACCCACGGTCGCAGAGGGATGCAAGGAGCCTCCTGAAGAGCCTTGGACCTGGACTGATCACCGGGGCGTCCGACGACGATCCCTCTGGCATAGGCACATATAGTCAGGCGGGTGCTCAGTTCGGCTTCGGCATCGGTTGGACGATGCTGCTTGCTTACCCGCTGATGGTGGCAATCCAGGAAATCTCGGCACGAGTGGGACGCGTGACGGGACATGGCATCGCCGGCAACGTCTGTCGTCATCTTCCCGCGCCGGCAATCTGGTTCCTGATCGTACTGCTCTTTGTGGCCAACACGATCAACATCGGAGCCGATCTCGGTGCGATGGCCGACTCCCTGAAGCTGTTGATCGGCGGACCGGCCGCTCTCTACGTCATTCTCTTTGGAACAGCGTCGGTCCTCGCGCAGATCCTTTTCGAATATAGAGTCTACGTTTCCGTGCTGAAATGGCTGACGCTTTGCCTGTTTGCCTATGTCCTTGCGCTTGCAACGGTCCATGTGCCCTGGGGCGAAGCCCTAGAGGGACTCTTCATCCCCAAAATTTCCTTGGACAGGAGTTTCCTGACGACGTTGGTCGCTGTCCTTGGCACGACCATCTCGCCGTATCTCTTCATCTGGCAGTCCTCGCAGGAAGCGGAGGAACAGCGCATCGATCGCAACAAGAGGCCATTGAAGCGCGAGCTCTCCGGACGCAAGAGCGAACTATGTCGCATCCGCATCGATACTCTGGTTGGGATGGCCTTTTCCAACATCATCGCCATCGCAATCATCATCACGACCGCGGCAACGCTGCATGCGGCCGGCACTCGAGATATCGAATCTTCGGCCCAGGCCGCGGCTGCCCTGAAGCCGCTGGCGGGGCCTTTTGCCGAATTGCTGTTTGCTCTTGGAATCATTGGAACCGGACTTTTGGCGATTCCGGTCCTGGCCGGCTCGACGGCCTATGCGATCGGAGAGGGCAGGAAATGGCGAGTCGGGTTATCGCGCAAGCCGAAGCAGGCGGCCGCCTTCTACTGGGTTCTGGCGATTTCTGGTGGCCTTGGTATTGCGCTCAACTTCGCCCCGCTCGATCCCATCAAAGCTCTCTACTGGAGCGCTGTCGTCAACGGCGTATTGGCCGCGCCGGTCATGGTGATGCTCATGCTGCTCGTGCGGCGCAGGAAGGTCATGGGTGACCTCGTCATCCGCGGCTGGCTGTATTGGCTGGGTTGGTCCTCCACTGCTGCCATGACGCTTTGCACGGTCGCAATGGCCTTCAGCTTTGGAGGGTAGCCGAACTCCGAAGAATCTCGACCGGCAGCGGAACAATCCGCATGGTCGTGTGAGGCGATCCGGAAAGACGCAGCGTCAACTCGCCGCCGTTCGGAACGAGCTTTCAAGGCTTGCTTGGAAAAATTGGTCGTCGTCGGTTTGCGCCCGCGCAATCGGAACCAGCAAACGGCAGATGAGACCTTCCGCGCGCCAATCGAACAAAGCCTGACCGCCAAGCTGCGATTCGATGCTGGCCATCAGGCCTCGCGTGCCGAATCCCCGGGATATCGGCTCGCGCACCGGAGGACCGCCGATTTCCTCCCAAGTCAACACCAGCACGTCGTTCGCTGTTTGCCACGTGATCGAAAGGTGTCCCGACAGGATCGAGAGGGCGCCATACTTCGCCGAGTTTGTCAGAAGCTCGTGCAAGGCAAGCGCCAGAGTTTGCGCCGTCCCTGGTTGCAAGCTGACCTCCGGACCGGATATTCGAACCTGTCCGCTCGAGGCATAGGGCGCCAATTCCTCATCGATCAGCTTGCCGATTTCGGCTCCCTCCCAGCTCGACAACGACAGGATGGTATGAACCCGGGCAAGGGCGTTGATGCGACCTTCCACCGTCTCGGCATATTCCTTGACGCTGTCAGCACGACTTAGGCGAACAATGGATTGGGCCAGCGCCAGCGCATTCTTGGCGCGGTGATCGACTTCGCGTGTCAGGAGGTTTTGGCGCTCCTCGGCGCGCTTGCGTTCGGTGATGTCGGCGGTGACGCCGCTGACGCGAACGACGCGCCCGCGCTTGTCGACCGTGGCCGCGGCCGTACCCACGCACCAGCGCTGTTCGCCGTTCGGTCGATTGATGCGAAATTCCGCTTCGTATGTCCGAACGCCCTTGGCAAATTCGGCGATCAATTTGCGCAGATTGTCGACGTCGTCCGGATGGAGCAATTTCTGGATATTCGCCGAAGTCACCTCGAAACGCTGCGGCTCGACTCCGAAAATTCGATATTGTCCCTCGTCCCACATCCAGTCGCCGTTGAGCCAGTCCCAGTCCCAGGATCCCATCTTTCCGGCAGCCAGGGCCATGCTGCGCCGCTGTTCGCTTTCGACGAGACGCGCGGTCGAACGTTCAAGTTCGGCCGTTCTGGCTCGGACGCGATCTTCGAGCTCGGCATTCAGCCGTTCCAGCTCGCGTGTCTTGCGGTAGAGCTCCGAAAAGACCTTGATCTTCGCGCGCAAGACCTCCGGCACCACTGGAACAGGCACGTAGTCGACGGCGCCCATTTCATAGCCGCGCAATCGATCGATATCGCTTACCTGAATGGCCGAGATGAAGATGATCGCCGTCTTCTGGAAACGAGGATGCTCGCGGATCATGGAGGCGAGTTCAAATCCGTCGAGTTCCGGCATGCAGACGTCGACGAGAATGACCGCAATTTCCTGCTTGAGCAGGATTTCCAGAGCCTCGCGGCCGGAGCTCGCGACGATCAGGTTCTCGCCGAGCTCCTTCAGAATGACTTCATAGGCGAGGAGCTTCGCCGGCTGGTCGTCGACCAAAAGGATGTTGACCGTCTCGTGGTCCATCATCTTCTATCCGTCATCGATGCAGCCACATGCGGATGGCGAGAAGCAGTTGTTCGGTGTTGACCGGCTTGGCGAGATAGTCGGACGCGCCGGCTTCGAGGCATTTCTCGCGGTCGCCTTTCATCGCCTTGGCGGTCAGCGCAATGATGGGAAGACGGGCGAACGAGGGGTCTTGCCTGATAACGCCGATCGTCTGATAGCCGTCCATTTGTGGCATCATGATATCCATCAGGACGATCGCGATTTCTGGGTTCGACCCGACCAGCTCGATGGCCTCGTTGCCCGTGGTCGCAGTCAGCACCTTCATGCCACGCCGCTCCAGAACACTGCTCAGCGCGAAGATGTTGCGAGCGTCGTCATCCACCAGCAGTGCGGTCTTGCCCAGCAGGTCCTCGTCGGAACTGTTGAGCTTCTCCAGCATCCTCTGCTTCTCGGCCGGCAATTCCGTGATGACCCGGTGCAGGAACAGCGACGTTTCGTCCAGCAGGCGCTCCGGCGATTCCACGCCCTTGACAACGATGCTCCGTGCCATGGTGTGGAGTTCCGCATCTTCTTCAGCCGAAAGCTCCCGCCCTGTGAAGACGACGACGGGCACGTTCGACAGGGCGGTGTCGTTGCGGATCCGGTCGAGGACCTCAAACCCGCTCATGTCCGGAAGTCGCAGGTCGAGCACGACGCAATCACAGGGGCTCTCCCGCAAGACAGACAGCGCATCCATACCCGTGCCGGTCGCGACGATCTCGATATCGTCGTGATCCAGAAGCTCGCGGATCGAGAGCTGCTCGGCGACATTGTCCTCGACGATGAGCAGACGTTTGCGACGCGGCCTCGCATATTCCTTGATTTGAGCAAGCGCGGCGCTCACTCCTTCGGTCGTCGTTGGCTTGTTGACGAAGGAGAATGCTCCACGGGCCAGTGCATGCTGACGGTCCTCGTCGAGCGTGATGATCTGGACGGGGATGTGGCGCGTCAGCGGATTATGCTTGAGCTGGCTCAGGACGGTCCAGCCAAGCATGTCCGGCAGGAAGACGTCGAGCGAAACTGCCGCCGGCTGATACTGTTTGGCGAGCTCGAGCGCTTCGGCGCCGCGCGCCGCCACCAGCACCTTGAAACCCTTGTCATGCGCGAGATCGATGAGGACCCGCGCGTAATGTGGATCATCCTCGACGATCAGAAGAATGGTATCGCCGGGTTCAAGGTTGAGCCTGTCATCGGGCAGTTGCTCAACGACGCGCTCCTGGGCGGCCCCCTGCAGTGCGGGAGGTGAACTGGGGGTTGTCTGGACGCGCGGCGCGACCGTCGGACCCGAATATTTCAGCGGCAGGTAAAGCGTGAAAATGCTGCCTTTGCCGGGTGCGCTTCGCAGGTGAATCTCGCCACCGAGCAGGTTTGCCAGCTCGCGGCTGATGGCGAGACCAAGGCCGGTGCCGCCATATTTTCGGCTGGTGCCGGCGTCGGCCTGCTGGAAGGCCTCGAAGATCAGCTTCTGCTTTTCCAGAGGAATCCCGATACCGGTATCGGAAACTTCGAAGGCGATCACGGCAGGCGCGTTGTTGAGGACCGGATGTTCCGCGCTCCAGCCGCTGACCGCGGCCGCAACGCGCAGGCGCACGCCGCCTTCGGCGGTGAACTTGAAGGCGTTCGACAGAAGATTTTTCAGCACCTGCTGCAGGCGCTTGGAGTCGGTGACGATGCTCCGCGCAAGGTTGGGGTCGAGGTCGATCTCGAACGACAATTGTCTGTTGTCTGCCTCGTGACGGAACGGACGCCCGACTGTTTCAAGGAGATTGGAAGTGAGAATTTCCTCGGCATCGACGGTGACGGTGCCCGACTCGATCTTGGAAAGATCCAGAATGTCGCTGATCAGGTTCAGAAGATCCGTGCCTGCGCCATGAATGGTTCGTGCGAATTCGACCTGCTTCGGCGTCAGGTTGCCATCCGGGTTCTCCGTAAGCTGCTGACCGAGAATCAGGATGCTGTTCAGCGGCGTACGCAGCTCGTGCGACATGTTGGCGAGGAATTCCGACTTGTACTTCGACGTCAACGAAAGTTCGGTCGCCTTTTCTTCGAGGGCCCGGCGCGCCTGCTCGATCTCCTGGTTCTTGCGCTCGACCTCGACGTTGCGTTCGGCAAGCTGCTGGGCTTTTTGTTCGAGCTCCTCGTTGGTTTGCTGCAGCTCCTTTTGCTGCGCCTGCAGTTCGCCGGCGAGCTGTTGCGACTGTTTCAAAAGCCCCTCGGTCTGCATGGTGGCTTCGATCGAGTTGAGCACGATGCCGATCGAGTCGGTGAGCTGCTCGAGAAACGTCATTTGCGAGGTCGTAAAAGCGCTCAGAGATGCGAGCTCGATCACCGCCTTGACCTGGTTCTCGAACAGCACCGGCAGCACGACGATATTCTTTGGAAAGAAACGCAACAGCGCCGAATTGACCGGAACGGCATCGGAAGGGATTTCAGAAACCAGCCGCTGCCGCTTGTCGGCCGCGCACTGACCGACGAGGCCCTCGCCGAACTGCACAATTTGCCGATGCGGCGAGGTGCCGTCGCCGGCATAGGCGGCGAGCAGCCGCAATTGCGGGCTTTCCTCGTTTTCGGTCTGGTAGATCACGCCCATATGCGCGTTCACCAGCGGGGTGAGTTCGCTCAACAAGAGCCGGCCGACGGTGGTGAGGTCGCGCTGTCCCTGCAGCATGTTGGTGAATTTTGCCAGGTTCGTCTTCAGCCAATCCTGCTCGGTGTTGACGTCGGTCGTGAGCCGGAGATTGGTGATCATCGTGTTGATATTGTCTTTCAGCTCGGCGACTTCGCCGCGCGCATCGACCTGGATCGAGCGTGTCAAGTCGCCCTTGGTCACGGCGGTCGCCACTTCAGCGATCGCACGCACTTGCGAGGTCAGGTTTGCCGCGAGCAGGTTGACGTTGCCGGTCAAGTCCTTCCAGGTGCCGGCGGCGCCCGGCACATTGGCCTGACCGCCGAGACGGCCTTCCACGCCGACTTCGCGGGCAACGCTGGTCACCTGATCGGCGAAAGTCGCCAGCGTTTCCGTCATGTTGTTGATGGTCTCGGCCAAAGCGGCAACTTCGCCCTTCGACTTCACGGTCAAGTTCTGCTTCAGGTCGCCGTCGGCGACGGCGGTGACGACCTTGACGATGCCGCGGACCTGCTCGGTCAGGTTGGCGGCCATGAAGTTCACGGTGTCGGTCAGATCCTTCCATGTACCGGCAACGCCCGGCACCTGCGCCTGTCCGCCAAGCTTTCCCTCGGTGCCCACTTCGCGGGCGACGCGCGTCACTTCTCCGGCGAAGGCATTGAGCTGGTCCACCATGGTGTTGATGGTGTTCTTCAGTTCGAGAATTTCACCCTTCACGTCGACCGTGATCTTGCGCGACAGGTCGCCGCGGGCGACTGCGGTCGTGACCTCGGCGATGTTGCGCACCTGCGTCGTCAGATTCGCGGCGAGCAGGTTGACGTTGTCGGTCAGGTCCTTCCAGGTGCCGCCGACGCCGGGCACGACGGCCTGTCCGCCCAGACGGCCCTCGGTGCCGACCTCGCGCGCCACACGCGTCACTTCGGCCGCAAACGAGCGCAGCTGTTCGACCATCGTGTTCAGCGTGTCCTTGAGCAGAAGGATCTCGCCGCGAACGTCCACCGTGATCTTCTTCGACAGATCGCCGCCGGCGATGGCGGTCGCGACTTCGGCGATATTGCGCACCTGCGCCGTCAGGTTCGAGGCCATGAAGTTGACGTTATCGGTCAAATCCTTCCAGGTGCCGGCGACTTCCGGCACTTCGGCCTGACCGCCGAGCTTTCCTTCAGTGCCGACCTCGCGCGCCACGCGCGTCACTTCCGAGGCAAAGGCGTTGAGCTGGTCGACCATCGTGTTGATGGTGTTTTTCAACTCGAGAATCTCGCCTTTCACGTCCACGGTGATCTTGCGGGACAGGTCGCCGCGCGCAACCGCTGTCGTCACTTCGGCGATGTTGCGCACCTGGGCGGTCAGATTGCCGGCCATCGAGTTGACGCTGTCGGTCAGGTCCTTCCAGGTGCCGGCAACGCCGGGCACATTGGCCTGACCGCCGAGGCGTCCTTCGGTGCCGACCTCGCGCGCCACGCGCGTCACTTCGCCGGCAAAGCGGTTGAGCTGGTCGACCATCGTGTTCAGCGTTTCCTTCAGACGCAGAATTTCGCCGCGGACGTCGACGGTGATCTTGCGCGACAGGTCGCCGCCGGCGATGGCGGTCGCGACTTCGGCGATGTTGCGGACCTGGGCGGTGAGGTTGCCCGCCATGGAGTTGACGCTGTCGGTCAGGTCTTTCCAGGTGCCCGCAACGCCCGGGACTTCGGCCTGTCCGCCGAGCTTGCCGTCGGTGCCGACCTCGCGCGCCACGCGCGTCACCTCGCCCGCGAAGGCGTTGAGCTGGTCGACCATCGTGTTGAGCGTTTCCTTCAATTGAAGGATTTCGCCCGAGACGTTCACCGTGATCTTCTTCGAAAGATCGCCCTTGGCGACGGCGGTTGCGACCTCGGCGATGTTGCGGACCTGACCGGTCAGGTTGGATGCCAT
>Ga0335076_10008787_pt1 | contig 10199 bp, 8 predicted proteins | sample Lox_Sample_25_FD_206717 | JGI IMG/M metagenome (GOLD analysis project Ga0335076, IMG submission 206717) | Soil microbial communities from Loxahatchee National Wildlife Refuge, Florida, United States - Lox_Sample_2.5 | ecosystem: Environmental > Terrestrial > Soil > Wetlands | place: USA: Florida...
AACGGATCCTACTGAGCTGAACAGCCATGCCCGGCACCAAAGAAATACGGATGAAGATCCGGAGTGTGCAGAACACCCGGAAAATCACCAAGGCGATGGAAATGGTCGCCGCCTCCAAGATGCGCAAGGCACAGGACCGCATGCGCGCGGCTCGCCCGTACGGCGAAAAGATCCGCAATGTCGCCGCGCACATCAGCCACGCCAACCCGGAATACCGACATCCCTTCCTGATGGCGCGCGACACCGTAAAGCGCGTGGGCATCATCGTCATCACGACCGACAAGGGCCTGTGCGGCGCGATGAACACCAACCTCCTGCGTGCTGTGCTGGCCCAGTACAAGGAATGGCAGGGCCAGGGCGAGGAGATCGACGTCTGCTGCATCGGCAACAAGGGCCTCGGATTCATGCAGCGCTTGGGCGCCCACATCGTATCCCAGGTGGTGCAGATCGGCGACCGGCCGCAACTGGACAAGCTGGTTGGCACGGTCAAGGTCATGCTGGACGGCTACTCGACGGACCGTTTCGACCGGCTGCTGATCGCCTATACGCGCTTCATCAACACCATGAAGCAGGAGCCGGTGGTCGAGCAGCTGCTGCCGCTCTCGGGCGAGCGCCTGGGGACGCCGGAGACGGTTTGGGATTACATCTACGAGCCGGAAGCGAAGGCGGTGCTCGACCAGGTGCTCCGGCGATATATCGAGGCCATCATTTACCAGGCGGTGGCCGAGAACATGGCCTCCGAGCAGTCGGCGCGCATGGTGGCCATGAAGGCTGCCTCGGACAACGCACGCAACCTGATCGATGAGCTGACGCTGGTCTACAACAAGAACCGGCAAGCTGGCATTACCAAGGAACTCTCTGAAATCGTGGGCGGCGCCGCCGCCGTTTAAGGACGAAAATCATGGCACAAGCACAAGGCACCATCGTTCAGTGCATCGGCGCGGTGACGGACATCGAGTTCCCGCGCGATGCCATGCCCAAGATCTACGATGCCCTGGTCCTCGAGAACAGCGGCGACACGGGCCTCGCCGAGAAGGGGCTGACCTTCGAAGTCGAGCAGCAACTGGGCGACGGCGTGGTGCGCTGCATCGCCCTGGGCTCTTCCGACGGCCTGCGCCGCGGCATGAAGGTGTCCAGCACCGGCCAGCCGATCTCGGTGCCGGTCGGCAAGGGCACGCTCGGCCGCATCGTCGACGTGTTGGGACGCCCGATCGACGAAGTCGGGCCGATCATGTCGGACCAGAAGCGCTCGATCCACCAGATCGCGCCGAAATTCGACGAGCTCTCCCCCTCGGTGGAGTTGCTTGAAACGGGCATCAAGGTGATGGACCTGGTCTGTCCGTTCGCCAAGGGCGGCAAGGTCGGCCTGTTCGGCGGCGCCGGCGTGGGCAAGACCGTGAACATGCTGGAGCTCATCAACAACATCGCGACCCAGCACTCCGGCCTGTCGGTATTTGCCGGCGTCGGCGAGCGCACGCGCGAAGGCAACGACTTCTATCACGAGATGATCGAGGCCGAGGTCGTGAAACCGGACAATCTCCTCGAATCCAAGGTGGCGATGGTGTTCGGCCAGATGAACGAGCCGCCCGGCAACCGCCTGCGCGTGGCGCTTACGGGCCTGACCATGGCCGAGAGCTTCCGCGACGAAGGCCGCGACATCCTGTTCTTCGTCGACAACATCTACCGTTTCACCCTCGCGGGCACCGAGGTTTCGGCGCTGCTGGGCCGCATGCCTTCGGCGGTGGGCTACCAGCCGACGCTCGCCGAGGAAATGGGCCGGCTGCAGGAGCGCATCACCTCCACCAAGACCGGCTCGATCACCTCGATCCAGGCCGTGTACGTGCCGGCCGACGACCTGACCGACCCGTCGCCCGCGACCACGTTCGGCCACCTGGATGCCACCATCGTGCTCTCGCGCGACATCGCTGCGCTGGGCATCTATCCCGCCGTGGACCCGCTCGACTCCACCTCGCGCCAAGTGGATCCGAACGTGATTGGCGAGGACCACTACAACACCACCCGCGCAGTGCAGGCGACGCTGCAGCGCTACAAGGAGCTGCGCGACATCATCGCGATTCTCGGCATGGACGAACTCGCGCCCGAGGACAAGCTCGCGGTCGCGCGTGCCCGCAAGATCCAGCGCTTCCTGTCGCAACCGTTCACGGTGGCGCAGAACTTCACCGGCACGCCGGGCAAGTACGTGTCGCTCAAGGACACCATCAAGGGCTTCAAGATGATCGTCAACGGCGAGTGCGACCAGCTGCCCGAGCAGGCGTTCTACATGGTCGGCGCCATCGAGGAAGCCTTCGAGAAGGCGAAGACCCTGCAGTAAGGGAAATCATGGCCGCCGCCACCCTCCACATCGACGTCGTCAGCGCGGAAGAAGCCATCTTCTCCGGCGAGGCGGAGTTCGTCGTGCTGCCCGGCGAAGCGGGGGAGCTCGGCATCTACCCGCGCCACACGCCCCTCATCACGCGCATCAAGCCCGGCGTGGTGGAGATCACGCCGCCGGGCGGCGGCGAGAAGCAGACCATCTTCGTGGCGGGCGGCATCCTGGAAGTCCAGCCCAAGGTCATCACCGTGCTGGCGGACACCGCCATCCGTGGCCACGACCTGGACGAAGCCAAGGCCAACGAGGCGATCGCCAAGGCCGAGCAGGCGCGGCAAAGCGCGAAGGACAAGCAGGAGGTCGCGACCGTGGAAGGCGAGCTTCAGATGCTTGCCGCCCAGCTCGCTGCCATCCGCAAGCTGCGCAAGAAGTAGCGTGTCCTTCCTGGCGCGTGCCGGGGCTGCTGCCGCGATCCTCGCGGCGGCTGGCTGCGCTGCCTACCTTGGCCAGCGTCTGGACGAGCGCTATGGCGCCCCCGATCCCGCGCGCTACGACCGCCCCCTGGCGCAAGCAGCAGACGTCGATTTCCAGCGCGACGTCAAGCCGATCCTCGATGCCCGCTGCGTTGTCTGCCATGGTTGCTATGACGCACCCTGTCAGCTCAATCTCGCTTCGTACCAGGGCCTGACGCGCGGCGCGCTCCGCGATTCGGTCTACGACTCTGCGCGCATCGCCGCCGCCGAGCCGACGCGGCTCTTTGTCGACGCGCAGGGCACCGTCGCGTGGCGAGCCAAGGGCTTCACGCCAGTCCTGAATGAGCGGGCTGCGAGTCCAGAAGCGGATCGCGAGGCGAGCGTGCTTTACCGCTTGGTGCAGTTGCGGCGTGCGCACCCCCTGCCGGCCGGCCCCCTCCTGCCCAAGGACCGGTTTGACTTCTCGCTCGACCGCGCGCAGCAATGCCCGGCGATCGAGACGATGGACAGCTTCGAGCAGCGGTTCCCGCAGTGGAGCATGCCTTTCGGGCTGCCCAGCCTTTCGGAGAGCGAATTCGCCACGCTCGCGCGCTGGCTCGAAGCCGGTGCTCCGAACCATGCCCCTGCGCCGCCAGCGCAAGCGCAACTGCGTCGGGTCGCGGAATGGGAACGCTTCCTCAACGGCGACAGTTCCAAATCGCGCCTCATGGCCCGCTATATCTACGAGCACTGGTTCATCGGGCACTTCTACTTCGACGATCTGCCGCAGCGCGAGTATTTCGAGTTGGTGCGGTCGAAGACGCCCCCCGGCCAGCCGCTGGAGTTGGTGGTGACCCGCCGTCCCTATGACGATCCCGGAGTGGAGCGCGTCTACTACCGCTTCCGGCGCGTTACCGACACGCTGCTCGCCAAGACCCACATGCCGTATGCGCTCGGCGCCGACCGCATGGCCCGGCTCCGGCGCTGGTTCCTAGACGCTCCCTACGAGGTCGCTGAGTTGCCCTCATACGCCGCGGAAAGCGCTTCGAACCCCTTCGTGACATTCCGGCAGCTGCCCATCGACGCGCGCTACCGCTTCATGCTGGACGAGGCGCAGTTCACCATCATGGGCTTCATCAAGGGGCCGGTGTGCCGGGGACAGGTCGCACTCGACGTGATCAATGATTATTTCTGGGTGGTATTCGTTCGACCGGAGTTCTCGCGCGACGACGCGGACGAGGAGTTTCTCGCGCGCGAAAGCCACAACCTGCGCCTGCCGGCGGAGAGCGAGAGCAGCGCCAGGGTGTTGAAGTGGCTGCGCTACGCCGGTCTCGAAAAGGACTTCCTCGAGGCCAAGTCGCGCTACCTGATGGAGCAGCGCGACAGGCTGGGTCCGCCCCGTATGGACATCCTGTGGGACGGCGAGCGCCGGAACCCGAACGCGGGCCTCACGATCTACCGGCATTTCGACAGCGCGTCCGTGGTGCAGGGCCTGCAGGGGGAGCGGCCGCAGACCGCATGGGTCATCGGCTATCCATTACTCGAGCGCATCCACTACCTGCTGGTCGCGGGCTTTGACGTTTACGGCAACACGGGACACCAGCTGTCGACGCGCCTGTACATGGATTTCCTGCGCATGGAGGGCGAGTTGACGTTCCTCTCTTTCCTGCCGCGCGCGGCACGCCAGGGCGTGCGCGACAGGTGGTACCGCAATGCTGGTACGGAGCAAATCGAGTACCTCAAGAACACGGATGCCTACTACGCGGGGGAGACCGGCATCGCCTTCAAGACGGCCGATCCTCTGACCGAGATGTATGGCCTCATGAAGGCGCACCTTGCTCCCGTGGCCGGCACACGCTACGCGATCGAGAGCAGCGGTCTCGGCCGCGACGCACAGGCCGCACTGGGCGAACTTTCGCGAACGCGTGGCCGTGCCCTGGCGCGCTTTCCCGAGCTGGCTTTCCTGACGGTGCGTGATTCGGCCGCAGGCGATCGGAATTTTTCGCTGATCAGCAACAACGCGCACAGCAATGTGGCCGCCATGTTCGGCGAGTCGCGCCGCCGCCTGCCGGACGAGGACACACTTTCGGTGCTGAATGGATTCGTGGGTGCGTATCCGAATGCGTTCTTCCGCGTCGAAGCGGCGCAACTGCCGGATTTTGTCGCCGCCGTGAAAGGCTTGGACACGGAGGAGGATTACGGCCGCCTGCTCGAGCGGTATGGCATCCGGCGCACCGATCCGCGTTTCTGGGCGCATAGCGACGCCCTGCACGAGGCTTACCGGCGGCTTGCGCCAGTCGAGGCCGGCCTCTTCGACTACAACCGCTTCGAGAACCGCTAGTCGAGGAACAGCCCGATCCTTGCGCGCTCGAACGCCAGGCGTGATGCAGCGTGAGCATGGTCAGAGCAGCAGGCTGGGATTGCGCAGGTTCTGGTCGCAATCGATGAGATTGAGCTGCTTGACCAGGATCCGCCAGCCTGCGTCCGCGCGCGAGAGGCGATGCGCGTTCCAGCCGGCGAACGTGCGCGTCGCGCCCGCGCGGAACTCGGTGATCAGGAAGCTCGAGCGCACCATGCAGACTGCGTCGCTGGCGCCGCTGAACACTTCGACATTGGACACGATGCGGGTCGTGCGCGCCTGCGGTACCTGGGACCAGGCGTAGCCCGTGCGCAGGCGGTAGATCCGCCCCTCGAGCTGGCGCCGATCGTCGAAGGCCACCGCGATCTCGCGCTTCGGATCGCCGCCCGCCGATCCGGGCACCCAGAACAGGCATTCCTCGGCGAAGAGCGCGAGCCAGTCCTCGAAGCGGCCCTCGTCGAGCAGCCGCGCCTCAAGGTGCAGCAGGCCGCGGCAGCTCTCCAGTAGCGCGGGCTCGAGGCTGCGGCGGTCCTCGCGCTGCCAGTCCACGAATTGAGCCGCGAGGTCGCGGTAGAAGGCGTCGTCGACGTAGCTCACGGGGCGCGCTTGATCGAGAGCACGGGGTTCGACTTCATGAGCTCCTTCCAGTGGTGGATGTAGAGGCGCATGAAGACCTCATCGGTGGCGGGCGCCGTGACGATGCCTTTCCCGTCGGTCGTAATCCGGCCCGGGATGTCCATGCCGCGGTGCATGTAGACCCACTCGTCCTCCTGCGCGGCGAGTCCCTTCTGGATCTCCTCGAAGTTGGTGAGGTCGTCCACCTCGCCGAAGCTAGGAAAGCTCTCTTGGGTGCGCAGGCGCAGCGCGTTGATATCGTCGGCCACGCCGGGGGGCATGTCGGGCCCATCGACGACTGCGGTGCCGTACCACACGGTATCCGTCTCGTCCGCGGCGACCGGCTCCAGCACTTGGATGTGGTTGCCCAGGATGAGCAGGTTGGGAAAGATCGTCAGGTTGATCGGCTCGGAGGAGGCGAGATCAAGCCAGCGGCCCGCCTCCCGGCCAAAGCGCTCACGCAAGCGCTGCTCGTAGCGTTCCTTGCCGGGGTGCACGCCTTCGATCGCCCAGAGCGCGCCTGGGCGCCGCTCCATGTTCGGCCGCTTGTCCTTGAGATGGTGCCCGCGCCCGTAGCAGCGGCAGTACATCGGCGCTTCGTCGGGCTTCGACTTGTAGTAGGACATGCCCTTGTTCGGGTCCCTCTCGTCCCGGTTCTCCATCTCCAGGAGCGATCGATGCGAGAACACCACGTGGTAGCCGTCGCAGGAGTTGTCGTAGGCGAGCTTCCAGTTGCCCTTGTACTTGAGCCGGTTCGCGCCGCACACGGCGATGCGGCCGCCAGGATTGCGGTCGATCCAATCGTCCAGCGGCCGCGCCGCCTCGCCGAGGTACTCCTCGAGCGGCGGTGCCTCCAGGTTCAGCGTGCCGAAGATGAAGCCGCGGTGGCTCTCCACACGCGGTACCTGGGCGAGGTTGAACTTGTCGTCCTTGAAGTCGCAGGCGTAGCCCTCGGGCCAGGGCACACCCGCGAGCCGGCCCGAGTTATGGAAGGTCCAGCCGTGGTACGGGCACTGGAAGGCCCTCGCGCTGCCGCTCGCGGCGCGGCACACGGTCGAGCCGCGGTGCGTGCAGCGGTTGAACAATGCGCGCAGTACGCCTGCCGCGTCGCGAAGAAGGATGATCGGACGAAGGCCGAGCTTGGTCGTGATGAAGTCGTCCTTCCTGGGGATCTGACTCTCGTGCCCGAGATAGACCCAGACCGCGGCGAACACCTTGGTCATCTCCTCCTCGAACACCGCCGGGTCCGTGTAGAGGATGCGGTGCGCGCGGTCGGCCTGCACCAGCGCGTCCCAGTCGTGCGCCGGCCTAGAAGAAATCGAAATATTCATTCTGTTCCCAGGCCGTGGGTTCATCGGGCATGCCCTTGACGCCCAGCTGCTCGAGGTGCTGGCCGAATCGCATGGTCTCGTTGCCCTTCAGCTTCAGGTAGTAGTCGATAAAGGTATCGCCGAGCCGCCTCCGGAACAATGCGTCTCGGCCCAGCGCGTCGAGCGCCGCGACGAGGCTCGTCGGGAGGGGAGTGCGTCTCGCCGTGTAGGCGTCCTCATCCTGTGGACCCGGGTCCAGCTTGCGCTCGATACCGTCCGCGCCGGACACGATCTGGGATGCGACGAAAAGGTAGGGATTCGCCGCCGGCTCGCCCACGCGATTTTCCAGTCTCGTCGCCGGGTCGCCCCGGCCGCCCAGAGCGCGCACCATGGTGCCGCGATGGTCGTAGGCCCAGCCCGCGCGATCGGGCGCGAGCGAATTCGGCTTGAATCGCCGGTAACCGTTCACTGTCGGCGTTGCAAAAACCGTGGCGGCCACGGCATTCGACAGCAGGCCGCCAAGGTAGGCGCGGCCGAGCGGCGAGAGCGGTCCTTCGTCCGCGCTTGGCATGAAGCGGTTCTCGCCGGTCTTGGCGTCCACCAGCGACTGGTGCAAGTGCCAGCCGCTCGCGTAGTAGCCCTTCAGCGCGGGCCGCGCCATGAAAGTGGCGAGGTACCCCAGGCGCCGGCAAACCTGCCGAGTGGCCGTCCGGAAGAGCAGCATGTCGTCGCAGGCCTTGAGCGCTTCCTGCGCCGAGAACGTGCACTCCACCTGTCCCGGCCCCCACTCGTTCTCGATCGAGCGCAGCGGCAGCGCGAGCGCTGCGTAGGCTTCGGCCAGCGCGCCGAGCACCGGCTGCATGAGGTCCATGTTCGACTCGGAGTGATACGAGTAGCCGGGCTCCGGTGGCGACGTCCGGATCGGCCGGCCGCGCAGGCCCGGCACGCCGATATGCTCGTCGTTCAGCGCCTCCTCGGCGATGCGTGCGAGATACCACTCGACCTCCAGCCCGACGCGCAGCTCCAGGCCCTCGGCCGCAAGCTCGCGCAGGAGCTTCCTGAGCAGCTGCCGTGGCGAGAAGTGGAACGGCACGCCGCTGTTGAAGTACTCGTCGCACAGAATCCAGCCCACGCCTCCGGCCCAGGGCAGCACGCGAAAGGTCGCCGGATCCGGCACGATGGTAAGGTTGGGCGAGCCTGTCATCTCGGCGAGCCCCATGCCGCCGCCGCGCGTGAACGACGCGAACACGCGCCCGCCCGCCGAATCGAGCGTGGTTGTGGCAACGTTGATGTTGTAGCCGTGCTTCAACGCCTCGAAGAACGCCGGCACCGTGACCGCCTTGGCGCGCGAGGCGCCATGGGGGTCCGCCCAGGCGAGGCGGATCAGCCGCAGGTTGGCGCTACGAATCTTGCTCGCGAGCTCCGCCGCAAGACGCTTGCGGTCGTCGTCCCATAGGGAATGGCGTTCGATGAAGGGCGTGGTCATCGCGACGGCGCATACGGCTCGTCTACGGCGACGAACTCCGTTTCCTTCATCGCATCGGCGCTCCACGCGGCGACCGCCGGCGACGCCAGCAGGCGCAGCTGGTAATCCCTTGCCTTGTCGCTCAACTCGACGCCATAAGTGACCAAGCGCGTCGCCACCGGCGCGTAGAAGGCGTCTGCCGCGGAAAACTCGCCGAAGAGGAAGGGCCCGGTCGCCGCGGCCCAGATCGCGCTGATGCGCTCGATCTCCTTCGCCACGCCGTCGTTCATGCCCTTGCCCGGATAGCGGCTGCGGATGTTCATGGGCATCGCGGCGCGCAGCGCGCGAAATCCGGCGTGCATCTCGGCCGCCACCGCGCGGGCCTGCGCACGCTGCCGGGCATCGGCCGGCCAGATGCCGCGGTCGGGAAAGAGATCGTGCAGCCGCTCGGCGATCGCGAGGGTGTCCCAGGTCGCGAACCCGGCGCCCGGCTCGCCCTCCCAGAGGACCGGCACGAGGCCCGAGGGCGAAAGCTGGCCGATATGGTCGGGCCAATCCCGCGATTCGAATTTGAGCAGGCGTTCCCGGAATGGGATGCCACGCGCGCGCAGCAGAACCCAGGGCCGCATCGACCAGGACGAGTAGTTCTTGTTGCCGACGACGAGCAGCAGCGGGGCGGTCATGCCCCGGATTCTAGGCAGCTTTCGCGCCGAGGTCGTACCAGTTCACGCGGCGCGTCGCGACCATCGCCGCCGTGAGACAGGCGAAGACGAGCAGCGAGCCCATGAGCAGCGCGTGATCCTCCGAGCGCAGCAGCACATAAAGCACGCCGTAGAGCCCTGCGAGCGCGGCTCCAAAAGCAAGACCGTGGCGGGCGCTGTGCAGGATGTGGCCCGCGTAGTAGCCGATGAGCGTTACGCAGGCGCAGGTCGCGATGGCATAGGCAAGCTGGAAGCCGAGGTGCTCCGAGAGCGAGATGAGCAGCAGGAAGAACACGGCGAGTGCAAAGCCGACCAGCGCATACTGAACCGGGTGAATCGCGAGGCGCTGCAGCACTTCGAAGAGGAAGAAAGCCGAAAACGTCAGCAGGATGAAGAGGAATCCGTACTTCACCGAGCGCTCGAGCGTCTGGTAGAGGTCCACCGGCTGGATAAACGAGATGCCCAGGCTGTGCTGAAGGAACGCCTCGCATTGGCGCGCCTGCGTGCAGCGCTGGTAGAACTGGCCAAGATTGGTCGCGAAGTGGGACGTGCGCCAGGTCGCCGAGAAGCCGTCCTTCGAGACCGTGCTACCGGGGTCCGGCAGCAGGCGTCCGATGAAACTCGGGTGAGGCCAGGTGGAGGCGAGGGTCACGCTCGTCGCTGCGCCGACCGGCACGATATCCAGGCGCTCGGTGCCGACCAGGGCCAAGTCCATGCGGAATTCGTGCGTCTCCGGAGTTTTGCCTGCGCCAAGGAGCCCAAGATCCGCGTGCGCGCCGCTTGCGAGGCCGGCGGCGTCAAGTCCACCTGGCTGCAGCGGCACCGAAGCGCCGTCCCAGTCCAGCCTGATGCGATCGCCAATGCCGCGCGTGTCGAGGATGCCAAGCACCAGCTGCGCGCGGCCCAGTTCGATGAGCCCGGCGCTCGCTTGAATGCCGAGGCCGGCGGGCAGTGTGAAGGTGCCGCGC
>Ga0335076_10008788_pt1 | contig 10199 bp, 7 predicted proteins | sample Lox_Sample_25_FD_206717 | JGI IMG/M metagenome (GOLD analysis project Ga0335076, IMG submission 206717) | Soil microbial communities from Loxahatchee National Wildlife Refuge, Florida, United States - Lox_Sample_2.5 | ecosystem: Environmental > Terrestrial > Soil > Wetlands | place: USA: Florida...
CCAAACGAAAACGATGGCGCAGTACGTCTACACCATGAACCGCGTCTCGAAGGTCGTCCCCGGCGGGCGCAAGATCCTCGAGAACATCTCGTTGTCTTTTTTCCCCGGCGCGAAGATCGGCGTGCTCGGCCTGAACGGCTCCGGTAAATCGACGCTGCTGCGAATCATGGCCGGCATCGATACCGCGATCGACGGCGAAGCCCGCCCGCAGAAAGGCATCAAGGTCGGATTTCTGCCGCAGGAACCGCAGCTCGACGAAACGAAGGACGTGCGCGGCAACGTCGAAGGCGGCGTCGCCGAGATGAAGGCACTGTTGACCGAGTACGACGCGATCTCCAACAAATTCGCCGAGCCGATGTCCGACGACGAGATGAACGCGCTGCTCGAGAAACAAGGCGATTTGCAGTCGAAAATCGACGCCGCGAACGGCTGGGAACTCGACCGCACGCTCGACATCGCCGCCGACGCGTTGCGGCTGCCGCCGTGGGACGCTGCCGTGAAGAAACTCTCCGGCGGCGAGAAGCGCCGTGTGGCGCTGTGCAAACTGCTGCTGTCGCGCCCGGACATGTTGCTGCTCGACGAACCGACCAACCATCTCGATGCGGAAAGCGTCGCGTGGCTCGAACGCTTCCTCGGCGACTATCCCGGCACCGTCGTCGCGGTCACCCACGATCGATACTTCCTCGACAACGTCGCCGGCTGGATTCTCGAGCTCGACCGCGGCCGCGGCATTCCGTTCGAAGGCAACTACAGCACGTGGCTCGACGCAAAGGACAAGCGCCTGGAATCCGAAGCGCAGCAAGAGCAAGCGCGGCAACGCGCGATCAAGGCCGAGCTCGAGTGGGTGCGGTCGAACCCGAAGGGCCGTCAGGCGAAGAGCAAAGCCCGCCTCGCGCGCTTCGAGGAACTGATGTCGAAAGAGGTGCAGACGCGCAACGAAACGTCGGAACTCTACATCCCGCCGGGACCGCGGCTCGGCGAGAAGGTCATCGACGTCGAGGGCGTATCGAAGTCGTACGGTGATCGGCTCTTGATCGACAACCTCTCGTGCAGCATTCCGCGCGGTGCCATCGTCGGCATCATCGGGCCGAACGGCGCCGGCAAGACGACGCTGTTTCGCATGATCACCGGCCGCGAGAAACCGGACCACGGCACGCTCGAACTCGGCGACACGGTGCAGATCGCCTACGTCGACCAGAGCCGCGACGAACTCGACGACAAGAAGAACGTGTGGCAGGAGATCTCGAACAGCCAAGACATCATGCGCATCGGCCAGTACGAGATTCCATCGCGCGCATACGTCGGGCGCTTCAATTTCCGCGGGCAGGATCAGCAGAAGAAGGTCGGCGATCTATCGGGCGGCGAGCGCAACCGCGTGCATCTGGCGAAGTTGCTGCGGCAAGGCGCGAACGTGCTGCTGCTCGACGAGCCGACGAACGATCTCGACGTCGAAACGCTGCGCGCGCTCGAAGAAGCGCTGCTGAATTTCCCGGGCACGATCCTGGTCATCTCGCACGATCGCTGGTTCCTCGATCGGATCGCGACCCACATGCTCGCATTCGAAGGCGACAGCCACGTCGAGTGGTTCGCCGGCAACTTCAGCGACTACGAAGAAGACCACAAGCGGCGCAACGGCGCCGACGCCGCGGAACCGAAGCGGATCCGTTACAAAAAACTTGCGTGACCGCGACGGCGACGCTGCGTCGCGTCGCCCGGAAACGTCCGAGTGGTCAGAGAATCGACTGTATCCGTCAGCCCAGCAGCTTGATGATGCAGCTGACGACGAATGCGACGATGTCTTCCATAGCGAAGCCCGACATGGTTGCCTCCAACGAGCCGGACCCACGGCTCACGACACCATGGCGACATTGTTCACCCGTTGTCGGACAACGGGTGTGAGGCCTTGTGACTCGGATGTAGCGGAAGCTTGCGCCCGGTGATGGCGCGGTGTGAGCAACCCGACGCGGTTCAGCCTTCGTTCAGCACGTCGATCGCTTCGTTCAGCGTCGATACGGCGCGTACGTCCATGTCGGCGAGTGCGGGCTTCGGTCGGTTCCCTCGCGGCACGATCGCGCGGCGAAACCCGTGCTTGACGGCTTCGCGCAGTCGTTCCTGACCGTTCGCCACGCCCCTCACCTCGCCGGTCAGACCGATCTCGCCGAACACGATCAAGTCGCGCGGTAGAACACGGCTGCGGAAGCTCGATAGCACCGCAAGGATCAGCGCGAGGTCGGAACCCGTTTCTGCGATACGCACCCCACCGACGACGTTGGCGAACACGTCCTGGTCCGCCAGCGAGATACCGCAGTGGCGGTGCAGCACCGCGAGGTGCATCGCGAGCCGTTGCGCATCGAGGCCGACCGCGACGCGGCGCGGATAGCCGCCTTGCACCGCGTCGACCAGCGCTTGCAGCTCGACCAGCAACGGCCGCGTGCCTTCCCACGTCACGGTCGCCACGCTGCCCGGCGACAGCGCGTCGGGCCTTTGCAGAAAGATCGCCGACGGGTTCGACACTTCGCGCAGGCCGCGGTCGGTCATCGCGAACACGCCGAGCTCGTTCACCGCGCCGAAGCGATTCTTCAACCCGCGCAGCGTGCGGAAGCGCGAGCCTTCGGGGCTATCGAGCATCACGAAACAATCGATCATGTGCTCGAGTACTTTCGGCCCGGCGAGGCTGCCTTCCTTCGTGACGTGGCCGACCAAGATCACGACCGTCTGTGTCTGTTTCGCGAGCCGCGTAAAGAAGCCGGCACACTCGCGCACCTGCGTGACGCTGCCCGGGACGCTCTCGACCGAGCCGAGCTGCATCACTTGGATCGAGTCCAGCACGACGATCATCGGTCGATGGCGTTCGATCAGCGCGGCGATCTCTTCGGCGCGAGTCTCCGAAGCGACGCGCAGGCGATCGACCGGCAGTTCGAGCCGGCGCGCGCGCATCGCGAGTTGCTGCAGCGATTCTTCGCCGGACACGTACAGCACTTCGCCGCCGGCGGCGAGCGCGGTGGTTACTTGCAACAGCAGCGTGCTCTTGCCGGCGCCGGGATCGCCGCCGATCAAGACGACCGAGCCCGGCACGAGACCGCCGCCGAGCACGCGATCGAACTCGCCGAAGCCCGTTGCGATGCGTTCGTTGTCGGTCGACTCGACTTCGCCGAGGATCTGCACGGCCGGCGCGGTACCGGAATATCCGGTCGACGGCGCCACGGCCTTGGAGGGTCCCAACGTGATGCGGGTCAGCGTGTTCCAGGCTTCGCACGCCGAACACTGGCCTTGCCACTTGCCGTGCTCGGCGCCGCAGTCGTTGCAGACGTACGCGACGCGCGCCTTAGCCATTCCGTTCAGCTCCGCGCGCGATCATTCGCGCATGTAGTCGGAATAGTGATCGCGCGCGAGGTTCTCGAACTTCGTCAGGTTGCCGATGAACGCGAGCTTCACCTTGCCGATCGGACCGTTCCGCTGCTTGCCGATGATGATCTCGGCGGTGCCGCGGTCGGGCGACTCGGGGTTGTACACCTCGTCGCGATAGATCATCAGGATGACGTCTGCATCCTGTTCGATCGCGCCGGAGTTGTGACAGACGATGCCGTCGGCAAGCCAGCTCTCGGGTCCCGGCACGGTGAGATCGTAGACGTCCGCATCGCCGACCGGAGTCACCGCGACCACGCGATCCCAGAACAGGTCGGATTCCGCCCACTGTTTGAGTTCGTCGTCGCCGAGTATTTCGGCGTAGGACGACACAACTTGTCGGGACGGAGCGAACTTGAAGTGGCTTGTGCCTCCATAGCTCGTCCCGCGCATGGCGGTCATGCGTCGTTGGGAGATTCCACGCGTGGCCATGGCTGCGCGAACGTTCGCAAACAGGGTCTGCGGCAACGTGTCGACATTCGTGTTCGCCATGGTCGTCTCGAGCAACCGCTCCAACGCACGTGCCGGTTCGACGCGCGGCCCGAACGCGCCGACCTTGCTCAGGAACAGTTGCTGCTGTTCTTTGCCGGACACATCGACGTTGAACCATTCCGACCCGCGTTGGCGCACTGAACGCAAACGCGAGTGAATGCCAAGCCGAGTCAGCAGCGCGGCGACGTCCAACACGAGGCCTCGACTGCAACTTGCGAAGTACACGCGCGACGGCCCGCCTTCGGTGCGCACGTGAATTGAACCGTCGGTCGCCCATAGGTGCCGGAGGAACAATCCGATCTGCCGATTCGGCAACATAAACACGCGATCCGGAACGCGCTTGGTCGCAGAACGTTGGTCGAATATGCCGAGTTCGCGCAGCCACCGATTGACGCCCGATGGCGCCCAGCGATTGCCGTTCCCGCTGAATACCAACTGGTGCCAATTGCCGCGTCCCGCATGGCGCGACACCCGCACGCCGAACTCGTCGATCGCCGACCGCGCGACAATCGCGCTGTTCTCTTCCGACCCCGTCGTGTACCGCAGCGGCTGATGTACGAGATAACTGCCGTCGCCGATCAGATGCGCCAACAACACCACTCGGCCGTCAGGCCAGACGTCGACTGCGGCCGGTTCAGGCACCACGCGCGCCAACGCAACACGGTCACCGATCGACACTTTGTCGAGCGTCTTCCAACCGAGGCCGGTGAATAGACGGTGGCCGCCGGTGGCGGTCAACGAACGACCGCTCGCGAGTCTCAAATCGAAGACGGGGCGCCGGCCGACATGCCAAACGCACTCCGCCGCGGCGGAGACGATGCGCTGCGATGCCGACATCGCGAATACCTTCGGGCGCGTACCCACCAGCGCCGAGATCGGTACGCGGCGGCCGTCGCTCAACGCGACCAATGTGTCGCCGACGACGCATTCTCGTAGGTCCGACATCACCGGCCGTTTGTCGGTGCGGCTCTCGACACCGCGGTTCAACTGCGACAGCGCGACCATCGGGCAACGCATTTCCTTCGCGATCGCTTTCAGACTGCGCGAGATCTCGCTGATCTCGCCGGTGCGGTTGTTGTCGAGATCGCGGTTCGCGCGCATCAATTGAATGTAGTCGACGACGATCAACTTCAGTCCGCCGGTCTGCCGGGCGACGCGGCGCGCGCGCGTGCGCACTTCGTTCGGCGTCAACGCCGGCGAGTCGTCGAAATAGATTTGCTTGTCTTTGAGTTGGCTGACGGCCGACGTGAAGCGCGGCCAGTCGTCGTCGTGCATGTCACCGGTGCGCATGCGCGTCTGGTCGATGCGACCGAGCGACGACAGCATCCGCATCACCAATTGGTCAGACGGCATCTCCATCGAGAACACCAGCACCGCGCCCGGTTTGTCGTTCATCAACGCGTGCTCGGCCATGTTCATCGCGAGCGACGACTTTCCCATCGACGGCCGACCCGCGACGATGATCAGGTCCGACGGCTGAAGGCCCGCGGTTTTCTTGTCCAGATCGTCGAAGCCGGTCGCGAGGCCGGTAATCGGATTGCGCGACGAATACAACGACTCGAGCTTCTCGACGGCACGGGCGAGCAACGGTACGACCGGAACGGGACCTTCATCGCGCAATCGCCCTTCGTGGATTCGGAAGACTTCCGATTCCGCCATGTCGAGCAACTCGGCGCTCGGTCGGCCCTGCGGCTGGAACGCCGATTCGGCGATTCTGTTGGCGGCCGTGATCAACTGGCGCAGCGTCGAACGCTCGCGAACGATCTGCGCATACGCGAGCACGTTCGACGCGCCCGGTGTCGCTTCCGCAATTTCAGCCAGGAAGCCGATGCCGCCGGCCTTGTCGAGCAGGCCGCGCGAGTTCAGCGCCTCGGACAGCGTCACTGCGTCGAGCGGTTCGTTCGCGTTCGCGAGGGTCGCCATCGCTTCGAAAATGATCTGATGCTGCGCCCGATAGAAATCGTTGGCGGTCAACACGTCCGCGACGTTCAGCCACGCGTCGTTGTTCAGCATCAAGCCGCCGAGCACGGACTGCTCGGCTTCGATCGAGTGCGGGGGAACTTTCAAGTGCGCGGTCGCCGACAAGAAATTGCCGGCGCGCTGAATGCGATCGACCTGGACGCGGTCGGCCGGATCGCGATCCGGTTCGTTCGCGTCCGGTGGGACTACGTCCACATCAGCGGAATCCGACATCTCGGTCCATTCGGGCAGGCGGGGGTACGAGCGTGGGAGAAGGTGCGAAGGCCGTCAAGAAGAAGTCGTCCCGAGCCCAGCGAAACCAAGAAGACGACGCGACGATTCGAACGACCGACAACAAACGTCTACGTACAGGCACGCTCTTCGGGGTAAAGACACGCACGCGCCGCCGCTCGTGCGGCGCGTTCCAACGACACCTTATTCCGGAACGACGACGACCTTGATCGTCACGTCGACATCCGAGTGCAGGCGCACGTCGATGTCGTATTCGCCGACGACGCGGATCACGCCGTTCGGCATGCGGATTTCGCTCTTCGCGACTTCCGCGCCTTGTGCGGCGAGCGCTTCGGCGATGTCGTGCGTGCCGACAGAGCCGTACAGCTTGCCTTCGTCGCCCGACTTCGCGGAGATCGTGATGACGACGCCTTGCAGCTTCGCCGCGCGACCTTGTGCCTCGCCGAGCCGTTCTTGCGCAACGCGCTCGAGTTCGGCGCGACGCGCTTCGAACACCGCGCGATTTTCCTTCGACGCGCGGACGGCCTTGCCTTTCGGAATCAGGAAATTGCGCGCGAAGCCGCCTTTGACCGCGACTTCGTCGCCGAGGTCGCCGAGGTTGACGACACGTTCGAGCAGAATGACGTTCACGAGATCACCTTCCGAGTTCTGATGCGCAATGCAGTGCGCGATTTACTGGTGCGCGTCGGTGTACGGCAGCAGCGCCAGATAGCGCGCGCGCTTGATCGCGAGCGCGAGCTGACGCTGATAGCGCGCGCTGGTGCCGGTGATGCGGCTCGGCACGATCTTGCCGGTCTCGGTGATGTACTGCTTCAGCAGTTCGAGATCCTTGTAGTCGATCTCTTTGATGCCTTCCGCGGTGAAACGGCAGAACTTCTTGCGGCGAAACTGACGCGGCATGCTCATCGTGCGGCTCCTGCGGCTGCATTTTCTTCGGCCGGCGGACGCTCGGCATCGCCGCCGCTGCCACGGCGCGCGGCCAATTCTTCTTCACGGCGCCGATCGCGTTCGCGTTCCTTCTCTTGATCGCGCAGCTCTTCGGCGTAGATCTTCGAGATCTCGGTCACCGGCTCGCTGCGGCTGATGATCAGGTTGCGCAACACCGCATCGTTGAAGCGGAACGCGCTCGACAACTCTTCGAGCGTCTCGGCCGAGACCTCGATGTTCATCAGCACGAAGTGCGCTTTGTGGATTTTCTTGACCGGGAACGTCAGCTGCCGGCGGCCCCAGTCTTCGAGACGGTGGACTTTGCCGTTGCCGCGTTCGATCAGCGCTTTGTAGCGGTCGATCATGCCCGGCACCTGATCGCTCTGATCCGGATGCACGAGAAAGACGACTTCGTAATGCCGCATGGTGCCTCCCTATGGCGTAACCGCTTCCGCAACCTTCCCGAAGAAACAGGGCGTGAAGCAAGGAGTAATGTCGAAGGGCGCGCATTCTAGTGACGCTGCCGCCGATTGTCACTATCGAGTGAGCTTCGGCGGCGCGTCATCCCGAGCCGGTTGGAACCACGCGGAGTACCGATTTGCCGCGCCGTCCGTGCCTCGGGCAAAATCGCCTCTCACGAACTCGGGAGCGCCCAAATGAAGCCGTTCATGTCCAGCAGCGATCGCGCCCCTTTCATCCAGGACATGAAGCTTCATGAATTCGATCGATTCGAGGCACCCCCGACCCGCTCCATCTGCTGACGAGAATCTTCCGAGCAGCCACCGCACGCTCTCCGCGGGTAGCGGTCCGCCGCCCGCACGACCGCCGAAACTGCGCGGCCGCAGATTGCGGAAGCTCTTTTCGTACTACCGTCCGCACGTGCGGCTCCTGACGGCCGATCTGGGTTGCGCACTGCTGCTCTCGACGACCACGCTGTTGCTCCCGCTCTGTGCCAACTGGGTCGTCCGGCGGCTGGCGGATAGTCACGGCGAACCCGCCGTGCTCGGTCCGATCTACGTGATGGGCGCGGTCATGCTGCTGCTGCTCGGCGTGCAGGCGCTGTGCACGGTGTTCGTCGACTATCAGGGCCACGTGATGGGCGCGAAGATGGAAACCGCGATGCGCCAGGAACTGTTCGAGCACTACCAGCGGCTGTCGTTCAGTTTCTACGACCAGCAACGCGTCGGGCAGCTGATGAGCCGCATCGGCAACGACTTGTACTCGCTGGCCGAGGCGTTCCACCACGCGCCCGAGGACCTCGTCGTCGCGCTGCTGAAATTCTCCGGTGCACTCGCGATCATGTTCTATCTCGACATGCCGACGACGTGGGTGATCGTCGCCTTGCTGCCGTTCGCGGTCGCGTACGCGCTGCATTTCAACGTCCGCATGAACCGCGCGTTGCGTTGGTCGAAGGAACGCATCGCCGGCATCAACGAACGCGTCGAGGAGACGCTATCGGGCATCCGCGTCGTGAAGTCGTTCGCCAACGAGCCGCTCGAGATCAGCCGCTTCGCCGCAGAAAACCGCCGCTTCCTCGACACGCGCCGCGCCGGCTACAAGAGCGAAGCGCTGTTTTCCGTCGGGATGACGACGTTCGCGCAATTGGTCACGGTGCTCGTGATCGTGATCGGCGCCGTGCGCATCACGTCGGATTCGCTCGCGATCGCCGACCTGCTCACCTATCTATTGTGCGTCGCCATCCTGGTCGATCCGATTCAGCGCGTGGTGAACATCGCGCGCGTCTGGCAAGAGGGTACGACCAGCTTCCACCGCTTCATGGAAGTGATGGAGGTGAGCCCGACCATTCGAGACGCACCGACCGCGATCACGCCGCCGGTCATCCGCGGCGCGCTGCACTTCGAGAACGTGAGCTTTCGTTACGACGGGAACTCGTCCTACGTGTTGCGCCATCTGAACCTGGACGTCGCCGCCGGAGAGTTCGTTGCGCTGGTCGGTTACTCCGGCGTCGGCAAGTCCACGCTGTGCGCGTTGATCCCTCGCTTCTACGACGTCTGCGAAGGGCGCTTGCGCATCGACGACTACGACGTTCGCGACCTGAGCCTGGAATCCCTTCGGCGCAACATCGGCATCGTGCAGCAGGACGTTTACCTCTTCGCCGATACCGTCGCCGAGAACATTCGCTACGGGCGACCCGGCGCGAGCGACGCCGAGGTCGTCGCCGCCGCGCGGCGTGCGAACGCACACGATTTCATCGAGGCGCTACCGAACGGCTACGCCACCGACATCGGCGAGCGCGGCGTGAAGTTGTCGGGCGGCCAGAAGCAACGGCTGACCATCGCGCGCGTGTTCCTCGCGGACCCGCCGATCTTGATCTTCGACGAGGCCACCAGCGCACTCGACAACGAAAGCGAGCGCGCCGTACAGGCGGCCTTCGACACGTTGGCGCGGCACCGTACGACCCTCGTCATCGCCCACAGACTGTCGACGGTACGCCACGCCGACCGAATCATCGTGCTGACCGATCAAGGCATCGTCGAACAGGGGAGCCACGACGCGCTCGTCGAATCGGGCGGCGCCTATGCGGCGCTGTACCAAACGCAGGCCCGCCTTTGAGCAGCGTTCAGCCGGCGCGGCCGCCGCGCTGGCGGACCGCCTCGAACAGCAGGATGCCGGTCGCGACCGAGACGTTGAGGCTCGACACCGCGCCCGCCATCGGGATCGATACGAGCTCGTCGCACGTCTTGCGGGTCAGGTCGCGCAGCCCTTTACCTTCGCCGCCGAGCACCAGCACCGTCGGCCGCACGAGATCGACCGCGTTCCACGCAACGGCACCGTCGCCGCTCGCACCGACCACCCACACGTCGTGTTGTTTCAACCACTCGAGTCGACGCACGAGATTGCTCACCGAGACCACGAACAGCGATTCCGCCGCGCCGCTCGCAGCCTTGCGCGCGACTTCACTGAGCGGCGCGCTGCGGCTCTTCGGCAACAGCACCGCGCCGACGCCGGCAGCATCCGCCGAACGCAAGCACGCGCCGAGGTTGCGCGGATCGGTCACGCCGTCGAGCGCGAGCAAGAGCTGCGGCGTCGGCAACGTCGGGAAGCGCAGCTCGAACTCGGCCTCGCCGGCGAGCTCTGCCGCCTGCGTTTCGGCGACGACACCTTGATGACGCGCCTCGTGTGTCGCGCGGTCGAGCTGTTTG